>Ga0209395_1001592_pt1 | contig 31477 bp, 32 predicted proteins | sample GOMGulsemesocosm_3_FD_184635 | JGI IMG/M metagenome (GOLD analysis project Ga0209395, IMG submission 184635) | Methane-oxidizing microbial communities from mesocosms in the Gulf of Mexico - GOM9D Gulf of Mexico (SPAdes) (version 2) | ecosystem: Environmental > Aquatic > Marine > Cold seeps... | reverse complement strand
TATTTGGCCCTCTTTCAATCCACATATTATCTGAAGCATCTCCAGGAACTCTTTGTAGTTTTCTTTCAGATTCTAATTGTTTTTGAACTTCAAAAACATTTTCTGGATGTGTTCTCCCTGTATTAGGGTTCATCTCTAATAAATATTCTTGTTCAAAATATTTATTTGGTGGCATTCCTTTTGCTCTTCTTTCTTTCTTAGACAGCTTTAACGTTTCGTTATACACATGATTCTTCAAAAACTCAGCATGTTTTGCTTGTGTTTTTTCAGTTGTATTTTTTCCTGTTGAAATAGAATACACACCAATAGTAGCTATGGTTAATACAAAAAGTAATAGTAATTTTTTCTTCATTTTTTCTAAATTTTATTTTCAGGAATTCTACAAAGTTAATAATAAAGTTGTTATATCAAATTTCCATTGATTTTTTTATGTAATCTTATGGCGTAGCTATCTGACATTTTTGACACATAGCTACAAATAGACATTATTCTACTATACAAATCTTCTGACTGAATACTATATTCTTCAGGCAACAGATTTAATATTAGGCTGTCATAATTAGACGAGATACCTTCATGGGTATTATTTAGTGCATTTACAAAAACATTTAATAGGTCTGCAATAATTTTATATCCTGCAACTTCTTTTTCTACAACGTCTTTACTTTTATAGATTTTTTCTACACTTATTTTTAGTATGTCGTTAATTTGTGCTTCGTACTTACATCTATCTAGCAGCCCTTTATCAAACTCACCTTTTAAAATACTTTCTTCATTGCCTAAAAAGATATCTACAGCTTCATTTATCAATACACCAATTGCCAAGGCACGTAAGTAACTTACGCGGTCTTTTGTGTGTTTTAACGAATGGTATTTTTTTGTATCAATGGTGTTTTTCACCAATTTTATCATAAACTCTAGCGCAAAATCTTCATCAATTAAGCCCAAGTTTATGCCATCTTCAAAATCAATAATTGTATAGCAAATATCATCTGCTGCTTCTACTAAATAGGCCAACGGGTGTCTATAATATGAAACATCCTTTGTTGTTGATTTTTGTTTCAACCCTAAATTATCGACCACATCTAAAAAGGCTTCCTTTTCTGATTGAAAAACCCCATATTTTTTGTCTACAATGTGTTTTGTTGGTTTTTTAGGTAAAGATTCTTTGGGGTATTTCATAAAGGCTCCTAGAGTTGCATATGACAATCTCAACCCTCCAGAAACCCCTTCTCTTGTTTCTGTTAATATTTTAAATCCATTAGCATTTCCTTCGAAGTCAATTAAATCTTGATACTCCTTATCTGTTAAATGGTCTTTAAACTTAATTCCATTTCCGCTTTTAAAATACTCCCCAATGGCTTTTTCTCCTGAGTGTCCAAAAGGAGGGTTTCCAATATCGTGGGTTACAGATGCTGCTGCTACAATAGCACCAAAATCATTAAAGGTATACCCCAAAGCTACCAAATTAGGATGGCGTTCTAACAATACCTTACCAACACGTCTTCCAATACTTCTACCTACAACAGATACTTCTAAACTGTGCGTTAAACGCGTATGAACAAAGTCGGTTTCAGATAATGGAATTACCTGTGTTTTATCTTGTAAGCTTCTAAATGCTGATGAAAAGATAATTCTATCAAAGTCTACATCAAAGCCCAACCGTGTTTCGTCTTGTTGCCCTCTGTGGCGTTTTTCTGTATCTCCAAATCGTTTTAACGATAGTAATTGTTCCCAGTTCATGTGTGCTGAATTTAGTGCAGTATCTCTTAGTTAATACTGATGCCGAAGTTAACAAAAAAAGAGAAGCGTTACCGCTTCTCTTTTCAACTTTTAATTTAATTTTTGTCACGAGGGACGCGTGTAAATTTGATTAAGATCCACACATTAAGCAATCATCATCTGGTGCTCCATTTTTAGAAGCATCTACCATTGCTTTAAACTCTGAAGCAGACATTGGTTTTTCATCTTCAATGACGTCTTCTTTCTTTTCTATGTTTAGGGTAAACTGTTTTGCATTTACCGCAGATTTTGTTCTTAGGTAATACATTCCGGTTTTTAATCCAGATTTCCATCCATAGAAATGCATTGATGTTAATTTACCAAAATCTGGATCTTGCATAAACAAGTTTAATGATTGAGATTGATCGATAAAATATCCTCTATGGCGGGCCATATCGATAATATCTTTCATACTCATTTCCCAAACTGTTTTGTACAATTCTTTTAAGTCTGCAGGAATTTCTTCAATGTGTTGGATAGATCCGTTTGCACGCATAATATCTTCTTTCATATTGTTATCCCACAACCCTAACTCAACTAAATCTTCTAATAAATGTTTGTTTACAACGATAAACTCACCAGACAATACTCTTCTGGTATATATATTAGAGGTATACGGTTCAAATGCTTCGTTATTTCCTAAGATTTGAGAAGTAGAAGCTGTTGGCATTGGAGCCACTAATAATGAGTTTCTAACTCCGTGTTTCATTACGTTTTTACGCAACTTCGCCCAATCCCAGTTTCCGCTTAACTCATCATCTTTAATTCCCCACATATTAAATTGGAATTCTCCTTCTGACATCGGAGATCCTTTAAATGTAGAATATGGTTCTTTTGCTTTAGCAATCTCCATAGAAGAAGTTACTGCTGCAAAATACATGGTTTCAAAAATTTCTTGATTCAGTTTTTTCGCTTCATCAGATGTAAATGGTAAACGCAAATTGATAAATGTATCTGCCAAACCTTGGATACCCAATCCTACAGGTCTGTGACGGAAGTTAGAATTTTCTGCCTCTTTAACGGGGTAGTAGTTCATATCGATAACCGTATCTAAGTTACGAGTTACCTTTTTAGTTACTTCAAATAATTTTTTATGGTTGAAGAATTTTTCTCCATTTTCTTTTTCTGTAACAAACATTGGCAATGCAATAGATGCTAAGTTACATACGGCAACTTCATCATTTGCAGTGTATTCCATAATTTCTGTACACAGGTTTGAAGAACGAATAGTTCCCAAATTTTTGTGATTTGTCTTACGGTTTACGGCATCTTTATATAACATATAAGGCGTACCAGTCTCAATTTGAGATTCTAGGATTTTCTCCCAAAGCACACGTGCTTTAATTGATCTTCTTCCTTTTTTAGAGGCTTCATATCCTTCATATAAACGTTCAAATTCATCTCCATAAGAATCAAACAAATGCGGACATTCATTTGGACACATCAAGGTCCATTCTCCATCTTCTTGAACACGTTTCATGAATAAATCTGGAATCCACATTGCATAGAATAAATCACGTGCACGCATTTCTTCTTTACCGTGATTTTTTTTCAAGTCTAAAAACTCAAAAATATCTGCATGCCAAGGCTCTAAATACATTGCGAAAGACCCTTTACGTTTTCCTCCTCCTTGGTCTACGTACCGTGCAGTATCATTAAATACTTTTAACATGGGTACAATTCCGTTTGATGTACCATTTGTTCCTCTAATATAAGAACCTGTAGCTCTTACATTGTGCAAAGACAAACCAATACCACCGGCAGATTGCGAAATTCTTGCTGTTTGCTTTAAGGTATCGTAAATACCATCAATACTATCGTCTTGCATTTGTAATAAGAAACAAGAAGACATTTGAGGTTTTGGTGTACCAGCATTAAACAATGTTGGCGTTGCATGTGTAAAATATTTTTTACTCATCAACTCGTAAGTCGCAATAGCTTCGTCAATATCTTCTTTGTGGATACCAATAGAAACACGCATTAACATGTGCTGTGGACGTTCTGCAATTTGACCGTTTAATTTTAATAAATAAGAACGCTCTAATGTTTTAAAACCAAAATAATCATAATTAAAATCTCTATTGTATATAATTGTAGAATCTAATTTCTCTGCATTGTCTTTAATGATCTTATACACATCATCTGCTAACAATGGGGCTTTTTTATCTGTACGTGGATTTACATAATAATACAAATCATCCATGGTGTCTGAAAATGATTTCTTTGTGTTTTTATGTAAGTTAGAAACAGCAATTCTTGCCGCTAATTTTGCATAATCAGGATGCGCAGTTGTCATTGTAGCGGCAGTTTCTGCTGCTAAATTATCTAATTCTGACGTGGTAACACCATCATACAGCCCTTCAATAACACGCATGGCAACTTTTACGGGATCTACAATTTTGTTTAATCCGTAACACATTTTCTTGACTCTTGCCGTAATCTTGTCAAACATTACCGGCTCTTTCTTGCCATCTCTTTTTAGTACATCCATGTTAAATAAGGTGTTAAATTAGTTATTTGGTTTGTTGAGTCGTCAAAAAAATCCACATAATTTTGACGTATAATTTTGTTTATAATGTCCTTTATAAAAAGGAAAATAATTTTGTTTTGCTACTATAAAACTTAGTGCTTAGGGAAACACTAAGCTTAAAAATCTGAGTCGAAGCTGATACTTCCAGTCCCCCCCGATTTTACTCCTGCTTTTTGATATTCTGAAACTCTTTTTTCGAAGAAATTTGTTTTTCCTTCTAAGGAAATCATTTCCATAAAGTCAAATGGGTTTTTAGATTCGTAAACTTTATCACATCCGAATTCTAATAATAACCTATCTGTTACATACTCTAAATACTCTGTCATTAACTTGGCGTTCATTCCAATCAAACTTACCGGCAAAGACTCTGTAATAAACTCTCTTTCAATATTTAAGGCATCAATAATAATTTCTTTGATACGTTCTTTTGGTACTTTATTTACGATGTGGTGATTGTGTAAGTGTACCGCAAAATCACAGTGCATTCCTTCGTCTCTTGATATCAATTCGTTAGAAAATGCCAATCCTGGTAATAAACCTCTTTTCTTTAACCAAAAAATAGAACAAAATGATCCTGAAAAGAAAATACCTTCTACGGCTGCAAAAGCAATTAATCGCTCAGCAAAAGAATCTGATTCGATCCATTTTAACGCCCAATCTGCTTTCAATTTAATTGCAGGAAAGGTTTCTATTGCTCTAAACAGCTTGTCTTTTTCTACTTCATCTTTTACATAGGTATCTATTAATAGCGAATAGGTTTCAGAATGAATGTTTTCCATCATGATTTGAAAACCGTAGAAAAACTTTGCTTCTGAGTATTGCACTTCGTTTACAAAATTTTCTGCTAAATTTTCATTTACAATTCCGTCAGAAGCCGCAAAAAAAGCTAAAATATGTTTGATAAAATAGCGTTCATCGTCTGATAATTTATTGTTCCAGTCGATAACGTCTTCAGATAGATCAATTTCTTCAGCGGTCCAAATACATGCTTGTTGTTTCTTATACCATTCCCATAAATCATCATGTTGAATTGGGAAAATTACAAATCTGTTATCGTTCGGCTGTAAAATTGGTTCTATGGCAGACATTCTTTATAAAAAATTTAGTTGTTTTGTTTGTGTGTTGTTTGTCGAAAAAGACGTTAACAAAGATTGGAAAATTTGTCTGAAATACGAAGTCATACTTATTCACAATAACTTGAAGTTTTTAACAAAACGTTCACATTTGTGGTTTTTTCGCAGATAAATAATATTATATAAATTACTGACATACAGCATGTTGCGAATATTTATTTTTTTAATCCCTTGATTCTATTGAGTTTCTTAAAAAAGTCGAATTCTATTTTGAGAAACTAATTTTTAAATTTGCATCATAAAAAAAGACCTGAAAAAATTCAGGTCTTATCTATTTTTGAAAAAATATTTTATTAATTGATCGTCGCGGTCATATTCATAAACACTTCGATTTCAAAATCCATTCCCTCTACTTCTGACAAGACAGTTCCTATCAACTTAACGGAAACTTCTGAATTATTCACAAAGTTAGAGGCTATAAGACTCAACTTTGCGGCATCCGTTATTTCAAATGTTGTTCCAGCTGCTGCTGCTGCAGAAATATTAAAATCTGTCAACTCTCCAATAACCACATCATCAAATTTCAAAGTTCCTGTAGGAATTGTTCCAGCAGCATTACCTGCAAAGTCTTTAAATTTATAGGTTAAGGTATTTATCTCTATGGCTGTTATTTTATCTTTATACTGTGAAAAATCACCAGAGTTTAAGTTTACAGTACTTGACAAATCAAATGCAACAGCTGTACTCCCTGTTTGAAGCACATTTACAGGAATCGATTCCGTTAAACTATTTTCCACTTTTAACTCTAATAATTCGTCTAAACTACCACAAGAAGTTGCAATCAGTGATAAGAAGAATATGTATATACATTTTTTCATAATTCTATTATTTTGTTTTTTTTTATAAAGGTACAAATTACTTCGCTAAATGTTTTTCAGCTACTTTTTCAAGTTCTTCATACCAATCTTCACCAAACTTTCTTACTAAAGCTTGTTTTACAAATTTATACACAGGCACTTGTAATTCTTTACCTAAAGAACAAGCATCATCGCAAATTTCCCACTTATGGTAATTTACAGCAGAAAACTCGCTGTAATCTTTCACCCTTACAGGGTATAAATGACAAGAGACTGGTTTTTTCCAATCAACAATTCCTTGGTTATATGCTTCTTCAATTGCACATAAGGCCGTATTATTTTCATCAAAAATAACGTATGCACAATCAGCATCGTTAATTAATGGAGTTTCTAATTCTCCAAAATCACTTGTAACCCACGTCCCTTGACTTTCTATAACATCAATTCCTTCTTGACGTAAAAATGGTTTTATCTTTGGGTAAATTTTATCTAAAATTTCAGTTTCTTCCTTTTCTAAGGGGGCTCCTGCATCTCCATCAATACAACAAGCTCCTTTACAAGCTGAAAGATTACACACAAAATCTTTGTCTATAAGATTCTCTGAAACTATGGTTTTTCCTAATTGAAACATTTAGCAAAAATACATTTATTTTTTTTCTAATTCTTTATCTTTACGATAACTTAGTCATCAATTCACACTATTAAATTATTGTTATTATGGAATTTAATGTAAAAGAAGTTTTTACCGCATTTATGGTTCTTTTTGCTGTTATAGATATTATTGGAAATATTCCGATTGTTATTGATCTGCGTAAAAAATCTGGCCATATCCAATCAGGAAAAGCAGCTATAATAGCTGGTGCAATTATGATTCTTTTTTTATTTTTAGGAAAGAGTTTACTCACAGTAATTGGAGTAGATGTCAATTCGTTTGCTGTTGCTGGGTCTTTTATTTTGTTTTTCATTGCACTAGAAATGATCTTAGGAATCACCTTATACAAAGACGATGAAAGCACGGCAATAACCGCGTCAGTCTTCCCTTTGGCTTTCCCTTTAATTGCCGGGCCAGGAAGCTTAACAACCTTACTTTCTCTAAGGGCTGAGTTCCATGTAGAAAACATTATCATCGCAGTGTTTTTAAACGTACTAGTCATCTATATCGTATTAAAAACATCTTCTAAGATTGAAAAAATAATCGGCCCAAATGGCATCAATATTATTAGAAAAGTATTTGGAGTAATTCTTTTAGCAATTGCGGTTAAACTTTTTGCTGCAAACATTAAAGAGTTGTTTTAATGGCAGATTTTGATGTCTTAATTATTGGCGGCGGCGTTGCAGGAATGCAATGTGGTTTAATTTTAGGTTCAGCAAAAGAAAAGCCATTTGCTTCGGATAAAAAAATTGGCATTATACTACACCAAAAAGCTTCTCATTTACAAAACGCTTTATTCAATAATACGCTTGGTATAAAACCTGGAACCCTTGGGTGCAATATCCTTATGGAAGGTAAAGAACACTTAAGCGCTATTTACCCACATATTTGCCAAATAAATGATGAAAAAGTACTCTCTATTTCTCCTTTTCAAAATGGGTATGAGATTACTACAAACAGGCTTATATATTATTCAAAAATTGTAGTTCTAGCGTTAAATTACTCAAAGCCACTAACAATAAAAGGTGTCGAAAAATATATTATTCCTCATAAAAAATCAAATGCAAAAAAGGACCGCATTCAGTTAAAAAACGTAGATTTATTGGTCGACAATGGACTATATGCATGTGGGACTATTGCCGGATTAAGAAGTCAGTTTTCTATTGCCGCTGGAAGTGGAGCAGCAGTTGCAACAGATATATTAACGTTATGGAATGGAGGAAATCACAGCAAAATTCATGATAAACCACTACAAAAAAACCCAGCTAATTAGCTGGGTTTTTAGTGTAATTCTATGTTAAATACATTTATTCTACGGTAACCGATTTAGCCAAATTTCTAGGTTGATCTACATTTTTCCCTAACATTACTGCTATATGATAAGACAGCAATTGTAACGGTATTGTTGTAAGCAATGGTGTAAATGCCTCTTCTGTATCAGGGATTTCAATAACATGATCTGCAATCCCCTTAACTATTGTATCTCCCTCTGTAACAACTGCTATAATCTTTCCAGATCTAGATTTTATTTCTTGAATATTGCTTACCACTTTTTCATAATGACCTTTGCTTGTTGCAATAACAAAAATTGGCATATTTTCATCAATTAAGGCAATGGGTCCATGTTTCATTTCTGCAGCAGGATATCCTTCTGCATGAATGTAAGATATTTCCTTTAGCTTCAATGCTCCTTCTAAGGCCACAGGAAAATTAAATCCTCTACCTAAATACAAGCAGTTTGTTGCGTCTTTATATACAGAAGCAATATATTTTACTTGCTCGTCAATTTTTAATAATTCCTCTACCTTATTCGGTATTAATTGTAAAGTCTGTAGGTAGGTTTGGAAAAGCGTTTTAGAAATTTTCCCTTTCGCTTTACCTAATTTCAATGCAATTAACGATAATACCGTTATCTGAGTTGTAAATGCTTTAGTAGATGCTACTCCTATCTCTGGACCAGCGTGTGTATAAGCTCCTGCATGGGTCTCTCTAGCAATAGATGAACCAACCACGTTACAAACACCAAATACAAAAGCACCTTTAGATTTTGCTAACTTAATAGCTGCTAGAGTATCAGCTGTTTCCCCAGATTGAGAAATTGCAATAACAATATCTTTATCTGTAATAATTGGATTTCTATATCTAAATTCAGAGGCATATTCTACTTCTACAGGAATTCTAGCAATATCTTCAAATAAATATTCCGCTACTAAACCAGCATGCCATGAGGTTCCACATGCAACAATAATAATTCTCTCAGCATTTAAAAACTTCTCTAAATTATCATCTACACCTGCCATTCTAATGATTCCTTGGTCGGCAAGCATTCTTCCTCTATACGTATCTAAAATCGCTTTTGGTTGCTCATGAATCTCTTTTAACATAAAGTGATCATAGCCCCCTTTTTCAATTTGTTCTAAACTCAATTGTAGTTCTTGAGTTTTTGTATCCACTAAAGAATCATCTTTAATTTCACGAACTTTAATTCCTTTACCCAGTTTAATAATGGCCATTTCTTCATCTTCTAAATACACTGCCTCTTTAGTGTATTCTATAAAAGGAGATGCATCTGAAGCTACAAAAAACTCTTTATTATCTTTTCCAATACCAATTGCAATAGGACTTCCTAAACGCGCAACTACAATTTCGTTTGTTTTAGTTTTATCAAAAACAGCAATAGCATACGCACCGATTACTTGGGTTAAGGCAATTTGCACTGCTTTTCCAAGTTTACAGTTTTCTTGTTTTTTTACCTCTTCAATAAGATTTACTAAAACTTCGGTATCTGTATCACTTTGAAAAACATAACCTCTACTAATCAGTTCTTTTTTTAATGTGTCATAATTTTCTATAATTCCGTTGTGAACAATAACCAGTTCACCAGACATAGAGGTATGAGGATGAGAATTAACGTCATTTGGCACACCATGTGTTGCCCAACGCGTATGACCTATCCCAATATTTCCTTTTTTTCTTTTTTCATCACTATCCGTGATTGCTTCTAAATCAGAAACCTTCCCTTTTGTTTTAGTTACACAAACATCATCTCCATCAAACATCATAACACCCGAACTATCGTACCCTCTGTACTCTAATCTTTGTAACCCTTTTATAACAATTGGATATGCTTCTCTATAACCTATATAACCTGTAATTCCACACATAGCAATGCTTTATTTTTTTATTGAATATGATATTTTTAACCTCGCTCTTCTTTCACCATTTAATGTCTCGTCATGGTTTAATAAAGTAACCGCTTTTGGATTCCAATTGTAGTTTCTCATTATTGTGTCATTAATGGTTATGGGTGCATCCGTAAAATTAAAAACTTTCAACCCTAAAACTGGATTATAGCTTGAATTACCATTTAATAAATCTGATACATAATCGGTAATTCTAAAGGTATAATTATCGGGCTTACTATCAGACGAAAGCACTAATTTCCCATTAAAAACATCCGCTCCTTCGGTAATTCTATCTTTAATCTGAGTCGCATGCAGATTACCATCTTTAAATAAATACAATTTAAATGGAGTCGCGATTGTATCATATTTAACAATGTCTTGATTCACATAAAATGTCAAGGACGCATCATTTATAAGCCAATTTTTATTTTTTAATATGTTCAATTGATTTGAATCAAATATTTTTACTTGAGCCGCATTTCCAGCTGCTCCTTGCAAAATAATATTCTTATCAGCTGGATACACTTTTTCAGTCATTTTATACAAACTTGTACTAAAATTTGACAGTAAAAAAGTATTTGATTTCTGAATTGTATCGATCACTGTTGCTCCACCTATTACAATTGTTTTTGTATACCTTAACTCTATTGAAGGTCTATGTTCTTGATTTGTATTGTTAAACAAAAAAGAAACTAACGCTCCCTCATTCCCTGAAGCCTCTATATACATTCCTTTAAAATACTCATTTAAAGCTTCTTGCGACTCAAATTCAGCAGATTCATATTTGTCAACAAACATCTCTTTGAACTTACTTTTATCTAACCCAATCCTTGCAAAAGGAATATTATTTAGTAATTTCAGTGTATCTGTTTTGTATACAACTCCGTTGCTTAATTTGCTTTTGTAAATTAAAGCTGTGTCTAAAGGATTTGGCTTAAATTGGTAGTTTGCAATAGAATTTAAAACACCTGGAAGTATTTGATAATTGTGATTAGATTGATAATTATTTGCATTTGCAGGATTAACAGGATCCAACCTATTCATATAAGTATCTGTTCTATAAACATTAAGGTTAAACGATTTTGTCTTATCTCCAATAACAGAATCAAGGGTATACTCTGAAGTTGTCCCTGTATTTAATGTTGCTTGATAAGGCAACTTTAAAAACACGGTATCAATAGTAGTTACCACTGTTGTATCCGCTCCATATGTCCTTTCGCCTTCTACTGTATTTTTAATTTCGGCGTCTAATACAATTTGAGATACAACTGAAGCCTCAATTTTCTCATAATTTGGGTTGTTGTATACCCCTAATAAATATTGGCCTAGAGTTCCTCCAATTGCCAATCCATCTGCACGTACACTAGTAATTGATTTATTTGTCACAACAACCTCAATTATTGTGTCCTTAGTATCAAATTTTGTGTTTTTTACAACATTTGATGCAATATCATTAAAATCTTTTTCACATGATATTACTCCAATTATGAACAATATAAACACACCAAAATATACACTCTTTTTTGTCATTTTTTCTTTAAAATAATGGTTATTCAGCTAAAACCTCGTTAGCATAAAATTCTAAATAAGCTTCCGTTAATGTTTCTTCTGTTTGATATTCTAATACAGGTTTGTTATTGTCCTGAATAAAAGAATTTAATTCATCAGAAATACTTTCGCTTCCTTTAATTACGGCATCAGAATTTTCGATGGCGCTTTTCAAAATGTTGGTGTGGTTAGGTGTTGCAAGAACAGTTATTTTGTCATGATCAATTTTATCGAACTTAACTTTTTCTGCTAATGTAGTATTTAACGTTCCTTCAAAATCATTATTATAAACAGAAGTAACTATTTTACTTTCATTAAATAACGGTTCTTCTTTATAGAACTCTCTTAAGTATAATGGTAACAATGAGGCCATCCATCCATGAATGTGGATAATATCTGGCGCCCAGTTTAATTTCTTTACCGTTTCAATTACTCCTTTTGCAAAAAAGATAGCTCTCTCGTCATTATCATCAAACAATTTATCGTCTTCATCTGTAAAAATAGCTTTACGTTTAAAGTACTCATCATTATCGATAAAATACACTTGCATTCTTTCTTTAGGAATTGAAGCCACTTTAATAATCAACGGCATATCCATGTCATTAATTATTAAATTCATTCCAGACAGTCTAATTACTTCATGCAATTGGTGTCTTCTTTCATTAATTACACCAAATCTTGGCATAAAAATACGAGTTTGAACACCCTTAGAATGCGCTTTTCTAGCAGCGTTAAAAGCTGTAGATGCCATTTCTGTTTCTGGTAAATATGGTACTACTTCTGACGAAACGTATAATATTCTCTTATCTTTCATTGAATTAATTCCTTTTATAAGAAGTGCAAAAATACACTTTTTTATGCTAATTTCATGTTAAAATGGTAAGTTTGCACACATTTTACAAATAGGGTTTATGCAAATTTTCAAAAAAAAGAATGCTTTAATTAATTGTCTATCTATACTTAAGCAAGAAAACAAGCAGATTGGTTTTGTTCCTACCATGGGAGCATTGCACAAAGGACACCTTTCTTTACTAGAAGAATCAATTAAAAACAATCACATTTCTGTAGTTACCATATTTGTAAACCCAACCCAATTCAACAAACCAGAAGATTTAGAGAAGTACCCAAAAACGATAGAGAACGACTTAGATTTACTGAAGAATGCTAATTGTGACATTGTGTTTATTCCTTCTGTTGAAGAAATTTACGCAGACCGCGTACTTTCTAAATCCTATTCCTTTGATGGCATAGAACATCAAATGGAAGGGAAGTTTAGAGAGGGGCATTTTGACGGAGTCGCAACAATCGTTCAGGCTTTTTTTGAAATTATAAAACCTAACAGGGCCTATTTTGGGGAAAAGGACTATCAACAATTACAAGTTGTGAAAAAATTATCTGAAATAGAAAATTTATCTGTAGAAGTAATAGGATGCCCTATCTTTAGAGAAAATGATGGCCTAGCCATGAGCTCTAGAAATGCGCGACTATCAGAGAACCAACGAAAAGCATCCCCGTTGATTTATCAAACTCTAAAAAGCGCTTCGAATTTAATCAACGCAAAAGAAATAGCTGATATCTACAGCTTTGTTAAAAAACAATTCGACAACAATGAATTACTAGAGCTCGAATACTTTACCATTGCAGAAGAAAAAAGCTTACAAGAAGTAAATACCGTTCAAGCTGGCAAAAAATACAGAGCATTTATTGCTGTTAATGCGGGTACTGTTAGACTAATAGACAACATTTCTTTACCGCTAAATAAATAGCATTCCTTTTTATATTTTTTAACTTATAAATACATTTAAAAGTTTTATTTTTGCCACATGTTAGTACAAGTAGTAAAATCTAAAATTCACAGGGTTAAAGTAACCGGTGCAGATTTAAATTATATAGGAAGCATTACCATTGACTTAGATTTAATGGAGGCTGCAAATATTATTGAAGGAGAAAAAGTGCAAATTGTTAACAATAACAATGGCGAAAGATTAGATACCTATGCAATTCCTGGAAAAAGAGGAAGTGGAGAAATCACCTTAAATGGAGCTGCTGCAAGAAGAGTTGCTGTTGGAGATGTACTAATATTAATTGCTTATGCTTTTATGGATTTTGAAGAAGCAACAAAATTTAAACCCTCATTGGTTTTCCCTAACGAAGCAACAAATACCCTTACTTAAGTTTGAATAACTCAATAAAGAAATCATTAAAAATTATTTTACCGCTCGCTTTTGGAGGTTTTTTAGTATGGTATTCTTTATCTAGCATTTCAATTCCCACATTAGTTTCTTATTTTCAAAATGCTAATTATTGGTGGATTGGATTAGGACTGTTTTTTGGTGTGCTTAGTCATTTATCTAGAGCGTATCGTTGGAAATTTATGTTAGAACCTATAGGCTACAAACCTAAATTCACCAATAGCGTATTGGCTGTTTTGGTTGGGTACTTAGTGAATCTTGCAATTCCAAGGGCAGGAGAAGTTTCTAGAGCAGCCGTTTTAGCGAATTACGAAGATGTTCCTTTTGAAAAGGGCTTTGGAACCATCGTTGCAGAAAGAATCGCCGATTTAATAATGATGCTTTGTATCATCATTATCACGCTATTTGTACAGTTTGATTTTATCTATGAGTTACTTACTAAAAATTTTGACCCAACAAAAATCATCATCATACTCATTGGGGTTCTCGTTGTGTTTTACATTTTTACTCAATACATTAAAAAAGCAAAAAAAGGCATTGCTTTAAAAATAAAAAAATTTGTCTCTGGATTGGCAGAGGGCCTTACCAGCATCTTTAAAATGAAAAACAAATGGGCATTTATTTTTCATACTGTATTTATTTGGGCAATGTATGTTGCCATGTTTTGGGCTACAATACCAGCAATTGAAGGGTTACAAGTTCCTTTTGGAGGTATATTAATTGGATTTATTGCTGGAGGGTTTAGTATTGCTGCCACAAACGGTGGAATTGGTTTATATCCAATTGCTGTGGCTGGAGCATTAGCTTTATTTGGAATTCCAGAAGAACCAGCAACTGCTTTTGGTTGGATTATGTGGACAGCACAAACCGCCATGATTATCATATTTGGTGGATTGTCATTTTTAGTACTTCCTATCTACAATAAAAACAAGTAAATTTCCTTTCTTTGTAAGTATAACCTCTTACAAAACTTAAATGGCCAAAGTCAAAACCTCTTTTTTTTGTCAAAACTGTGGAGCACAAACTCCAAAATGGACTGGACAATGTTCTACATGTACCGAATGGAATACCATTGTTGAAGAAGTCATTCAAAAAGAAGAAAAAAGAAGCTGGAAACAATCTACATCTACAAAAAAGAAATCCAAACCTTTACGTATTGAAGAAATTCAACTAAATCCAGAAGAAAGAATTAAAACCAACAACAATGAACTAGACACTGTACTTGGAGGAGGGTTGGTAAAAGGATCTGTTACGTTATTAGGTGGTGAACCGGGGATTGGGAAATCAACTTTATTACTACAAATTGCTTTAGCAATCCCACAAAAAGTACTGTATGTTTCTGGAGAAGAAAGTCAATCTCAAATTAAAATGAGAGCAGAAAGAATTGATATTTCCACTTCAAATTGTTTGATTCTAACTGAAACCAACACACAGCAAATTTTTAAAAACATTGAAGAAGTTCAGCCAGAGTTTTTAATAATTGACTCTATTCAAACATTACATACCAATTCTATTGAGGCTTCTCCCGGAAGCATTTCACAAATCAGAGAAACGACAGCTGAATTAATAAAGTTCGCTAAAGAAACTGAAACTCCGGTATTATTAATTGGCCATATAAATAAAGAAGGGCAAATTGCAGGGCCTAAAATTTTAGAACACATGGTAGATGTCGTTCTACAGTTTGAAGGAGACAGAAATCATGCATATAGAATTTTACGAGCTCAAAAAAACAGATTTGGCTCAACATCAGAGTTGGGAATTTATGAAATGTTATCTGATGGACTACGAGAGGTCTCGAATCCGTCAGAAATATTGATTTCTAAAAAAGATGCCGATTTAAGCGGAACAGCCATCGCATCAACCTTAGAAGGCATCAGACCCTTAATGATAGAAATTCAAGCTTTAGTTAGCACCGCTGTTTACGGAACCCCACAACGCTCTACTACGGGTTATAATTTAAAAAGGCTACACATGATTTTAGCGGTTTTAGAAAAGCGTGCAGGATTTAAATTAGGCGCCAAAGATGTATTTTTAAATATTACTGGCGGAATACAAGTAGATGACCCCGCAATTGACTTAGCAGTTGTTGCTGCTATTTTATCTTCCAATCAAGACATTGCTATTTCGCCACATGTTTGCTTCGCGGCAGAAGTTGGTTTGGCGGGAGAAATTAGACCAGTTTCTAAAATTGATCAACGTATTTTAGAGGCAGAAAAGTTGGGATATAAAAAGTTAGTCACCTCAAAATACAATAAAATTACTTCAAAAAAACATACCATTCAACTTATCCTTGTTGGAAAGGTAGAAGAAGCTTTTGCTACTTTATTTGCATAAAAAAACCGAGCAAATTTGCTCGGTTTTTTTTATCTCAAAAGAAATTTATTTCTTTCCGTTTTCTCCTTTTATGTATTTTTCTAAGGCCATTGTCATAGAAGGTGCTTCTGGTGTTGGTGCGGTAATATCACATTTTAAACCAGCATCTGTAGCTGCTTTAACTGTAGAATTACCAAAGACTGCTATTCGAGTATCGTTTTGCTTAAACTCTGGGAAATTCTTAAACAAAGAATCAATTCCTGAAGGGCTAAAGAATACTAATACATCATAAAAAACATCTTCCAAATCAGACAAGTCACTAACTACAGTTTTATACAAGATTGCTTGCTTCCAGTCAATAGCTAACTTATCTAATTCTGCTGGAATTAACGCCTTTAATTTATCTGAAGATGGTAATAAGAATTTCTCATCTTTATGTTTTTTTATCAATTTACAAAGCTCAGGAAACGTTCTTGTACCTACATAAATTTTACGTTTTCTGTACACAACGTACTTTTGTAAATAATAAGCTACAGCTTCAGATTGACAAAAATATTTTAAGCTATCGGGCACTTTAAAACGCATCTCTTCTGCAATTCTAAAGAAATTATCAACCGCATTTCTACTGGTTAATATAATTGCGGTAAAATTATTTAAATCTACTTTTTGAGCTCTAACTTCTTTCACTTCTACACCTTCTACATGAATAAAAGATCTAAAGTCAATTTTTACTTTTTGTTTTTCAGAAAGATCAAAATATGGTGAAGTTTCTGTTTTAGGAGGAGGCTGTGAGACCAGTATTGTTTTCACTTTCATACATCTTCTTTTTTAAACCATCATCTTATAAATAATTAACAATGGAGCTATTTCAAGGGCGCAAAGATACAAAATAAAATAGAACAACTTATTAAGAATCAAGTTTTTGTTATTTACGAACAACAATAGCAGCGATAATAAAAACAACATCATAAAAACAAAAAGTAATACAGATATGCTTATGCCACTATAACTAATGATAATTAACACAGGAAAAAGAATTAATGAAATAGTATATAGGTATGCTACTTTTGTTGAAAAGAGATAGCCGGTTTCGTTCTCTGCTTCAAACAACTTTATCAAACCAAGGTCGAATACCAAACACAACACTAAATAGATAAATACAAAACCTAATACCGTCATAAAAACAGTAAAACTAGCTGTTATATCTAAAAAAAACGTTGTTACAAATGAAAAGAAGATAGCATAAACTATCGCCGAGAAACAAAGTAATACAATATTAAAAACAGTTAACAGTGACTCTCTCTCTTCCGTTTTTTTAACAATAAACCCTTTCATAAAAAAAGCACTAAAGTACCCATATAACTTTTGTTGATTTATTGTTTTTAAAGCCACAAGTAGCAACAAAGCAAAAAGAAAAACAAGTGTTAACCAGTTAGTGGAATAATCGATTCGATCTAGTGCTTGCATTAATTTGTTTTATGAAAAATATAACACAAAATTAGTGATAAAATAGCGTATATTTGTTACTCTTATTTTTAGTTCGAAAAAAGCATGTCTAACACACTAGTAATCATCCCTACTTATAACGAAAAAGAAAATATTGAGGCAATTATTCGTGCTGTCTTTCGTCAAAAAAAAGCGTTTCATATTTTAATTGTTGATGACAACTCTCCTGATGGAACCTCTAAAATTGTTACCCGTCTGATTTCAGAATTTTCTGGTAATTTATTTTTAGAAAAACGCCTAGAGAAAAACGGAATTGGAACCGCCTATATACATGGTTTTAAATGGGCAATTGATAATAATTACGAGTATATTATTGAAATGGATGCTGATTTCTCTCACGACCCTAAAGATCTAATTAGATTATATAATGCTTGTAAAAATGAAGGCGCTGATCTTTCCATTGGCTCTAGATATTCTAAAGGAGTTAATGTCGTTAATTGGCCTATGAAACGCGTATTGCTTTCATATTTTGCATCAAAATATGTCCGCTTTATTACACGAATCCCTGTTCACGATACTACAGCTGGGTTTGTTTGCTATAAAAGAAAGGTACTGGAAACAATAAGATTAGATAAGATTAAGTTTGTTGGCTATGCTTTTCAGATTGAAATGAAATTTAAAGCATGGAAACACAACTTCAATATAAAAGAGGTTTCAGTAATTTTTACTGACAGAACCTTGGGGGAGTCAAAAATGGACGGCTCAATTGTTTACGAAGCGCTCTTTGGAGTTTTAAAATTACGCCTAAAAGGCTTACCAAAATAAAATGAACACAACTACACTAATACAAAACGCTCAAATTGTTAATGAAGGTTCGGTTTTTACCGGTGATGTTTTAATTGAAAACAACAGTATTAAGCAAATAGCAAAAAAAATAAACCCTCTAGAAAACACGACAGTTATTGATGCCAAAGGATCTTATTTAATTCCTGGAGTAATTGATGATCAAGTTCATTTTCGGGAACCAGGTTTAACTCAAAAAGCGAATATCGCTACAGAAAGTAAAGCTGCTATTGCGGGTGGAATTACTTCTTTTATAGAAATGCCTAACACCGTTCCACAAGCGACTACACAAAAATTGTTAGAGGACAAGTTTGTAATTGCTTCAGACTCTTCTTACGCAAACTACTCATTTATGTTTGGTGGTACCAACGATAATCTAGAAGAACTACTTAAAACAAATCCTAAAAATGTAGCAGGGATTAAGTTGTTCTTAGGCTCATCTACAGGAAACATGTTGGTAGACAATGAAGAAGTCTTAGAGAAAATATTTTCATCAACAAAGATGTTAATTTCTGTACACTGTGAGGATGAAGCTACTATTAGAAAAAATACGGAACACTATAAAGCAATATATGGAGATGATATTCCTTTAAAATTTCACCCCGTTATAAGAAGTGAAGAAGCATGTTATCTATCTTCTTCAAGAGCAATTGAATTGGCTAAAAAAACAGGCGCAAGATTACATGTATTTCATCTTTCTACTGAAAAAGAAACACATTTGTTTCGGAATGACATTCCCTTAGAAGAAAAACAAATTACAGCAGAGGTTTGTGTGCATCATTTATGGTTTTCTGATGAAGATTATGACACGAAAGGAACACATATTAAATGGAATCCTGCCGTAAAAACAGCCAATGACAGAGCTGGTTTATGGAAAGCTTTATTAGATGATAGGTTAGACATTATTGCAACAGATCATGCACCTCATACCTTGGAAGAAAAAGACAATGTTTATATGAAAGCTCCAAGTGGAGGGCCTTTGGTACAACATGCCTTAAATGCTATTTTAGAAAAAGTAAAAGACGGTACTATTTCAATTGAAAAAGCAGTTGAAAAAATGTGCCATAACCCTGCAAAAATATTTAAAATCAACAAAAGAGGCTTCATTAGAGAAGGGTATTATGCCGATTTGGTACTGATAAACTCACATAAACCAAACACGGTTACAAAAGAAAACATACTCTATAAATGTGGCTGGTCTCCATTTGAAGGAACTGAGTTTTCATCAACTATAACGCATACATTTGTAAACGGTAATTTGATGTATGATAACGGTAATTTTAATGAAAAAATAAAAGGGAAACGCTTATTATTTAACAGGTAGTATGAAAAAATTAATATTCTTTTTAGGGATTATTTTACTCACATCTTGTACAAGTAAAACCATTTTAGAGAAGCCTAAAGATTTAATTCCCAAGGATACAATGGTGCTGCTCTTAACAGACTTATATATTGCTAAAAGCGCTTATGTTGAAAAGAACCTAAATAATGAACGTAAAATTAATTACACCTCTTTAGTTTATAATAAATATCGAATCGATAGCACCCGTTTTATCAGTAGCAATTATTATTACACGTCTAAACTTGAAGATTATGATTTAATTTTTAAAGAGGTTAAGGTAAAATTAACCCATAAAAAAAATGAGCTTGAAAAAAAGGTGGATGCAGATGATGTACTATTATTCCCCATTGAATAAGTTCAATTTCCACTTTTGTAGCTAACACCAACTTCATTTATAACAGATTTTATTGGTGTGAAATCAAAACCAATGCTGCTTTTTATTTTTTCAGAAGAATAGTAGGTTTTACTATGTAATGAATTTGCCGTATCTTTTGTAATCATTCTTTTTTTACCAGTTATAAAAGATCTAACGACATCAATTCTCCATAAAAAGGAAGTAATAGTTTTCGAAATTTTTATCGTTGGTGGTGGTTTTTCCAAGTTTTTGGCAATCTCACTAAAAACCTCTTTAAAACTTACATTCTCTGACACTAAAATAAATCCTTGATTTTTAACATCGCTTTCCGTTAAGGAAATCATAGATTTTGCGACATCAGTAACTCCTACAAATCCAGTAATCCCTTCAGTAAAATAATTAAACCCCCTTGCAACTTTAGTAAACAATTGCCCTGTATTTAAATTCCAAAAACCGGCACCTAATATTACTCCTGGGTTTACAATAATTACATCAACACCTTCTTGACTGGCACGCCAAACTTCCATTTCTGCACCATGTTTTGTAATAGAATATCCGTTATTTCCGCTTTCAATAGACCAATCATTCTCTTCAGTAACAACTTCGTCATTAATTGAATCTCCAATAGCAGCAATTGAACTTACAAAACAAAGTTTCTGAACATTACCTGCAATAGCGTGGTTTACCACATTTGCGGTACCATCAATGTTTACTTGCCGCATTTTTCGATACTCTTTTGGATTGAATGAAACCAAAGCAGCAACATGATAGACTACATCTATATTAACAAATGCTTTTTCTAAGGAAGGGACATCTGTAATATCTGCTTTAACCCAATCAATTTTTGAAAACAAGCCTTCAATATTATCAGTAAAATAAGAGAATACCTTTTTAACAGAATCCAAACTTTTTAAGGTTCTGTAAATTGCTCTGACTTGCTTGTCCTGAGACGTTAATTGATATAATAAATGTGAGCCAACTAATCCCGTTCCGCCAGTTACCAAAATCATAGTTACAATTCTAAAAATCCTAGTTGCTAAAGTAGCTTTTTTTGTAGGATAAAAGTATCTTTGCTTTCTCATAAATTAAAAAAGGATGACAAATTTTGTAGAAGAATTACGTTGGCGAGGATTATTACACGATATAATGCCAGATACAGAAGCCTATTTATTAAAAAATAAAACGGCGGGTTATATTGGATTTGATCCAACGGCAGATTCATTGCATATTGGTAGCTTAGTACAGATTATTATTCTGATGCATTTTCAAAAAGCTGGGCATTCATCTATTGCTTTGGTTGGTGGAGCAACAGGAATGGTAGGAGATCCTTCTGGAAAATCTGCAGAAAGAAACTTGTTAGACGAGGCTACATTGGCTAAAAATATTGCTGGCGTAAAAGGACAGTTGGAACGTTTTTTAGATTTTAACGAGTCAACATCCCAAAACCCCGCAGAGTTAGTAAACAATTACGATTGGATGAAAAATATTTCATTAATCGATTTTGTACGTGACACAGGAAAGCACATTACTGTTAATTACATGATGGCAAAAGATTCAGTAAAAAAACGTATTTCTGGTGAAAATACAGAAGGAATGAGTTTTACAGAATTTACATATCAATTATTTCAAGGGTACGATTTCTATCATTTATACAAAGAGAAAAACTGTAGACTACAAATGGGTGGTTCTGATCAGTGGGGAAATATTACTACGGGTACAGAATTAATTAGAAGAAAAGCACAGGGGAAAGCCTATGCGATTACGGTTCCTTTAGTTACCAAGGCAGACGGAACAAAATTCGGGAAAACCGAAGGAGGAAACGTTTGGTTAGACGCCAACAGAACATCTCCCTATAAGTTCTATCAATATTGGTTAAATTCTTCTGATGAAGATGCTGAAAAGTATATCAAAATCTTTACTTTTTTATCTAAAGAAGAAATTGACACATTGGTTTTAGAGCACAAACAAGCACCACATTTGCGTTTGTTGCAAAAGAAAATAGGCGAAGAAGTTACTACCATGACTCACGGAAAAGAAGCCTATGATAATGCAATAAAAGCGTCTAATATTTTATTTGGAAAATCTACTTCTGAGGATATTAAATCTTTAGACGAACAAACTTTTTTAGATGTTTTTGAAGGAGTGCCACAGGCATTAATTTCAAAAGAAGATATTGATAATGGATTGGATATGATTGGAGCATTGGCCGCTAAGACGAGTTTCTTAAACTCAAATTCTGATGCGCGTAGAGCTTTAAAAGAAAATGCTGTTTCTGTAAATAAGGAAAAAGTAAAAGAAGCCTATACAATTACTTCAGCAGACTTAATTGCTAATAAATATGTGTTATTACAGCGTGGTAAGAAAAGTTATTTCTTATTAAAAGTTGAATAAATAATCTATACTTAAAAATAAAAAAAGCCAGCTATGTAGCTGGCTTTTTTATTTTTCTTTGAATAGCTTTTCCCAGTTTTTATCTGCATTCTCTTTGAGTTCTAGGGCACCTTCTTTAACCCAAAGGTCCAGCGTATTTGTACCCCAAGCATTATAAAACAGGTATAATTTTCCGTTTCTAATTTCAAATGTTTTAGGATTTATAGAAATTTTTTCTCCTGTTTTTCCAATTGCATATGCGCAATAACCTCCATATTGAGGTATATATTTAGCTGGATTTGATTTAAATATTTCTACATTTTTAGCCGATGAAAACTTAAACTTAACCCCATCAAAAGTGGTTATAAATTTTTTATTTCCTTTTACAGCCTTGTTGTTAAAATATTCGACAACATCATACCCATTTGCTATAAACCCTTTTTTAAGATTGACGTTTTGTTGTGAAAAAGCAACTGAAGAAACGAATAAGAAGGCTACTAGTATCGCTCTCATATTAATTTTTCTTATGCTTTAGTACTTCCCAATTTTTGTCTCCTTTGGCCTGTAGTTTTTTCGTATTTCCTTCTTTCCAGTCATCTAATTTATTACTTAGCCAAGAATTGTAAAATAAATACAGTTTGCCATCTCTAATTTCATAGGCCTCCGCATCGATATACATTTTTGTTTTTTTTGCAGCGATAGCATACGCGCAGTACCCGCCATATTGTGGAATGTATTTGGTTGGATTGGCTTTAAACAATTCTAAATTCTTAGTAGACGAGAATTTAAACTTTGCACCATCAAACGTAGTTTGAAATTTTTTCTTTCCTTCAATAGGCCCATTCTGAACAAAATAAGAAACCACATCATAGCCCTCTGCAACGTAGCCCTTTTTGGTATTGTAATCTATTTGTTGTGAAAAAAGTGTGGTTGATATTCCAATAAATAAAAATGTGATTAGTTGTTTCATCGAAAATAGTTTTTGGGGTAGTCGACTAGATATGTATAAAATTACAGCTGTATTTCAAAAAATGCTAAATCATCTTCAATACATTCTTTTTAAACAAGCGAACAGAAATCAACGTCATTCCTAAACCTATTGCTACCAATATTCCCATTTTTGGTAAAATTTCTGTTAGCGGCAAGCTTCTCCAGAAAATATCATAAAATCCTTGAATCCCCCAGTAATTGACACTTATTACTGCTATTTGCTGCATAATTTCTGGCATTACAAATAGTGGAATCATTGACCCTCCAATTGCTGACATTAGCATGATAATGATGGTACTATACCCTTGTAATTGTTGGCGTGATTTTGCAATTGACACTAAAAAGATTCCAAAACTAGACACGGCAAAAGCGGTTGCAATAATCATTAATATTAATGAGCTTAAATCTTTAAATATTGGCAATCCAAAAACCAACCATGAAAACACAAACATTATGGACAATTGAAAAATAGAGAGCAGCAAAGCAGCAAGCATTTTTCCAAACAATACATCTGTTGGTTTTACCGGAGAGTACAATAACCTCTTTAAAGTTCCTGCTTCTTTTTCATCTAATAAGCCTCCGCCAATACCAGCAATACTAAATAGCAACATCATAATGGCAGTACCAGCTACTGCTTGAATTAACCCTAAGTTTCCTTTGCGAATAGCTTCTTTAATTACAGAAGTCATTTGTAATCCCATATTGTTTTCTCCCATCATTGTGTTCATTCCTGCCTGATCAGAATTCATTAAACGCAATGCTTTTTCTTTAATATTTTTAGGGGTTCCTGGAAAATTTGCATCAAAAGAAGCTTCCATTTTTCCGTTCATCATTTTCTTACCAACACTTGTCATTAAGTTTTGCATCAAAACCGATTGCAACATGCCCATTTCTATTTCTCGGGCTGCATCGTACTTTAATTCTAATGGTAAATCTTTTCCTAAAGCAACTGAATCTTGAAAGCCTTTTTCCACAATTAAAACCGCTACATATTTTCCTTTTTTCACCAAATTAATTGCAGTTACTCTTTCTTCTGCAATTGTTTTTACTCCCTTTAGTGCTTCTAAATTTAATAACATTTCTTTAGAATCCTTTGTAAAATCATTATCCACAACTAACAATTGCACCGGTTTGGCTGTTCTATTTCCGCCCACTCCACCAAAAGCAAAGGCAAACAGCGAAATTAAAAGAATTGGCAGCGCAAAGGTTAACAATGCCCCTTTTTTGTCTGCAAAAAATAATTTTAAGTCTTTTTTAAATATGGTAAGTATCATGGTTTATTGGTTGATTTATGGGTACTAATCTCTTAATTGTTTTCCTGTAAAATTCAGAAATATAGTTTCTAAATTTACCTTGTTTAACTTCAAATCTTCAATTTGAAGATTTTCTGAGTTACAAATACTAATAATTGTGGATAACTCTTTATTTGCATCACAAACAATGGTAATAGATTGCTTATTTTGAACAACCGAAGGAAAAATTTCTTTCAGTTTTTTTACTTGATTTGTAGTAATTGTTTGAAACATAATTTCGATCGTTTCTTTTACATTGCTTTCTTTCTGCAATTCTGATTGTGTGCCTTGGGCAACAATTTTACCATCATCTATAATTGCAATTCGATTACACAATCGCTCAACTTCTTCCATATAATGGGTTGTATACACAATGGTCATTCCTAGCTTGTTTAAGTTTTCTACAATTTCAAAAATCCGATTCCTACTTTGTGGATCCACACCTACTGTTGGTTCATCCATAAATAGTATTTTTGGTTTGTGTAAAATGGCCGAGGCAATATTAATTCTACGCTTCATTCCCCCTGAATAGGTTTTAATTAAATCATTTTTCCTGTCAGACAAGCCAATCAATTCTAAAATAGTCGCAATTCGCTCTTTTAGTTCCTTAGATGGAATTTTATACAATTGTCCCCAAAACAGTAAGTTTTCATAGGCAGTAAAATCATCATATAATGAAATTTCTTGAGGAACCACTCCAATAAGTGTTTTGCAAATATTTGGTGATTTTTTGATGTCGTTTCCATCTATAAGAATAGTGCCATTATCACTAGATAAAATGGTACTCATCATATTTATGGTGGTAGATTTACCTGCACCATTTGGACCAAGAAGTCCAAATACCTCCCCTTTATTAATTGAAAAGCTAATGTTTTCAACCGCTTTTAGTTCGTTAAATGATTTTGATAAATTTGTTACTTGTATCATTAGTATTTAATTTTAATGATATAAAAGTATCTAAAAGTAATTTCTTATCAATTAAAAATTGACTCAACTGTCTATTTTTAAAGATGAATTGTACGTAAAAAGAAATATTAAAGAACCATCAGGTTACACCCTCTAATATCAGAATTATCAAAGCGTCCAATAATTTCAAAAGTAGTATCAGTATGCACTTTTCCTAGATCTTGCGTCGCAATAAAAGAGCATGAATTGTAATTCGCTAAATCAATTACATTCATACCACCTGTTTTACCAGCTTGTTGAATTGTCAAAGCATCTTCTGTATCTCGAGTGAGAATTTTCATCCAAGGCGGACACTCAAAAACACCATTTCCTTTAGAATAGGCCTGACTTAAAAGTTCTGTCATTCCATATTCTGAATGGATTTTTTCTACGCCAAAACCTTTCGAAAGTACCTCATGTAGTTCTGTACGAATCATTTCTTTACGTCTTCCTTTCATTCCGCCGGTTTCCATTACAATAGTACTGGAAAGGTTGAATTGTTCTTTTTCGATCAAATCCAACAATGCAAATGACACTCCAATCAATAATACTTTCTGATTGCTAGCATCTAATTCTTTTAGCTTCAGAATAAGTTCTGGTAAATTATGTAAATAAAAACCACTTTCAGAATTGTTCGACTTCAGTATTAAATCCTGCACCATATATACCAAAGAAGATCCTTCTCGTTCTAAATAATTAGGCAATAAAGCTAAAATTGTATGTTCTTCAATGTTGCCATAGAAATGCTTAAATCCCTTTAAATAACTTTGCTCATACAAAGAGACATCCGTTACCAAATGTTTACTCGTAACGTTTCCTGTAGTTCCAGAACTGGTAAATATTTCTTGAACATCATCGATCGTCGAAAGTACTTGATGCGATTTAAAAAATTGAATTGGTAAAAAAGGGATTTGCTCAATACTTTTTACATCAGAAGGATGTATATATAATAGATCACAAAAAGAACGATATACTTTATTATTGACAAACTGGTGTTGAAATACCTTAAGTGCAACCTTAGTAAAATCTTCTTCGTTTTGTATGTTAAAAATAGCGTCTTGCATAAACTTTGACAAAAATAGAATTATTTAACGCAACCTTTTTACTTTTTCTACATCTTCTAAAAAAAGAATGTTATGTTTCTAAAAAAAATAGTCCTTATCCTTTTTGCTTCGCTACTACTAATTTCTTGTACAAAGAATTTAGAAACACAAGAAATTTCTTGTACCGCTAATCAACCTATAAAAGAGTTGGCCTGGTTACACAATATTAAAATCACTTTTGAGCAGTCTACCGATGCCTCTCAAAAACAAATCATTCAATACACTTATAAAAATAAAACTGTATTTATGATCAATCCTTGTTTTAATTGCCCAGACAATTTAATAACTGTATACAGTTGTAACGGGGAAAAAATCTGTGAATTTGGCGGGATTTCAGGATTAAACACCTGTCCTGATTTTTATGAACAAGCAACAAATAAAATTATTTTATGGGAAAATTAAATATATTAAAAATAGCAATCTTTTTTATTAGTATTGGCTTTTTTAGTTCTTGTGATAAGAATTCAGAATTAGAAATAGACCCCAGTAATTTATTAATTGGAAATTGGACCGAACCGACATACGATAATGAAACCATCACTTTTAATAGAAGTAACACAATACAAAACAACAGTTATGGCGTTTCATTTAAAAATACAGGTGTTTTTATTGAACACACATCTGGGTGGTGTGGCACACCTCCATTAATTTTTACTGATTACCCCGGGAATTGGCAAGCCCAAGACAGGTTGATTATGGTTTCTATGCAACATTTTCCGGGGAATTTTAATTGGCGAATTGTTTCACTTACCGAAAATCAATTAGTTGTACAAAGAGAATTGACAGCACAAGAAAAAGAGCATCAAAATTTAATTACTTTATTTAATGAAATCGAAACCACAGCAACCAGTGTTCCTTGTACCGATGCAAACGACTGGAGTTATTCTGCTTATGGCACAAAAGCATGTGGAGGGCCGCAAGGGTATATTGCATATTCTAATAAAATAAATCATGTTGCATTTCTAAAAAAGATTCTGGATTACACCCAGTTAGAAGATGCATATAATAAAAAGTGGGCCATTATTTCTACTTGTGATACCCCTTCACAACCTGTAGAAATCGTTTGTGAAAATGGGAGTCCAGTGTTAAAATATTAGTTATTTTTAAATAAATATTCAAGGTATTAATTTAGAAGAACTCATACAAAAGTGTTGCCAACAAGATATCACGGCACAATCAAAAGTTTACCAGCTATTTGCAGATAAATTGTTTGTGGTGTGCCTGAAATATTCAAGAAATTATGAAGATGCTGAAGACACCTTACATGATAGTTTTCTTACCATTTTTAAAAAAATAGACCAGTATGCACATACAGGATCTTTTGAAGGTTGGATAAAGAGAATTACCATTCATACAGCCATACAAAAATATAGAGATAAGTCTCGATTACAAATTGTCTCAGAAAAGAACATAAAAGAAGAACCGGAAGAAATAGTTGATCCAAGCACGGAGATTAGTGTTGATATTCTCCTCGGCTTAATTCAGAAACTACCAGACAGGTATCGATTGGTTTTTAATTTATACGTATTGGATAAGTTTTCACACAAAGAAATTGCTTCCATGTTAGAAATCTCAGAAGGAACTTCGAAATCGAATCTATCCAGAGCAAGACAGTTCTTAAAAAAAGAAGTAGAAAATCATCAACAAAAACAACAAGAAGCGTAGATGAATGAACATAAAAATATAGATCGTTTTTTTCAAGAAAACCTAAAAGGCTTGGAGGCCAGTCCTAGCCCAAAAGTTTGGACAGGAATTGCCGCTAATTTAAAAAAGAAAAAGCGAAAAGTTTTTCCTATTTGGTGGCTTAGTAGTGGGGTTGCTGCTGTACTAATTTTGAGTGTTTTTACATATCCTCTCATTTTTAATACGACTGAGAAAAGACCTATTTTAAGCCCACCAAATTTAATTGTTCAACCTACTATAAATTTCAAAAATTCACTACAAGAAAAAACCCTATCAGAGCCAAAAATAGAAATAGTTTCTACGGAAAACAATGCTATAATCTCGGTGAAAAAATCACACCAAAACATCAAAAACAGCAATCCAACTGTTGTAAAAATTGCTATGAATGCAGAAAAAAAATCAATTATTACAAAAGAGAAAAATGAAAAAGATCAAGATTTTCCTAGTACTACTAAAGAAATAAAAAAAGAACATAGCTCTAACGATTCCATATTTACTCCTAAAAATAAAAAAGATTTTATTTCAGAAATCAAAAAGAACAGCTTAAAAGTTACAGAAAGTAAGCACTTAAAAAAATGGTCTTTAACCCCTGTTTTTTCTATTATTAATTCCAATTCTTTTTCCAAAACCTCTTCTTTAGATGCAAGTTTACAAGCAAGTAAAACAACTGGGGATAATAATTATTCTTATGGGGTAAAAATTGCGTATCAATTAAGTAACAAATGGGCAATTCAATCTGGGGTCCATTTTCAAAAATTAGATTATACCACCAATAATCTAACCGTTGTTTCTAATATTTCAGGCAATAATTTTGGAAATATCAACTATGCAAGTACGAGCTCTAATTTTTCTATTAGCTCTTCTAATGTAGAAAAAGATGTACTACTACTTAGTGGTGCAAATTTACTAACAGATAAAGCAACACTTATACAAACCTATGGGTATATAGAGATTCCAATTGAAGCTTCGTATGAATTTATTCGTTCCAAAAAATTTAATGCGCATTTTATCACTGGGATTAGTTCTTTATTTTTAAATGAAAATAAAATTGAACTAACCTCTCGTTCTTTTTCTGAAACATTAGGAAAAGCGAATAACTTAAACTCCTTTAACCTTAGTGGGAATCTAGGGGTTGATTTTGATTATGCATTGTACCCAAAATTGAAGCTAACTGTAAATCCAATGCTAAAAATACCTTTAAAAACATTTTCAAAAAACTCAAATGGGTTTAAACCCTACTTGATAGGGGTTTACACAGGTCTTAAATATCAATTCTAAATTTAGAAAAATCATGAAAAAAAATCTTTTATTACTATTAAGCATCATTTTACTTAGCTCCTGTATAACAAATACAGAACCTCTACAAGAATTAAAACTACTTCCTATAGATGAAGTTTCAGTTCCTCCGTTTTTTACATTTAACCAAGTAGATACGATCAACGTAAAATATACATTGCCAAATAGCTGCCATTATTTTCACAGTTTGTATTACCAATACCAGGATACCACCAGAATTATTGCGATAAGAGCAGTTAAAAACTTAGAAGAATATTGTGCAGAAATTACCCAACAAAAAGAATATAAAATTCCAATTTTAGTTTCTCAACACGAAGATTACCTCTTAAAATTTTGGAAAGGAAAAGACAATAATCAAGAAGATATATTTGAAGAAATCATAATTAGTGTTAAATAATTTTTATTTTTCTCCTTTTGGTCTTATTTTTGGTATTGCTATTGAAACATTTCTTCCAAAAAAAAAGAAATAAATTTTATTACATTTTTAATCCCCTAATTAAATTGTTATAATGAAAAAGTACAAACTTATTACCTACAGAACCCTCACGGGTACAAAAAAAATTCTTAAAATTCCTAAGAAAAAATCCGGTCAATGGATTATTTATCAAAACGATGAACCTACGTATTTAGTAGATTGTTTTGATTTTAAAACGGAATCTAATTTAATTATGAACAACCTTATTCTTAGTGAAAGAAAATCTATTGATGAGGTTATTAAAAAAATTAGGAAGAAGAATAAAATAAAACTTTCTTTACCCAAAACACCCATTTTTGAATTTGAAGTTAAGTCTGAAATCAAAGAGCTTCAATTAGCACCGTTGCCCGAAGATTGGCTTTAAGTTTAATTGTTTAATATTAAACAATTTTCTTCTTTTTGTTTAATCTCTAGTTTGTAAATTATTTGTAGTTTTGGTGTTCAGTTTTAACAGCTAAATTTCAACATAAAAATGACAGATTTTGGTATTAAAGAAGCCTTACAAGCATTAGGGCTAAAAGACATAAACGAAGGAACTTCTACAGGTTCAAATAATTTCTCTAATGGCGGGCTTATTGAAAGCTACTCTCCAGTAGATGGAAAATTAATTGGAAAGGTAAAAACGACTACAAGAGAAGATTATGATAAAGTAATGACAACGGCTACTGAAGCTTTTTTGTCATTCAGAAATATGCCAGCTCCACAAAGAGGTGAGATTGTTCGTCAATTTGGAAATAAATTAAGAGAACTAAAAGAACCATTAGGGAAATTAGTTTCTTATGAAATGGGGAAATCTTTGCAAGAAGGGTATGGTGAAGTTCAAGAAATGATTGACATCTGTGATTTCGCAGTAGGTTTATCAAGACAATTAAACGGACAAACAATTCCATCCGAACGTCCTGGGCATGTAATGAGAGAGCAATGGCATCCAATAGGTGTTGTTGGTATTATCTCTGCATTTAACTTTCCAGTAGCTGTTTGGGCTTGGAATACCGCTTTGGCATGGATTTGTGGCGATGTATGTGTATGGAAAGGTTCTGAAAAAGCACCTTTATGTTCAGTTGCATGTCAGAATATTATTGCTGATGTTTTAAAAGAAAATAATTTACCAGAAGGAATCTCTAGTATTATCAATGGAGATTACAAAGTAGGTGAATATATGACTACCGATACTAGAATTCCTTTAGTATCAGCTACAGGTTCTA
>Ga0209395_1001590_pt1 | contig 31489 bp, 23 predicted proteins | sample GOMGulsemesocosm_3_FD_184635 | JGI IMG/M metagenome (GOLD analysis project Ga0209395, IMG submission 184635) | Methane-oxidizing microbial communities from mesocosms in the Gulf of Mexico - GOM9D Gulf of Mexico (SPAdes) (version 2) | ecosystem: Environmental > Aquatic > Marine > Cold seeps... | reverse complement strand
CCATTTCGGCGGACATCAGCCATTTCGGCGCTTTCTTGAACTGGCCTGAACCCGGGAAGATGTAAAACTGGCGATTTCGTGCGCCTTTGTATTCCTTTTGCTCCTGCTTCTCGCCCAAGTTACCCAGTAGACCAGTCATCAACGAACGGTGCACAGAATCGTAATCAGACGCCTCGCTATTGAGCGTAAACTTCATGTCCTTGCATACCAGCAGCAACTGACGGTGCAAGTCGCGCCATTCACGAATGCGCAGGTAATTCAGGAAATTCTTTTTGCAGTAAGTTCGAAACCGATTCTGCGTCATCTCCTCGCGCTGTTCTTCAATACTGTTCCACAGATTCACAAAACTGAGGAAATCCGAATCTTCATGCACGTAAGCTTTATGCTTTTCATCGGAGGCCTGCTGCTTGTCCAGAGGACGTTCACGCGGGTCTTGAATGGTCATTGCCGAAGCGATAATCAACACTTCTGTCAGGCCACCATTACGGCTGGCCGCAATCAACATGCGTGCAATTCGCGGGTCTACAGGGAAACGCACCAACTGTCGACCAATCGTAGTAATTTGACGCTTTTCATTAACCGCGCCCAACTCCGTCAACAGCTGATAACCATCTTTAATGGCGCTGTTATCGGGCGCATCAAGAAACGGAAACTTACTGATATCGCCCAGCCGCAGATTGATCATCTGCAGAATTACCGAGGCCAGATTGGTGCGCAGAATTTCCGCGTCGGTAAATTCAGGTCGATTATTAAAGTCTTCTTCTTCGTAGAGGCGAATACACACCCCTTCCGCGACACGACCACAACGCCCTTTCCGTTGATTGGCGCTGGCTTGAGAGATCGATTCAATCGGCAGACGCTGCACCTTGGAGCGCGAGCTGTAACGGCTGATACGCGCAAAACCCGGATCGATCACATAACGAATGCCCGGCACAGTCACGGAAGTCTCCGCTACGTTGGTCGCCAGAATAATGCGTTGGCCACGGTGCGCCTGAAACACCCGATTCTGCTCCGAAGCACTCAGGCGTGCATAAAGCGGCATGATCTCGGTATGCGAATAATGTTGGTCAGACAGCAGCTTGGAGATGTCGCGAATGTCGCGCTCACCACTGAGGAAGATCAGAATATCGCTGGGGCCGGAACGATATGGCAGCGCTCGAATGGTTTCCACCGCTTCCAGAATCGACGCACCCACACCATCTGCTTTGGCATCTTCATTTTCGATGGGCGGCTGGTAAATCAAATCCACCGGGAAGGTTCGACCGCTGACCTCAATCACCGGCGCACCATCAAAATGCTTCGAGAAGCGTTCTAGATCAATCGTCGCAGAGGTAATAATCAGCTTTAAATCCGGGCGCTTCGGCAACAACGTTTTCAGATAGCCCAGCAAGAAATCAATATTGAGGCTGCGTTCGTGCGCCTCATCAATAATCAGCGTGTCGTATTTAGTCAGGTAGGGATCATGCTGCGTTTCAGCCAGCAGAATACCGTCCGTCATCAGCTTGATTTGTGTCGTTTCACTGACCTGATCGGTAAAACGCACCTGAAAACCTAGCTGCTTACCAACCTCTACTTTTAGCTCTTCAGCTACACGGGTTGCCACCGATCGTGCCGCCAAACGACGTGGCTGAGTATGGCCAATCATGCCGGTAATGCCACGGCCTAATTCCAGACAGATTTTAGGAATCTGCGTGGTTTTACCCGAGCCCGTTTCACCGGCAATCACCACCACCTGATTGTTGGCAATGGCTTCGGAAATTTCGTCGCGTTTCTGGGAAATCGGTAAGTTTTCCGGGAACTCAACCGTAGGCGACGAAGCTTTGCGCAGCTCAACCTGATCCATTGAATTCTGCACAGCCTGCTCCAGCTGCGCCAGATTCATGCCGCTCTGGTTAGAACCTCTACCCCTCCCGCCCCGGTCCTTATCTTTACCTTTGTGCGGCCGAGCCTGCGACTTGTTTTGCGCGTGGGCTTGAGGCTTACCTTGAGATTGAGAAAGACGCTGCAACTGGCTGCGCAGACGGTGTTTATCCTTGATCATGCACCGATCAATCTGCTGTGCAATTTGTTGCGTAAGCTCCGCGGTAAGCTGCGGCGTTTTCTGCGGGTCTAGTTCGGGTGGCTGTTCAGGAGTCATGTCAAAGCTTGGTTAGGTTTATAAAGTGCTGGCGCACACTATCTAAATTCTCTACATTAGCCTCAAAAGAATAAGCGAGGCACACAATGCAGCATCTTGAAAATTTTACTTTTGATGAATTATCCGTTGGCGATCAAGCCAGCACTGAACGTACGCTGGTCGAAAAGGATTTAATCCTATTTGCAGCGGCCTCCGGGGATGTTAACCCAATCCATCTGGATGCGGATTATGCCGCCAAAACCCCCTTTAAACAACGCATCGCCCACGGTATCTGGTCCGGCTCGCTGATCTCTGCCACCATCGCCACCGTCATGCCCGGCCCCGGCTCCGTTTACCTCGGCCAGAGCCTGAAATTCCTGCGCCCCGTGATGCTGGGCGACACGCTGAAAATCTCCTTGGAAATCATCAGCAAAAACGAACGAAAGAAGAGTGTTGAGATTCAGTGCACCGTTACCAACCAGAATGGCAAAGCCGTAGTTAAAGGTGTAGCGGATGTATTGGCTCCGACAGAAAAACAGAAAGTTGAACGACCATCGTTACCGGAGATTACATTGAGCTAATCAGGCTCTCCTTTGTGCTGTAATATTTACTGACAAACAAGTAGAGGCCGAGGTTTGTTCCGGCCTCTAGCGATAAATGAGAGTGGAGATTAAACACCCAATATCCTCTCTATATCATTGCCCGTCACCACTACATGCGTTAAAAAGTATACTTACTTAATAATTTGTACCAAGGACTGGTTCACATGAAATTTTCTCACCCCGTCTTATGTTCCACAGACATTCCGTTCCAGCTTCGTAAATCGTATCGCCAACAACACTTGTAATTATGGGGGCTATTCTTGGTCTACGAAGGAATTTCCGTTTAGGCGCTGAAAATATAGAAGTAGAGCTACAAAAACATAACAAGTTGCTCAAGCATCGTTCCGGCCAAAAAACGGCCTCCACGGGACGCGCTAACGTGCGCCGTTAGCAAGACATTATGAGCTATCTACCTAAGTAGCTTTTTATACATTTAGTTTCAAATGAGAATAAAGCGTCATTAATTAAAGAGGTTATAACGATTATTAAACCTGATCCTTTTAACCTTTCGAATCTTTCATCCCACACTTTTATGGCACCATCTGCACTGGTCAAGGTAACTCGACGGCCACCCGGTCTGAAAACGAGTAACGTGAGCAATAACTAAGGATCAGATCAACTGTCTATAAAGCGGTATGCTTTTAGCCCAAAACAGTCAAAGTCTAAGGTAATAATTATTCCAGCCAGGATTTATAATTTAGTTATACAAGTGTCGTGAAAGAGAGGATAAAACCATGGGTATTTCAACTCGTGTTGCCAGCTATTTAGAGGGTGAAGGTATCAAATATGACACCATCAACCACGCCCATTCCAGCACATCTGTTGGTTCGGCCATCACTTCCCACATCCTGCCAAGATCAATAGCAAAAGCCGTTGTTCTTGAAGATCATGAAAGCCGTCATCTGATGGCAATAGTGCCCGCTAGCCATAAGGTTAGCATGCATAAATTGAACGACAAGATGGATGCAGATCTTCATTTAGCCGATGAAAAGCAGGTTTATAAAATGTTCGCCGACTGTGAACATGGTGCGGTACCGGCAATTGGCCAGGCCTATAACATGAATGCAATTTATGATGAGAGCCTGGATCAACTCGATGATGTCTATTTCGAAGCCGGTGATCATGAAACCTTGATTCACCTGAGCAAAGCGCAGTTTGGTAAATTAATGACTAATACCAAACACAGCCAATTTAGCAGCCAGAACTATTATTAATTGGTATTTGGCTTGTTTAAAGGCTTGAGCCGTCTGATTTTCGGACGCGGGTGTTTTTGTGTCAAAAACGGTCATTGAAGTGACCCTGTTTTGTCCGTCGGCGCTGTGTCGCGCGTTAGAGCCACCGCTGATCAATCGCCGTGATCATGATGTCGGTGGCCTCTTCGCAAAGGGTGCGTATGCGGGCACTATCTGATTCCAACTGTCGCTTGTCACTACCGACAAGACAGACTGCAAGTACAGCCCGTTGCCATTTGTTCTGGAACCCAACCTCAGCCACAGAAGCATTGAACTTGCTGCGGATACGATCCTTCAGTCCTCGTACCTCTCGCCGCTTGTCCTTAAGCGATTGAGCGTGAGGGATTATAAACTCGATAGTAAGAAGCGTAATGAAACAGGATTGATCGCTCATGGAGTATCACCAGCTATTAATCGGGACAGCGTAAAGAGGCACCTATGCATCAGTACCCACTATTTTCATTTGGATGTAAAACTCAGTCCCCGGTTCGCAATTAACCACATCAACCTTACCGTCCAGCGCTAAATCAATGCCATTGCCAACCGTTTCTCGATCCAGTCCATTTTCGCTGCAGTAGAACAGCGTGAAGATTTTCTTCATTTAATCGGCGGCAATACAGCGGCCGTAGTCACGCACCAAGAATTGAATTTTACCGTCTTGTGTGAGCTGGTAACAAATTCATACGCAATTAAGGGGATCAGCTCCCTTTAATTTCCCGCCTCGTCATAATATTCAGGTACCTTGTAGAAGGTTTGGCTGCCAATGGTGTCATAAATCATCTGACATCAACGGGTAAAAACTATTATAGAATTAAGGTTAAAGCACCGTACGAACACCTTTATTCGTAAAACAGGGGCAGTTACGCATGAGAACGAAATTTGTTTATGCTGCAATCAGCACGCTTTTATTCATTGCGCTGATTGGTCTTTTCTGGTCTCCAGTGTTTTGGGCGCTTATCGTTATCCTACCGCTCATCCTGCTGGGCTTTTACGATATGCACCAAACCCGGCATGCCATTTGGCGCACCTATCCGCTTACCGGGCGTGGTCGCTGGTTCATGGAGTTCCTGCGTCCCTACTTACGCCAATACTTGTTCGAATCAGAAACCGATGGTGTACCCATCAACCGCATGTTCCGCGCTGTGATTTATCAACGCGCTAAGGGCGATCTCGATACCATTCCCTATGGCACCAAGGTCGATACCCAGCGAGTTGGTTATGAGTGGATCGGGCACTCCATGGCGGCCAAACATATCCAAAAGGGAAACCCTGACCCAAGAATTCAGATTGGCGGCCCACACTGCAGCAAGCCCTACCAAACCAGCATTTTGAATATATCCGCCATGAGTTTCGGCGCGCTGAGCAGCAATGCTATTTTGGCGCTCAACAAAGGTGCAAAAAAAGGCGGATTTTCCCATAACACAGGAGAAGGTAGTGTTAGCCCCTACCACCTCGAGCATGGCGGCGATCTGGTCTGGCAGGTGGGCACCGGTTATTTCGGCTGTCGCGATCAACAGGGGGAATTTTCCCCGTCTTTGTTCAGGAAAACCGCCACCAAAAATAACATTAAAATGATCGAGATAAAGTTATCTCAAGGCGCCAAACCAGGTCATGGAGGCATTTTACCGGCCGATAAAAATACTGAAGAAATTGCCCATATCCGGCTGGTTCAAGCAGGCAGCCAAGTAAATTCTCCACCGGCGCATACCGCCTTTTCAACACCACTAGAGATGATGGCTTTTATCCAGCAGCTACGCGAACTCAGTGATGGTAAACCGGTTGGTTTTAAGTTGTCTGTGGGGCGTAAAAGTGAGTTTATTGCAGTCTGCAAAGCCATGGTTGAAAGCGGTATAAAACCCGACTTTATTACGGTCGATGGCGGAGAAGGCGGCACCGGCGCAGCACCCCTGGAATATTCCAATTCTGTTGGCATGCCACTACGTGAAGCATTGGTATTTATATGTGACACCCTCATGGGCTTTGGTCTGAAAAACGACATCAAAGTCATCGCCAGTGGCAAAATCTTCACGGGATTCCATTTGGTGAAAAACCTCTCCCTAGGCGCTGATATCTGCAATAGCGCACGCGGCATGATGGTGGCGCTTGGCTGTGTTCAATCATTAACCTGTAATACCAATGAATGCCCTACGGGGGTGGCTACTCAAAACCCTGTACTGACAGCCGGTTTGGTCGTCAATAACAAGGCGGAGCGTATTGCGCGCTTTCACCAGGAAACCGTTAAAGCGGCCATGGAAATCGTGGCATCGGCAGGGCTGGAGCAATCTAGCGAATTAAACCGCTCGCATATCTTCCGGCGTGTCAGCCAGACACAAGTAATGCGCTACGATGAAATTTATCCCTATCCAGAGGATGGCTGTTTATTGACTGAAACATATCCTGAAAGCTTCGCCCTGGACATGTCGGAAGCCTGCGCTGATAGTTTCATCCCTCAGCATTGCTATGCACAGAGTTCATCGGGCATTACTGAGATTGATTAAACAGGCAGAACTGGATATGAGCGCAATTATTTCGACGCCCTGATTGAGGCATCATAGTTAGGGATACCTCCCTATCGACCAATACGTCACCAGAACAGGGATTCAGATTATGACTAAAGCTACCAAAAAAATACTCATGGTACTGACCTCGCACTCAACACTCGGCAACACCGGTGAAAAAACCGGTTTTTGGATTGAGGAGTTCGCAGAACCCTATTACGTTTTTTCCGCTGCAGGCGCAAAAATCACACTGGCTTCCCCCGCCGGAGGCCAACCGCCGATCGACCCAAAAAGTGAACTGCCTGATTTTCAAACGCCCGCTACACAACGCTTTAATGCGGACCAACCGCTACAAACCAAACTCGCCAACACCCTTAAACTCTGTGATGTTCATGCCGCCGATTATGATGCTGTTTTCTATCCCGGCGGGCATGGACCGCTGTGGGACCTGGCCGATAACCCGCGCTCCATTCAGTTAATCGAACAATTCATCGTCGCACAAAAACCAGTAGCCGCCGTCTGTCATGCCAGTGCCGTATTACTTAATGCCAAAGATAGCTCGGGAAACTCAATTCTGAAAAATCGTGCGGTGACCGGCTTTAGCAACACAGAAGAGGATGCCGTTCAGTTAACCGATGTTGTGCCCTTTTTATTAGAAGACGAACTCAAGAAAAAAGGCGGGGATTATCAAAAAGGCACCGATTGGAATGTGTTCGCAGTACAGGATGGTTTACTAATCACAGGACAAAATCCTGCCAGCTCTGAAGCAGCCGCAAAAAAACTCATGAATGAACTAAACAGCTAATGCGCTTAATACATAATAACAGCCTAAAACCCGGCATTTAGGCTGAAGTAATCACCACTCCTTATCAGACAGAATTCCTGCTCGCGAGGTAGTCCGTCGGCATCAAATGGCATTGAATCCAAGGGTTGGCTTAAGCCGGGGCGCGGTTTAGTTATCAGCCTCGTTGAGACTGGTTTGATCTGGCAATAAAATATGCACACAAAGACCATGGGGGGTATTAGGTTGTAACTGTAGAGAGCCGCCATAACTGTCGATAATGTCCTTACAAATGGCCAGTCCAAGCCCATGACCCTCTGCAGATTCGTCCAGACGAACCCCTCGCTGTAGAATACTCTGACTCAATTCAGTGTCGATGCCAGGGCCGTCATCGCTCACGCAAATTTCCCAGTTGTTACTATCGGATTCGATTTTTAGCTGCACATGACCACCGGCATACTTACAGGCATTATCGAGCAGGTTGCCCAATAATTCGAGAATATCATCACGATCCTGCGGCAGGATGGCATTGCTGGGAGCGGAATAGGAAATCCGACAGCTTGGATAAAGGCGCTGAAGCACTTCCACCAATGGCGGTAGTTCATTATCTAGTACTGTCTGACGCCCCGGTGATGACACACCCACGATTCTGGCGCGCTTTAATTCCCGTTCGATTTTATAGCGCAGTTCTTGTAGTGCCTGTTGCGGTACTTTCTGCAATGCTTCGGGCAATTGCTCGGTTGCCGACTGCAGGCTTTGCAATGGCCGCTTTAGGTCGTGGGCCAGGTTGCCGACGGCATTCCTTGAGCGTGCGACCCGCTTTTCCAGCTGTTCCAGAAGACGATTGATTTCATCGACCAGCGGTTGAATTTCAATGGGTATATCGAGCGACTGGAAATCTGCTGAGCCGAACCTCAATTCACGAATCATGGAGCGTAGAGGCGTTAGTCTGGAGAAAGTGCGGGTGAGTACCCGGTGTTGCACCAACATGAGGATAAGCAGGGTAAGTAGCAGCAAGCCCATTGCCCATAAACGGTAATAAAAAATTTCGGTATTGAGGGGCGTGATGTCTTCAGCAATCCAAATGGTGGCTGGCTGGTTATTCAAACTGATGCCCTGTGAAAAACTCAGCCATTGCTGACCCTCCAAACCTGAACTGCGCCGTATCAGCGTCGCACCTGTCTTGATTGCTGTCAGCGACGGCGTGTAATCCCACAATGAACGACTACGTAGTTCGGTGGTGTCGTTAAAAACGACATAATAGTGTCCGGAGTTGACCCGCTGATAAATGGTAGTCACTTTTCCAGGCTGGATTTGCCAGTCCTGCTGTTGGATATCTAATGCGGAAATTACGCTTTCAGCGTCGTGTTGCAGGCGCGTAAGAATATAATCTTCGGTTAATTTCTGCACACCACGGTCAACCAGTAGCAACAGCCCGGTCATGACCAGAAGCAGAGTCACCAGTAGCTTGAACTTGAGCTCATTTTGTAGCGATGCCATCAGTCTTGCTGCCTGAGCTGATAGCCTTGGCCGCGACGGGTTTCGATAAACTCTTTGCCGAACAGATGACGTAAACGGTTAATGTAGACCTCGATGACGTTGCTATCTTTGAGTTGCTCCTCCTCATAGACGTGTTCGCTGAGCAGAGTCTTGGAGTTGACTTGTCGGGGATGCTGCATCAAATATCTGAGCAGCCGATATTCAATAGCGGTCAGCGGCGTGTTCTGCCCCTGCTGGTTTATGGCGGATTGGGTATCAATATCAAGCGTCACACCCCGCCATTGCAACAGGTTGTTTGCCGGGCCGCTCTGACGACGCGCGATACTTTGTAATCTGGCCAGCAACTCCTCGCTGTGAAAGGGTTTGCCTAAATAATCATCGGCGCCTGCCTTAAGGCCTTCCACTCGCTCGAACCAGGCGTCCCGGGCAGTGAGAACCAGCACGGGCATTTTATTTCCCGCACTGCGCCATTCCTGTAAAACTTGTAGGCCATTTTTCCCCGGCAGGCCGAGATCAAGAATCACCAGATCGAACGGAATTTCATGACCAAGAAAGGCCCCGTCTATACCGTTATCAGCAACTTCAACGGCATAACCGGCCTTTGTTAGCAGTGGCTTGAGTTGGCTGACCAATTCGCCATCATCCTCGACCAACAACAGTTTCAATCGTCATTCTCCATTTTAAATAGCTCACCGGTGAGGGCGTCAAAATAATATTCCAGCCGCTGGCCCTTGGCATCAAGAATTTTTATTTCGTAGACCCTTTGGCCGTCTTCGTATTCCAGCTCTATATCCAGGATTTTACCGACAAGCTGCTCCCTGTTGGCGGCCAGGATCTTATCAAGAGGCAGTATTTCGCCTGACTCAACCCAAAGCCTTGCCTGCTCGGCGGATATATCATCTTTCGCTAGCGCACTATCAGTCATCCCAACGACCATAACCAGGAATAGTAATCCTGTCTTCATCGAAATCTCCTTGCACGGCATTTTGGTGACAGCTGTCACAGTTGCTGAATGAGCCGATTCCAGGGTTGTTTTTAACACGCTGCTCAGGAATCTCATCATGTTTACGAATAAAATAGGGTAATTCGGTTATTCTTGTTAACGCCTCATCTTTGCTGCCGCGAAGCACTTTATCCCCGGCTTGTGCGGCATGCTTGCCCAGATAATTGAGTATTTCCAGTCGGGCATCTTCCGGCAATTCTGCATTGTCTTCAAAGTGTTCATCTAAACCAGACATCATGACCGTCCAGCTTTGTGCAGGAAACAGCCCCGGCGGATAAGCAAGGTGACAGCCACCACACTCTTCCTGATAGGCTGGATTCGTTTCACTAGCAAAGCCAAATCTGCTTCGACTATGCTCGCCTTCCTCATGATTTTCCTTATAGCCGGATGCGATGGACGATACGCTGAGGCCATAAAACCCGATGAACAGAGCGCAGCCCAGTAGTGTCATCCCTGTGCCCCAGCGCAGCAGTTTTAATAGACCTTTCATTTCAGTTTACTCCCTTATGAATTGATTGTTTTAACGATTTTTTGATGAGGCTCAGAGTTGCTGTAGCCATTGCAAGATATTGCCCTTCTCTTGAGGCGAACATTCACGGCCAAGTGTCCATTTGCAGTTACGCAAAAACCATTTTTCAATTTTTGTAGTTTTGGTAAGGCGCTGCGGATTAACCGACAGCGCCATAGGCATGATTTTTTTACCGGTTTTCCGGTGTTTGCCGACAGCTGTTGATGAGGTGCCGTGACAGCTGGTGCAACTGCGGCCATTTTGTTCGGAATACCAAAGCGCCTTGCCATCAAGTGCTTCGAAGGAAGTCGCACCGTTATTGCGATAACGCTCCTGCAACTGCTCAATCGCCTGATTGGCCGGCAGGTTTGTGCTGACGAGACTGGAGATAACGATGAGAAATAAAGTGAATGCTTTCATTGCCTGGCCCCTAATTTTTGTCGTCAGTGTTAAGCTTTTCACCAGTGAACATGGCACGCACGAGATTCTCCCTGTGTTGCAGGCTGCTGACGACGACGCCAACAACATGCAGGAAAACCAGCAGCAGGGTGAAGTTCGCGAAGAACTCATGCACTTCTTCCAGTGGGTCTTCCGGCAAGTTAGCAAACAGCGTACCAGCCAGCGGGCCTTCCCCCTCAATTGCCAGCAGTGACATACCAAAAAAGGTGGTTGCGATGAGCGAAAACAGTAACGCTACGATCATTGCGGCCCCGGCAGGGTTATGGCCAAGGTAGTGTGGGGCTTGCCCTTTCACGGCTTGTTTGATGTAGTTTCGCGTGGCGCGGGGAGACGTGATGAAACTTAAAAAACGCGCATGTTTGGTGCCGATGACACCCCATATCAAACGAAATGCCACCAGCGCGGCAACCGCATAGCCTGCCCAGATATGAATGGTTTCGAAGTCATCTTCCGTCAGATAGGCAAGAAAGAAAAAAACGACCAGTGACCAGTGGAAGATCCTTACCAGCGGATCCCAGACCTTAATTAATTTGGATGTTGTATTAGACATAATACCTCGTCTCCGTTAGCTGTTATTTGCAAGTTTTACACAGGCAACCTTAAGCCACGCTTAAAATACAGAGAGGATTTTGTTTTGTGTGACATAGTCACTGAATCTTCAGTAATTGGAGGGCCGCGGCCAAAACAGCTCGACTCAACCCGCCTGTATTACGACAATAAAGAAGTGAAACAGGCGCAAACTCGACGCCAACGCCAAACTACGTGAGGAATTGTCATCCACAGCGCTGGCTCGTCGCGATACTTACAACTCAACCAAGAGCAGCAAAAGAACCTGTTGGGTGAAGGTGAACTGGTCGATGCGACCACATCCGGCCGCGTTGAACTCGATGACATCGACAAAGCAGAAATGCCCGCCAGCCTGCAAGCCAAGGCACCAGCCGAGCAAATGGCCGTTATTACCGAACAGGCAAAACGCCGCGATCAGTTAAATCAAAAAATTGTCTAAATCACGCAGCATCTACATCAAGGAGAAAGTAGAGAAAGAAGGCGGTGCAGAGGATTCACTGGATGAAAAGATCCACAGCGTAGTGAAGGATCAGGTCGCTTCCGTAGGATTAACCTACGACAGTGATAGCGCTAGCTACTAATCAATTGGCTCGATAAAAAAGGGCGCATGAAACATAAATGCGCCCTTTTTTCTAATTTAATTTTACTCTAACTCCAGTGAATCGGAATAAGCTGTCCAGCCGCAGGCGTTTATTGATCCGCTTGTTATAGCATGCCCTTTTTAACTCCCTGCCCTACATATATTGCGTTATTAGTTCTTAATATGTTTTTTTGATTTTGATCAAAACGAATAATAAAGACATGGGATAACATTAGGATTCATTAAACGCTCTTTGGACACTTTTAATAGTAGCTGGGAGTTGTCCATTACACCCTCTAATGTAATCAGAAAGATCCCTATAACTCTCCATGAGTTTTAACAGTGAGTTATACAGACCCCGATAAAACCATCTAGATTACTGAGCAAAATACGGAGCGAAATACACTCCCTTTAGCGCAACCTGAAGCTGAAGACAGCCCTGTTCATGGCCTTCTTCCAACGCGTGATGCAACCGTCCTAAACTTTATTAGGCTTAACTCTTAACCGACCCAATTATGACACCGCGATGACGACTTTAATGACACTGCTGGAAACGGCGCAGACGCAGGTAAAGGGCAATAACAAGGCCCAGGAATTACTGGCGCAGGCGCTCTCCGAGACCCGCCAGTTGCTTGAAGAGAACCAGCTATTACACAGCAAGGTCAATCAACTTGAGCAGATTATTCAGGATATTCGCGAACGGGACGCGCGTAAAAAGTGTCTGTGCAGAGGATTCGGTTCGTAAGCATGGCTATACTCGAAACGGCCGCTTTAACTGCTGCCACATTAAACCCTGACACCCCATGGCAAGGGCGGCGTTATTTCCCCATCAGCCAGTATTTCCGGCGACATTTCGGCGGTCGTACCGCCAAGATTTCCGTCAGTATTGCCGAGAGCTGTCCCAATCGCAGCGCCAACAGCCAGTTAGAACCCTGTATCTTCTGTGATGAATGGGGCTCTGCTGCCTATCATCTGGAAAAAGATCGGGAGCTGCTGGACCAGATTCGTTTCAATAAAGAATTGGTAACGAGACGACGCAAGAGTCAGCACTATCTGGTGTATTTCCAGTCTTACACCAACACCCTGGACAAAGTTAAGATACTTCGCCAGCGCTTTGAAACCGCCTTGAGTGAGCAGTATGTCGAAGGCTTGGTGGTGGGAACACGGCCGGACTGCCTGCCGGAACGGATTCTGCCGTTACTGGATGAGATGTCGCAACGCACCTACGTATTAATGGAAATTGGCGCCCAGAGTTTTTTCAATGACCAGCTGGAATTTCTAAAACGAGGCCACAGCGCTGAAAGCAATATCGAAGCGATCCTCAAGCTGAAACAACGCACGGGGGTGGATATCGGCGTGCATCTGATTTTTGGCATGCCAAGCGATAGCCCCCTGCGCTTGATTGAAACCGCGTTAATTATCAACCAATTACCTGTTTCCAATGTAAAGTTGCACAACCTACACGTATTGGAAAATACCACCCTGGCAGAGATGTACCGCAACAACACTTTTCAGCCGGACGAACTGGATGCCTATGCCGATAAGGTGATTCTGTTTTTGCGCCACCTGTCGCCCACTGTCGCGGTACAACGTTTGGCGGCCGTAGCCAGCCGGTGGGATGAACTGATCGCACCAAAGTGGACGGGGCAAAAGATGCAGCCCATTGAGTATATTGAGAACAAAATGAGACAGGCGGGCTATCTACAGGGGGATTGCTATGACCCTCAGCGGCAACCCGCCATGGCAATACCGGCACTCATCCCAATGCTCTCCAACAGTCATCAAGCCGCAGTTGAGTTATAAGCTTTAAGCCTTAAGCCTTAAGCCTTAAAAGCGAGGAATCAAATTAAAGGGGTCGTAAGGATTATTAAATACTCAATCCGCCCTCTTCGTGCTTAGGCTGCATTTGGTAGAAGCTGTAGCGATCTGCTAAGGTGGAGCTATTGTCACGCTATTGGGGTTGTACTCAATGAAAATAAGTAAATAAGTAAATGTACAACCTGGAATATGTGTTGTGACCACTATTCCATACTCATATCCTGCTGTAGGTATTCACTGATGAAAGCCGACACCCTCCGTTTCGCAAAAAAAATATTGGCCCTGATTGCTGTTTCTGTACTAACCATAACCGTACAAGCAGCAACTCACGAAGCCATCAAACTTCTACCGGCCGAACAGAGCTGGCTAAAAGAGCACCCCGAGATCACCGTAGCTTTCGACGGCAACTTCCCGCCCTACAGTTTTTTAAACGATGAAGGCGAATTAGAAGGCTTTGCCATTGATATCTTTAAGCTAATTTCCTCGCAAGCTGGCTTTTCCATTCGAACCCACCCTGAGCACGCTTGGAAACAGCTATACGAAACCGCCAAAAGTTCATCTGGCGCCACGTCAGAAAAGCCTGAAATTGATGCTGTGGCCACGATGGTAAATCGAGAGCAACGTTATCAATGGTTCCATTTTACATCCCCCTATATTTACAAATCTCTCGTCATCATTGACCGCGAGGAAGAGAACCGCATCAAACAGCGAGAGGATATTGCCGGCAAGACCATTGCGCTGGTAAAAGACTATCAATACGTTAATCAAATCCTTTCAGAATTTCCGTCAGTGAAGCCTCACTATGTGGACTCAATGCTGGATGCCTTGAACGCAGTATCCGTTGGCGATGCCGATGCCACTATCAGCTTTCTCGGCGCCGGACATTACTACCGCAACAAATACCTGTTAACTAACCTGAAATACGCTGCGATCTACGATAAACAAACCGCCAATGAAAGCATTGCCATTCGCAAAGGAGCCCCAGAACTAGCGGGTATTATTCAGAAAGCACTTAACGCTATCCCTGAGGGTGAATTGCAGGTCTTGCGCGCCAAGTGGCTGCCTGTCGACTACATGGAGAACCTGGTTGAGATCAACCTGACGAAAGAAGAGCAGGCATGGGTCAAAAACCATCGCAATATCCGTTTGGGTATTGATCCAGAATTTGCCCCCTTTGAGTTTATCGAAAGCGGTCAATATCAAGGTATGGCGTCAGACTATATCAAGTTACTGAACCAGCGCTTAAATCTCAATATGGAAATCATCAAAGGCATAACTTGGAATGAAGCCGTACGCCGTGCGGAACAAGGTGAGATTGATGTATTACCCACTGTCGGCATCACCGCAGAGCGCCAAACCTTTCTCAACTACACCGCTCCCTATTTGCAGTTTCATCGAGTAATTGTCACACGCGTGGACGCCCCTTTTGTCGCAGGATTAAATGATATTGACCACTTCCCCGTGGCCGTTCAGGCGAATTCGTCTCACCATGGCTATTTACGTGAACAAACTCATATCAACCTAGCGCCATTTCAGACCCAGCAGGAAGCCCTGATGGCAGTTTCCGGTGGGCAAGCGGGTGCTTTTGTGGGCAACGTTGCATCGGCTAGCTATTGGATTCAAAAGCTTAACTTGACCAACCTTAAAATTGCCGCGCCCGTCTCAACCGAAATACAAAGCTTACACTTCGCCGTGCGTAAGGACTGGCCTGAACTCCGCGCCATATTGCAAAAGGGTTTAAACAGCATATCACCGCGGCAACAAAAGCTGATTTCGGAAAAGTGGCTCTCCGTAAACTATGACCCCGTTATGGATTACAGCTTACTTTGGAAAATAATTGCCGCTTTCTCACTACTCGTCGGTATTGTTTTTATTTGGAACTTGATGCTCAACCGGCAAGTCCGGTTACGCACAACTCAATTGAATTATTCAGCCAATTACGATCAAACAAGCGGTCTTCCCAACCGTTTTTTGATTATGGATCGCCTCCAGCAGTTTCTCAATGAGGCCCAGCGTAATCACGGTAAAGTGGCGCTATTATCCATTGATATAGATGATTTCAAAAAGATCAACGACGGCTTTGATCATAAAACCGGGGACAATTTGATTCAGAAAGTTGCTCAACGGTTGCAACACAATCTGCGAGAAAGCGATAGCATCGGCCATCTGGGTGCTGATCACTTTCTGATAATTCAGAACCATATTACCGAAGTATCCGACGCTGCATTACTGTCAGAGAAACTCCTCGCTTGCCTGAATCAAAGCTTTGTCATTAACGACAACGAAATCACTATATCAGCCAGTTTGGGGATTTCGGTTTTCCCGAATGATAGTAATTCAGTAGAAGAGCTCCTCAAGCACGCCAACGCAGCCACTCACCACTCGAAGAATCGCCTTCAAGGGGCGTATACCTTTTACACTAAAAGCCTGATACAGAATGTCTCTCGGCGGCTGGATCTGGATCGCCATATGCGTGGTGCGTTGGAGCGCAATGAGTTTATCGTATTCTATCAGCCAAAAGTCGAAGCCAAGACCCGCAACATCGTCAGTTTTGAAGCGCTGATACGATGGTTTAACCCCGAGCTGGGCATGGTATCGCCCGTCGAATTTATCCCTATTGCCGAGAAAAACGGCCTAATAGAGCCTCTGGGCTCTTTCGTTATTGAGCAGGCTCTAGCGCAATTGGCCACGTGGCAAAAACGCTATAACTCCCCACTATCAATGGCAGTCAACCTGTCGCCTGTTCAGTTCCAGTCCAGTGACCTAATACCACAGATCGAATCGGCGTTGCTCAAAAATGGTTTGAGTGGCAGAAGTATCGAATTTGAAATTACCGAAGGTGTACTGTTGTCGGACTACCCCAATGTGGAAGACATACTAAAACGCTTGGAATCGTTAGGCGTCAGCCTGTCCATGGATGATTTCGGTACCGGCTATTCCTCCATGAGCTACCTTCGAAAGTACAAATTTGATTTTCTCAAAATCGACGGTGAATTCATCAACGATATTGTCCGCGATGACTCCGACCAAAAACTGGTCTCCGCCACCATCGCAATGGCCCACGGGTTAGGCATGAAAGTTGTTGCCGAACGCATCGAAACAGAAGATCAATACACGTGGTTAACTAATGCCAATTGTGACTATCTACAAGGTTGGCTGTTCAGTAAAGCATCTTCAGCTGAAGAAATTACCGAATTGCTCGATAAGCATTTCCTGCAAAACTTAGCAATTAAAGGGGTCGTAACGATTATTAAATAATCACTATGCCCTCTTTTATTTTCGACAGTGATAGCGCGAGTATCGAGCCAATTGGCTCGATACTTTCCCGTAAAAATGTCATCTTCCACATTAAACCTCTGTAAAATTTACCCAGCCAATAGGTTTAATGCCATGCATGAACTCAGAAATGAAAAAGTAAGCTGTCCGTACTGTGGCGGAACTCTGGAGGTTGTTATTGATTGCTCGGAATCGCAGCAGAACTACATCGAGGATTGTCAGGTCTGTTGCCAGCCAATCGTGTTTAATGTCGTGGTGGGGTATGACGGGGAGCCTTGCGTTTCTGTTACGCACGAAAACGACTAAGTTAAGTATAAAGGTAACCACGGGATTAAATTTTGATCAGTTTGTCTCTGGTTATTTTTTAATCCCACCGTCACCTTTTATTGCCTTAATTCCGGTTTTGGTCGATACAGAAACAAGCGTGAAACCAGCAGTATACTTGCCGACGTCAGCCCGCCGGTAAGTCCAATCCAGAACCCCGCCGCTCCCATGGCCGGCCACAGCCAATCGGTAAAGGTAAGACAGTAGCCCAACGGCAGCCCTATTCCCCAGAAGGAAAACAGCACGAAAAACATCGGAATCCGGGTGTCCTTGTAGCCTCTCAAAGCACTGATACAAGTCACCTGAATAATGTCAGCGACCTGGAAAAATGCAGCCAAGCCCAACAACTGAGTGGCAACGGCCTGAACCTCCGAATCGTTTGAATAGAGGGCCGCGATCTGTGGTGAAAACACCATCAATAACGTCGCAAAAACCAGTGAGATAGCCACAGCGAATATCAGCGAACTACGCGCAATCAATCGCGCCGTATCTGGTGCCCCCGCCCCCATCAGAAAACTCACCCGCAATGTCAGCGCCATGCCGATACTCAGCGGCACCATGAACATCAGTGAGACCACGTTTAGGGCGATTTGATGACCCGCCACAACAACCGGACCGAGTGGTGCCAGAAAAAGCGCAATCACACAAAACAAGCTCACTTCCACAAAAATAGTAATACCAATGGGCAAGCCGATTTTCAGGATATAACGCAACCCTGCAAGGTCAGGTTTCACCCAGCCTTTAAGCAAATGCACGTTTCGAAAAAGCTGGCTGCGGTTCAAATACACCAGCAAAGCGATAGCCGCGATGCCGTTGGACAAGGAAGTGGCCCAACCGCAGCCAATGCCGCCCATGGCAGGCATCCCCAGCTTGCCATAGATGAAGATATAGTTGAGCGGCAGGTTAATCAGCGTGCCCAGCAGTGAAAACGCCATAATGACCCGGGTGTGCCCCAGGCCGTCAGTCAAGCCACGCAGTGCTGCCATCAGCAACATTGCCGGAACACCCCAGGCAAAAGCATTCAGATAACCCTGGGATATGCGCGCGGTATTCATCTCCAGATTCAGCAGACTCAGCACCGGGTGAACGTTCGTCAGCAGCAGAATCATGATGACCGCCCCGATGCCAGCAAGATAAATCCCCTGCCAGGCGGTAGGCATGATTTTTTCAAAGCTGCGGGCGCCGTTGTATCCGGAAATAATAGGTTGTTGGGCGCCCAGCAAACCCATGAAAAACAGAAATAGCGGCATCCACAGACTGTTACCTATGCCCACGCCTGCCAAATCTTCCGCGCTGGCGTGCCCCGCCATCACCGTATCGATAACGCCATTGGCCATCTGTGCGACCTGCGCAACCAGTATCGGGCCACCCAGAATAGCCAGCGTGCGCCACTCGCCCAACGTGCGTGAAACCAGGGATTGGCGTGTTACCGCTAGGGGCTGATTAATTTCATCCATTGAATAAAACACCGAGGAATTTAAACGTTTAAGCTGTGTAAAAAAGTAGGAACAGGATAGTACCTGATTGGCGGCCTAAACGTCAGCGGATCTCACCGGTTATTACAACGCTGAAGCCTTGATAATTAAAGGAGTCAGACCCCTTTAATTATCTATTCGACTCAATCAAGCTGCAGGGGTCATTGTAGGATTGATTGTCGAATAGATAGCCGCTGGGAAGCTGCCAGTTCTGGCTGTTGATAATGGAATGGCGTACTTGGGCTGGCAGTTTACGACAAGCCTCTAGTATGAGCTCCGTTGCCGAATGAGTGTCGACGTTGTTGTTTTCCAAATTCAACGGCCAAATCCGAACCTTGCCGTTTTTTTCCCCTGTCGCCAGGTAGTTGGAGTCTTGGCTAAAGGCAAATGATTGCGGTGCTGAATCTAGAGCAACGCGCTGGATTTCCTTAATATTTGGCTCTGATGGATTAGCTTGCTGCAACGGCTTAAAGATAATAATGGTGCCGCCTCGACTATGGGCCCATCCGATGGCAACGCTATATTTACCAGGTACAAAAGCGGTTTTTGTCACGGTGGCATCCGCCTTGAAACTAATGCGCCCAACGTTCCATTGCGTGGTGGAACCTCTCAGGTTAGGTTCGTATGTAGAGAGCACGACTTCCTTAAAGCTCATTGACGTGAACAGCTTACTATTATCGCTAAACACTATCGAACGGACTTGGTTCTCGTGCTGTATGGTTTTAGCGGGATGAGGATCACACAGGCGCCAAATACGAGTGCTATTGTCAGGTCGGCCCCCGGTTCGAAAACCACTACCGGCAGCAAATGAAGTTGAGAAAGGCGCTTGAACGAACGCCAGCGTATTGATCCGTTGACCATGTGACCACTGTAACTGTTCTTGTTTGCCATTACATTTAAACGGTTCACCGCTGGGTACTTTCCAAATTTGTATCGTGCCCAATAAGCTGCCTGACGCGAGTAGAGTACCGTGTTGATTGAAGGCCAGGGAGAAGACTCCTGCATCGAAGTTGATTAAGCTGCGCTCGCCATTTTCAATATGACGAATTTCGCCGTACCCGTATTGATCACTTATCGCTACATACTTGAAATCAGGACTCACCGCATAAGCCTGTGCATCATTATTGCCGACGCTAATTAAGGGCTGGTCCAAGTTTTTTATATCCCAGATGATGGCATTTGCACCCGCTGTGAACAGGTAGTGCCCGTCTTTGCTGAACTCGACGTGACGAACATAACCCGGAACCGGCAAGCTTTGTTTACATTCCCTTGTTTCGATATAGCACAATTTGGCACCTTTCGTTTCAGTACCGACCAGTAATTGTTTGCCATCGGGACTGAATGTCATCGATAAAATTGCTTCGTCAAAACTATCCAGTAAAAAGGAAACGTTTGGCAGCAGCGCCAGGTTACGCAACATGGTGCGGCGGCCCTCACCAGTATCGGCAATAGCAAGTGATTGCACGGCTAGCAGAGTGCTTACCTGTAGCGCTTGACCTGTTTCGCCAAAAGCCTGATCGGCTGTATCCGCAATGCTTTGAGCTGCCGCGACCTGTTTACGATATTCCGCTTGCTGGTATTGCTGCACGGCTACGATAATCAACACAAGAGCAAATGCTATCGAGCCAATTGTCCCAATTAGCCGCCGCTTTCTGGCAACGAGGCTGGCCTGAATAAACGCCACTTGATCGTTTGTAAGTGAAGGGTCTTTAATTTGTGTATCTGGATTCTCGATCCAGGACGTCGCTTCTTTTAGTTGTACTCCACGTAGCAGCGGGCCTTTTTTGCCCTCTGCACGACGCCATTCCGCCGCCTTGATGCTGAACCGTGTGTGCGCCAGCACCCATTCAGGATTCTTTGCAATTGTCTCGATTAAGGATTGGACTGATTCATCTAAATTTCCCTGGCTTCGAAAATCGATCCACTGAAGCTCACGTAATACTGCCGGGACTCGATCAGCCTTCACATTATCGATAATGACCGGGACAAGGCGTTTACCGTGGTTCAGCGCCTCGTTTAACTCCGTATTCCAAACCTCCGACTCGACGGCTTGTTCGCTGATAATGAAGATACAAGCGCGTGCATCGACGATCGCAAAATGAATTTGTTCCATCCATTTCATCGCATCCGGGATTTGCTCGCGATCCAGCCAAGTCCGTTCACCTTTGCGCTCTAATGCTGCCACCAGTAAGTCGACGAATTTCTGATTATTGCGCGCATAGGAAACGAACACATGCCCTTCTAGTTGTTCGTTCGTCGCTTTATTATCAGCAGTAGTCACGGTCTATCCGGCCCCTTTGCTCTAGAGACTAAGTTTCGGTGAACCTTCTATGAGTTTACTGCAAGTGGGAAAGGGGAAACAGATCTAGAGGTTTTGGGTGGAAGTAAGGATTGGGCTTTATTGTCTCAGTTAGCTAACTTGATGAGCATAAAAGAGTAGTGGCGAAGCGTAATTAAAAAGGTCAGACCTCTTTAAATTGTTATGGAATACAAAAATACAACTTAAACAGAATCAGTATTTTGATCTTCAACTACAGAAGTTGAAACAAGAAATTGAAAACAGTATAGCCAACCAGAGCACGAGCATTAATTTTACTCTGCCCCCAATTATTTCAGTCTTTGAGCGGAAGGCGCCTTGAGCCCCCTCCCCTCATTGACAGGATCTTAGTTAATTACCTGCTTGTGAGCTGACGCATCAACAATATGGTGCAGGCGGTTGCTAGCCACGTATTGCTTAGCAATATAGCGCTGTGCGGTTTTTCTTGATGTCTGCTTGTGAGCTGAGGCATCAGCAATGTGGTGCAAGCGTGTGCTGCTAGGCTTCGTTACGTTATCCCGCTGCACTTTGATGACACCCTGTCCAGCCTTATGCTTCGACGCATCCGCTATATGGTGCATGCGCGTAGTCTCAACGCCACTTTTTGCGTCCAGGCTTGGTTGAACCTGTTCCGCAGCAACGGTCGCTGAACCCAACGATAGCCCACCGGCTACAACTGCTGAAAGCAGTGCTGTTTTAATGTTTTTCATGATAACTCCAGTGCCTTTGAGGCAGTCAATTTAAAAACCGTTTTAGCTCTCATGCATAAAGCCCAATACCGATACAAATCAACGATCGTGGCTAAAAACAGGCGGTTTAATTAACACGCCAGCAGAGCAGCAAATATGGGCGCCATTAGACTGGTTTTCAGATGGAGGGTACTTGACTCAAATCTATTCGAAGGGCCGGAAAAATAACTAATTTAAAGAAATCGTAATGGTTATTTAATAATCAATCAGATCCCTTTTAATTGCGCCATTTATAAAGATTTTCTCACCTATTCAGCTTCAGTTAAGCAACCCCGGGTTTAAATATACTTACAGTTACAGAAAGCAGAACAAGGGCCAAATCTAATGAACATTCATGAAGCAAACATCGCAGGTACGATGAGAAAACAACAAGGCAACCGTTCTAGGATTAAGCATACAAACCACTATATCCGCACCCAAGCTGAGAACTTTGCAAGACTAGAAGATTGTCGACACGGATTGACAGTAAAACAGTTCAAAGCCATTAAGTGTCTATTCATTAAAATACTAAGATCTGCAAATCACTAGTCGCGCGGAAACGAATCGATGGCTCAGTATTACGGGGCTTACCTTGCCCGGATTAAAGGCGGATTAAAGAGGTCAGCCACCTTTCAATTGAGCTTCTAAACAGTTGGCTCGACAAAAAAGGGCCGTATGTGAAATAAATGCGTCCCTTTTTCACTTTTCCCGACCTGCATCATTGTCCTTCATCACCTCCTACGTTAAAAATACAGCCTAAACAAGATGAATTTTTTGATCTTCAGCTACAGAAGTTGAAGCCGGAAATTGAAAACAATACAGGCAGTCAGTACACGAGAAATTAACTTAACTCTGACCCTAATTATTTCAATTTAATTGTCTGTATTAGTTAAGCAAAGCCTGTATTGCGCGTTTTCTAGCCTCACCGGCAAAGCTCGCCTCAATACTATTTTGTACCAGCTGTTTTGCTTGATCTTTACTCATACCAAGAGCCTGCGACAGCGCGACAAAATTCTCCGTCATATAGCCCCCGAAATAAGCAGGATCGTCGGAATTTACAGTGACACAAACGCCCTTCTCCAACATATTCAAAATATTATGCTGCGACATGTCATTAAATACGCATAATTTTGTATTAGATAAAGGACAAACTGTCAGTGGCATTCTGGTTTCAACAAGATGAGCCATTAGCTCAGAATCATCACTTGAACGCACGCCATGATCAACGCGTGAAACTTTTAACTCATTAATGGCCGTCCATACATATTCAGCAGGGCCTTCTTCACCCGCATGGGCAACTGTTAGCAAACCTAACTCACGAGCCTTGGCAAAGACTCGGCTAAATTTTTCAGGTGGATGACCTGCTTCGGCACTGTCTAAACCAACCGCTATTATTCGATCAAGAAATGGCTGCGCTTGAGCCAACGTATCAAATGCAGCCTCTTCACTGAGGTGTCGAAGGAAACACATAATCAGTTGACTGGTGATACCTAACTGGGCCTCACCATCCTTTAACGCCCGTGAAATACCATTGATGACAATTTCAAATGCTATGCCACGGTCAGTATGGGTTTGCGGGTCAAAGAAAGGCTCCACATGCACCACGTTTTGTTGTTGGCACTTTTTAAGGTACGCCCAAACGAGGTCATAAAAATCCTGCTCGGTCTGCAGAACATTGGCGCCTTGATAATAGATATCCAGAAAATCCTGTAAATTACTGAATTCATAGGCTTGTCGCACCTCTGTGACCGTCGAAAAAGGCAATGTAATGCCATTTCTATGAGCCAAATCAAACATGAGTTCAGGCTCTAAAGTACCTTCCAAATGCAAATGTAGCTCTACTTTTGGTAGAGCGTCGAGCCAGCCACGGGATACAACAGGCATAACCTTCCCCCAAATAAAATCACTAAGCGATTAGCTAGATAGTATAGTCAGGGAATTACGGGGACAGTTTACTTAATTCAACCTACTTTATAGGCCCAGGCTTTCCTTTACGTAAAGTACGTTCTGCTTGACCTTCAAGCTTTCTCAGGAAATCATCTGCCCGCCTGGCCGCCCTGTACTAGTGTACTCACGGATACGTTGTATGAAGGGGCGAATGTGCCCCCCTACTCTCCATTAGCCCCAAATATGTGTGTTCTTTTTTTTCTCTGGTTTCTTGGCTGGGGTTTTACTGGGTGCTTTGCCTTTCTGTTTTGGTGCGGCTTTAGGCCCGGGTTGTTTGCTCTTGCGAACATAATTCAAAATTGAAATTGGAACCACTTTTCTAACCGGAAAGCCTTCAATCTCTTTTCGGTCGATTATGTGGTTTAAACGGCTTTCAATGTTGCATAGGTTTTTAAAGTCGCCCATTGCAACAAACGAGATAGCTTCACCTGTGGCGCCAGCACGCCCCGTTCTGCCAATACGGTGGATGTATTCTTCTGGTTTAAAGGGTAAGTCGTAATTAACAACGCGACTAAGTTTACCAATATCGATACCGCGGGCGGCAACCCCTGTGGCCACTAGGTATTTTAATTTGCCGGATTTGAAATCAGCCAAAATCCTTTCACGTTGGGCTTGGCTTTTATCACCATGAATGGCATCGGCTTCAATACCGCGTTTTGCAAGCTGCTCGACCAGTTTGGCGGCTCCGTGTTTTTTCTCGATAAAGATAAGTGCCTGATCCCACTTTTGGTCGTTAATTAAATGACTCAGCAATGCGGACTTTGTGTCTTTATCTACTGTGATTAACCACTGATCAATATTAGGTGCCGTTGTGGCTTGCGGTGAAATCGTTATCTCAACCGCGAGATTGCTCATTTTGGCATCAGAAAAACCGTCAGAGAGGGCGAGAACGTCGTCGCTCATCGTGGCTGAAAACAAAAGGTTCTGACGGGCTTCGGGTAAACGCTCAGTGATCTTTTTGATATCACCACCATGGCCCATATCCACCATTCTGTCGGCTTCATCTATTACCAGTATTTCAAGTTCATCAAAATACAGAGCACGCTGATAAGCCAAATCAAGCAACCTACCCGGTGTAGCCACTAAAATATCAATGCCTTCGATTAAACGCTGCTTTTGTGGCTCGATATCAATACCGCCATAAACAGCCAGTGAGTTTAGGCTTAGATGTTTACTGTACTCGGCAACATTCGCAGCAACCTGAACGGCTAATTCGCGTGTAGGGGTAAGGATAAGCGCGCGTATGCTTTTACCACGCAATTGTCGCTCTTTCGTAAATGTCTCTAATATCGGTAGAACAAACGCGGCGGTTTTGCCTGTACCAGTTTGAGCGGTGGCAATGAGGTCTTTACCAGAAAGAATGACGGGAATGGCTTGTTTCTGGATAGGGGTAGGCGCTGTATAACCTAAGTCGTCAATCGCTCGTACAATAGGATTACACAATCCAAGGTTTGAAAATGGCATAGAGGCCCGGATAAGTTGTGGAGACCTCAGCATAACTACTGTGCTTGCCAATACTTTGTTAAAAGCAGGCTTAAAATGCTCATTTACACCAGTAAACTCCGCTTTTTCGCCTGTTTTTGCCTCGTCTTGGCTTCGCTCGCTACATTATGCTGAGGTCTCTTGTGGTAAAAAAAGTGGGCCTCATTATAGCAGCAAGGGTTTGGGTTGCGGTGCGTTGGTTATTGCTAATTGAGGTATAGAATTCCGGAATTCCAATCAAGTCAGACTTATTTTTTCTAATATCTCTCGTACATCGGCATAGCGGTTCTGCTCACACAGTCCGAAACCAGGCAATTGACGCACTTTATTACGGGCGAACAAAGGAACGCTCATGCCCGTTAGAAACCGACAGTAAGTCTCAGCTGTCAATGTGTAACTGCTTTTACCCGATAAATGCATGCCCAAGCCTTGAACTGCCGTGCTAATTTCCTGGATATCAGGCATGACAGGTTGGTGCGAATATTCCAATTTTGCTACCTGCTTACGGCATACAGAACAGTGGCCGCAATGTTCGGGGGCTTGTTGATCATCAAAATAACGAGATAGGTTACTACTCAGACAACGATCCAACTCAAAGAAGCGCACTAAAGAGGCGATACGCTTGATCTCTTTTTGCTCCTTGTCAGCAAAGTAGTTATACAGGTTTTTCGCCAGTTCGGAATCTGCCAGTTTTTGTACATCTACCTGGTACACCTCGGTAATCAGCTTGGTTTCTAATGCAATTAAATCTTTCTCTTGCAGGTATTCCATCGCCTTAACCACACGGTTTCGATCCGCCCCATAGGTTTGATACAGGCTATCGAAGTTAAGACTCCCCCAAACTTTTTTCATTTGGGTATTTGCAAAAATGGCCTCCAGGAAGGTTCGACGCTCACCTTCAAACAGCTGCAATATTTGCTGTTGATCCTGCAAAAACTTGACCTTAAAGTCGGCAAAGTAGGCGTATAACGGGCGCAGCACAGCCAACATTTCGAGCTGCACTAATAACGTTTTCAGCGGTAGTTGACGAATATTGCTACCCGTCGACAAGCTATTAATTTGCATTTCCCACTGCGCTTGCTGGCCTGTTGCTGTATCGATATTTTCACTCAGTTCCTGACGAATATTACTCACCACAAACTCAATACCCTGCAATTCAGGTGTATCACCATAAACAAAGTTTTCAACCGTATTCAAGCCATCAAGGTTAGCCAAGGTGATGCAAGTAGCAGGCTGACCATCGCGCCCTGCTCGGCCTATTTCCTGACTGTAATTTTCGATTGATTTAGGCAAGTCGTAATGCAACACAAAACGAATATCGGCTTTATCAATACCCATACCAAAAGCAATCGTGGCGACAACCACTTGCACTCGACTTTGCATAAAATCGTTTTGAATAGTCTGACGCTTGTCATTATCAAAACCCGCATGATAAGCCTGTGCATTAATATTGTTGCGGGAGAGAAATTGAGCAACCCGTTCGGCCGTATGCTGCAAGGTCACGTAAACGATTCCCGAACCACTTTGCTGCTCGATTAGCTGTAAAAGCTGTGCCTGCTTATCATTTTCCGCCACGGGTATAACACTCAAATCCAAATTAGCCCGATAAAAGCCTGTCTGCACAATATGTTCGTTAGCAATTGAGAATCGTTGCGCCATATCGAGTTTGACTTTTTTAGTCGCCGTTGCCGTGAGCAACAACACCAATGGGATATCGAGTTCTTGCCGGTACTGAGGTAACTTAAGGTAGTCAGGGCGAAAGTTATGCCCCCATTCCGAGATACAATGAGCCTCATCCACCACCAGCATCGACATCGACATCGGTACACTCTGAATAAACTGTCGAAACCGTTCGTTTTTAAATCGCTCTACCGACACCATTAATATTTTGATTTCACCCGAGCGCACATCCTGCATGGTTTGTTTGCTTTGCTCAGGCGTGAGCGTGGAATCTATACTGGCGGCAGTAATCCCCCTGGCTTGCAAGAACTCCAGTTGGTCTTTCATCAAGGCCAACAGAGGCGATACCACCAGCGTTAAGTGAGGTAAGTGTAAAGCGCTAAACTGATAACACAGTGATTTCCCCGAACCGGTAGGAAAAATAGCCAGCGATGAAAAACCGCCAAGCAGTTGCTTAACCGTTTGCTCTTGCCCTAGTCGAAATTGCGTAAACCCAAAAACATCCACCAGTGACTGCTGAATATCGAGAGAAGTTTGAGGTAAGTCGTTAGCTAGGTCGCTCATAGGGTGAATCTTATCCAGTGTTTAATATTCAAAGTTTAGCGTCAGGTTATTCCGGGGATAGTTTACTTAATTCAACCTTCTTTTAGGCAAGGTTTTCATTTACTTAAAGTACGCTCAGTCTGACCTTCAAGCTTACTTACGAAATCGTCCGCCCCGCCTGGCCGTCCCGTATGAGAGTACTCGCGCGGAATTTCGTAATTTGGTACGCTGCCTTATGTCTGAATCTAGCTCAAATCTACCCATCCTGTACTCCCTTCAACACTGCCCCTATGCGATGCGCGCCCGGCTAGGGATTTTATTGGCTGAGCAGTCAGTATTGATTCGGGCAGTTGTCACAAAAAACAAACCGGCAGAAATGTTAGCGATATCACCTAAGGGTACGGTACCTGTATTAATCATTGATCACGCTGAATGTGGCGAAGTGCAGCACCAGAAGGCCACTATTATTGATGAGAGCATTGATATCATGCTGTGGGCGCTAACGCTAAATGACCCTCAAGATTTGTTACAGGCAGAAGATTCAAGCCATCTAGATGCCATGTTAGAACTTATCAGAAGAAACGATAAAGAGTTTAAACCCAACTTAGAAGTTTATAAGTTGGCGAAGCGGTTCCATAAAGAATCTGAAGTGGCAGATCGCCAGCGCTGTGAAGCCTTTGTTGCAGAGCTAGAAAAGAGATTAGAAAGCAGTGACTATTTAATGGGCGATCAAGCCAGCTTGGCTGACTATGCTTTGCTGCCATTTGTACGGCAATTCGCACGAGTCGATCGAAAATGGTATTTACAGTCCCCCTACCCTAGATTGCGAGACTGGTTAAACCGACATTTACAAATGCCGCTATTCACCAAGGCCATGGCTAAATATCCGTTATGGTTAGAGAGTCATGAAGCCTTTTTATTAGGGAAAAACTAAAGCCTGCTTTACAAGCCTTGCGTGTACTGCGCATTGGTCGACACCGCAACCATCTCCTGTAACTGAACGCCAGATTCCTGCACGCCATTCAATACGTTTTCAAAGTGATGAAGCAATTGGACTTTATCTAGCTTTTCTTTCGATCCGCTACCGATATCCGTTAGATCAATAAAGAACTCATCAAACAGATGCGACAAATCGTTAACGGCATCTACATTCAAGAATTGCTCATGATTATAAATACTGGGGTAACCGCCCTTCTGTTTATCAACCGCAAATGAAATGCCTTTCACATTGGTAATAGACGTGGCTTTTTTACACTTCAGCATACAGCCGTCTTCGATACTGGGTTTTTTACAACCGACTGTTTGCTGAAAGAAACACTGACGGCTGGTCATCATCAAAATGGGGTGGTAGATGCTGTAAAACAACTTAAAGTTTTCAGGGCGCTTAATGTTACGAATTTGAGGTCTGTTGATCTCGTTAGAGATAAAGGCGCCCTTACAATCCAGGTCTTCTTTGAGGGTTAATAGCGCATAAGAGTTAGTGGTATTTAAGAATGGGCCTGCCACCCAATCAATACCCATCTCAAACGCTTTGTAAGCGATACCGGTGTTATTGCTGACGATTTGCTTGGGGCGTACTTCTTCGAGGACTTTAACGGCCTCTAGATAGTCTTTACCAATGAGCACGGCCGGAAACCAAGGGATCAGCCTTGGGTTCTCTAAAAATAGGTCGATGTACGTTCGGTTGCCCACTTTAAAACTTTCGGGCAATTTAAAATAAATATCGGCATCTGTTTCATCACAGAGGGTGATGTCTTCTACATCGGCAATTAACAGTGACAGCGTTGGTTTTTCTTCGATCTTGGCATGCTGGCTTAATGGCGCAATTTCAACAGAGGGAATAACCGCTACCGAGTCGTTGAGTAAAAATGCCAGTTTGTTTTTTAGCGCGGTTAGTTCTTTAAAAGGAATGTTTAAATCGGCATCCAGGTCTTCAAAGTTAAAGCTTTCAACCAAATACTCAGAGTTATTAAATGACTTGAAACGCTTTTCAATAGCGGCCTGATCAATGGCCGATTGACCCGCTTCAATTAGATTCATACCGGATTGAACGATAAAGTTTTTATCGTCAGTCACAATCGCCTTTACGGTTAAAGGCTCGCCTAGCTTGCCTGAAAAGCTCAAGGTAAGGTTTTGTTTGGCGATGCTCAGGTACTTAATTTTTTCGTCTACGAGCAGGCCGATCTCATTTTTTTCTTGAGCCAGTTCATGCTGTGTATCTTGGATTTGAACAACCGAAATAGCGTCGTTTTTTTCATTGGCATGCGTAAAGCTATGATCACGCGGGTTATCGATAAACATCGATTTTTTCATGTCACCTTTCAGAAAAAGGTTAGTGAAATCCCGGTTAAACACTTTATAGAGATTTGAGTCGTCATCCAGCAGCTTGCCGGTTTCAACAAACTTGTTAATTTGTTTGCGCCAGCTATCAACCACCGTATGCACATACTGCGCGCCTTTAATTCGCCCTTCGATTTTTAAAGAATCCACACCTGCATCTACCAACTCGGGTAAATCAAAATAGGCTGAGTTGTCTTTTAGGTTAAGCGGGAATTTATTACCCATGGCGGTGGGTTCATATTCATCACGGCAAGCCTGACTACAGCGGCCACGATTACCGGAGTTACCCACACTGACCGAGCTTGAATAACACTGACCAGAAAATGCGATGCACAGTGCGCCATGCACAAAGACTTCTGTTAATACGTCCGCATCATGGGCCACTGCTGTTAATGCTTTAATTTCAGTCAGGTTGAGTTCACGAGATAGGTTAACGCGTGAAGCGCCTATTTTAGACAGAAACTGAACCTGCCCTTCATTGTGCGTTGTTAGCTGCGTTGAGGCGTGAATATGCAAACTCGGAAAATACTTTTTAACCAGATTAAACAGCCCAAGGTCTTGCACAATGATGCCATCGATTCCACTGTTCACCAGCTTATTCAATAGCTTAATGATGCCCACGACTTCGTGCTCTAAAATCACGACATTTAAGGTTAAAAAGATCTCGCAGTCATATTGATGAGCCAGCTTAACGACACCGGTTAGATCATCAAAGGAGAGGTTGGCTGCTCGGTTACGGGCATTGAACGTATCAAGGCCGCAATACACCGCATTGGCACCCGCTACAATGGCCGCTTTAATGGCATTAACATCGCCGCCTGGGGCTAATAGTTCTATCTTTTTGGTCATACAAACCCACTTCACTTTCTGACGGCTAATTTTGAGGGGCGATTTTATCTGTAGCCCCTAAGTATTACTATCAAATAATCGATAGAGACCTCGGTACTGACAACCCAATGCCTTAATAAGCGCTGTGTTCGTCGAAACAATTTGAGTGTAAAAATGGGGTCGATAACAAACGAAAAGTTGAACGATTTGTACTTATCACCGCCCCCTTTGAATTGGAGCGGAGAAATTAAGTAAACTGTCCCCGGAACTCTCAATTATTTCCAATTAGTCTGGGTTATAGGCCGTAACAAACCACGCGCTGGATGGAGCCCAAACAGAGCCATCTTCACGAGCATGTTTGCCGATGACATCTTGTAGCGCTTCGATTACTTTACTCTTCAGGCGTTGGCCTTCATCTTCAGCGAGACGAATAATTTCACCTGCTGGCCCAAGTTCCAGAGCAAACTGAATAGCTTCTTCGATGTCACGGCCAATACAGATATCCGAGTCAAAACGTTCAAATTGAATCCGCTCAAAACCCACTGACTGAAGCATATCACTGACCATATCTGGACCAGCCATTGAAAAAGGACCAGGGCCACAATGCACGGCATTCGTATCATCATGAGAAATAACCGGCACAATTTCCCGCACGCAGCGTTCTGCATCGTGTAGCCATGGGTTGTCTTCTCTTTTTCGCCAAACTACCTGTGTGAACCTACCGCCGGGTTTTAAGGCGCGCCGAACATTCTTCATCGCTAACCCAGGCAGGTTAAAAAACATCGTGCCAAAGCGTGCAAAGGCTTCATCATAGGGGCCGCCTAGGTCGTCTGCCTCTACATCTGCGACAAAAAACTTAGCATTGTCGACGCCCTCTTCACTGGC
>Ga0209395_1001589_pt1 | contig 31509 bp, 25 predicted proteins | sample GOMGulsemesocosm_3_FD_184635 | JGI IMG/M metagenome (GOLD analysis project Ga0209395, IMG submission 184635) | Methane-oxidizing microbial communities from mesocosms in the Gulf of Mexico - GOM9D Gulf of Mexico (SPAdes) (version 2) | ecosystem: Environmental > Aquatic > Marine > Cold seeps... | reverse complement strand
TCAACAGAAAAATTTTCTAGCCGACTGAGTACTTTAGCAATTCTTTTTTTATTATCACGTGGCATAGCTAATAAAACGCGCTTGATTGAATGTTTTTCAATTAATGTGTTTATTTCAGCTCGGCTAAAAACCGTAATTCCTTGAATAGTGCTTTTTTGTATTCGTTTATCATCATCAATAAAGGCTACAGGTGAATACTCACTTCCATGAATTAACGACTGAGCTAGTTGTCGACCTGAAGAGCCAGCCCCGTAAATAATTACATCTTCCTTTGTTTTACTTTGTCTATTCGACAATACAGAACGAACAAAGAAACGGCTCCCTCCAATTAGAATCATAAAAAATGCAGCAAAAACTATTGGCACAGTTCTAGGCAGTTGCACGTGTAAGAAAAAAGATAATAATATTAAAGATAAAGTTGAAAGTAGCACAGCTAAACAAATAGACATCGCTGCTTTATTGCTAATAAAACGAATTACCGCGCGATATAACCCTAACCTAACATTAATGACGAGAGCTATAGGCAATAAGGAAAGAAGGACACTCCAATATTCTTGGTTGCTAAAGATAGATACAGTATCTAACCTCACTAGCAAGGCAGCCCAAAATGCAATACCTACAAAAAGTAAATCAGCAAATACGCTAATAAGACGTTTTACGGGGCGAGGTGCCCTAAACAAAAAATTCATAGGTGAATCAGATACACTCATATACATTATAAAATCCGAGTTACTTACTCAAAATCAGAACTACCAACATAATCAGTTAATATTGAAAGCAATAGGTAGGTAGTAAAGGCGTGCATTATACACAAATTTACTTCCCTTGCTGTAGTTTAGTTTAATATATTTATTGACCCGCTTGTTTAATAATATTATCAAGAACAGAACAAGTTTTAGCTATTTCATTAGGTGTTAATGTTGGGTGTACTAAAAACATTAAACTCGTTTCACCCAATTCTTTAGCAATAGGCAATGACTGCTTAGGCCGAAAAGACGTATTATCAAATGCTTTCTCTAAATAGACCTCAGAGCATGACCCCTGAAAACAAGGAACCCCTAGAGCATTGATTTCATTTACAATACGATCTCTTGTCCATTCTTCATTTAAGAACTCAGGCTTAACAAATGCGTAATATTTATACTGCGCATGTTCAACATAATCAGGTACTTCCACTACGCGAATACAATCATACTTAGCTAAAGTAGCGCCTATTGCATTAGCATTATTATTTCTTTTATCGAACCATTGAGCCATTCGCTTTAATTGAATACGTCCTATAGATGACTGCATTTCAGTTAAACGCCAATTAGTACCAAAGCTTTCATGTAACCAGCGGAATCCTGGAGGATGTTCTTTGTTGTAAATTGCATCCCAAGATTTTCCATGGTCTTTATATGCCCACATTTTTTTCCATAAGGCCTCATCATTAGTGGTCACCATTCCTCCTTCGCCACCGGTGGTCATTATTTTATCCTGACAAAAAGACCATGCACCTATATGACCAATAGATCCAACTGACTTACCATTATACTTTGCGCCATGAGCTTGTGCACAGTCTTCAATTACATAAAACCCATATTTTTCACTTAATGCCATAATGGAATCCATTTCAGCAGGCATCCCAGCTAAATGGACAACTATAACGGCTTTTGTATTTGGAGTTAATACAGCTTGAATACTCTCAGCAGTAATATTTTGGCTATTCAAATCGACATCGGCAAACACTGGTTTTGCACCTGCTGTAACAATGCTTGATGCAGAAGCTAAAAAAGTACGCGGTGTAGTAATCACTTCATCACCTACTCCAACTTTCATTGCTTTTAACGCAATATCGAGAGCTAAGGTTCCATTTCCTAAGGCAACGGCATACTTACTATCAGCAAAGGCTGCGAATTCTTTTTCAAATTTACGACCTTCTTGCCCTGTCCAATAATTGACTTTATTTGACAATAAAACGTTTTGTACTGCATCAGCTTCTTCTTCTGTGAAACTAGGCCATGGGGAGAATTTTGTATTTAACATGGAAGTTTATCGTCTTCTGGTAAATATTCAAAAAAACGAGCATAGTAAGGAAAGAAATCCTTTTTAACAATATCATCAAACTCTTGCTCAGGTAACATTTGGGTATGTAGAACGAATTCTTCAACTTTTTTAGATAAATCGACGTAAATTTCGTTATTCAATACCTTTCTTCCAGAGAAATATTGAACAACGTCATCTGGGAAAAAGGCTTTTTTGTAATCAAAAATACCATCATCTTTTCCAAAACCGCCACCTAGAACAAAATACTTAACTTGATTGTCTCTACCCCAGTTAGTAATTAAAAACTTTAAATAATCATTAGGCCTCTTTGGAAATGCTTCCCTATAGGTCCCTCCAAGAAAAGAAAACATAGTATCCTCAGATTTGATTATAAATTCGGTAGAGACTGGTTGGAATTCATCGTAAATAGTTATGATTAAACTATTTTTATAGTTATTTGAAATATAATGTAAAAAGTCAGATTTACTATACATAAAGTTAGCTTTAGCGTTTGTTCTTTTCATTGTATCTATATAAATCAAGTGAAAATCATCTAACACATCATCTGTAATTTCCTTTCCTTCAAAAATTTTATAAGTTAGATTTTCACGTCGAGCCCTCTTAACATTTTTTCTAACTTTATGGTCTGAATTTTTCCAAAGAGTTTCTTCATCTAAAATTTCTCCTTTAATATTAGATAAGGTATTAATAAGCTTACCATTATACTGATTTACATCCGCATCTAGTGAAAACCTGATAAACTCACTGACAACATTCTCTCGTAATAAAATATCATCCGATAATCTCCAAAAGCTTTCAACTTTTGAATCATCCATATTAACAAAAATAGGACCTGAATATCCATAAGGCGAAACAACATCAAAGAATGTTTGTCCATTTATATTAAACGGGATTTTATTTTTATAAAAAGGAAGAATAGCTTTCGAATCACCTTCCTCGAATAATATACAAAAAAGATCTTTTGTCCCTGAAGAAAAACTATCAAAAAATTCAATTTTATAATATGGATGTGAATTATTCGTTTCCTTTAAGAAGTCCTTATACTTGAGAGCATCTTTTTTTGTAGAGAGTTCTAAAATTTTTATCATTTACTTATCCAAGCCTATTTTTAAACAATCAAATACCTTTTTAATATCATTCTGCCCATACCGATGGTCGAATGGCAATGTGAGAATTCTATCTGATATCTCTTTACTTATGTGAAAATCGGAAGATTCAATACTCCAATGTACAGGTGCATAAATATTATTATCTATTAAAGTTGATTTCACATGATTTCTTGTAGAACTATCCTTAAATAAGACAATAGATCCGAATGGACATCCTCCTTCAGGTATATCTACTGATAGGTGCCTTATATCTGATTCTTCTTTAACTAATGAATCAAAGTATGAAACATTATTATTTCTAATAGCTCTATATTGTTCTGGATAACCATCTGCTATTTGCGATCTTGAAATATCTGAAATTTTACAGAGGGGTTGTTCTGATAGTAATTTCTCACCTTTCAATTGAAAATCCCTATAGACATCCTTTAATAACGCATTCCCAGAAGTTAAATAATTATCTTTAATAAACATCCCTGATAATTTAAAATGGCTTCCCCAAGATTCATGTTCTTGATTTACAAGAGGTAAAATTAGGTTCAATGGCGACCAAAGAATTGCTCCATCAGGTACTGGCAATGTTTTTCTCAAAGATGAAAAAGCATAATCGGCATTTGAAGTTTGAGCCCAATTAGAGCAAGGATCATGTGTATGGTCCTCTATCAATACTACATCTGTATTTCTTTCTTTCCATGATTTCCATGTATTGCCACTTCTCAATCCAAAATAATTTACCGCTAAAACGAAGTCACCACATGAATAATCTATAGATTCAAAATTCGGAGCATTATTTAAAGGGTTATCTTTATAATACTCAATTTGGATGCCATTTTTTTTCCAATAATTAATGACTTCTTCACAAAAATAATCAGGTACATGTAATTTATTATTAGCATTTCCAACTGATTGCCATAACATCAACACTGGACTTCTTCCCATCGAAGTAAAAATACTATTCTCAGGCCATTTAATTAAATTATCTTTTGAAATCAACTCCCAATGGAATTCACTTCCTAACTCCCAATTACAATCCATCGATATCTCTTTTCTGGTTGATTCTATATGTATGAAAATCTATAACTTCGTTTTCTCCTCGAACGACCACATCAGACTTCCGCAAGACTTTCCAAATTGTTAAGAAAAGAATTTTTATGTCGAGTTTAAGACTCATATTTTCAACGTACTCAATATCAAGCTTAAACTTTTTATCCCAATTGAGATTATTTCTACCATTTACCTGAGCCCAGCCACTAATTCCAGGTTTTACAGCATGCCTAGTTAATTCGAATTTATTAAAATAAGGTAAATAAAGTACAGGCAAAGGACGAGGTCCAATAAAGCTCATTTCCCCCTTGATAATATTAAATAGTTGAGGAAGTTCATCTAGACTTAACTTCCTTATAATATTTCCTAACTTTAACATTCTTTGAGAATCATTCAGTGGTTTTCCATTAATTGAATTTTTTACTTTCATGCTTCTAAATTTATAAACATTAAATAGTTTATTATTAAGTCCAACCCGTTTTTGCACAAATAAAACAGGACCACTAGGATCTTCAAGTTTTATTAGAATCGAACAAATAATAAAAACAGGAAATAATAAAAAAACAAGTATTAATGCAACAATAATATCAATACTAAATTTAATTTTAATATAAAAATTCATTCTAATTAATCTCAGTAGTTAGAATTATTAATAAGTGTTTCATACTCACTTTTTAAAATACTTAAAAACTTTAAGTCATGAAACTTTCCTCTTTTAAAGACAGCTTCTCGTTTTGTTCCTTCTATCTGCCAGTTACATTTTCCAGTGTATAGTTTCAATGAGGCTTGATTATGCTCAACTATTGTTGTTTCTAATCTATTTAGTTGCAATTCATCAAATGCGTATCTCATGATAGCCATTACTGTATCGGTGCCTATTCCCTTCCCCCTAAATGATGGGTTAGCTATTTTTATTCCATGAGAAGCTGAACGATACTTCCAATCAATATCAGTGATATTTGCAAACCCAATAGTTTCACCCTCTAAGCTTTCAATGATTAATCTAAAATTTTTATTATCATAAACAACATTTTCAAACCAAGATTTTTGCTCTATACTCGAAACAGGAAATGAGTAACCTCCAATTTTAAACTCTATTTCAGGATCATTTACCATGCCCCTAAGGAATTCTTGATCTTTTAATTCCATAGCTCTTAATTTGATTTTCTTACCTATAATTTCCATCTTTGAACCCTTCAATACCTAATTTATCTATTTTTAAAACCGATGATAGCCTTTTCAAATAATCGAATGAAATTTGAAATACCCTGCGCTTGTGAAAGTTGTTCCGTATAATATCTTTTGCCATTGCTTCCCAATTCTTCTAATTTAGATTTAGGCAATTCGGTCAAACACTTTATTGACTCAAATAATAATTCAGGTGAGTCTGGCAATACTGTAATCCCAGAATTTGAATTTTTAATCATATCTGCTGCATCTCCTCTTACTCCCATAATAATAGGTTTTCCCGCGAATAAGTAAGCCTGAGTCTTTGATGGAACTGTGATCGAAAATAGCTCGTCATCAATTAAAGTAACTAATAAGGCATCAGCTTCACATAAGATGGCATTTACTTGTTCCATGGGTACTCTAGGAATAAATCGCACATTTTGTAACCCATCTTTGTTCACTTTTTCTTTTGCAAATTCCAATTGAATACCATCACCAACAAAAACAATATTTACGTTAATATTGTTCTTTAAAAGTAAATTGGCAGATTCTAATATAGTTTCAATACCTTGAGCTTTACCAATATTTCCGGCAAAAACTATATTAAATCCTTCTTTGGGTAATATTTTTTTTCCATTTATAGGTAAGTCACTTTCCGCCTCTGGCCCCCAATTATAAATAACACTTATTTTATTTGCTTCAACTCCCCTATCTATTAATTTTTTCCTAAACCCTGGTGACAGGACAACGATCTCTTGAGTGTTTTTATAAATATATAAGCAGACTTTAGAAATTAAATTCAAAATAAAGGTATTATTTAACATGCCCGTAGCTTTTAAGGTATCAGGCCAAAGATCCTGAATATCGATAACAACAGGAACATTCCGGACTTTACCTATTATTATCGCTGATAATGCGGTTGTTAAAGGTGGGTGGTATGCATATATAACATCTGACTTCTTTGCTTTAAATAAACCGAAAAATAGTGAGCTAAAGAAAAAGCTTAAATAATTTGCAACTCTTTTTATCGCAGAGTTATTGTGACTTGGGTATAACGGAACTCTATTAACTTCTACGCCATCTATATTTTCTCTTTGTAATAGTTTTATTTTATAGCCTTTAAATACACGCCCACCTGGATAATTAGGGAAGCCTGTAATAACTTCAACCTCATTCCCTCTTATTACAAGCTCTTTCCCAAAAATCAACCCCTTAAGAGTAGGTTCTGGTTCAAACCACTGAGTCATCAAAGTAATTTTCATGTTGTTTACCACTCATACCTGGAAAAACTTTCCAAATTTCTCCATCTGTTAGTCAATTTAGCCGTACCTAAAATTAACTTAACAACACGTAAAGATGTATTTTCAACTTTATACTCTGCAGGTACCTCACGGTTACCAAATAAACTATCTTCTTTAACAACCAAATCAACAGCCGAAATTAGAATATTAGAATCCAAACCTGAAAGAACAATTGAACCAGCATCTAACGCTTCTGGACGCTCAATTGATTGGCGAATAGTAACAGCAGGAAAATTCAACATTACCGACTCTTCTGATATTGTTCCACTGTCAGAGATAGCACAGTAAGACTCTTTTTGAAGCTTGTTATAATCAAAAAAACCAAATGGTTTTAAGAAACGGATATCACGCATTCCTGCATCTAAATTCAATTGTTCTAAACGATTTTTTGTTCTTGGATGTGTCGATACAACAACAGGATAACCATATTTATCGTGTAATTCATTTAAACAATGAACTACTTTCTTAATACTCTCGGGATTATCAACATTCTCTTCACGATGTACGCTGACAATGAAATATTTTTGTTTTTCTAAATCCAATTCTTTTAATATATTACTTGCTTCTATTTCTTCTTTTTTAGAATTAAGTACTTCAAGCATTGGAGAGCCAGTTAAATAAATAAAACGATGTGATAAGCCTTCACTTATCAAATGACGTCTAGCATGCTCAGTATAAACCAAGTTAAAATCAGCTAAATGGTCAACTACCTTACGATTAATTTCTTCTGGCACGTTGGCATCAAAACTACGATTACCTGCTTCCATGTGGTATGTAGGTACCTTCATGCGTTTTGCCATCATAATAGCAATAGCACTATTGGTATCACCTAACACAAGAACAGCATCGGGTTTTTCTTTTAATATCACTTCTTCAGTTTTTATTAAAATTTCACCTAATACTTTACCCAATGAGGATGTATCAACATTTAGGAAGTAGTCAGGTTCACGAACACCTAATTCATCAAAAAACACTTGGTTTAGTTCATAGTCATAGTTTTGCCCCGTATGAACTAACTTATGATCTGTAAATTTTTCTAATGTATCCATTACAGATGAAAGACGGATAATTTCAGGACGAGTACCTAGTATCGTCATGACTTTTAATTTTTTATTACTTGTTGCCATGGTTAAACCTTATGATAAATAGTATCAGGATTTTCAGGATCGAATATTTCATTAGCCCATAGCATTACAAACATTTCATCATCACCAATATTGGTAATATCATGTGACCAGCCAGGTACTGTTTCAACAATTTGAGGTTCATCACCTGTGGTTACTAATTCATAATATTCATCAGTAACAATGTGCCTGAAGCCAAATTGAGCACAGCCTTTGACAACAAGAAATTTCTCATTTTTACTATGATGATAATGCCCACCACGAGTAATACCAGGATGTGCAGAGAAAAATGAAAATTGGCCTGAGTCTTTAGTTTTGAGCATCTCTACAAAAACACCTCGAGGATCTTCGTGTTTTTGCAAGCCATAACTAAACTGCTCTGGTTTAAAATAACTAATATAAGTTGAATATAATGCTCGAGTTAGATCGGTTCCTACACGTTCAATAACATGATTTAGTTTGCTTTCTTTAAACAATGTTAATTGTTTAACTAAATCACCAACTGTAATTTGATAAACTGGACTCACTTCATAGCTAGCTTTAAAGGAAGAATCTGCTTTGAAAGCTTTTATAATAGAGATAAATTCATTAACAACATCATCAATATAAACAAGACTTATTTTTGCAGTTGGATCATTAACTTGAATAGGTAAATCATTAATAGTGTTATGACAAAACGTTGCAACTGCAGAATTATAGTTTGGCTTACACCATTTACCAAAAACGTTCGGCAAACGGAAATTACAAACTAAGTTTCCGTTATTCTGTGAAAGCTCACTCAATGAATATTCTGCTAATTTTTTACTCGTGCCATAAGGGTTATTAAATTCAGCTTGAATGCTTGAAGAATAAATAATAGGTGTTTTTAATTTTGAACCAAACAGTATCTCTGAAATTCTTTTAGTTAAATCAGTATTACCTTCAAGAAATTCACTTTCATTAACAGGTCTATTAACACCGGCTAAATGGACGATGAAGTCTGCAGATTTCACCTTAAGTGCTAAATCATCATTTGAATCTGATCGAAGAAAAGTATCATATTGAATATTATCTTCTTTTAATCGTACTAATAAATTTTTACCTACAAAACCGTTAGCACCTGTAACTAATACTTTCATATGATTATTCTTTCTCAACTATATTACGGATAAAATCTAATTTAAGTAGTAACGCCTTCATACCTTCAACATCTAAACGTTCAGTATTATGAGAATGATAATCTTCCGCGCCAGTAATTACCTTTTCGCCTTTATCAACAAATTTACCATAGTTTAAGTCGCGATTATCAGGTGGCACTTGATAATAACCTCCTAAATCATAGGCATGGGCCATTTCTTCACGGGTTAATAAAGTTTCATATAACTTTTCACCATGACGAGTTCCCATAATATTTACGCGATGACCTTCAACTTTTAAAAGAGATAACAATGCTTTAACTAATGTATCAATAGTCGCGGCAGGTGCTTTTTGTACAAACATGTCACCATTTTGTCCATGTTCAAAAGCATATAGTACAAGATCTACAGCATCTTCAAGTGTCATCATAAAACGAGTCATTTCAGGATCAGTTACAGAAAGTGCTGTACCAGCCCGAATTTGTTCTACAAATAAAGGAATCACAGAGCCTCGAGAAGCCATTACATTACCATAACGCGTTCCACAGATTACTGTTTTTGAACTGTCCGAATTTCGCGATTTAGCAACATAAACCTTTTCCATCATAGCCTTAGAGATACCCATAGCATTGATTGGATAAGCAGCTTTATCCGTACTCAAACATACTACACGAGATACTTCATTTTGAATTGCTGCTTCAAGAATATTTTCAGTACCAAAAATGTTAGTTTTAACTGCCTCCATAGGATGAAATTCACAGGAAGGGACTTGCTTTAATGCTGCAGCATGAAATATAAAATCAACTCCGCGACAGGCATTTAAAATAGAATTGTAATCACGTACATCACCAATATAAAACTTCAGCTTTGAATTCTTATATTTGATGCGCATATCTTCCTGTTTTTTCTCGTCACGAGAAAAAATCCGGATTTCAGATATATCTGTATCTAAAAATCGATTGAGGACTGCATTCCCAAAAGAGCCTGTCCCTCCAGTAATTAAAAGAATTTTGTTTTTGAACATTTTATTACTCATATTAATTGGAAAAAATTTTTCCACCCTGTTGTATAAGAATTACAACTTAAATGTGATTTTTTACTTTTCTTAACGGTTGTTGAGGAAAAGCTTAAAATAGCTTCTGCCCATTTTGTGCTAGACTTGTACTCAATAAATTGAACATTCCCATAACCAAAAAGTACTTCCCTAGCGTATGGTAAATCACTGCAAAGAATAGAACAATTTAAAGAAGCAGCTTCAGCTAATGGCAAGCCAAATGTTTCGACATAACTTGGAAAGACAATAAGATCGGCAAGTTGGTATTGATTCAACATATCTTCATATGGTATAGAGCCAATATATTCAACATTACTATTTAGTTTTAGTTCAACTACAGCTTCATCAAATAACTTATAGTCACCCAAGTTAAAAGTAACCAATAACTTGAAGTCTTTTAATCTATTTTGATCTTTTACAATTTTTAGTGCTTTTAGGATTAATAAGTGATTTTTGTAATATATAGGAGAGGCTGGATAAAACATTCGTAACTCTTTTATATTAGGTTCTCTATGATTATTTAACTTATTTGTTTGTGGTAAATTAATAGTGGGTTTTATTACAAAAACCTTTGATTTAGAAACTTTACCTGTATTAACTAAAGCAACTTTCATCCATTCTGTTTGTACAACGAATTGCGTACTTTTCTTGAGAAATAAAAAAATAAAAAACTTATAAAACTTATCATATAAAAAAAGTTTAAATTCCTTTTCTCTATACATGCGCCATTTTATACCAGTAAAAGGGATTGGCTGATGTAAGTATATTATTTGCTCCAGATCTAGATTTACCGTCGTATTTTGCAAAGAGATAAATTTATATGGTCTTATATTATGCCTTTTTAAATACCTTTTTAAACCCGAACAGTCCCACTTTATACGAGAAAACCAATTTATTGTATCAATATATCTAAAACTTAAATTTTTATTAGGCTGAAATTCCAGCTTCTTAGATACAAATATAACGTACCTAAACCTTGAATCTGTTTCAGCATAGCTCAAAAACTGATTTAAAATGGTTAATGCGCCCCCAATTCTAGCGGCTGTAGCATTAACTACAATTATAGGCTTATCTTCATAGTTCATTTAACGAATTGCCTTCAGCAAATAACTTTTAGACTCAGCTTTCAGTAACTCTAATTTACTATCAACTGATTCAAAATCTACAGAATTTAATTCTTTTGCGGTTTCAAAATCAGTTACTCTTCTTTCTACCAAATTCAAAATTGATAAAATGTTATCTATGCGAGAATTAACTTTTGCTGGAGCTGGCAGGTTCTGTACATAAAACTCCTTCTGGAAATTTATAGAGAATGCTATACCATGAAATGAGTTGGTCACTATTGTAGAAGCGTTTAAAAACAAATCCACCCAATCATTAACACTTACACAGCTAACACATTCAATGCCTTTTGGCTTACGTAATCGCTCAGTAATATATAATATTTTTAAGCCTTTACTTTTTGCTAATTTCTTAGCTAAATTAATAGTATCTTGGGATTCAACTATTAAATATAACAACAGATATTTTTCTTCCTTATATTTATTCGATGTAATTTTCTCCCAATCAGATCTAGTCAAAAGGAAAGTAGGATCTAGGACTACTGGCACGTCTTCATTTAGTATATCCTTCACAATTTTAGCGCCTTGCCCCTCTCTTACTGATATATTATTAAAAGTAGATAATAGGCCTTTATACTCACCTTTAAGACTTTCAGGGATACTATCTACACCAAAACTAGCGGCGTAAGATATCTTTTTTAATGGTTTATCAACAAAATCCAAAAAGTAGGCTTTATCAAACCCAGAACAAAAATAGCTCCAAACTTGATCACTTCCAGTTATTAAAAAATCAAATTCGCGGCTTATTCCTGCAAGTTGTTCACTCATTAAAACAGGTTCAGTTAATATTAAATGATCTTTTCTAAATTTTTCAAAAGCTAATGTATTATCCTGCACATTTCCATTTTTCAAAATGATTGAAGCAATAACCTTTAATGGTGGAATGTTTCGATAAGAATAAGGCGCATATTGCTTTTCTAAGAATTCACACCTGTAATCAACAACCTTACAATCAATGTCATTTTTAATTAAATAGTTTTGCAATGCATAACACTGCAAAACGCCACCATAATTGTGCGCTCTATGATACGTTAATAAACCAACTTTCATTTTCTCTCCTCTTTAGTATAACGAATGTAATTACAGTCAAAACAAAATTGAATACTCATGGAAAGATTACGAAACACCCTGCCCTGTAGTGACTTTGGCTAAGTAGCTTTCACTTCGGTTTGCTTATTTTGTTTTCTCTTGATACCACCAACAAAGTTTTCCTCTGCATTTAGCAAGTTTAATGCGACTTGCCGAACATTTGCAAAATTTTCAGCCGCATCACCTCGTCTGATCCTGCAAACATCCTCTTTAAATGCGGTATCTAGTTTCCAATGTAGTTTTACTTCAATTGACCAGTGCTCTCTTATCGCATTAGCAAACTCTTTTACGCTAAGAACTGCTGAACTAATATAGTATCTAATCGACGCTTCAGTACTTGGTTTTCACCTTTTTGCCTAAAAGACACGGCATAACCCAGTGTTTTGTTAAACCTGGCCATTCAAAGAATAAATCAGCAAAAGCATCAACATCATGCCTTACCTTATGAAGCCGTGTTTCTTTACGCCCTCTGGATTTTTATTGTGTACCATAGGTATTGTCTGTTGACGTTTGCAACTCGGTGATATCAAAAACATCATCAAATGCTAGTTCTTAACGTTTTTGATTGCCTTTTACCGCCAATAAATAATCACCACCACAATCTAAAATATCTTTGGCTATTTTTCTGACATCCCATTGCATCAATCATAATTAAGCAACCTCGTTTGTCTAAAGGCTTTAATAATTATGGAATAGCGGTAATTTCATTCGACTTTTCGTCGGTTTTAATTTGCCCTAAAACCACTTCATTCGCGACTGAAAAGGCACTCACCATATGAATCGCACCGCGTTTTTTGCTTTTGTCATATGAGCCCCTAACCGTTTTACCATTAATAGCAATCACATTGCCTTTCGTGGCTACATGGCAATCTTTCATCCATGCAATAAAGCATGATTGAAATTGCTTTGGGTTGAGCATACTAATCACTCGAGCAATGGTGTCATGGATTGGAATACCGCTTTGATAATCACCGTATTGTTGTAACAATTCTAGCTTGTCCTTGCCAAAATATTCTATATCTTCCCATCCTTCTGCACCAGCAATAACGGCTACTACGGCTACTACGGCTACTACGGCTACTACGGCTACTACGGCTACTACGGCTACTACGGCTACTACGGCTACTACGGCTACTACGGCAAGAATACAATATCTGGTAAGTTATGTTCAACTTTCTGCGCTTGTCTAGGGTCTTTAATCACTGAAATGTGGTCAAGTAAGGTTAATCCATTCATTTGGTCATTATCTTATGGGTCAAGATAAGTATAAGTTCACATCTAAATCTGCTCATCAAATCGATCTTGATTATATTGAAATTCTTGCGACATCAGTGTACAACTGAGCGATAACACGACCTTACGCCATCCCTTATTCTATAAGGGGTTTTGCTCCGCCTCTTCTACACCTTACCATGAGTGTCGCAGTTATTAACTGAAATCGGGTATATCAATAAGATATATGAAATACACAATATTTTCTTTAAATTAAATCTGTAGCGCACGTATCACCGATCGATAATATGAATCCCACGTGTAATCTTTTGCCATCTTTAAACTATTTCTTTTTAATTTATCCATTTTTTCTGAATCTCTAACAATGACGTCTATTACTGAAGTAAGACTAGTGTAATCAGAAACTGAGAAGCGATAGCCATTTACATCATTTTTTACTAAATCAGCCGCTCCGACAGAGTTAGAACAAAATATTACGAGGCCTCTTGACATAGCTTCTAAAACTACAAGCCCGAACCCATCAGATAGTGATGGCAATATTAGTATATCGCAACTATCTAAAATTTTGATTACTTGATCTTTTGGCTTATGCCCTAGTAGTTTAATATTTTCACTTAATTTTTCCTCACTTAAAGAACAGGATTCAATATCGCCTAATGCCATGAAATTGATATTTTCATTTTTATTATTACCAGCTAACTCATTAAAAATATGGAAGCCTTTCCGATGAGTTAATCTACCAATAAAAATAATATTGATAGAATCTTGAGTTACTTTAATACCTGAACGTACATTATCAATCCCATAAACACATTTAAACATCATGTTATCTTCAATATTATTATCTACACTTTTTAAAGATTGCATGGTAAAAATAGATGCTACAAGATATTTATTACTGTTCTTTATTTCTTGATCACCTATATAAGATAAATAAGTATCTGTACTGTTAACGTTAAACTTATCTATGTCTTTCTTATATTTTTCTATCATATAGGAATACGCGGGTGCAGACATATCTAGTATAACTTCCAAATTATAATTTTTTTTCTTTAATTCTTTCATCAAGAAATAGTAATATTGATCGAATACAATAACTTTTCTAACATTATTACTTATTAAATACTTCGCAAGTTTTTTTGCGTAGACTTTATTTATATAGCGCTTTAAAGCATTGCATACTAGTTTACTCTTATCTATTCGTTGCAAAAGCAATAGAAATAAGCCTAAGAATTCATAGTACTGTATAACGTTAATATCTTTTATTTTTGGGTGACAACGAGACAAGCTTCTCTTTTTATTGTCACCTTTCAATATGAGTGATGTTAATCTATTTGTAATGCTACCTTTCTTATTATAAACAGTAGTTATGTATTTATAGTCTGCATTCATTTCTTCCATCGCACATGCTAATGCAAATGAATGTTGTTGAGCTGGATGTGAAATAACGACTTCAGTCATTTAGGTAACCTTAGTTAATCTAGGAGTTAATATTAAACGAAAATTATTCGCTCTTATACGTGTAATTTTAGAAGCCATAGGTATAATAGCTAGATGCTGTCTTTTCTACTGTGTTTATAATAACGCCTTTACTTTCAACACCCGCCTGTTCTAGGCCGTCGCTTGCCACTTCAGTGAAAAATCATGAAAGGTCGCACCATATAAAGACGTTCTCGACATAACTTGTATTTCTATTGGCCTTTTTAAGCTTTATTTCATACTCGCTTTAAAAGTCGTTTCGTTCTTGAGAAAATTAATGGCTGTGTGCCCTACTATAGCAAGGTACTTGTTTTAGAGCAGCTGCATGGTTGACAAAGTCAACGTCACGAATTGCGGATAAATTTGAATTATAATCACGTACATCAGCTATATAAAAACGCAGCTTTCGTGACTTAAACTTTTTACGCTTATCGTCTTGTTTTATTATCACGTGAAAATAAGCGAATATAAGGGAATATAAGGGAATATAAGCGAATTTCAGCAATGTCAGTAACTAAACAACGATCTAGAACAGCACTCCAAAAGAACCTGTACCTCCAGTTATTAATAAAACTTTTGATTTAAACATAATAATGGCCTGAAAAAATTAAAATATAATAATAGTAAACAATAAACACTTAAAATGAACGAACTCACTATAAACAGCATGGTTGTTGTCAATAACATATTCAAAAAACAAAAAAACACAAACGATAAACATACAAGCAAAACAATTAAAAACAACCTGTATAGGAAAAACTTTGTGAAAATCGCACAATTAGATTTAATAAAAAAGAACAAAATTAAAAACAAACACAAACAAAAGTTGGCTATTAAAGTGGCATAAATTATTCCATAAAAAGAAAACTCAGAAACAAGCATGAAATTAAAAAAAACATTTATTAAACTACATATGATTATAAATAAAGTTGGTATATAAGTATTTTTAAAAGAGAAGTAGATCTTAATAAACAAAAGACGCAATGATGATAAGACCAAACCAAGAGAAAAGTATTTAACACATTCAGATGTAATATGAACATTATCAGAGCTAAATTTACCGAAACCAAAAATAATGTCAACAAGGTAAAACGAGTTAAAATAAAAATAAATAGATAAGGGCAATGACAAAAGTATTATTTTATAAAAAGACTCAATTATTAGATTATTATATTCATAATTGGTATAGAAATTATTTTTGTGTACTACGTTTTCATTTATTGAAGAAAACATTGGAAAAAGTACAGTTATAATCGGAATGATACACAAGGACATTACTAACAAATTTAACTTAACAGACATATTTATTGAAGATAAAATCCCAACATCTAGAGTAGAAGCTAACGATAGATCAACTACTTTGGAAACACTTGTAAATACAGCCGAAAAGATTAGAGGTAACATTAAAAGCATCATGTTTTTGAATTTATTATCGAAATCAAAATTCAATTTTACTTTTATTTTAGTGAAAAAACACTTCATAGCATTAGACTGAATGATCAATTGTAGAATTGGCGATATGACAAAAGGAACTACAAGAATAATAAAACCAAAATCCTCAACAAAAAATATAAACAATATTGACAATACAGGTAAAAAAAGCTCTGAGATTGAAGTTTCAAAAAATTTAGACTGCGATTGTAAAAAACCACGAAAAAGAGCAATACAAGCTACCAATATTAAAGATGGGAAAAGAAAATCAAGGAATTTCAATGTTAGTGAATTTTGCTCGGCAGTAAAACCTGGAACTATATAATTCAATATATTAATCTGTGAAGTTGTAAAGTAATACGCAAAGACAACAAAAGTCGAAAATAAAATTAAAGCAGTAAATACAGCATTAAATAATTTAACATCAATATTACCTGTTTTCTTATTTGAAAAAACCGGAATAGCGGTTGAATTTATACACTGTATAAGTAATGCAGAAATTAAAAGGTAGAATGATGTTGCAAAAAAATACGTATCTGTATCTTTAGTAAAACCAAATTCAGACGCAAATATAATATCCCGAAATAAAACAATAAACTTTGTAATGAAAGCAAGTATTACTAGATAAGTAGTTGGACCAAAGGATCTCATTTAATATTTAACAACCTTATGTATTCTGAAGCTTCAATACCATTATCACTTGTATGTAATACATGGCAACGTAAGGTTTTTTTGACCTGGATATTAACAAAATCTCTAAACTCTGCTTTAATTAGTTTAATATTATCGTAACAAACATGACCAACTGGGTAGGACTCCGCAATATTTGAGTCCATAGTATAATCTTTAACAACATAAACATATGCAGGATATCCCCCCCAATTACTACTCAAGCTTCTCCCCCCCCAATCACCACCACGGCTGTTATTATAAAATTCTATAGACGTATTATAATCGAGAAGATGTGAAGATTTAACGCTCAGATTATATTTAGAAAATAATTTAAGCAATTGATTTTTATAATAATCAGTATTTATAACTTCTCTTAATATGAAAACGGTTAAACCGGAGTTATAATAGTCAGAAGTACTTAACATTTCAGGTAAAAAATGATTTAAAATTTCATTTTTGGGTAGTCGGCGGAAATAAATATCAACCGGGGGCGTAAACTTATGCTCTTTGAGAATAGAATGAATACCTTCAATTGTAAAATCATCATAAGAATAATTGAGATCATTTAATTGAGATAATTTAAAAAGGTAATTTTTAAAATTATGTTTTGATGAGTGAGTTTCATGGAAAGAAGAAGAAAGACCTGAATTCTTCCCTTTGTGAAACAAGGCATGATAACACAATGATAAAAAATGATAAAAATCATTTGGAACCATAAAACCAGAAGGATGCCTAACTTTACTCTGTAAAATCTTATTTGCTAAATGAGGGGGATAATATGACATATGTTTGTCAATATTAGTAACTGAATAAATATCAAATGCAATGAAAGATAGTAATTTTGGCCTCCCCCTTTTACACATTTTTTTTAAACGATTATAACTCTCATCAGAAACTAAAATGTCAACATCTTCATCAATAGATATATAGGGATAAGCGTCAAACCATCTAAGAACAACATAATCTATATTATTAAGATCTAAGTACTTATAGAAATCTTCAAAAGAATCTTTATATATACCATAAGAGAATTTAGAATCAATTTTTTTTAATACACGTTTAACATTATTTAACATTTTCATTATACCACTTTAGGAAAGATATTGATGGTTCTATATTAGATTCTTGGTAACTTAAAGCATTATTATTAAATCTAACTTTTATTAAAAACACATAAAACAATACAAAATAATTAACAGATAAATGATTTTTTGTATTAAAATCATCCAATAAATCAAGGTTTATCTTAATAAATTCTATTGTCTCATCGAAATTATAATGACACGTACTAAAATATGTTGCTAAATCCCATATTTTCAATCCAGTACAGTATGAATTGAAATCAAAAACCTTTATAGAGTCAGAGTTAATGTTTAAATTTTTCCAATGAAAATCATTATGAACAAAATCAAAGTATTTATCCTCAATTGATTTGTATAATTTGTTCTCTATAAAAATTTGATTAATATAAAGATGATCATCAACACTTAATACTGTCTTCAGCTCTTCAACTATCAACATATTAAAAAACTTATACCTCACTCCGTATGAATAAGGCTTTTCATAAAATTCACCAGCATTATTTAGGATATCTGTAGATAACAATTCAGACTCAAGATTATTATACAAATCAAGTACCTTGGGTACTTCACCTTTATTTAAGAAACCATTCTTCGGTAAGCTATCAAAAAACATTATATTTATATCATATTTTGCTAAATTAAAACTGAATAAAACATTGACAATATAACTACTTTCAATAGCTTTTACACTTTGATAAAAAGCTACTTCTTTTTTATTTTGGTTATTAGGTGAAATCTTTCCAAAATAAGATTTACCATCACAATTTAATAAAATAGAGCCCAAATTTTCATTACCAATAACTGCTTTGTAACTTAGATCAAAAGTTCCTTTTTCCATTAAACCATTATCTATAATGTGATTTTCTACGTAATCTAGAAAACAAGTCAGTCCACATATTTTTTTTTCAAAATATCGAACCGAAAAATAATTTGATAACACATCGTCATCGTAATCATTTACAGTTACCGAAATAAGCCTTAGAAAATGAAGATTATCGATTCCTTTATTTTTGAGAATATAAGCTTCTTTTATGATTTCACTTTTATTTCTAGATTTTTTTTTGCTTAAGAAGTTCCTAAAATCTTTATTAAAAGTTTTATATAATTGATAATAAAAAATGAACAGTACATCATCTGATTTTAATGACAGTAGGTATATAATTTTATGAATGATTTTATACATTTACAGCTCCTATATTTTTGTGACTATATATAATTACAAACCAAAATACGACAAAAAAATTATAGTAAGAAGGTATAAAAAACAACATGCTCACCCATGAAAACATAATAAAAAGGATAAAAGAAAATTTAAAAACAGATAAATTAAAGTCATCATTTATAACTGATATACCAGCTCTATAAATAGCTATTAGCAAAGTCAAATACAATAAAAGACCAAGAACTCCTAACCTGTAATGAATTTCAAAAAAATCATTATGAACTGAATTGGACAATAAAATAGTATTTGTATTATTTGAGATTCCATGCCCAAAAATTGTATCAACCAAATTGAAATGATACGCCTGATTTAAGTAACTAAGCATTAAATGAAATCTTCCATCTTCAGTAATGTCCAAATCAGTAACACGGTTAATTGATGTCTGGCTAAAATCAAATGTAAACATAAATGGAATAACTAAAGCAATAAAAAATAAAAATTTTAACATGTTTTTTTTGTTAAGATTCAAACGCTTAACAATTAAGAAAAGGATAGATATTAATGAAAAAGCAATTAAAGTTCTTTTACCCGAGATTAGGCCATTAAAACCAATAAAACCCAGTAAGAAAAAAGATATATTCATATATCTTTTAGATAATAACAATATGAATGGTATTAAAGATAATTGATAATAAATTGTATTAATAAATAAACCATTTCCTATCCCTAAATACAGCTTGAAAAAAGCAAACAAAATTGCATACAGCAATAAAAAGACACATTGAATTTTAATTAAAAAATCTAATTCATCAAACTTTATTTTTTTAATCAAACCGTAACTGACAATCATAAACAATAAATTGAAAACATCCATATATATAGGATTTACTGACTTATACAAATACATGTTCATTAAAACGTAAAATAAAAGAATTGAATTCATCAAAAAAAATATTGGTAAGTACCGATATTCTTTAATATCTTTAATACTCAAAACATATAAAATAAATATACCAAAAAATAAATACAATCTTTCTGTAGTAAAATCAACAGGTATACCAGATAGTTTTGGTATTAATAACAAAAAATTTATATTTAAAAGAAATATAAATATGATTCTAGTAATCAATTATTTTCTCCGGGAGGTGTCAACCTCATATGGACAGTTAGTGGAAAAATAACATCGATTTTACTTAGCCAGCGGCAGTCAGTGTTAGGAAATTAACGCGTTCATCTGTGAACCCTCCGTCATCACTCGGCTTAATGGGATTAATTGTGACGAATTTAGGTGGCATAGGCACTATTGGTTTTCCTTTTGATACCAGCAACGAAACTTTTGTCCGCATTTAGTAAATTGACGCTACATGGCGGATATTGGCAAAGTTTTGAACTGCATCACACGACGGATCTTACAAGCATCTTCTCTAAAAGCGACGTCTAATTTACAATGAAGTTTAATCTCTATCGACCAATGTGCTCTGATTGCCTCTGCGAACTATTTCGCACTCAGATCAGCAGAGCTTATATAAAATCGTATGGATGCCTCAGTGGGTACGTCATCCCCGACTTGCCTAAATGATACGGCGTAACCAAGTGTTTTATTTTTACTGTAGATAAGTGGCCATTCAAACGTTATATCACCAAGTAAGCTTAAATAGTGACTGACTTTATGCAATCTCGCTTCTAATCTATCTCTAGATTTTTATTGAGTAGCATAGTAATTCACCACGTCATTTTGTAAGTCACTTATATTAAAAATATCTTCAAACTTTTTCGCCAGACGTTTTTTATTTCCTTTAACTGCAAGTAAATAATCACCTTAGTCTTCTCAAATTTTAGCCGCTATCTTTGTCTGGCAACCCATAGCATCGATTGTATCTAAACAACCTCTAATATCCAGAAGTGTCAGTAGCCCTGGGATGGCGGTAATTTCATTCGATTTTTCAGTAGTATTAATCTGACCTAATACAACTTGGTTTGCTGCTGAAAAAGCACTCACCATATGAATAGCACCACGGTTAACGCTTTTATTATAAGAGCCTCGAACTGTTTTGCCATCTATGGCAATAACATCACTTTTTGTTGCTGTATGGCAGTCTTTCATCCAAGTGATAAACGCCTTTTACAATTGCATAGGGTTAATCTTGCTCATTATCCTTGCGATAGTATTGTGTGTTGGAATACCATGTTCGAATTCAGTATATTGCTCTAACCACTCTCGCTTGTCATTGCCAAAGTATTCGATTTCTTCCCAGCCCTCGGCTCCGCCGATGACTGCGACAATTGCTATGAAAATGATATCGGATAAGCTAAGAGTAACCTTCCAATCTTGTCTAGGGTCATTTATAACTGAAATATGTTCGAGCAATGTTAATCCATTCATGATTTATCTTCGGGCAAAGATAAGTATAAGTTCACACCTAAGTTAGATCGTCAAATCGATCCACAAAAAACATAAAAATAGAATTACCTTAACCCCCACCTCAGCTGAACACCTTTTAAAAATGGGATGCTTCATGCTATTTCCTTGGGTAAGTAGAAGATCACATTCAATTATTATCGTAAAATCGATCAGTTTTATTTTTATACCAGAAAATTCCTTCACATTTCAAACATTGTCTAAGCCCTATTGAATAAGGTTTCTTCTTGATCTTTCTCTGATAACACACACGGTTAAATATTGAATTAATTCAACAATAAAACTCTTGTTTATTTCATGTGTGAGACGATAAGCATCAATATTGAGACATCTCACTTATTCGTTATTTACATTCATTTCTTTAATAAACTTTTATTACAAAGACTTACACTGACAGTTAACTGTTTTACCAATAGGCTCCCCTCTTAAATCCGCCCCTTTTAGGCACGCTTCCGCCCCAGGGGTCCAGCTCCCTAACGCCGATCTCAACCAAATTGTAGGTATTAGCCGATGCTAATGCGTTCTTATTTCTTTGCTAAATGCTTATTCGCAATCACAACGGGCGTTTGAGCATTAATCATGTTGAGCAATAAGATTGATCGCTCTAACCCATCCGCGCTGTGTAAAATAGCGTCAAAACCGGCAAAGGGTCCATCCGTAATGACCACGTGCTCTCCCGCTTTCATCGCGGTAGCCTTGGCCACTTTATCTTCATTGCCTCGTAAATCTTGTTGTATCTTGCGGATCAGTGCATCATCGACAATGGCAAGCTCAGGCCCGAACCGAATAAACGCGAGTACGCCGCGGGTAGAACGGAGACTGTTAAAGTTAGCTGTCTCCGTATTTACCTTAATAAAGAGGTAGCCCGGAAAAAGCGCTTCTGTTTTATTGACCTTTACACCCTTGCTGATTTTCTCAACGGTGATTTGTGGAAAATAGGTCTCAACCCCTTGATTGTCTAAATTGGCCGCCGCACGGGCTTCATTTTGAGACTTTGTGGTTAACAGATACCAGCATTCCTTGCCCATTGTCTCTTGTCCATTGATAGGTATATACATAAATTAGCGTTGCCAAATGAAATAACATGTGAGGTATTAAGCGACATTCACGTATTGAGGTTCAGCCTTGCCTTTATTCTTCGAAAAATAACGCACTAAAACGATCAAGACTGAGAGCATTCCGCCGAGCATTGTCCCTAAAACAACAATCAGTGCGCGCTTAGGACCGGCTTTAAGATCGGGCACTTGCGCGGGATCAATAGTTTTTAACACATATTCCGCAGACACTTTGGTAAGCATCATACTTTTTGTTTGTTCTTCAATGAGCTGATAGAAAACGGTTTCCATGGTACTGACTTCCGTTTTCTCGAGTTGTTTGGTGAGGTAATCGATGGAGGTTTGCGCTTCTTTTTCATCTTGTTCACGCATAAAGTCATTTACATCAGCCACTAACCAAATGAGCCATTGCTTTGCAACATCCGGTGAATAGAATTCGAAGGTCATGGTGATTAATGAGCTTTCTTTATCTTGTAATGCTGAAAACTTTTTTAAAAAGGCTTGATACGCTTCCCAAGGAGAGGGTTCTGGTTTTTTAGGTGCTTTCACTTCGCGTATCCATTTCTGGGTCGCAGTATCAAAAAGTTCATTATCAATAATAAGTGAGTTACTTGCTCTGTCCCAGTTTTCACTTGCCATAAGCGGAACTAATAATTCATGCTTAGTAATGAAATTTTCTAAAAAAGCGCGTGATTTAATAATTTCTAAAGCAAGTCCTGTTTTGTCGGTTCCGCCATCGCCTAAACTAATACCTGCTAGGCTAGCTAAACCACCAAATTTCCCGGCTAAAGCGCCCATGCCACCGGCAGAGTCCGATGAAGTTGGCGCTAGAAGTACTGAGGCTTTATAAATATCCGGTTTTGATAGGGCAAACGCGATTGATCCGATGGCAAAAACAAAAGAAATGGCAATAATGAGTAATTTACCTGACCAAATAGCACGCCATAATTCGCCAAGATCTATTTCATCGTTTGGGTTATTTTGTAGGGCAAGTTGCTGAGACATTTGTTGAGAGAGTAAGAATGCTTCGGGAGAGAAAGTAGAATTTATATTTTTTTCACTACTTTGAGCTGATTGGTTAGCAGTTTTTGGCACTGGCACATATTCCATTATTAACTATTTAATTACTGTAAGGCATATCCCTACGAAAACAACCAGATTATACTGTGTTCTAATACTAGCTGTAAAGAGTAATACCCTACAAGCTGTAATAAAAGTATCTATAAATTTCCTGTTGTATAATTGTTATTGGTTAAGTTTTAGATAGATGGGCGATATAGGCCCTACTGTCATCCTCAATTTATTTTATAGTAATATGTCGGGTGGCTGAGGGTGATGTACTTACTTCTGGCGTCCCAAGGTTGCCATAATAAATTTTTCAGCATATTTGTTATATATTCATAAGAACTATCTCCTAAATCGCAGGTTTATTATTCATTACTAAACCTACGGTACCTAGATCAGTGTAGCCAAGTTCAGGATCACGGTATTTGTTACATCCACTGTTATAAACTGATTGTCTCCTTACTATTTTATTAGTTAAACTTTTTAGCGAGTTTAGATATTTCAACCCAGTCGTTATTGATTAAGGATTGCTTTTGTCGCATACTCCATCCCCTCATTTCTCTTTCTATCGCCTTTGCTTCTTGTTCAGTATTAAACTTTTGTTGGTGAACTAATTTAACAGGTAAATTTACATTGCTTCCAACGTGTAGCTTTTTGTATTTATCATATTTAGCCAGAACAATTGCAAGTTCGTCACAGCAGCCTGTATGGTAGGTTCCGTCCATAGACTGTAAAATATATACATAGACTAATGTGTTCATTTCAAAAAATCCTTTTTAATGCAACATTTACATTCGATTAACATCATCAGTATTGTAGTTGGCCTTTTATTCTTTGCCAGTTTATATCTTAGATTATTTGTGTTTCCTGAGTTCTTTTTTGTATTTGTGGATGCTTAATATCATTCAGTATGTTCTTGCTTTTGTTTTGTAGGTCTTAAATCCTGAAACACTGGTTTATGATTCCTGACTAAACCTAAGTACCTACATCCCTGCGAGCAAGTTCAGGATGACGGTTGGTGTTATACTAGTTATTGTTGTAGTGGTTTCTATAGTCTAACCACCGTCATGCTGAATTTATTTCATTATCTGTGTTTAGTCTCTTAACTACTAGATCCTTAAACACAGGTTTATTGCTCCTGACTAAACCTAAGTACCTACATCCGTGTTGGCAAGTTCAGGATGACGGTCTTTGCTGTATTAGTTGTTGTTAAAGAGATAATTACCAATCTTTACTAAGATCAATCCATTGCGGATTAACTTGTTCAATTTAATTTTTCTTCCACTCCCTACGCCAACTTTCTAGTTGTTTTTCACGAGATATGGCATCGTAGATATTTTCGAATGATTGGAAATATACTAATTTTGTTAGATTGTATTTACTGGTAAAACCTGAAGTGATTTTTAACTTATATTGATAGACTCTTTGAGGTAATTTACTTGTTACACCAATGTATAAAGTCGTGTTTTTATTGTTAGCCATGATGTAAATATGAGGATGCTTCATACTGATTTCCTTTTCAGCGCAAAACAAAGTATAAGTTAAGATTTTGAAGGTGTTTAAGGATGTTTACTTTACAGGGTTGTATTATGTGTTTGACTTATTATTGTCATGCTTAATTTATTTCAAGATGACGGATAGCTCTGCACTATCAGTCATGACTAAAATCGTCATGCTGAATTCATCTCCGCCTCTGTATTTTATTTGTAGGTGTGCGCTCTAACATTTATCCATGGTTCTGATTACTTATGATACTCCTGTATCACGTCGTAACGCATCAACAGCCTTTTATCAAAATGAAACTAACGTTTGATACTTTCCATTTTTCACTATCGTTTTAATTATTGATTTATCAACATTAAGGAAGTCATGTACTATTGAATTACGCAAACCTATTGTTTCCGGCCATTCAACAAGTTCGATTTCAGAAATAGCACCAATATCTTATAAAGCAACAAAAGTTTGTTAAGCCTTACTGCCCTACTCCTTTTTAATAGGATTTAACCAATGTTTAGCTAAACCAATTGATATTTCGCTGAGTAATTGCAATAAACGCTCAATTGTTCTGTAATCTCAGCTATTTAGAACGTCTACTTGGCTCAACTCATTCAGTTCAAGCTCGTATTCACTGAGATGAAAAATCACCTCTTTAAAATAAAGTTGCAGCCTTGATCTACAATAGTGTTACCTCTTTACTATTTATGCCTAATGGTTTCTAACTCAAATTGACTGTATATACGTTGTATTTCCATAAGCTCTTTTACCTTATTTTTACAGTATATAACCCTGCCATATTCGACAATGTTGAAGGCTAAACATACGAGAACATTATTGATATCGACAATAAATAACTTATCATCTGATAAGTTTAGTTGTGCCGACAATATTAACGCAAATTCTTAAGAACGCTGTCTTCGGTCTATATCGGTTAACTTGAAATTTTTAAATGTTATAGCAATACCTATGTCGCTATTATTATGTGATTTTCCTTTTGCTTGCTAACCATAAAGCCAGATAACTTCGATGTCATCAAGTTCTAATGCGTAACTGGTTATGTGATCATGCATTTCGTTAATCTTTACAACGTATTACGTAGTTATTTTAGCCCTAAAACTTCGTATTATTAAGGGCTATTTTAGTTAAGTTATTTGAGGTTTTATATTTAAAGTAAACACTAAATAAACAGAGCAACACTAAATACCACTAATCGCCGCAACGGCAACTGCAGTGTTATACATAATAGTCGTGGCGGATGTCCATAAGGTTAAGTTATTCATGTACTCAGCATCAAGAGGTACAACAATTGAATCACCAGGTTTCAAATTAGAGTTGTCATTTGATGAGAACCAATTACTTTCTTCTAACATTCTAATACTACCATTTGAGGAAATAATGTAAATCCGCTCTCCATCGGCACGTTTCTTAACACCACCACTTTGTTTTATGTAATCTTCAATACTTTGAGACGAGTCAAACATATGTGAACTATTTACTTGAACTTGCCCCATAACATTAATCGAATTCTTACGGGTTGGGATATATAGAACATCACCGCCTTCAATCGATACGTCATAATCATTGTTAGCAATAATCTGCGGTAAGTTAATAACCAAACGACCTACGGGTTCAACTTTAGTTAAATCAGCAAGCAGTGATTGCACTTCAGCATATGACGTAATTGCACTATTACTCGATAGAGACTTAGTTGCCATTTCAATCCGTAAGTCAGAACTCACTTTGATTAAATTTTGAAGTTCAAGAGCTTTTAGCTTTTCTCGTGAAAAAACAGAACCATTCGGATCCGCAAACGAGGTTAACCCCCCTGCTTTCACAATAATATTCGATAATTTGTCACCACGACGAACTGTATATTTACCTGGGAACATGACTTCGCCACGTAATTCAATTACATGGTTTTCACTCCATGAAGGTATACGATGAACATTCAACCGATCTTTACTTTGTACCAATAAGTTATCATCAGCAATGCCTTTAAGTGCATTACCAAGTTTGATATTTTTTGATACTTTGGTTGAGCTAATACCTCTTAATTCTGTGCGTGTTAGTTCCGCTCTAGATAAATATGCAGACTCTTTTACACCACCAGCAGCAGCGATAAGTTCTTTAATTCGAGAGTTTTTACCCATAGGGTAAATCCCTGGAAACTTAACCTCGCCATCTACCTCAATCAGTTGAATTGGCTCTCCGGCTCCAGCTTGACGGCGTAATTTGTTAATAATAGGAACAAGTAATCTTTTTCTTGAAAATAAAGCGACATCACGAATGTTTAATTGCTCTTTTACATCTCCACCACTTATCTGAGATAAAGACTGTTGTATTAATGCATCTGAGTCATCCTTCACCGAAATGGTTTGATCAAACTTCAACCAAAATTTGCGAGTATTATTGCTTTCAATAGCTAACCTTCTTTCCTTTGCCAGTAGTTCTTTTTTGGTATAAGCCAATTCATCTAACAATAGGCGCTCGTCGGATGATTTTGTTGCGCTGGAAAAGACAATCACTTTGTCATTTTTTTCTAAAATATGGTTATATTTTGAATTTTCGGTCGAGAATATGTTGGCTAAATTAACTTGTAATACTTCAATATTTTTTGCGGCATCTTTTTCTCTCACAATAATTGCGTAATTTAAATCAGCATAGGCAAGCAAATGAGAGTCGGCACGAGGTAATAAATCTAGCAATGCCATTTCCGGCCGCCATTGGTATTTGCCTGGTCTAGTTACAGCACCAATTAAGGTTATGGACTCTTCGTATAGATCAGAGCTTTTTAAAATTCTAATATAATCGCCAGCCTGTACTTTTTTACTGCGTTGCTTTTTATCCGATAAATCAATATTTAAAATACTGCGTAAGTTACTTTGGTTATAACGTTCAACGATGGTCGACTTTGGATAAGCTGATGGCAATAAGCCACCCGCCATAGAGATAATAGAAGCAAAATCATCATCTTCGTTTAATTCATAAATAGCAGGTCGTCTTACTTCACCAGTAATAGAAACTGACTTACTTTGTGGCGGAATAAAGACCACGTCACCAGATTGTAATAAAACATCACTTGATGAATCGCCATGAATTAATAAATCATATAAATCTACTTGTTGAATAACCTGATCACGACGTTTAACTTGTATATTTCTTAACGAGCCAATGTTACTGACACCACCGGCAGCAAATATAGCGTGTGTCACTGAAGATAATGAACTCATCGTGTAAGGGCCAGGCTTGTAGGCGTCACCCAGAACTAAAATACGCATTGAGCGTAATTCATCTAGACTAACAACAATATCAACACCAATTATTTTTTGTTTTATTTTGTTAACCACGAGTTTTTTTAATTCTGAAAAGGTAAGACCAGCAACTTTAATAGGACCTAATGTGGGAAAAACTAGTTCACCTTCACGGGTTACCGTTAAGTTGACCTCACGATTTTCTTTACCAAATATTTGAACCGAGACTGAATCACCAGTACCTAAAATATAACCTTCAGGAATAGCAATATCCATCGCGGGTGAAAACGTAGAAGGAGCATTTGCAAAAGTGTCTAGACCAAATCGAGGTAGTTTCTTAAATAAGTCTTCTGCATCTTTAAGATCATCAGTTTCTTTTTGATTAGGGTTATCGGTATCTTCATTACCCGTGTTTCTTGATATTACAGGGGTATTTACTGGTCTATCATGCTTTTTACCTCCTGACAATTGTGCTTCAATTGCACTTAAGTCATAGCCCATACCCTTAGCCAAAGACGCTTGTTGGGATTTAGGTAATTTTTTGAATTGTTCAATTTGTTGCGCAGAAACTTGCTGAGCTTGACCATTAAAAGAGAGCGTTAACAGTAAAATGGTGGCTAATACATAGCGAATCATGTTCATCATTGGCGTAAAAATCTTCCTATAAATACGAGTATAAAGTAACTAAGCACTTGAATAAATTAACAACTAATGAATATATCATCTAAAACAAAAGCGTAAATTAATTACAAAAAATTAACCCGCGGAGTTTATCAGCAACGAACTGTTGAATAAAGTAACTTTTTCCATTTTTTAAACGCGTATTTATGCATAAACACAAACATTCTGCGGTTATTTTTAATTATATAGTTAGGTAATGGTAACTAAAACATTACATGAACTGCATCAAGTCTCTGACTTCAACTATTGCCTTTCGGTGCTAGCACAGGTATAACACACGCTGACTTACGCAATTTATAACAAATACCCATACACTTTCGCTGACTTTTTATTCAATTCTTCGTTTAAGGTTTCAGTGTTATAAAGAAAATAAAATAAAGTTATGGCTACTTTTAAAGGATATTTTTATGACTAAACCAGCAGCAGGCACTATTTTCGGCCATCCGAAAGGACTGTTTCTTTTATTTGGTACTGAAATGTGGGAACGTTTTGGTTATTACGGTATGCGCGCACTTTTGGTACTTTATTTGGTAGCGAGTGTGCAAGACGGTGGTTTCGGCTGGTCAACAGGTGATGCTTTAGGTCTTTATGGTATGTTTACCATGTCGGTTTATTTAACGCCTATGATTGGTGGCTGGTTAGCTGATAACTTTATCGGTCAACGTAAAGCTATAATTTATGGTGGCATTGTATTCGCTCTAGGGTATTTCACCTTAGGTATTCCAAAATCAATGATTGTTGGCCATGAAGAGACTGTTTTTTATATTGGTTTATTCTTAATTTGTTGTGGTAACGGTTTATTTAAAGCTAACGTTTCAAGTTTAGTAGGCGAGCTTTACGAAGATGGCGATCATCGTCGTGATGCAGCATTTACTATTTTCTATATGGGTATCAACTTAGGTGCATTTTTATCACCACTAATTGTTGGTTACTTAGGTGAAGAAGTTAATTGGCATTACGGGTTTATTGCTGCTGGTTTCGGTATGATTATTGGTTTAATTTTACAGTTAACTTTAGCTAAAAAATATTTAGGTGAAATTGGTGTAGTACCTTCTGCCAAAAAAGTTTCAGAGCATCAAGATAATTTAAAAGAACGTGCACTCACTAAAGAAGAAAAAGATCGCACTAAAGTCATTCTAATTATGAGTGTATTCTCTGTTATTTTCTGGGCAGGGTTCGAACAAGCAGGTGGTTTATTTAACATCTATGCATCACAATTTACTGACCGTAACTTAATGGGCTTTGAAGTTCCTGCAACTTGGTTCCAATCACTAAACGCTATGTTCATCATTTTATTCGCGCCGATTATTGCCTCTGTGTGGTTAAAAATGGGTAGCAAAGAACCTACATCGCCAGTAAAATTTGCTTTAGCGATGATATTCCTTGCCTTAGGTTTCTTTGTTATGTTGTGGGCTACCATGACACAAGGTGGTGATACTTCTATTAAAGTAAGTATGCTGTTCTTAGTTTTCGCTTATTTATTCCATACTTTAGGCGAGTTATGTTTATCACCTATCGGTTTATCTTTAGTTTCAAAACTTGCACCTATTAAATTCACCTCATTATTAATGGGTTGTTGGTTCTTCTTTACTGCATTGTCAAATTACTTAGCTGCATTTATTGGTCAGTTTGTCGGTGAAGGCGAAGAGCAAGTTAATAATGCTGGTACTATATTTATGGGCGTGGGTATTGGTGCTTTAATTACTGCCGTAATTATCTACTTAAGTGCTAATAAATTAGTTGAGTGGATGCATGGCGCTGAAGGCGAAGCTTCTCATGACTTAGAAGGTAAGTTAGAAGAAGAGCTAGAAGTAACAGCAACGCATTAAGTTATGTTATGTTATGTTATGTTAAATAGTTAGAGCTATTATAATTTCTAATCATAACCCGAAAACGAGCCAACATTGGCTCGTTTTTTTTAATCTGTATTATTAAAATAAGTAGTTGTTTATGAATAGTTCTTCGCAAAAACAAACATCACGTCAGTTACTTCGAACATCTATCCGAGAGAAGCGACAATCCCTTAACAAATTACAACAACAAACTGCATCGAAGAGTTTATTGTTTCAGCTGCACAGTCATAAACATGTTCAACAAGCTGAACATATAGCCGTCTACTTAGCTAACGATAGTGAATTAGATGTGATGTCTTTCATCCGCTGGTGCTGGCAAGAAAACAAATCAGTTTACTTACCTGTTATCCACCCTTTTAGTAAAGGGAATTTGTTATTCCTCAAGTATGAGAATACAACAAAAATGCAAATCAACCAGTATGGTATAAGTGAGCCTAAACTTGATGTGACCACGATTAA
>Ga0209395_1001586_pt1 | contig 31518 bp, 25 predicted proteins | sample GOMGulsemesocosm_3_FD_184635 | JGI IMG/M metagenome (GOLD analysis project Ga0209395, IMG submission 184635) | Methane-oxidizing microbial communities from mesocosms in the Gulf of Mexico - GOM9D Gulf of Mexico (SPAdes) (version 2) | ecosystem: Environmental > Aquatic > Marine > Cold seeps... | reverse complement strand
ATTTTAGATTCTAACGAAATTAAAACAGATGGATTTAAATACGCGCTAAGACAATACCCCCACGAAGTGGTCAATGCGTTTGTTGATTACCATAAAACCAATGGAGGCGTATCTCGGCAACAGAAGCTTCAGCACTTTTTTTGCAATATCCTTAAACAGGAAAACGGAGATGCATACAGTAGAACATTGACCGAGTTTGCACAGTATTGTCATCGATCATTGCTAGATAGCTCGCTAGTTGCCGGAGTCGAGAGATATTTGCAGGAACTAAAGACACTAGAAATACCGATTTTTATTGTTTCCGGCGGTAATGAAATGGAAATCAAAGAAGTTTTTAAAGCGAAGCAGATTGATCACTATTTCAGTGGGATTTATGGCAATCCTAAACCAAAAGAACAATGCCTTGAAGAGTTGCTTTCGAGTGATCTTGTCAGCGGTAAAGGACTGTTTTATGGGGATGCTGCGTTGGATTATGAGTTAGCGACAAAGTCAGATATGGATTTCGTTTTCGTATATGGTGTTAGTGAGTGGAAGGCTGGTCTGAGTTTTTGTAAAGATAGCCAGCTGCCATGTATTAAAAGCTTTCTAGACATATTAGATTGACTTTAGAGCTAATTCTATTAAGCGTACCCCTACATATCCAATCGAGCAAATCGGGTAATTCGGCCCTTTTCAGTAAGGCTTTACATGGCTTTCCTGTAAACCGATTAAAGTCGGACGTTGAATTCAATAACATCTACATATGTAATTATGCCGGTCTTAAATCGACGGCAGCTTTGACCGTGAAACACGGCTGAAATAGACCTTAAACGGTTTTAGATTTTCGATTGCTGGGAGCGAAATAAAATATCGCGGGAATTATTAGAGTGAAATGAAAACGGTAGACTTGTGGCTCTTTTGTGCAAAGGTCTCAACAAAATAGATTCCCAGAAGATTATTGATAGAAAGGTTGAGCTAATTGAAAGTAGTAATTGTCTTTTATGGTGGCATCCACGTAACGATGGCAATCCCCGTAATTAAAGAACTAAAAAAAAGGGGGCATGAAGTTGTATCTCTAGCTTTAACAACAGCGGGTGCTGTCATGGAGAGAGCAGGTCTAGCGCACAAACGTCCGTTAGATTATCTGTCGATTGATGAAGAACAGCGATACGGGCACAAGTTGCTTGAGCGCCATCATACAAACGGAAAAGGGATTTCAGTTGAAGAGTCATTAGCTTATTTGGGACGCTCTTTACGCGAGCTTGCGGAGGATATTGGAGAAAAAAAGGCGTGGGATGAATACAACAAGTACGGCCTTAATGCCTTCTGTCCAGTGAGGTTTATGCTCAGCGTATTGAAAAGAGAAAATGCGGATGCTGTTATTGCAACCACTTCACCGCGAATGGAGAAGGCTGCGCTACAGGCCGCATTTAAACTTGGAATACCAAGTCTTTGTATGGTGCCCTTATTTGCCAAGATGGAACTGGATTGGCTCAAAAGGCCTGACAATGGTGACTATATGTCTGTTTACAGCCAAAAAGTTGCGCAACGTCTTATTGAGGCCGGGCGCCAAGCCTCAAAAATCATTATCACAGGTAACCCCGCTTTCGATTCCTTAGCTGATATGAGCGACCAAGAATTAGGCTTTAATGTGCGAAAGGAAAAAGGAATTGCCTTCGATGAGAAGATCATCCTTTGGGCCGAGCAGCCTGAATTCGATGATCCTGATTTACCACGCAGGGTTCGCCAAGAGCTTAATCGGGTTTGCATGAAGCAGCTTGGCTGGAAACTAATTGTGCGCCTTCATCCAAGCAGTACCGATGCGACAAGGGAATCTATCCCTGAAGGAGCACTGCAAAGCCATGCTCATGAGCCCTTGCATGATGTTATAGCTGCTGCAGATGTTGTTGTGACATTCACCTCAACGGTTGCAATGGAATCATTGCTATGCGGCAAACCGGTAATGATCCTAGCAATTTCGCAGTATAGCCACTTAGTTGATTATAGCGCTGAAGATGGAGCCTTAGTATTGGACAACCTGGAAATGGCAGAAGATGCCCTAAAGCTGTTGTTAAGCGATTCCTCTGTAGCCGCTGAGCTTACTAGAAATAGAAAAACATTGCCGCCAATAGGTTCTGCTACAGGACGCATCTGTGATTTTATTGAAAGTGATGAGTTCAAGGCTGCTGACTTCGAATAATTTTTTGACTGTTATCTAGCAAACAATTATATGGATATCTGGCAGTGTGGGTCGTTTTTGGAGATTAAATGAGTCTGGCCAGCATAGAAGCATCCATGCCATCGTATTTCGCGCGCCACTCCTGCCGTACTCTCGGCATGAATCTGAAACTGTGGCGCTCGCTTAAGCTTGTTTTAGAGTAACCAGAATCTGACCGTCAGAACAACCTGATTTTTTCATAAAGAACTCCTACGTTTAGATCACGAGAAAACTACTTTTGAGTACTACTATTCTTCAGGAGATCACCCTTGCATCTAATTGAAAAAAAGTTCTATTCTAAAAATAATTTTTCAACCAAAGCTGTGTCATCAACAAAGTCCGTAATTCTCGGGTGTAATTTGCCAACCCTGCTTTATGCTCTTCGAGCATCAAAAGCATGTTTTTTGTATTAAACCGGTTATCTTTATTACTACTGAGAAGGTCGTACGCCCAACCATATAAGGGTCCTTTAATCCATTCACCTATAGGCATCGTTGGCATACCCTTCTTTTTAAAAATGAAATCGTTGGGGAAATATCGGCAAGCGTAATCCTTTAGGAAGAATTTCCCATAGTCGTCGTTATATTTTTGTTCCTTAGGCAGTCTTGCAAACATTTCACAGATTCTGTGATCAAGCAAAGGGGCACGACCCTCTGTCGACCATCCGGCGCCCATTCTGTCCCCTTTAACCAGATTATTTCCAGGCATCAAGCTCGTGCATTCGTAGGCAATAATTTGCTCCCTTGGAGAAAGCGCAGCCCAGGGTTCTAATAACTCAGAAAAACGAACCTTAGGGTCAGTTGTTCCCTGGTCAAAGTCCTTATCAAGCACTCGACTTCGAATTTCAGGACTCATATAGCAAATCTTGTCAAAATAATCGTCTGGCACGAAATCATTGTTATTCAAACCAGCAAAAAATGTCTCGTTATGCTTAAAACCGGAAAGCACTTCATCGGGCCCGTCGCCCGTGAACATTACAATCTTATTTTCACTATTTGCCTTTCTGGATAGGATATAAAACAGGAAAAACGAAAAATCGCCGTGTGGTTGCTCAGCATGATAAGAGACTTTTTCCGCTATATCCGGAATCATTTCTGGTGAAATCAATGCTTCATCCAGCTCAGCGCCAATGATTGATGCTGCTTGCTTAGAATACTCATACTCGGAATATTGGGGGTCGGAAAAATTCAACCCAATCGCGGGTAATGTCTCTTCGCTCCACTGTTCCATTAAACGCCGGGTAACCACAGAAGAATCAACGCCACCCGATAAATAGGTACCACCTGTAACATCAAAGCGCATTTGCAAACGAATCGCATCATCGAGTAATGCTTCAAATTCATCATAGCTGGCAGGCACTGTTTCGGAAAAGAGTGGCCATTCCCAATACTTCTTAAGCTGGGGCTTCTTATTACCCTCAAACAACAAATAATGACCAGGCTTTAACGGGGTAATATTTTTGAAACAGGTATGGTCGGGGGTTGCGTAATTAAAACAAAAGACTTCTTTCAGAGCATTATCATTAACTTCACGTTTAAAGCCAGGCAACGACAAAATGCCTTTCATTTCGCTGCAGTAGGCATAACCACCTGCATGCTCGGCCACAAAGCACGGTTTTATGCCTTGCCTGTCTCGAACTAATACACCTCTGTCATATCGGCTATCCCAAAGAAAAAATGCGAACATGCCAACGAGGCGGTCCAGCATTTTTTCACCTTCTTCTTCCCATAGGTGTACTAAAACTTCAGTATCACAGCGCGATTTGAATACATACCCTTTTGAAATCAATTCTTGCCGGAGCTCGACGAAATTATAGATTTCCCCATTGAAAGTAACCCAAATAGAGCCATCTCTGTTGGTCATGGGTTGATGGCCATTTTTAGGATCCACAACAGCCAGACGAACATGGCCCAAAATACAGCGCCCTATTTTTTCAACACCCGCTTCATCAGCCCCCCGATACCGAATACTCGCGACCATTTTCTCGACATCTTGCGTAACTAATGAAGGAATATTTATAGCGCCCGCGATACCGCACATCGTTAGTTACCCCCCTTTATAAAAAGTACTTGTTTAACCGTCAAGATGATAACCCAAAGATCAAAAGTTATAGATGCTCGGTCAACATATTCAAGATCCAGCCGAGTACGTTCCTCCAAGGTCGCAACCGAACGAAGTTTCGCCTGGGCCAAACCAGTGATTCCAGGACGGACAGAGTTTCTTTTGTCCCACTCATACTGGGTGTAATTGGAACGTTGTTTGGGTACATCAGGTCGTGGGCCGACCAGGCTCATATCACCTTTGAGAACGTTAATTAGTTGCGGCAATTCATCCAAGCTGGTTTTACGGACAAACCGACCTATCCGCGTAATTCTCGGATCGTTGGCTTGTGTAAAGTAGGGGCCCTGAGTGGCTGCATCAACCACCATGCTCCGAAATTTATAGATAAAAAAAGTTTTTCCAAAACGTCCAACCCTCTCCTGTTTAAAGATAACTGGCCCTCTGGATTCAAATTTGATCAACAAGGCGACCATTATCAGAACAGGCGAAGCAAACAGCAAAGTCACTAAAGACATCACAATATCAAATACACGTTTCACTATTCCTTCCCTGCAACAAATTCTGCCACGGCATTCTTAAACCGTTGATTATCAATCATAACTTCATCTGCTCTTCGTAATTCCAGCTTTCTGCCTACAGCAAGTAATTTATGCAATTCTTCCTTAAGGTTCCAATTGGTTTTAAATTCTGAAACGTGCTCGCTTTTGCGTTGGAAGGTTCTCGATAAAATTACAAAACTGGACCCCAACCTGAGGTGCTCTCCCAGGACCATTTCCCCTGGAATAACGCCCTCGCCTACCCGGGCAATACCTCCAAAGCCGAACGGAAGCCCTGCTGCTTTAATAGTCTCAGCCACCCTGTCTATAAAGCCATTGGCTAACGGCTCAAACATGAAATTTAACTTCATATCTAGGTGAAGATCGTTAAGGCCAATATAAATTTCAGTGATACCTGAAACATTCACTATTTCATCGATGGACATAGCCGCGTCATAGGTTTCCACTAAAGGAACTATCCCTACACGACCATTAACCAGATCTGAGAAACATTGGACTTCATCAGCACTGTGAAACATTGGCAACATGAGTAAGTCTGCACCACTGGCAATAGCTTCATCGATTTCAGCCTTGCTGCCTGGGTGAAGTGGATTTAGACGTACCAATAATTCTGTTTGTTTCAGGCTCTGCTTTACTTTGGGAACATCAGCCATAGCATGTTGACTAATAAGAGTATCAAGGTGCCCCTGACGCTCCTTTTTACCCAACTGCTCCAGATCCACAAATATGCGCCCAACTCCACTACTCTCAGCATACCTGGCTACGTCCGGGTCGTTGGTTATCAACATAAATTCAATCATTTTTTCTCATCTTATCCTTGATGTTAGATCTTAAATTTTTATTAAACATGACCATTACGCACAACGAGACGAGTGCAAAAAAAGCTGCTAACGCTAAGGCCAGCCATGCTGAAAATTTGGCTTGGTTAATCCAGTAACTTATAACGCCTGATAAAATCGAAGCACAGATGATACCTGCCAAAAATGTTCTCTCGAGGAATACATGATGCCATTTAAACATTTCAATTTTGAGGAGAAGCAACTGTAAGATACAAATCAAGGAGTAACTCGTTACCATTCCCCACATCAAGGATTCTAACCCCTTGCCAAATAGCTCTGAGCTACTAACAAAAAGAAAAAATATCAGCCCTGACCCATTAATAAACAAAGGAGTTCGAGTATTTTTTCTAGCATTAAAAACTGCCGTCAAAAAACTTGATAAACCCTGTAACGGCAATATCATCAAACCAATATTAATCAATGCCATCACCCGCATCAGACTGGATTGTTCCATCCCCCCGTATCCATAAACGAACTGTGTATAAGCACCACGCAAAGAAATAAGGACAATCATTGCCACCAGCGAAAGGGCTAGTGTTATTTGAACACCGTATCGAATCTGTTGCCGGTGTTGCACTTGATCACTGATATAACTCTGAGCAAGTCTCGGGAAAAAAACAGCAGCAAGAAAGGTAACTGCCACAACTAGCGGAAATTCAATCAAACGAACAGCGTAGTTAAAAAGAGCAACACTGCCTTCACCATGAAATGAAGCCATTGCCCGTGCTACGACAGGAAATAGTAACAGTGCACTTCCCGAAAGCATTGCTTGAGCATAATGGGTAAGTAGAGGACGATCGAGCATTACAGGGCGCAAGCTTTTAACTGGGCTCCAAGTAAATCTGGCGCGTAACAACTGACTTAACAAACGAAGCAAGCCACCAAGTAGTACAAACATAGCCAACAGGTACATCGTTCCATACCCGTTATAAACCAGTAAAAGACCAACAATAATAGTGCTGTTGATAATCAGCGTGCCTAAAGCTGCTATAGCAAATTGATTCTTGGCATGTAGATACGCAGTGACTACACCAGCGAGAACCGTTAGAGGTATTAGCCAGATCACCCAGCCAATAGTAACAGCAGCCAAGCTTGTTTGAGCTTCACCAAAACCGGGGACCAACAGCGACACCAACATCTCGGATTGCCAGTAAAAACCACCTGCAACTCCGGCAAACAGAAGGCCAAAAAAAAGAAGTGATTGGTACAACAGTTGACGAGATTGATCAGGGCGCTGAGAAAATTCTGGAACTAAAGCTGCGCCCATCGCCCCCCCCATTAAAATTCCTACCAGAAGATCGGGGACGGTCAGCATTAAAATGACAATATCTGCTTTAGCTGTTGCGCCGTAAGCTGAAGCAATGAACGCTTCCCTAGCAAACCCCGATAAGCGCCCTAATAGCAACCCTAAATTTAGAAACAAGGAAGATATCAGTAGCGCTTTAAACATCAGGACGAGATTTCTTTATAAATATGATTAAAGAAATCTATACATCTTTAAGAATTGCAACAACCTTCCGCTGATCGCTTTCATCTAAATACGGATGCATAGGTAAGCTCATCACCACTTCAGCAGTTTTATCACCTACTGGCAGATGAACAGAATCATCAGCCAACGCCGTTTGTTTATTTAACGGGATAGGATAATGCACAGCTGAGGGAATGCCTGCTTCCTGCAGTGCAGCCTGAACAGTGTCACGGTTTTCAACACGAATGGTGTATTGAGCCCAAGCGCTTGTATTGTACTCTTTCACATAGGGCGTCGTTTCAATACCTGCCTCATTCAACATGGCAGTATAACGTTCAGCTACTTGCTGGCGTTGCTCTAACTCCTTTACGAAGAGTCGTAGTTTTGGCAGAAGGATAGCGGCCTGAATGGTATCAAGACGACTATTAATACCTACTCGAGCATGATGATAACGACGATCCTGACCATGGTTCGCTATTTGACGCATTACCGTTGCCAGCTCATCATCATTGGTGAAAATTGCTCCGCCATCACCGTAACAACCTAACGGCTTAGCCGGAAAGAAAGAGGTAGTTGCTATCGTACTCAGGTTACAGGAACGTTTGCCTTTATAGGTTGCTCCAAAGCTTTGCGCTGCATCTTCTATGACTGGCAAGCCGTGCTTTTCAGCAATGGCATTGATTACATCCATATCAGCACATTGGCCAAACAAAGAAACCGGCATGATAGCTTTTGTGCGCGGTGTGATCGCCGCCTCAATCAAGGCAGGATCAATATTGTAGGTGCGCGGGTCAATGTCTACGTAGACAGGTTTAGCGCCTAACAAAGCAACCGTTTCTGCAGTGGCAATAAAGGTAAAACCAGGCACGATCACCTCATCGCCAGGACCAATACCAAAAGCCATTTGAGCGATTTGCAGGGCATCAGTGCCATTTGCACAAGCAACACAGTGCTTAGTGCCTGCGAACTCCGCCAAGGATTGCTCTAACTCGGAAACCTCTGGGCCAAGTACATACATGCCATGCGCTAAAACACGCGCAATACCTTCGTCGATTTCATCTTTAATTAGCGCTTGCTGCGCGGCCAAATCAATAAATTGCATAGTTATTTACGCTCCTAAACGAATAGCGGAATAATATACGATTTAGGCAGTAAATACAGGTTGAAAGACATGTCTTTAGGGGATTTAGTTAGGATTAATTTAAAGGTTTTCGCTCTTTAAATTTTAAGAGACGAGCCCTATGAAAAAATAGAAAATGGTCGAGACTAGAGGATTCCAACCTGTTGCCACCAACCCCATGAGAGCCCATCGCTTAGCATCGACCTAATAACTTTTTATATAATGCCACATAGGATTGAGCCATCTGTTCAGCTGTAAACAACTTCCAGTAACGAGCTTCCGCACGTTGCCCCATAGCTTTAGCTTCTTCCGGGTTACTCCATAAATAATCCATCGCTTGTCGGAGCGCAGCTGGTTCACTAGGCGGCACCACAATTCCTGTTTCTTTATCGATGTTAATATAGGTCGTTCCGGTACCAATTTCGCTAGAGATTAGAGGTTTACCATACATGGCACCCTCCAATAACGAGATTCCAAAAGCTTCTGAGCGAAGGTGCGATGGAAAAACAACCGCATAACAGAGCTCCAGCAAAGCTACTTTGTCTTCATCTGGCAGGAAGCCCAAAAAATGTATGTTGCTCACTCCAAGTTTCGCCGCATGCTCTTTCAATTCTGCTTCGATGGGGCCGGCACCCACAATCACGACAGGATAGTCTGAATTACGGGCGGCCTCGACAAGTATATGTAGCCCTTTGTAATAGCGAACCACCCCGACAAAGAGGAAAAAACGTGGACCAAATCTTTTTTTCCAGAAGCTTAATTTTTCCGTACAAGCCGAAGGATAAGTAGCTTTATCAAGGCCAAGAGGGATTACACTAGACTTATGTTTGAATCGAGCTAGCACATGGCTGCTTGCTTGGTAATTGGGGGAAGTTGCAACAATATGATCGACACTATTTAAGAAGCGTTGTTTCAGTGGCCTATAGAGTTTGAGCAGGTGTTTTTGCTTTATGATATCCGAGTGATAGGTTATCAACGTTGGTTTTTTTATTTGTGATGTAAGATGCAGAACATCGGCAAATGGGTAAGGAAAGTGGTAGTGGATAAGGTCTGCTTTGCGCGCCATTTGTCGAAAGCGTAGGAATGCAGAAAATGAAAAAGGTGTTGAGGCTACTTCAAAGTTAGAGCGGCAGCGATGAACCCGATGTCCATCCACCTCAATACTTCTGTCAACGACCGTTGGGCTTAATGTTAACACCTCAGTAGTAACACCTAGATTAGCTGTTCCTCGGGCAATCTGATTGATGCTCTGTTCAAGGCCGCCAATAGTATCCGGCAAATAGGTTTTGTAAAAATGAAGGACTTTCACTGTTAATGATTTTCCCTGCCAGAAATAGCTTTTTCAAATACAGACACTAACTGCTTCGCAGCGGTATCCCAGTTGAATCTGGTGACATTTTCCTGAGCATTACCGGCTAGAGCTCCGCGTAAGTTATGATTGGTGATTAATTCCTCCAGTCCATTTTTAATGGACTGGATATCTAGCGGATCAATCAGTAACCCCGCATTGCCGGCAACCTCCGGCATGGATGAGTTGTTAGAAGTCAAAACGGGGGTTCCATGCACCATAGCTTCAACGAGTGGTAAACCAAACCCTTCATAAAGTGATGGCATAGCCAGAAATAAAGCATGGGCATAAAGCGTGGTTAACGTTGATTCATCAACGTATCCCAGTATGCGAACATACTTTTCCAAGCCTAAGTCGGCGACCGTATCATTGATATCAACACCACCCCAGCCTTTGCCACCGGCAATAACCAGTGTAGCCTGATCTTTTATTGAATCTGATAAACGGGAGTAAGCGGTTAGCAAACGGATGAGGTTTTTTCGTGGTTCAAGAGTACCAACAAACAAAAAATAGGGCCGATTGACACCCAGCTCTTGCAGCCCTGAAATAGGCGCTGGGTTTTTGGTCAAACTCGCCCCAAGTGGCACGACGGTTAGTTTATCGAAATTGATAAAAAACACTTTCTTTACAGCGTCAGCAGTAGATTGAGAGTCCGCAACTACCTTGTCAGCAGTACGCACTGCTACAGGCATTTGATAACGTTCCAATAGACGGGAAAGTGGACGCATGGTGTCCCCTGCGTACTTCCAGACCAAGTCATGAATTGTGACCACACGCGCCATGTTCCTTGGCAGACAACGAGGCAACCGATGTGCAGGCCCCCAGAATACATCCACTCCATCTTTTTTTGCCCACAAAGGCAAATAGCTCTCAGTCCAAAGCTGTCTGAGTAAACCGTTATTCCAGTTCCCGGTTCTAATGTTGGCAGATGCGAGATTTACCACTACTTCAGACTGAATAGGTGCAGGGCTATACAGATAGAGCGAAACCCTTGTCTCTTTGGATAAAGCCCGGCACATTTCCAGCGTATAGCGACCAATACCCGTTAATGGGCGAGACAAGAGCCTTGCATCAACCCCGATTTTCAAGACTTAACCGCACTCTCATGAAGCATCCACTCTAAGGTCTCTTTAAGGTTATAAGTCTGCCTGTCACCAATCACTGCCGCGAGACGGCTGTTGTCACCTGCCAATACACGTACCTCGTTTGCACGAACAAATTCAGGATTCACCTGGATCTCGATGTTATGTCCCGTAATCTTTTCACACAGCGCGATTATTTCTCGCAATGTATAGGTTTGGCCGGTGCATATATTGATGGTTTCGCCAACGGGGCGTTTTTCCAATAATTGCCTATAGGCATTAGCCACCACGCGCACATCACCGAAATCTCGCCACACTTCCAAATTGCCTAACTCGATAACCGCTTTCTTTTCACGGAAGTGAGCAACAATTTTAGGGATCAAAAACTTCTCGTCCTGCCCTATACCGGTATAGTTAAACGGACGGACAATAAATATTGGCAGTCGATCAACCCACAAATTAGCCATTTGCTCCATGGCTAATTTGCTAACGGCATAATCATTAACTGGATCTGGATTGCTCTCTTCACTTAAGACACCCTCAGAGCGATTACCGTAAACATTAGCGCTGCTCGCCAACAGAATGCTGCTCACATTGGGTGCGTGCTGTGCGAGAGCCTCCAGTAGGTTGCGCGTACCAATCAGATTAACCTCATAAAAGGCGTTCGCATCGCCATGTCCAACAAAAGCAACGCCTGCCAGATGAGCTACGGCCTCTGGCTGAACTGTTGCAACTTCGGCCGCCACGGCTTTTGGATCGATCAGGTCGCACTGCAAACCAATGACAGTATGTCCATGTGCCTCCAATTCGGATTGCAGATGGTGGCCAGTGAAGCCTTTAAGCCCCGTGACAAGTACTCGCATTAGAATGAAACACCTCCATCGTTTCGCCGCATATCAGCCTCAACCATCATGGCGCAGAGTTCTTCCAAAGTGGTCGAAGGTTCCCATCCAAGTTCATCTTTTGCCTTTTGAGGATCACCAATCAATAACTCAACTTCTGCGGGGCGGTAAAACTCCGGGTTCACCCGAACAATCTCTTTACCAGAGGCTCTATCAATTGCTACTTCGTTCTCCTCAGAGCCTTTCCATTCAATATCAATATCGGCAGCCCGACATGACATAGTGACAAAATCACGTACCGTTTCGGTACGGTTAGTAGCTAAAACAAAGGTATCTGGCTCATCCGCCTGCAATATACGCCACATGCCTTCTACATAGTCTTTAGCGTATCCCCAGTCGCGCTTTGCATCCATATTACCCAGTTCCAAGATATCACGCTTACCCAGTCTAATTTTGGCTATACCATCTGTAATCTTACGAGTAACAAATTCTAATCCCCTCAATGGAGATTCATGATTAAACAAAATTCCACTAGACCCAAAGATATCGTAGGACTCTCGATAATTAATAGTCATCCAGTGCGCATAAAGCTTAGCAACACCATAAGGACTACGAGGGTAAAACGGAGTAGATTCACGTTGAGGAATTTCCTGAACATTACCAAACATTTCAGAAGTCGATGCCTGATAAAAGCGAATTTTAGGATTAACGATACGAATCGCCTCCAACAAAGTTACTGTTCCAAGACCTGTAATCTTTCCCGTAGTTATGGGCTGATCAAAAGAGACACCTACAAAGCTTTGGGCAGCCAGGTTATAAATTTCATCGGGCTTGGCTTTTTCAAGCAAACGGATATTGGAACCAAGGTCGGTCAGATCATATTCAACGAGATGGAGGTTCGGATTGTTTTGAATGTTTAATTCTTCAATGCGCCAAAAGTTAATCGAAGCCGTGCGGCGGTAAGTACCGTAGACTTTATAGCCTTTATTAAGTAATAGTTCGGCGAGATAGGCGCCGTCTTGGCCGGTGATGCCGGTGATAACTGCAACTTTTGTCATATTTATTCCTTAAATTATAGATGCTTTATATTTGGATAAGCTTGAATACTTTTTTGTACCCTGTAACCCTCATCTACCATGGAGAGCATGGGTATATCACCTTGGCTGTCACCGTAAGCATAACTACGTGAAGGTGTACCAATTTTTCCCAGAAGGTGCTGAATTCGATGAACCTTTTCCTCACCAAAGCAATTGCCATCTCGCAACCTCCCTGTAGCAGCACCATTGGCATCAGCCACTAGAGATGATGTGATGCAATAATCAAAACCGACCGTATTCGCCCAAGGCTCGAGATAGAGATCGAGCGAGGCACTAACTAGCACGCAACAATCTCCCTGTTCCTGATGATCGCGCAAGCGTGTCATCATATCGGTGCGTAGCATCTTCGAAACGAAGTGTTCCGCAAAATATCGCCCATGAGCATGTAACGCATCCAGCGAAGTTCCACCAATCGATTTTCGAAGCAAAACCTCTTTAGCGATATCATTACGAACAAGGCCCACAGCATAGGCAGAAAGCCATGGTGAGGCGGCCACCAAATCAAAAGCAAACCGTGAAGTGCCTCTAACCATGCGAAGGAACGGAATCAGGCTGTCCCCGCGGGTCAACGTGCCGTCGAAGTCAAAGAAGGCGACCGGCCTGTTCATAGGGAAAGCCGCTTAAATATGGCCTCGGGGATATGTCTGATGATCAGCATGATCCAGCGCCAAACCCCAGGCAGATAAACCACATCCCGGCGCTGCTCGACCGCTTTCAAAATACCTTCGGCGATGGTTTCTGGCTGCGCCCACAACGGCCCTTTTTTATCAAACTGCGCCGTCATGGGAGTATCCACAAAACCGGGCTTGATCGACACAACAGCCACACCCTTTTTCGCCAATCGATTGCGCAACCCCTGCATAAATAAAGTTACCATGCCTTTCGCCGCACCATAGACATAATTGCTCTGTCGACCGCGATCACCAGCTACAGAGCTGATGGCAGCGATGACCCCTGAGCCTTGCGCTTCGAACCGGTTAGCCGCCAAAGTGAGCAGTGAAATCGTACTCAACGCATTAGTTTTAACCTCGTCTAGTGTCAGGCTAACGCATTTCTCACAGGCTTTTTGGTCTGGCAATGTACCATGAGCAATTAGAATTCCGTCGATTCCTCCTAATGCTGTTTCGGCACAAGAAAATAATTTTTCATGTTGCTCCATGTCGTTCAAATTGGCGCTCATGCCTTCCAACTGTTGGCCATGAGTGGCACGTACACGTAAATCGGTTAGCTGGCTTTCCAGTTTTTCCGTGTCACGTCCGATAAGGTAGAGGCTATACCCTTGAGCAACCCAAAGACGAGCGCAAGCACTGGCAATAGAGGAAGTAGCTCCAAAAATAACAAATCGTTTCATAAATTATTCCATTACTCGTCGCCAAAAACTGGACGAGAATTGAGGATCGATAAAAGTACTGAACTGTTCCCACAAGGGATACGCTGAACGGAATAGCTCACCTGACATACGCGCATCTTTGGCGGGATAAAGCGCACCGCCTGCCCCACGCACCACAGCATCCAGCTCATTAAGTAAGCGCAGGGTGCGTTCACCTTGGTTCGGGAAGTCCAGCGCCAAGGTCGCACCGGGGCGTGGAAAAGAAAGCATACCTTGTGACGCTTTACTTCCAAATGTTTTTAGTACTGCCAGAAAAGATCCGGTTCCGCTGTTCGCAATGATATTAAGCAGGTCACGAATACCCTCTTGGCTGGCTTCAGGAGGCAATACGCACTGGTACTGGAAGAATCCCTTACGGCCATACATCCGGTTCCATTCAAGCATTCCATCTAGCGGATAGAAATAAGGTTTGTAATGCGTCAAATCCAGCCCTTGTTTTATAGGCTTGTGATAGTACATCAGATTAAAAGCACGCAGGCTGAGAGTGTTGACGAGGGAGAAAGGCGGGTCCACAGGGAAGCGTCTTGAACGCTCCTTCCATGCAGGCAACTCGGCTTGTGCCGGGGCGTGCTGGCCAAGCATCAAAATGCCCCGGCCTTGTCGTTTGCCTGTAGCAGTACAATCAATCCAGGCCACGGTATAAGGCCAGCGTGACTCGGCCTCGGCACTAAGCTCCCAGAAGACATCCAGACTATTGAATCGTTTCGATTCGGTGATCATGAATGGATTAGCGATCGGTAATAGCTGCAGTTCCGCCCAAGTAATAAGCCCCGTCAGGCCGAGCCCACCTACAGTTGCCCGAAACCAATCCGTATTTTCGTTGAGACTACACAGTTTGCGTTCTCCTTCAGAACGAAGTAGCTCAAATTTTCGAACATGATGGCCGAAGTTACCCTGTACGTGATGATTTTTGCCATGAATGTCATTGGCGATGGCACCTCCAACGGTAACAAAGCGTGTGCCTGGTGTAACCGGCAAAAACCATCCTTGGGGAACGACAAGATCAAGAATGTCCGTTAGAAGAACGCCGCTCTCGCAAACAAGTATCCCCGTGGATTGGTCAAAGGCTATAAATCGATCCATCCGCCGCGTGCGAAGCAGCGCCCCCCCTTCGTTCAAGCAGACATCCCCATAGCTGCGTCCATTACCAAAAGCAAGCAAAGGTTCGTTCGTGATAGGCAATGGCTCATGACGATGAGCCGCATCCAGCACGCGCGTATGGGTAACAGATGGGTAACGGTTCCAGGATGATGTCATGATGTTAGACATTCACCGGAGCTGCATCATACCGCAACACTCGGCCTCCAAAAAAAAGCGTTAACCCACCTAATGCCACGGCGAACCAAAGCGTGGTCAGCCGTATGATTACTGTTGCGGCGACAGCCTGCGCTTCGGGCATACCTGCCCATAGGAGCAGTCCAATCATGACTGCCTCGGCACCGCCTAGACCGCCGGGGAGAAAGCTAAGGGCACCGGCCAGCATGGAAAGGGCATAGACGGAAAAAGCGAAAGCAAGGCTAACCTCAACCCCCATCCAGTGCAGGATGAGATAAAAAGCGAAGGCTTCAGCTGACCATGCGATCAAACTCAATATCGTGGCAAGCAATAGAAGCCGTGGTGTGTGACAGCGGCGGGCCTCGATCAGCAACATCAGTAGGTGATGACCGGCGCGTGCTATTTTACTTGTATGGTTCGCAAGCCGCTCCAACAACTTAGTCAGCAGGTCTGCGCGAGACAACAATAGCAGCGCCCCTCCTACGGCAGCCACTCCCACAGTTACCACAACCGCTCCTTGTGGATAAAGGGACACCCCTAGCAAGGTCATAATGACAATTGCCACCAAGTCCGAAAGGCGCTCACTCAGAAAGGCCACTGTGCTACGAATGTACGACACACCACGTGACTTCAGGAAGACACCACGCAGCATTTCTCCAGCCTTGCCAGGAGTGGTGGTGAGCGAAAACCCTGCAACGTAAATTATGGCACTTGGTCCATGAGCTACCGGATTACCCAAGGCCGCAAGGTACATCTGCCAGCGCACGAAGCGTAGAGCGTAATTAACAAGCGATAATGCAAGTGCAATGGCTAACCCGGTTAAACCCACCGAGCCAAAGGCCGCAAGTACATCGCTCCAACCACCCCAGAGTGAGAAGGCAAGATAACCCAACGCCGCGACGGCAATCGACGCGATGAGTCCATGCAAGCGTCGCCCCTCCAGCATAGGAATACTCATACCAACACCACCAGAGTTGCCAAAACCCATGCTGTAACGGTCACAAGCAGGTGCGGATCAGAATACAGATCCCGAGCCGTATCGTTGCCATTCCCCTTAAGATGCAAAAGAAAGACATAGCGAAAAATCCCATACACCACGAGCGGCACAGTATAGATCAAGGCCTCGGTACCATGCAGCGCAATCGTTTCAGCACTGACCGTATAAAGGCTGTAAGTTAGGATCGTACATGCCGCGCTGATAGCCATGAACTGCTCGATCATCATCGGGCTATAGTCGTCCAGTACCCGACGTGTCAACGCACGATCATGGACATCAGCTCTTTCCAGCGCTAACAATTCAGCACGACGTTTGGCAAAACCGAGGAACAGGGTCAGCATTAACCCACAGAGCAGTAGCCAGGATGTTGGCTCGATGCCAAGGCCCAACGTGCCGGCGAGGATTCGTAGCATAAACCCTGCAGAGATGATAAACACATCCAACACAGCGACATGCTTCCAGCGCCAGGAGTAGCCAATATTCAGCAACGCATACGCCAGAATGAAGGCGAAAGCCCATACGCTCACGAACGCAGATAGCGCTAGGGCCAACAGTGCAAGGCCACCACTCAGCCACCAACCCGCACGTAAGGAAATGGCGCCGCTGGCTAGAGGCCGGTTCTTTTTGGTGGGGTGCTGGCGATCAGCTTCGACATCGAGAATGTCATTGAAAACATACACCGCGCTGGCCATTGCGCAAAAAGCGAGAAAGGCAAACCCCGCAGCAAACAGCGTCGACTGATCCCATTGGCCCGCAAAAACCACACCCAGTAGAACGAAACCATTCTTGATGTACTGGTGGGGTCGAATTAATTTAATTACCTTGGTATTCATTTCAAAGCTCAGTAATTGTGATTGAGTAAACCGCTATTCCAAGGTTGCGGCCATCTTCGCTAATTTTTAATACCTTTGGCGAAGTAGCACCAGGAATGTGTAATGAAATCAGGTTGGAATCCTTAACGAGTAAGCTCGGTATAACAAAGCGAATTTCTGATAATGGTTGTTCACCGAGTACAAATTCGGCGATAAATTCACTGTTCGCTTCAATACGCAACCGCTGCCTATCATGACTCGCGGTAACAAACGGAGCCAAGTTTAACGCGATTGCAATAGGCCTCCCGGTCGAGGACTTGAAGCCAAAACGTGCAACATTTTTTTCAGTCCATCGAAAATTTGGCTCTGCTCCACTCCAGCCAGAAACCAAGTAGGAATCTGCAATGGAGTCATTAAGATAAATTGGCTCACCAGATTTAAATCTTGGGAAATCGCTGATTGGTCCAGGGTCGAGCAGTCCTGCAAGGAATTGTGGGTAGTGCCAATCCCACAGTCTCTCGCTGTGTAGATCAATATTACTTGGGTGGACATTCCACGCAGAGGTATCATGGCTGTAGGCCCCTCGAACATGCATAAATATACTAATAGCTATCAAGATAACCGCACCAATAGTGTGCGCGCGAATGCTGTTCAAGCCTGATGCAGCCCATTCATCATTCACCTTTCTCCTAACACCGATAGCTTGTAACGCCATTATTGCCATAAGAATGATCCACGGAATTACATCTGTCATAAATCTAGGGCCATAGGAGTGACCGCCCCACCAGTGTGGGAATCCGGAAATCACGATCCAGTGCAGCACAATTGCCGCCACTGAAATGAATACTAACGACCTTTCCTGCACGTATCGCCGAAAGACCATCAGCGCCACAATAATAGAAAAAATGAATGGGGAGTAAATGAGTAACCCTCTTGCGGGACTTATCATATTACCAGCCAAAGCAACAAGGAACGTCTCCGCCCCTATTCTGCCAGCAGCATAGTAAGAGGGAAGAAAAGTACCGAAATTATACTGCGAGTAAAATAAAAAACCTGCAAGCCATGCCAACCCTATCAAGCAGTAGGTGATAAATATGGGGCGAAAATAAATGAGCACAAGTACACTTACGGCGATAATGCTTATACTTGACGTCGGTCGTACAAAGTACATCCAAGCAACGAGCGTCGCGAGGAGAATGGGATTGGGTGATTTTTTGTCTCGTATACTTCGCCAAACAAGAAAAATAATCGATGATAGTAGTACTAAAAGCCAAGTGTGGGCCCACATGCCTCTTGATGCAGTGCTAAGTAGTGGTGTTGCAAAAGCGCCTGTTAACGCAACAGCGAGACTGAGGGGCTTATTCAGTGACAGCCTGCTTGTAAGATAAAAAATAACGGAGGCAATTGAAATCAAAATAGCGGCCAGAATTCTCTCGATCCTTACTTCGCTCTGTGAATCATACTCACCGCCTTCATTGACAGCGCTTAGACCAAATGCATTCAGTATCACTACAAACGGTGCTGATAGGACCGAAGTCCCATGAGGAAAGTAGTAGTGAAGTTTGTCTTGGACCACTTCTATCTGATAGGGATACCCACTGGAAACAACTCCAGGCTTGGAAAAAGGTTCGCTTTTTTGTATATCATATCTGTCGAGCCTAGTTGTACCGTTTTCAATTAGTGACTGACTCACCATCATCGAATAGTTTGAGTCAGATATTTGAGATACTGGTGCGAATAAATAAAAAACTAAGCAAAAGAAAAACAAGAATAGAGCAGTTTTTTCTTTAAAAAGCGAATTTATCTGGTGCATGGTGCTGATCATTCTCTTGGAATTAAAATACCGAATACTTAATGTTCTGTTAAATACTTTTAGGCCAGGCCTAGCAAGGCGCTTAATGGGGTTTCGGATGTCTCATATTCAGGGAAGATGCCGTGTATTCCATTTTTCATGCTGTGTGTATCCTTATTTCTAGTGTTCTGGTACGACAAGATCAAGCGCTTCACATAACTGAGCTACACTTTCTTTCCATGTGAGCCATGGCATTGAGTCTGAGCTTGGGTGCTGATTTGATTTGTAGAGTTTTAGCCAATTTTGGATTGCTGCGGCTAATTCTGCAGGCTCTTTCCCGTCAAAATAAAAGGCATGTTCGCCTGCAACTTCTCGGAACACAGGTATGTCGCGTGCAATTATAGGTAGCTTGTGTTGAGCCGCTTCGATAAGAGGCAGGCCAAAACCTTCACCTTCAGAGGCGGCAACTAAGCAGCTAGAGGCTTCATAAATCTGTTCTAAATATTCGTCACTGATGTCTTCTAGCCAAAATAGACGGGAACCATATTCACAATGAGATCGAATAGCGCTCGCAACCGACTCAACCATCCAGCCCTCTTTACCAACGATGACTAAGTTGACATTGACACCCTCAGCCCAAAGGCGCTCAAAAGCCTTAAGTGTATGAGCATGGCCCTTGCGTGGCTCTAGGGTGCCGACCATTAGGAAACTGGTTTTTCCTTTGATTTCCCTAAGCACTGAAGCAGAATTCTTCGGAACGCCTTTTGTGGGTGCAGAGCTATCAATATCGCCGCCTAGATGGAACCACCCAACCGAAAATTCATTAAAATCAATACTGGTATTCTTATGTGCCCATTCCGTAAGCTCATCCATAACAAACTTCGAAATACACACCGCGCTATCCAACTTAAATACAGATTCAAGCCAACGCTTATGCCCCGAGGCAGCCTCTGCAGGAAATTTGGATGGAAGGGTGAGCGGTAAGATGTCATAAACGATTGCGTTGATCTCTACCCCATCCCGTCTCAGCTGATCATATATGCCGTACCGCATCACCTCGGTTAGCATCACTGAGGTAAAGTCAGCAATCAGCAATAGATCGCCGGAAGCGTGCTCAATCGGTTTGTCCACCGCCCACTCGGAAGGAATACCAAGCGTTTTGGCTGTCCACTTTCTTGCGTAGCGGTAGTGCCAACGGCCCCCCTCTGACGACAAGTAAACCGGCTCAACCCGATAGTCCCCGAGATCTTTATCAACCAGCTCACCAATAATTGAGCGGACCACTCGCTGAATACCTGTCCGCAGATCGTTTTCAGCAGTCACAGATACATCAACAAACAACTGCTTCTTTGCTGTGGATGATGATGGCAAACTTTGCGCTATACGTTCAGCAAGGTCAATGCGCTCATCATCATCCAGCGGCGGCGGCCCAAGATCCGCAACCTTGCCCATTAAAGCCTTTTGGTTACACAGAGATAATCTTCTGCCTTGTTCAATAACTTCTGCATACTGTTTGGCGCATTCTGCTGGTGCATGCTTTGTTCTAATCGTCGACGCGGCACTCTCGCCATATGCTTTCCTTACACTGGCGTCCCGCCATAAATCTTCCAGTGCAGTACTCAAGTCTTTAGCCAGTTCGTCACTATCTGACTCGTGGCTCAGCATCAGCACATCATCTTTAGATAGCTCTACCATTGACCCGTTTGCGTTTACGATCGTAGCGAGACCGTAGTTCATGCAGTCCAAAACTGCTGCCGAAGTTTCGCCACGGGACTCTGAGCGCAATTGAACTGCCACATCAGCTGCAGCTAAGTAATCGCGATAGGTTTTATCATCAGCCCAGCCGGTAACCTCTATATCTTTGCGACGCTTTACGCTATTGCTTACAGCCGTGCCGTAGCTATCGTTGGATGCTTCACCCACAAAAATAAGTTTACACTCAGGTCGTTGCGCTAGTAGTGATGATAGCCAAGCCTCAACCAACCGGTCATTTAACTTATTTGGCCCCAGGATGCCAAAGCTACATACAACAAAATCATCAGAATCAATTCCTAAACGCTTCCTCGATTCTGCCCTATCCAACTGAGAGGCGGGCTCGCGCAACAAAGGTACTTCATGGCAGCGGATAGTATTGTCTTTGTGATACCACTCTTCTGCTAACCTCTTTGCATAGCCAGAGTGAACAACGACACTCTGAGATTTCTCAAAAACACTATAGCTTATAGGGTGATCTTTGAGCGTAGAGAGAATATCTTCTTTAGTAAAATAATCAGCAACGGCCTTGTATCCATGGGAGGTATAAAGCGCTCTTGCAAACCAGTGAGCCCTGCCATCGTTACTTTCCATGTAATATGTCAGATCGCCCAAATAAAAGTCATGCAGCACTACAACGCCCGGAACCTGTTCCAGCAGGTCAAACATATGAGAATGGAAAGGGGAGTTACCGAAGTGGTAAATGACACGCTCGTACAAATGCCGGTTTTCAACCAACATGTCAGGCGTCAACACGCGACAATTCTCAGCAACCCACTCATCTGAAACACTTTCCTGAGCGATAATAACGTCCACGTCATAGTATTTGCTTAGTGCAGGAATTAACTCGGCGCTATAGAAAGAAATCCCGCTTTTCTCTGGAGGCAAAGGCGAAACAAAGGCAAGTTTTGGTCGCTCGTCTACCGAAACAATGTCTTCTAGAGGGCTCTCTTTTGAGAACTGCTCCTGACAAAAAGAAATGATGGTATTTGCCCGCTCAGACATTGAGATATCACTCGGCAGCAAAGCATCAAGCTCAAACACTTGTGGATGATCGGCAAGGCCGGCATCTACAAGTGTTGGCTTAGTTGCGACCGTCGGAGCCTGCCCAGAAAACAACCCTGTGGTAAACATAGTCCCCTCACGACCGTTTACCAGATGACCAGGAACCAAAACATAATCTGGACCTAAGCTGGAAATTGATGCTTCACGAATCAGCTGACCAACTTTCAGGTGCCAAGTAGAGCCACATGGAAGCTCCGGTGGCACCCAAACGTGCACTTTCTCTGTAGAGACAATGCCAGAAAGGGCTTTACGAAGAATATTCACCTCAGAAGAAAGCAACCCATTTAGCGCGACAATCAAATCAATGTCTTCGGAATTTGCGAGCAGCTTTACCAGCGCAACGGCATCACCGCCATTTCCACCAAGACGGACATCAACTTGAGCGCATTGCAAGTCCACAACAACACGCATTATTTTATTTCTCCATTTTTCGAGCTTAGTTGTATGTCCAGCAAGTCTAGATAAATTGCCTTTGCTGATGAAGACAAACTTTCAAGTGGTCCCTTTAGATTGCTGTCGCTGTCATCGCCAATGCTAGACACATTAAGCGCATCCTTTTGAATTTCTGAATCAACAGACCCAGGCACAGCACCACCAACAAGTCCGCGAGCTCGCGCAATGCTTCTCGCTTTTGCATACAAACCGGGAAACCGAGTCTTCAAGCCTCTCAATCGCATCACCCAAACCGGACGACGAAGAATCTGACTAATCACGGATACCGCCAGAGGCCTTAAAAGCCATTTAAGCAGACGGCACGGCAGCATGATCAGCCAACGCAACATCGACATTACTGCGCGCAGTGGCCAAGTAACCCGCCATGACGTACTGTTATAAAAGGTTTGTAGCTCTTTATTTAAACGGTCTGCCTCTAACCACCAGTGGTGGGATGAGTGATTAAGCTCATCGCTTTTGTTTCTGACTTCTTCTAATTCTTTATTCTGCTGATCTGCCGTGGACCACCAATGGTGATTAGATTGGTGTAACTCATCAATTTTATGTTTTGCAGTAACCCACTCGTTTTGCAACCATTGGCTGTGGGCCTGCTGTTCGGCTAAGGCCTCTTCACTGCGTGCTAAGGCCTCGCTCTTTTCACCTAACAGTGTGTTTCGATGTTCCAAATTTGTTTTTTCGGTGGCGAGCTCACCGACGAGCCCTTCAAGGCGTGCTTTGGCAATATCCCATTCGTTTTGCAACCATTGGCTGTGGGCTTGGGTAGATTCACTGGCTAACCATGCCTCATGCTTTTCCCCTAGCTCTTTATTCAGCGGCTCTACATTATTTTTTTCGCTGGCAAGCTCACTAACAAGCACTTCAATCTGAGTGTTAGAGGCACCCCTCTCTTCATCCAGTTGGCGTTCTAACCTGAATTCACCTGCCCGTTTAAAATAATCAAAACAATTAGGCGGCACCGTAAAAGCTTCATCAAGCTCATCATGCTCATCGGCCACATAATATCGATTAAGGCCATCAAAATAGACATAGTGATACCCTCTCTCAGTGAGGGTGTACTCCCACTCCTCATAATTTTCTATTTGCGAGTTGGGCAGTGTTGATTCCACCACGATAATCCATGGTCTGATTATTTTTAGATCTAAACTTTGCAGCACTCGCAGCTCAGCCCCCTCAACATCAATCTTGAGAAAGTGTATATCCGAGTGTGGGTGCTGCTCACAAATGGTTGTCAGTCTGATAACAGGAACCTGATAACTCTTTATTTCATAACCATGTTCTTGTGCATGCCGCTTTGCAATTGACTCATCCATGGTGGAGAGTCCGGTGCCGACAACTTCGTAAAAATCAAGATTGCCTTCCCGTTCGCCCACAGCCGACTGCAAATTAATATCGTTCGGACGATCCTGCTCGAGTTTCTCGTACCATTCAGTTACCGGCTCGATATTAATACCATGCCATCCGGCATCGTAAAAAGTTTTTGTTACCGAGTCGACAACCGGGTCATTAGCGCCCACATCAATGTAGAATCCTTCACCTACTTCTTTAAGGGCACGACGAAGCATGACATCTTCATAATTTTGGGCATATGAAATAAAAATCATAGTGCAATTTCTTTAATCGTTATAGTTGGCTCATTCCACAGGGAACCAGCAAAAGTTTTTTTATCTATGTTTATGACATTGAACACCAAAGCCATGTCGCGCCATTCATAGTTGGCTGTGAGATGCGTATCGCGATCTACCAGAGCAGTTTGGATAGAAAAGCTCCCTACCCCAAGATTGGCCGGAAAAGCGATTGTAAACTGGTACTCACCACCAGCTTGTGGGTGGTTGATGACCTGCTCGGTATGCCAAGTGTTAGTGCCGTACATCACTTGGCCGAGACGATCTTTAATGCCGTAGCCGAGTACTAGGGATTCAATTGGTTGATAAACCTTGACCTTGATTCGCAGTTCAATGGGATCACCCACGCCAACAAATTCCACTACCTCGCCGCTGCTATTGTAAAGCCCTATTTCTTCTACCCGAGCCTCTCCGGTCCCAGAACTGGTTTGCGTTTTACCATTTTCAAGCTGCTTGACCTCAACGGTGCTGTTCTCTTTTTCGGCAATAATAGCATTGTAGAAATCAAAGACTTCTTCGGGGTTGCCATCTTTTATCACCGTGCCACCTTCAAGCAGGATCGCCCGGTCACAAAGGCTTTGAATGGCGCTTCGGTCGTGAGAGACAATCAGCAGTGTGGTGCCTTGCTCTTGAAATTCACGGATGCGATTGAAGCTCTTGTGTTGAAAATAGGCATCGCCGACGGACAGAGCTTCATCAACGATAAGAATTTCGGGACGACAGGCGGTGACGACAGCAAAGGCGACTCGCATCTGCATGCCACTTGAGTAAGTACGCACCGGCTCATCAAAATATTCACCAATCTCAGCAAAGGCTTCAATATCGGGCATAGCCTGCTGAATTTGATCGGCGCTGAACCCCATGAGACCGGCAGCATGAAATACGTTTTGGCGGCCGGTGAGTTCGGGGTTAAAGCCCATGCCAAGTTCAAGAATGGCGGCGATACGGCCATTAACCTGCACCTGGCCTTCAGTGGGCTGTAAGGTGCCAGTGATCATCTTCAGTAATGTGCTTTTGCCTGCACCATTCTGGCCGATGATGCCAATGGCTTCTCCGGGCTGAATATCAAAGCTGATATGACGTAATACCCAGTGTTCTTCGCTTGGTTTTATAGGGACACCAAACCAGCGGGCGAAGCGTTGTAGCTCGGAGCGGTAGTTACGAAAGGCCTTGCCAAGATTTTTAACGCTAAGCAAGCTCATAGGACATCCACCATTTCAGCGCTAGCGCGGCGAAACAGAAAAAGACTCAATAGCATTAGCACCAAGGTAATGATTGCAATGGTAGCGAGGCCGCCATCAAGCGTCGGGGTGGCGCCGTAAACAAGTACTTGCTGGTAAGCATTTGTGATTGGGTGCATTGGGTTCAGATTCAGTAGATGATGATAGCTTTGAGGTATGATGCTCACGGGATAGACGATGGGGGTGAGCCAGAACCACACTTGTAGAATAATAGGAACGACCTGTCCGATGTCGCGTAGAAAGACGTTCATCACTCCAAGTATCAAACCAATGCCGAGAGCGAGTAAGACCACCATCAGGGTAAGAGGAATAAGCCATAGCATGGTGAAGCTGAATTGGTGCCCAAGCAATGCAAAAATACCCAGCATGGCAATGAACAAAAGGAAATTGTTAAGCAGATTGGAGCCCACTACGATGGTGGGAAGAGTGATACGGGGGAAGCTCATCTTTTTTAGCAGATTGCCCTGCTCGATGAAAAGATTAAGGCACCGGCCGATGATTTCACTAAACAGAGTCCAGGCAAGTAAGCCAGCCATCAGATAGATGGCATAGGCGTATTGATTGTCGATGCCCGGCAGTCTGGCTGCTAGTACATTGGATAAAATCAGCGCATAGATGGCAACTTGGGACAGGGGATTAATGATCATCCATAGACCGCCGAGTTTGCTGCGCGCAAAACGGCTTTTCAACTCATTACGAATCGAACTAAGGACAAAGTGGCGATATTGCCATAGGCTGCGGAACATACCGAACATTAGACAGACTCATTAATTAAGGTTTTGATTTCGGTTATGCGATCTTTTACTAACCGGCTATCACCTAGCGACTCCACATTTAAGCGCAGCAGTGGTTCAGTGTTGGATGCACGCAGATTAAGGCGCCAATCAGAAAATTCGAGACTAATGCCATCAGTGTTTTCGGTCTTTGGGTTTAAAGCAGCAAAGTGTGCCTTGACGGTTTCGATGCTAGCTTGGGTATCTTCTACCTTGTAATTAATTTCGCCGCTGCAAGGATATGCAGCTATGCGTTCGCCCACCAATTTTGATAATGGCTTGCCTGTCGAAGTGACCAATTCCGCAACTAATAGCCAAGGGATCATCCCACTATCGCAGTAGGCGAAATCGCGAAAGTAGTGATGGGCGCTCATCTCTCCGCCGTAAATGGCATTTTCGGCGCGCATGCGCTCTTTGATAAAGGCATGCCCCGTTTTACTTTGGATCGGGATACCTCCGACATTTTTAACAATGTCGATGGTATTCCAGGTCAGGCGAGGATCATGAATGATCTTTTCGCCTGGGTGCTTCTTCAGGAAGGCTTCGGCCAGAAGTCCAACAATGTAATAGCCTTCAATAAACTCACCTTTTTCGTCGAACAGAAAACACCGATCGAAATCGCCATCCCAGGCGATACCCATATCAGCGCTATTGCTTATCACCGCATCGGCAGTCGCCTTGCGATTTTCTGATAACAGCGGATTAGGAATACCATTGGGGAAGGTGCCGTCCGGTTGGTGATGGATTTTGATGAATTCAACTGGCACGCCTTGCAGCTTAAAGCGCGCTTCAATGGCATCGATAACATGGCCTGCTGCACCATTGCCTGCGTTAACAACCAGTTTAAGTGGTTTCAGTTCAGTGGTGTTGATATAGCCAAACAAGTGTTCAATGTAGGCATCCAGAATGGATGCCTGACTGAGTGAACCACGGGTTGTGGTTGACTTGAAACTCCGGTCTTCGGCAAGCTGCTGTATTTCTTTCAGTCCACTGTCTCCGCTGATGGGTTTAGCGCCTCTCCCCACAAACTTCATGCCGTTAAAGTCTATTGGGTTGTGGCTTGCTGTGACCTCTATGCCGCCGTCCACATCAAGATGGAAGGCTGCGAAGTAAACTTCCTCGGTGCCAGTCATGCCAATATCAATCACATCGGCACCGGCATCCATGATGCCTTTCGCCACGGCTTGCTTGAGTGCGTCACTGGTTAGGCGGATGTCTCCACCGACAACGATACGCTTAGCGTCAAGATGTTGGCCAAACGCGCGTCCTATGCGGTAGGCAATTTCTTCGTTGAGTTCTTCGCCCAGCTTGCCTCGAACATCATAGGCTTTAAAGCAAGTCAAATGTGTCATGAAGCACGCCCATAAACATCCTGGAAGCGAACGATGTCATCTTCGCCAAGATAATTTCCGGTTTGCACTTCAATCATGATTAGCAGTTCTGAACTGATGTTTTCCAGGCGGTGTTTGTGTTCGGCTGGAATAAAGGTAGATTCATTAACCTTGAGGGTCAATTCTTGTTCATCGTTGAGAACCTTGGCGGTGCCGCTCACCACGACCCAGTGTTCACTGCGATGATGATGCATCTGCAAACTGAGACTGGCGCCAGGTTTTACTTCAATGCGTTTGATTTTAAAATGCGGGCCTTCTTCTAACACAGAATAAGTCCCCCAAGGCCGATGCACAGTGCGATGTGACTTGTGTGCTTCATGGCCTTGCTCTTTTAACTGAGCGTAGATTTTTTTGACGTCTTGTGCACGACTTTTGTCAGCGACCAGTAGCGCATCGTGTGTATCGATGATGATGAGGTTTTCAACACCAACAGTGCCCACCATTCGGCTTTCACTTTTAATGGTACAGCTCTTCGTCTCTTGTGCAATCACATCGCCTTGAATGCGATTATTGTCGCTATCAGGAGCTGTCAAATCGCCCAGAGCTCGCCAACATCCAATATCACTCCAGCCTATATCACAAGCCACAACAGCTACGTTACGAGTTTTTTCCATAACGGCATAGTCGATGGAATCATCTGGCACGTCCTTGAAATGTTCCGGATTTATTTCAACTTGGACAAATTCTTTGCCTGATGCCTTTCTGGCCTGTTGTAGACAGTTTTTAGTAGTTTCTAGGATTTCCGGACAGTGCAGCGCCATTTCTTTTAACATAGTGCCCGCTGAAAAGCAGAACATGCCGGAGTTCCAAAGAAAGTCACCTGAGGCAAGATAATCTTGGGCCTTATCTAGAGTAGGTTTTTCTACAAAACGAATAACATCATGTCCATTGGATTCAATATAACCATAACCTGTTTCTGGTGCAGTAGGTTGAATACCAAAAGTGACGATTCTGCCTTTTACCGCGAGCTCATAGGCCTTAGCAACGGCGTCTGCGAAGGACTGCTGATTTGCTATCAAATGATCTGCCGCCAGGACAAGTAATATGGCGTCGTCTCCATGGCTTTCAGCCACTTGGAGGCTAGCAGCTGCAACAGCTGGGGCAGTATTGCGGCCAAAGGGCTCAAGAATAAAACTGGTGCTAATGGGGTTTTGATGTAGATCAGATACTTCTCGATACTCATCTTCAATTTTGAAGAATAACTCTCGGTTAGTTACCGTCATGACATCGCTGACATTGGGTAATGATACACCGCGCAAGAAGGCCTTTTGCAGTAGACTTTCACCGTCATCAAGCCGGATAAAGGGTTTGGGCTGTTGCTCTCTGGAAACAGGCCATAAGCGAGAGCCGGAACCACCGCAAATAATGGTAGGGATCAAAACTGGACGTGTAATAGATGATGTCATGTGTGAAAGTTCTTTTTTACTTCGGTATTAGTGTTGGCTTTTTCCAATGACTGACCAGCGGTGTTGATCCAACAGATACATAAGACCGGTAAGTAAGCTATAAAGGTGAGTGCCCAGCCGTAATGGGGGTGAATGGTGGCGAGCCAGGCTAAAGGGGTTAGCCACCCAATATTGATGACCGCCACTCCCAGGCTTACAACAGCGTGAGATTGTTTCTTGCGCGCCAAGATTTGATAGGCGTGACTGCTGTGCGGTTGATGCCAAGCTTGACCTGTTGTAATACGTACCAGCAGGGTCCACGTTGCATCGCCAATGAAAGCAGCTAAAAGAATTAACCAGCTCCAAAGAGTGAGCGAGGAGTCTGCAGAAGTGAGTAGCGCCAGAATACCGATGACAATTCCGATAAATCCACTGCCCACGTCGCCCATAAAAATTTTGGCCGGTGGCCAGTTCCAGATTAAAAAGCCAACAATGGGCGCACTGATCCATAGCAGTATCTGCGACCAGTAGCTCTCGCCGGAGAAGTGGAGAATAACGGCCGCGCTAAGTAATATGGAAATGGCTTCGCTGCAGGCGATTCCATCAATGCCATCCATGAAGTTGTAAAGATTTAACAGCCAGACAAGGCCGATCACCATGACTGGATAAAGAATTATAGGTGATGAGATCGCCATCGCACCGAAGCGAATGGCTGGCAGACTCGGTAACAGCAGAACCGCTAGGCTGGCGGCAGCGAAATGGATAAACAGGCGATGACTTATCTTCAGAGGGCGGTGATCGTCCGTGAAACCGATGGCAGCAACTAGGCTTCCAGGCAAGGCGATAGTAACTACCTCCTGCCAATTCATTAGTCCGGTAAGGCCGGCATACATCAGCATGAGCAATAAAGTCATAACGATGGATAAACCCCCTCCTCGCGGGATGGGCACGCTATGGGCGCAGCGGCTGCTAGGGTGGGCCATCACATCAAACCTGAGGGAATAGATGCAGCCTAAATAGGTTAATACGACAGAAGCGATCAGGCCGCAGAGGATAAAATAAATTATCATTGCTTTGGCAAGCTCGACTGCGGGCATACAGTAGAAAGCTGCCAGTTTAAAGTCTCGCAGGTATGACTAATATCAACTTCCAAGTCACCGATTAAGCGATTGATTTGCGCTTTCTTACCCACTAGTTTGCCTGCAAGTTGCAATAGGCTTTGGGGGCATGGCAGTAGACGCGGCTTACGACCTGCTCTGATGGGAAGGAGTTGGATAATTTCTGAGGTGTTGCGAGGGACGCCATCCGCAGCTAAAAAAATCTGGCCGGGCGCCTTAGAATGAACCACGCAGGTGGCAATCAAGTCACAAATATTAGGCAAGCTAATAAGATCGCGCTTGTTGCGAATGCTGGCAAGGGGTAGCGGTATCCCGCGGGATATTGTGTCTTGCAGGCGGGCAAGGTTTCCCTTAGCGCCTTTGCCGTAAATGAGTGGAGAACGGATAATCACTAACTCCAACCCAAATTCTTGGGTTATTTGACCAAGCGCTAGTTCTGCTTCGTACTTACTAATACCGTAGGCGTCTTCAGGCTGAGGAGGAGAGTTGACCGTAAAAGGCTGGCCGTGGGTACGTTCTCCATTGACCTTGATACTGCTCATATAAATGATGCGCTTTACACCTGAAGCAGCAGCAGCTCTGGCTGAGGCAATAGCAATATCTACATTGGCTTGCCAGTAATCAATCAAGGCGTTACCAGCCGGCTCTATGGGCATATGGGCTCGAGAGGCGAGATGCACCAGAACATCACAGCCCTGTAAGGCATTCGTCAGTGCCACCTCATCTGTGAGATTGGGTATGATCCGATTGGGAGTATCTGGCTGATTTAATGCACGCCGCGTAATCGCCAGGGGGAGATGCCCCATCCTCATTAGATAGGCGCACAACGCTTGGCCGACAAAGCCATTAGCACCTGTAACCCCTATTTTCATGAATGCTCCCTGCAATTTTGTCGGCATACTATGGATATACCTACCAGGATAAAAGTCATAAACTGTTACTATCTGTGTTTTTCAGGGCTGTATATATCCATACTCTGAGCTCAGCTCAGCCTTAAAACTGGCTACTTTTAGTACTGCAAGCCCTTCCGCCTTATTCTCAAGAATCCTTATATTAGCTGGAAGGTACCTGTCAGATTAATCCAACCCCGATATACGGAATCTATTGCACCTCAAAAGAGGTAGAGACTTAGTACCAGAGGCTTGAAAATACCTTTAAAGATCGAAACAATCCAAACTGCCGGCTAATTTCTTATAGCAAAAAAAAGGCCGCTAAGAAGCGACCTCTTCATTAAGTTGTATGGTCGGAACGGCAGGATTCGAACCTGCGACCCCTTCACCCCCAGTGAAGTGCGCTACCAGACTGCGCTACGCCCCGATGATCTTGATTTGCTCACTTGATGAACGGCGCCAATCATACCCTATGATTGGCGCCGTGAAAACAACAGATGGGATTTGAAAACAACTAATTTTAACTGGCGATAACTCTTGTAGATTAGGCTTTTAAAGCGCCTAGCACATCTTCCAGTTCAACCACCATTTGGCGAATCAGTTGCTGAGATTGACTGGTGTCATCCTTAACATCTTCGCTACCAAAACGCTGGCGTGCGCCACCAATCGTAAAACCCTGATCGTATAAAAGACTACGAATCTGACGAATGATCAACACATCCTGACGCTGGTAATAACGACGATTACCACGACGCTTAACAGGGCTAAGCTGGGAGAATTCCTGTTCCCAGTATCTCAGCACATGTGGTTTTACATTACAGAGTTCGCTGACTTCACCAATGGTAAAATAGCGCTTCCCTGGGATCGGCGGTAACTCGTCGTTATGACTTGGTTCCAGCATAATCTTCTACTTTCGCTTTGAGTTTCTGTCCTGGTCGGAAGGTAACCACA
>Ga0209395_1001585_pt1 | contig 31519 bp, 25 predicted proteins | sample GOMGulsemesocosm_3_FD_184635 | JGI IMG/M metagenome (GOLD analysis project Ga0209395, IMG submission 184635) | Methane-oxidizing microbial communities from mesocosms in the Gulf of Mexico - GOM9D Gulf of Mexico (SPAdes) (version 2) | ecosystem: Environmental > Aquatic > Marine > Cold seeps... | reverse complement strand
ATCCACAGGACATCGAGGCTATTTGCCTGTTATCCAATGAAGTAAATAGTGAACACCATAATGCTATACCAGATACGTTTGAAGCCCTAGGTGCCATTAATCGGGATGCTGATTTTTGGCTCACTTATATGGCTCGTAAAGACGCAAATATTTTACTGATTGAAATTAACGGCCAAATTCAAGGTATGGCTGCTTTCTCAATACCACACCACACTAGCCCTCCATTTATCAAAAATAAAAGCGTCTGTCAGCTTTCTACGATTGTGATTGCTTCTTCTGCTAGGGGGCAAGGTTTCGGTAAACGCTTAGTTGAAGCGCTTGAGCATTATGCACATGAAAAAGGGGCCGATGAGGTCTTGTTAGAGGTGATGCATTTTAATCTAGCTGCCATCGCTTTTTATCGCTCCCTAGGCTATAGGGACTTTTCTACTCGATTGGTGAAATCTGATATCAGGCGTTTGTCTAAGGGCATAGAGGCAAATGAGTTCACACCATCGTCTTTTGACCTTGAGACAAGCCAGTTAAGGTTAGCGTTAATCTCTGATCGGGATGAAGACGGCATTTTTACCCTTTTTTCTAACAGCAAGGTTGTGGAATATATTGAGCTTGAACCCTTTCAAGATAAGTCACAAGCAAGCAAAGTAATTCAACTTTTTAAAACGCGTGTAGCTAAACGCCAAGGTATGCGTTGGGGTATTTATTTAAAAGATTCCAAGCAGGCATCCGCTAACCTTATTGGGACATGTGGTTTTAATTCATGGAATATCAAGATGAAGCATGCTGTCATAGGTTATGATTTATTACCTGATTACTGGGGGAAAGGCATTGCTTTTGAGGCACTAGATTGCATCATTAGCATGGCTTTTTCAGGGGAATTACCGTGTGGTGCACTCAATCGTATTCAGGCGGATACAGTTTTAGATAACCATCGTTCTGAGTCCTTGCTGTTAAAACTTGGTTTTGAAGAAGAAGGTATTAGGCGACAAAGCGGTTACTGGAAAGGTAAGGCCCATGACCTTAAATGTTTTGGGAGGTTAGGTGATAGGGATATTTAAATGATATTCCGATAAAGTTAAAACAAAGATAGACATAATAAAAAGGATTTTTATATGTGCATGGATAACGGAAAAAAGGATGAACAAGGCTCAAAGCAAAACCAAGAAAACGTGCAAAGGAAATCACAAGAAAAGTGGCAGCAATTTTATCAAAAGACCTTAAGCCGCTCCCATCATACTCGAACCGAGTTGGCAGCAAATACCGATAATAGGTCGATTAACGTGGCCATAGATTGTGGTTGCGGTAGTGGGGCTGATATGGCGTATTTAGCGGATCAGGGCTATCAGGTTATCGGTTTTGATATTAATAAGGAGGCGATTGAAATTTGCCAAACACGCTTTGAGTATGAACCTTGGGTCAAGGTTCATGAATCAAGCTTTGAAGAGTTTAATTACCCTATGGCTAGCTTGATTATCGCGAACGCCAGCCTATTTTTTGCAAAGCCGGATGAGTTCTATCTGACATGGCTAAAACTAACGGGCAGTTTAGAGATAGGGGGGGTGTTTGCCGGTGATTTTTTGGGGCTAAACGATGATTGGGCAAGGGCGCATCCTATGCCGATCACGGCTTTGAGTAAATCTCAGGTATTAATGCTATTTGAGGACTTTGATGTGATTGAGTTCCATGAGCGAGATGAGATTGGAAGCACTCAACTAGGCAAGGAAAAGCATTGGCATACGTATTCTGTTATCGCCATAAAAAAATAAACTAGTTGATGGGGTGGCTTATCTTTCTAAGAAAGAAGGTCTTGAATGAAGTGGACAATAAGACGTGCATCAGTCAATGATGCACAAGGCATGATTGATATTTTTAATGTCGCAGTTCACCATGAGACGCAAGTGGTGTGGGCTTTCAAGCGATAGAGCCTTTTTTTAGGGGGCCTGCGAATAAGTCCTCCCGCCTTAGCGTATGGATAAAAGCAGCTAGATTTATGACGAGGGACGCAACTTAAAGATAGGGCTTTTAGACCGCGCCCTTCGGGTCTTGCAGAAAAAGTGACACCCTGTGTTTAAAACAATAACAGAGTAGAAGGTGGATGAATTTCAAAACGCATTTTTTATTAATGGCAGACTATAACCTGCGGATGAATGATCAGGTTATGGCTGCTTCTAGCAAACTGAGTCATGATGCGATAAGTTCAGATGAAGGCGCGTTTTTTTGCTCTATTTTGGGTACGCTTAATCATATTCTAGTCGGCGACCTAATTTGGCTGACGCGATTTTCAACTCATTCTAATCGGTACCGTTCGCTGATTGAACTGTCTAACTTACCAAAACCAACAGCGCTGAGTCAGATGCTCTACCCTAATTTAGATACCTTCAAAGTGGTTCGGAATCGTGTCGATCTTGCCATTAAATTTTGGTTATTAAATGATGTAATAGAAGCTGACTTTTCCCGGCCTTTGCAATACACCAATACTAAAGGTGTAATAAGCGAACGAAATTTTGCATCTTTACTATCCCACTTATTTAACCATCAAACACACCATAGGGGACAGGTTTCAAACTTGTTACATCAGCAAGGTGTTGATATCGGTATCACAGATTTTCTAATAGACATACCGGATATACAGCTCACGCTATAATCTGGATTTAGCACTAGATGTTTCAAAACCTAGAATTCGATAGGTGAAACATGCTGAGTGATGTAAATAATTTTGACTCGCTATATTTATCTCTTTAACAGTGTTAATAACCTTGAAATCTTGATTGCTATTTTTTCCATCGAAAAGGGGTATTTTGAATGACATGTGATGAATTTAATACATTCTGCGGCGTTTTAGTCGCCACTAGCCATGTTGTGCAATGGGGCAATGCTGATGTATGGAAAGTAGGAAATAAGGTGTTTGCTATTGGATGGAATAATGACGATAAAATGGTTATTACATTTAAAACCTCGGAACAAAATTTTGATTTTTTAGGACAACATCCAGATTACCAGCCGGCGCCTTATTTTGCGAATAGAGGGATGAAGTGGATTCAGATAGTGAGAAGTGTCGGTGAAAATGATGACGACTTAGAATACTACCTTAACGAGTCTTATCGAATCGTATCGCTTGGGTTAACTAAAGTTAGGCAAAAAGAGTTAGGTTTAAATCAAAATAATAATTGAGAGTTTGAATTTTTTTATCAATAGGTTATTAACGCGAAGGAATAAATATGAAAATTGCCGTATTTTGTGGATCAAGTAGTGGGAATCAAGCTGAATTTTTAGAGGAAACTCGAAAATTGGGGCAGTATTTTGCTCAACAGGGCATTGATCTAGTTTATGGCGGTGGTAAGGTCGGACTGATGGGAGCCATTGCCGATTCTGTACTTGTCCATGGCGGTAAGGTTTATGGTGTTATTCCTGAACATCTTAAACACAAAGAAATTGCACATGAAGGATTAACGCAGCTTAAAGTCGTGGCAAATATGCATGAACGTAAAGCTGAGATGGCTCGCATGGCGGATGCGTTTGTAGCATTACCCGGTGGGGCAGGAACGCTTGAAGAAATATTTGAAGCTTGGACTTGGGCCCAACTTGGGCATCATCAAAAACCCTGTGCTTTTTATAATGTAAATGGGTTTTATGACGCACTTAAGAATATGGTAATACAGATGCAGCAAGCCGGTTTTATTAAGCCGCAATATACAGATATGTTGATTCACACGGATAATGCAGAAGCCCTCGTTACAGCAATAAAAACGTATAAGGCCCCGTCTCAAAAGTGGACTTAATAACTCGTTAATTGTGCCACTACGAATCTTAGTCTATAGGAAGTTTCTAATCATAAGCCATTAGCCTACTTAATTTTATCAGACTATATTGTGTCAATAGAGTAATAATAAATCGGCTAAAACGTCAGGCTATCGATTAGTAAGTAGGCTCAAAGGTTTTGCTTTAGGGAAGAGCGTTGAATACAGCGCTTATTTTTAAGTTGAAGCGTATCTGTTAAATCATCATGAGAGTCATTCTTACTGGGCAAACTTCCGTGATACGACAAGGTAGTCGTGATTTAGTCTTTAGTTCAGATATTGGCGACTGTATTTAGATGATTTAGCAAACAAAATTGAACATAAAAGACAGAAAAGAATACCTATGCCATAAATTAAGGCCTCATTCTCTACAAGTTGATAAATGCTGTAGAACATTGTCGAAAATACACATAGTAAAACGAGACGGTGCTTTTTCGGATTTTTCTTTGAGAAAATAGCGTAATTTCGTGACATCTTCTGCTCTCTTAATTGAATCGTTTCTTACGATTCAAGTCTGTATTTTAGGTTATTGCTTTATGATTCATATAATATATGAAATCGTGTTCACTTTTCATTTATTCGTGATCGATTTTGCAAATCCTTACGTTGCTAACCTACTTTAAGCTATAATTTTAAAGGAAGTGTGTATTTTGTGTGGATATGTAAAATAAACACAAAAAATTATGCCATTTTAGTTATATCACATATTACATTGCTATTGCTTTTTAGTGAGACTCTGTTTCATTTTTGTTAACATATTATTATCCAATTGATTTATAATGAATAATTTATTGTGATAATCTCATTTTCTATCCTGTAGCTCACTTATTGGTTAATCTATAAATAATATACAGTTGATTTAGAGTTCATTTTAAGTGTTTCTTTTTGTTTCTAAAAGGGTCATTTGATTGCAAAATTGTATCTTAGAGTGCGTGTTTTACATTCAATGATGAAATATAAATCTTCGTAAAATTACTCTAAACCTATAATAAAACGATATGCTCGGATAGTTAAATTCTAAATTTAGTTGAAGGGGTGAGAGTATAAATCGTTTATCTAGTTTATTGTTTTCTAACGGAATAGTGTCGAATTTAACTGTCAGTTTTTCGTTTATGGATTCTATTATTATGTTTTTTTGATCTTTATATAGGGACACTAGAAGTTACGTAAAAGGCGATTTAACGGAATACTGATTTGGTCAATATTAATACTAGATGTTTTATTGGGTCGTTCAGGTTTATCGGAATTAGCTCAATTAGGGCAACAATCTTTACTTTTTTTAGATAATATTCATATTTTTTGGATAATGAATGTATTAATTAAAGTGGTATTAGGAAAAGGTGTATTAGATACATTATTGCTCTTTCAGTAAATTTGCAGGTGAATATTGATCAGTCAGAATTCTAGTGTTTTCCGGCCAATCATGACTTCCAGTGGTTAAACTCATTATATTAAGGATATCTTCAAGCTCGATGCCATAAGGCCTTAGTAAGACCGTCAGCTGTTTGAAATTAGCTTGCAATAGCATATTCGGTTTAATGGGTTTTAACGTTTGATTGCTAACTAAGATAATACGATTTTCATTAGACGTACTTTTAATGTTAAAAAACTCACCAAAAACAGAATGATAAGTGGCTGATTCATAGTCATAGAGTTGGCTGCCTAAGAAGGTATTCGCAGATAAAATACCATTACTTTTAAGCAATGCTTTCGCTTCAAGTAAGAAATCCTGAGTTAATAGGTGTTCTGGAATATAATCTCCGTTGAACGCGTCAAGAATAATCCAATCGTAAGTTTGCTTCTTTAGCAAAGCACGTTTTATAAATAAACGACCGTCCTGGCTGAATGTTTTTACTTTGCTGTTCTCAATTAAAGCGAAATGTTCTCTTGCGACTTTAATCATGGCAGGGTCAATTTCAACATTAGTAATATTTGATTCAGGAAGTAGCTGATGCAGTGTGTTTGACATAGTGCCACCGCCCAAGCCTACAATTAAGATATCAGAGGGCTTTCTATTCAATAACAAGGCTGAAAAAAGTAATTTGGTATAACTAAAAACAAGCTTGTCTGGCTGAGATTGATAGACGCAAGTTTGATTTATATTTTTAGCGTTAACATTAAACCTAATACAGCGTAAATCATTTTTCTCCTCAACTAGGATTGTTCGATACAGTGATGGCTCACTGTGTATTATCTCAGCGAATGAGCCAGAGGAATGAAATAAAATAAAAAGAAAAAGAAAACAATTGACTATGTCATTTGTGTTAATTTGAATTGATTTTCTTCGTAATAAAAGTGCATTGAAAGGGGGACTAAACATGCTTTGCCTTTTTTAGATGAGGTACTTGGCGTAAACCATAGAAGAGTAGGGCAAAAGTCCCTAAGCTGAGCAAGATGATACTAAAACTAAGAATGATCTGATTCACTTCAAAATAGAGAACCAAATAAAAAGAAGTGATAATGGTACCAAGAGCGCTGCCGAGAGTTGAAACAAAGTAGAGTGAACCTGCTACCTTGCCGCTTTCATTGGTATCGTTTACTAATAAGCGGACCGCATAGGGTGAGATCATGCCAAGAATGAGGGTCGGTATCAAAAAAAGGCAAGATGCAGCGAGGAGTGAGCCATAACGTGTATCTTCAACATGTATAAAAATAGTCTGCATTATGGGATCCGAAAATAAAACAATGGGTAATACGAAAGTACCAGCTAATAAAAAAATATAGGCTAAGTATTTAAGTGAAGACGATAGGGTTGATAATTTACCGCCAATCAAATAACCAATTGAAAGGCTCAGCATGAAGACGGTGATAATACTGCCCCATATATGAATACTAGAGCCAAAATAGGGTGCAAGTATTCGGCCACCAAGTAGTTCAATGCCCATAATACTAAAGCCACTACTAAAGGAGAGAGCATAAACTAATGTGTTGTCTGATGGCATTATCATAAAATTTTGACTCATTTATTTTCTTGTAAGGTTAGTTCAATTTTCTGTGATTAAATTTATTTATCGCCTAACTTTTGTATCATGGCGTGAGTAATTATTTATATCACTAATCTGATCTATTCAATAGAGCATACACCAATCAATGATTTAGCTTCAGTGTTTACTTTGTATGTTAATTGGTAACACATAAAAATCTTATTTGTTACTTAATCTAAAAGACATATATTAAAATATTCTTATATACTCGATGTCGGGTTTAGTTAGCAAAAAGTTTTTTTAAATACTCACCATAAACCCAGTCGCTCCTGCATTCAGCTTTGATCACTTATATGCTTACAAAATGATCGCTGTTTAATCAGAATTTTGATTGATGTAAGAATTAAATCATTCTTTGAGATTGGTATTTAAATGGAATTTCATCCACATAAAACCTTTAAGCCCTTATCATCACTTTTTATACTGCTTTTATTAGAGGCTTGCAGTGGCGAAAGCTCATCCTCGAGTGATACGCAGAGCAATACTGGTACTACCAATAAAACGGTCATAACACGGCATTATTTTCGTGATCAGGATGTATCTAGTGGTGAAATATCGGGCAATTTAGTACTTGAGAAAACAGCTGACCCAAGTGATCAAGTTAGTTCTGTTTGGCTGTATTGGGCTGATGCTTCTGGTGATAAGATAGGTGAAGTTTGGTTAAAAGCAACAGCCTCATCTGACTATAAAATTACTATCCCTGATAATACAATTATCCCCTTTAATACGAACTCTTTTTTAATGTATCCAACGAGTGAGGGCATTGAAAGTGAAATACCAACTCTCATTAAGTTTCATGATTTTGTGGGTAATGCATTAGTTTCAGGCCCCGGTGGAATCAATGACTTTATAAGCAATGCACCCAGTGCTGAAGATAAAAAAACAGCAGAGGGTGCATGGTTTTATGGCGGTTTGAGTGAAAATGATAGAGCAAAAATTTCAGTTAACCGTACTGAATTAGCGGGAGGAACCTGTACTTTTGATAATGGTCTTGTTGCCGTTATTGATATGGCAAATGGTAAAGATACCTATTGGGAGAAAAAGCCGAGTGATGGAAAAGCAAACGTCGTTAACGACGTTAATTTTCCAACTTTTTCTTTTTTATGTGATGAAAATAATCCACTAAACCTTTCTTTTGAGGTGCCTAGAATCAAAGACGATTTTGGTACCTGGACCTATTCACAATTAAATGACGCTATGTTTTATGGGACTCATGTTTACGATACCTTTTTAAAGTATCTTGGTGAGCCGCCACTTGAAGAAAAATTGAGAATACGAGTTCACTATGGCCATTTAAATAACTACATTCCTAATGCATATTGGGATGGTGTTTATGCAAATTTTTATGACGTTATCGACATAGCTGATATGGTATCGTTAGATATCATTGCCCATGAAATTGGGCACGGTGTGTTAAGTCGTATCTCTGCTCTAAAAGCCTTTAATAATACACTCAGTACAGATGCTAGAACCCTGCATGAAGCCTTTGGGGATATGTCGGGTGTATTAGCCAAGTATGAGTACACAGGAAAACTGAACTGGAATCATAATGAAGAGTCTAGATCAGGAATTCGACAATTAGACAAGATAGTCACACACTCTGATTCCGAACTTGACGGAACTCAAATAGACGCTATTAGTAGTTTTTTAGACTACGACGATGCTGGCCCCAATCCTTATCTAAGAATTGGCATGATTACTTACCCATTTTATTTGTTAGTAAATAAATGGGGCGTTGAAAAAGCCTATAGCGTAATTTTAGATGCGGCTAGAAACTGTTGGGTTAATGAATCAACTTTACCTCACGCTGCAAATTGCATAAAACTAGCGGCTGCTGATAATGGTTTAGCTCAAACAGATGTAGAAGAGGCATTTAAAGCCGTTAAAATTAAGTTGTTTGACGAAGGTGTGTTAAGCCACTTTAAAACGAATACAGATAAATTGAAAATTACCTTTACTAACAATAGTCAAAGTACGGGTACCGTAAAAAGCTGGTTATGGGATTTTGGTGATGATCAAACATCAAATCTACAAAACCCTGAACACACTTATGCAACGGCTAAAGATTTTCAGGTTCGTTTGACAGTGACGGATACGACCGGTGATCAAGATTTCTTTGAAAGGACTGTCACGACAGTATCTGAATAAGTACCTCTTTAAGATTTAATTCAAGGTATCAGCTAGGGTACCTGCGATTAAGTCACCTCTTCTCAGTCTTATCAGAAAAAACGTCAAACAAGGCGTCACTTTGATGTACTTATTATTTGATGTACTTATTATTTGAGGTATGAGGTACCTTTCGAGAAGGGACAACATAGGCTGACATTTTTTCTGAGACCTAAAGACGTGACCTAAAAGCCTTACCTCTAAGTTGAGGACCTGATCAATAGAATCACGATTAAGCTGCGCTCCTCGCCTTAAATTTCAGGCATTTTATCTACTCGCTGAGGCGGGAGAACTTATTCGCAGCTTCCCTAGTTATTTCTACAAAATAGATATTTAATTCACCATTTCATTAGCAATAGTGAATATTCTTATACAAATTTGTCTTAGCTTCTTTTAAAATCTAATTTCTTGAATGAATTTTGTGATCAGGTTTCATAAACTTGATGGCGTATAAAGGAGTTGTCTTGTCTAAGACCAGTACCAATATCCCTGATGATAAAAATGACGATATTGAGATTAAAAGGCCAATAGGTATTTGGTTCGCGATTAGTTTTTGTTTTGTTTACATCATCTTTTTTTCTTTTATCCTAATTGTTTCCCAGTTAAATTTATTTCCGTCTAATTCAGTAGAAGGGTACTACTTTCAAAAAAGTGGACTTTTTGTCAATTTATTATCTAATGTACTTCTGGCATTTACCTTAGTCATCGCACTTTATAAGCTCAGAGTCAGTGCTGTGCATTGGGCATTTGGTATGTTTTTGTTTGACTTTATTTCTACTACTTATTGGATCTTTACCAGTGACTGGTTAGCCGTTGTTGGTGTTGCTGGCATCATTGTCGCGCCTATATTTTGGATGGGAGGACTTGTGATTTTTTTGTATTGCTTAAGGTTGCGACAATCTGAAACGCTCAAATGAATCATTATTCTTATCGTTGTAAAATTGTATGGTATTTTGCTTTGTTGAAATTATCGAAGCCAGTAGCTTCTATCCGCCCCTTCTTTTAGAATATGAGATAATAAATGATATCTTTAACCTAATGTATTGATCTTAGAGCGAATTATTATGCCAAAAGCCAGTGAAATTAAAAAAAATACAGCCGTTGAATATAACGGAGAAGTGTATATTGTAAGAGACATTGAGCGTTCAGTTCCTCAAGGCCGTGCCGGTGGCAGTATTTATCGCATGCGTATGTATAACGTAGTGAATAATCATAAAATTGACGAATCATTTAAGGACTCAGACACACTTAATCTAGCAGACCTGATTAGAAGGGCGTCGAGCTTCTCTTACTCAGATGGTGAAGAATATGTCTTCATGGATAATGAAGATTATTCTTCTTATAGCCTAGATAAAGACTCGATTGCCGATGAGCTGTTGTTTATCACAGAAGAAACCGCTGGTATTCAAGTTATCATGGTGAATGATTCCCCTGTTGCGCTTGAACTACCTATCAATGTGGAATTGACCATAGCGCAAACGGACCCTTCTATTAAAGGGGGCTCAGCAACAGCAAGAACAAAACCTGCAGAATTAAGCACAGGTTTGATCATTCAAGTGCCTGAGCATATCTCTACGGGCGATCGTATTAAGATTAATGTAGAAGACCGTAAATTTGTTGGCCGTGTTGATTCTAAATAAAATCATTCACTAATGCCTTTTAAAAGCAGGTTTCCTCGTGTTACCTGCTTTTTTTATGCCAAACTTTCTTCAAAATAGTGAATGAAAGTTTGGCTGGCTTTTGAGAGATAGTGACTTTTTTTCCAGGCAAGGCCCAGCTTAAAACTCATTTTTGGGTTAAATGGTACTGCTTTTATGTTCTCCTCGCCTACTAAAATTCTTGCAAGACAGGTTGTGATACCCACATCGTTTTGTACTAGTGTTTTCTGTAGCTCAATTAAATTTGTTTCCATGCGTATATCTAAATCAATCTGATGTTTTTTAGAGTACTGGCTGACTGATTCCCTTAAAAAGTAACCTTCATGAAATAAGACGAGGGGATACTGACAGAACTCGTTTAAATGAATGGATTCTTTTAAGGCTAGAGCGTGATGAGAAGCCATGGCGGCGACTACTTCCTCTTCCATTTTTGCGGTATACCTTAATTGCTCATTTTCCTGGTCACAACGAACCAGTGCTAAATCTAACTTACCATTGATGAGTAAGGTCTCTAACGCTGCTGTGCCTTGGTCAATCAAATGTATTTTAATTTGCGGATACGCTTTCTTAAATGTACTGAGCAATTCAGGAAAAAAATAGGAGCCCATCATGGCAGAAACCCCAAGTGATATGCTGCCTTTCATCCCTTCTTTTAACTCTTCTAAGGCTAACGTCATCTGTTTAGATTGATCTAATAAAGCAATGGCATATTGTTGAAAAACTTTACCATCCGCGGTCAATAAGGCATTTTTTTCGGCTCGATTGATAAGTTTAAGGCCTATTTCTTGCTCTAGTTTTTGCATGGCAATAGTGAGCGCGGGTTGTGCAATGCCAATTTGCTTTGCTGTGCGGGTAAAGTTACCTATTTTAGCGAGCTGGCAAAAGTAGTCTAGGCGCTTTAGATTCATCATAAGTACCTCGAAGTGGTTTAGTTAAAAGGAAATTTTATCAATATAATTTATTTATCAAAAATATAAAAACTATATATTATATTTATTTTTTTTAACGCGTTAGAGTGAAATCAAATAGAGACACTTTGTAAATGAATGGAGCAATTTATGAGTAAATCACTGACCTCGTTTAACTGGCAAGACCCTATGATGCTTGATGGACAATTAACGCAAGAAGAGCGCATGATTCGAGATAGTGCTCATGATTACTGTCAAGCAAGATTATTACCCAGGGTGCTTGAGGCGAATCGTCATGAACGCTTTGATCGTGAAATTATGAATGAATTGGGTGAACTGGGCTTATTGGGTGCGACTTTACCTGAAGAGTATGGCGGCAGCGGTATTAATTATGTGAGTTACGGCCTCATAGCCCGCGAAGTTGAGCGAGTAGATAGTGGCTATCGTAGTGCAATGAGTGTGCAGTCTTCTTTAGTTATGCATCCTATCTATGCTTATGGTAGTGAAGCTCAGCGTCAAAAATATCTGCCTAAGTTAGCCAGTGGTGAATGGGTAGGGTGTTTTGGTTTAACCGAGCCCGATTCAGGCAGTGACCCTGCGTCTATGAATAGCCGAGCGAAAAAAGTTGATGGGGGCTATCAGCTTACGGGTAATAAAATGTGGATTACTAACTCACCCATTGCTGATGTATTTGTGGTGTGGGCCAAGCTTGAGGGTGTGATACGTGGTTTTATCCTAGATAAAGGCATGCCGGGGTTAACTGCGCCTAAAATTGAGGGTAAATTTTCACTGCGAGCCTCCATTACGGGTGAAATAGTGATGGATGACGTTTTTGTTCCAGAAGACAATATGTTTCCTGATATTAAAGGTTTGGCAGGACCTTTTGGTTGTCTTAATAAAGCGCGGTTTGGTATTGCTTGGGGTGTGATGGGCGCCGCTGAATTCTGTTTTGACGCCGCACGAACCTATACCTTAGATCGTAAGCAATTTAATCGTCCATTGGCGGCGAATCAGCTGATTCAGAAAAAATTGGCCGATATGCAGACTGAAATTAGCCTTGGCTTACAGGGCTGTTTGCAAATGGGACGTTTAATGGATCAAGGGCAATGCCCAGTTGAACTCATTTCGTTAATGAAGCGTAATAATTGTGGTAAAGCTTTGGATATGGCCCGTGTTTCTCGAGATATGCATGGAGGTAATGGTATTAGTGATGAATTTGGTGTTATCCGTCATGTTATGAATCTTGAAGCCGTGAATACTTATGAAGGCACTCATGATGTGCATGCGCTTATTCTAGGGCGTGCCATTACGGGTTTGCAGGCTTTTTGCTAATGAGTCCTCCTTTAGAGAATATCCGAGTGCTGGATTTAAGTAGAATCCTAGCAGGGCCTTGGGCCTCCCAAATGCTCGCCGACATGGGAGCTCATGTGATCAAGGTTGAGCGACCTTTAAAAGGCGATGATACTCGCTTTTGGGGGCCGCCTTTCATCAAAGGCGCGACTAAGGCGCAGCCACCTCAGGCGGCTTATTTCCATTGTGCTAATCGAAATAAAGACTCTATAGCAATAGACATCCAAACTGAGCAGGGACAACAAATTATTAGGGACTTAATTGCTTGCTCTGATGTACTCATTGAGAATTATAAAGTGGGCGGTCTAGCAAAATATGGTTTGGATTACCAAACGGTTAAACAACTTAACCCTAAGCTGGTTTATTGCTCTATTACGGGGTTTGGTCAAGATGGCCCAAGTGCACATAAAGCCGGCTACGATGCCATGATTCAAGGTGAGGGCGGTTTGATGAGCCTGACAGGTGAGCCTGATGGTTCGCCAATGAAGGTGGGTGTGGCTCTGGTCGATGTGATGACAGGCCTGTACAGTTGCAATGCCATACTCGCTGCCCTAATGGCAAGACACAGAACCCAAGCAGGGCAGCATATTGATATCGCTCTATTGGATGTACAAACTGCAGCGTTAGCCAATCAAGGCATGAATTATCTAGCAACAGGTAAGAACCCACAAAGGCTCGGTAATGGTCATCCTAATATCGTACCTTATCAAACTTTCGCGACATCAGAAGGTAATCTCATTTTAGCGATAGGCAATGATGCCCAGTTTGCTAAATTCTGTCATCAAGCAGAACTTGATGAACTTGTATTAGATGATAGATTTACAACCAATGCGCAAAGAGTACTTAATCGCGCCACATTGATTCCAATTATAGCGGCTAGGATAGCAAGTGAAACAACTCAGTATTGGATAGATTGCCTTGAACGAGTTGCTGTTCCTTGTGGTGCAGTGAATAGCTTAGAGCAAGTCTTTAATCACCCTCAAGTAAAACACAGGAAAATGGTGAGAGAAGTGCCCGATAAGGAAGGTTGTTTGCATTTAACCATAGCATCCCCTATAAATCTGTCTTTAACTCCTCTTGAGTATAAAAGTGCGTCGCCTGAACTGGGGCAAAATAGCCTTAGTATTTTGCAGGAGACCTTGTTTTATGACGATTTAAAAGTGCAAACTTTGTTTGACCAAGGTGTTGTAAGTTAAACCACTGCGATTAAGTTATTTTTTTCAGTCTTATCGGAAATCGCCAAGCAGGCATCACTTTGATGTAATCTTGGCACCTTTTGAAAAGAGACAACTAACAGATGGCTCTTCGTAATTAGGTTTGATAGTGAATGCTATTACAGTATGGTTATCTCAAAATATTCAATAAATGGATGATGAAAACAGTGAAGGAAATAAGATGATACAAACTCAAGGCATTAACCACTTAGGGCTTGCTGTAAGTGATTTAAAAGCAAGTACTGCATTTTTCGTGGATTTTTTAGGCTGGCAGGAATCAGGTTTTGATGCCTCCTATCCTAGAACAGCGGTGTCCGATGGTGTCATTAAACTGACATTATGGCAAGTCGACCATACTTTAGATGTGGTTAGTTTTGATAGACGTAAAAATGTTGGTCTACATCATTTAGCCTTAACACTACCCAGTGAAGAAGACTTAAAGGCGCTTTATGAAAAGGCCAAGGTTTATGTTGGAATCAATATAGCGTTTGCGCCAGAGTTATTAGGTGAAGGACCTAGAATGCATATGATGTGTTTTGAACCGAGTGGTATACGCATTGAGTTTATATGGTCAGGGCAATGAAGTTCAACATCATGAATACCCAGCCCCTTATTGAAGAAAGTGATAGATTACAGTCTCAGCGCTTAATCTTACGACAATGGCAGACTTCAGACTTACCTTATTTTGCTAAGTTGAATAATGACCCTAAGGTGATGGCGTTTTTTCCTGCACCGCTTAAGGAAGGGCAAAGTAATCAATTAGCACAGCGCTTAGCTGATCTCATAGATCAAAAGGGTTGGGGTTTTTGGGCTCTTGAGTTGGCACAAACTGGCGAATTCATTGGTTTTGTCGGTTTAAATTCGATCGATAAAGATTCAGCTATTCCCAATGCTCCGTTTGTTGAAATAGGTTGGCGAATTTCATCTGAACACTGGGGGAAAGGTTATGCTCCAGAAGCTGCGAAACTTGCTTTATCCTACGCTTTTGAGATCTTAACATTGGATGCAGTGTACGCTTTTACTAGTCTACTAAATCAACCTTCTCAAAGAGTGATGCAAAAGATTTTTATGAGAAATACAGAACAAGATTTTGATCACCCTAAATTGGTGGAAGGTCATAGATTGAGACGTCACTGTTTATATAAAATTGATATGAATGACTGGCGTATTAAGAATACATTGAATTAGATGTTAACAAGGGGCGGGAAGCTAGTTTACTTTAACAATTAAGCAATACATTCAATAGGATGTCGTAATGATGCCATGATTTTCTAGTCAATAAGGGGAAAGCTTAGAGGGTGGCCAGCTAACATGTTTTAAAAAAAGGGTAATGCTCTGTAATAAGTTTTGGCGCGCATAAATGTAAAGATGAGCGTAATAAGCTTTAAAACTTAAGTGCTGAGATAGTCCACCCCAAAACAATGGTAGGTAATTTATGCTAGGTTGTTATTTTATTAATTCTGAGTCTCATGATCTGGAAGAACTGAAAAAAATGTTTAGGGCTGCAATGGATCTATCAAAGGAAATTAATATTAAGAAGAACTGTGCTTTGGCTAACGATTATCTAGACATGATAGCCATTGACGATAAAATCAAAAAACAACTACCCATAAATGCAAACATTAGTTAAATATTTGTGTTGATGTATTAGTATTTTTTATCTAAACAGTCTGGATTCAAATTAAGCTTTTTAATCTACTTAGAGAAGCTACAAATAAATTTTCCTTCTAAAATAAACTCACAGTATTGCCTCTTTTTAAAAGGCGTCTAAATTAGGTCAAAGAGATGCCTTGCTTGTACCTTCGTTAGTCGTGCGCCCTCAAATGTATCACCTAAGAGATATTAATAAATACTCTGTAAGTGTTTTACATTAATTTTCGTTATAAACTTCAACATTTAAATAGGGGCGATGCTCTCTTATTGGGAGGGAATTAGAGCTAGGGAGCCTGCGATTAAGTCACCTCTTCTCTGATAAAGTGTCAAGCAAGGCGACACTTGGAAGTAATGTAGGCCCCTTTCGAAAAGGGGCAACGTAGCGGACGCTTTTTCTGAGACCTAAAAGCCTTATATCTAAATTTAGGACCTGATCAATAGAATAACTATTAAGTGACGCTCCTCGCCTTAAATCACAGTCATTTTATCCACCCGCTGAGGCGGAAGACTTATTCGCAGGTTCCCTCGTGTTTGAAAGCGGCAAGTTACAAAGTGTGTGCTAGCCTTAATGTGATTGATTTTACGATGAGGTTGGAGAGTGATACGTCTATATTATTCGATACTCAGAGTATTGGCGGCTTTTTTTCTATTAGTTAACACAGACCTAATGGCCTCCAACTATACAGCTCGGGCAGACTATTGGATAAATCATGAATTTCAACCTTCAACCTTAACAGAAGCTCAGCAAAGGCATGAACTTAATTGGTTTATAAGAGCGGCAAAACCGTTTCGAGGTATGAAAGTTAGGGTGGTATCTGAACGAATTCAAACACATACCTATGAATCAAACATCTTAGCCAAAGCCTTTTATGAGATAACTGGCATCCATGTTGTGCATGAATTAACAGGTGAAGATGATGTTATTAATAAGCTTTCTGCTCAAATTGAAACCAAACAAAATATTTATGACGCCTATATTAATGATAGCGACCTGATAGGGACTCATTTTCGCTCTGGACAGGTTTTGCCTTTGACTCAATTTATACAAGGTGAAGGTAAGTCAGTAACTTTACCCACTTTAGATCTAAATGACTTTATGGGACTGGAATTTACCACAGGGCCTGATGGTATCTTGTACCAGCTTCCTGACCAGCAATTTGCAAACCTTTATTGGTATCGCGCTGATTGGTTTGCACGTCCTGATTTTAGGGGTGCTTTTCAAGCCAAATATGGTTACTCATTAGACGTCCCTCAAAACTGGCAGGCCTATGAGGATATTGCTCAGTTTTTTACGGAAGAGGTTAAAGAGATAGATGGTGTGCGAATTTATGGTCACATGGACTATGCAAAACCGGGTCCTTCTTTAGGGTGGCGTATGTCCGATGCCTGGTTATCTATGGCGGGTGTAGGCGATAAAGGGCTTCCCAATGGTTTACCGGTTGATGAATGGGGGATTCGGGTCGAAGATTGCCAGGCGAAAGGGGCGAGCGTGAGCCGAGGAGGGGCATTGAACAGTCCTGCTGCTATTTATGCGGTTGATACATTTGTTTATTGGTTAACACGCTTTGCGCCAAAAGACGCCCAAAATTTAAACTTTACTCAGGCAGGTGAATGGCCTGGTAAAGGCATTATTGCCCAACAAATTTTTTGGTACACAGCATTTGTTGCCGATTTAACAAAACCCAACCTGTCTGTGATGAACCAAGATGGTACGCCTAAATGGCGTATTGCCCCTTCTCCTGTCGGTAAATATTGGCAAGTAGGAATGAAATCGGGTTACCAAGATGTGGGAGCTTGGACCTTGCTCAAAAATACACCTTTAAAGCGTCAACAAGCAGCCTGGTTATACGCACAATTTGTGGTATCAAAAACGGTTTCCCTAAAAAAAACCTTGATAGGTCTGACGCCTATCAGGCACTCAGATATAGCATCAGAGGAAATGACTAAAAGAGCGCCTTACCTTGGTGGTTTAGTCGAGTTTTATCGTAGCTTTGCAAAAAACGTCTGGACACCAACAGGAACGAATGTACCTGACTATCCTGGTATGGCGAATTATTGGTGGCGTTATATTTCACCCATAGTGCAAGGTAACGTAAAGGCTGAAAAAGGTATGGATGATATGGCTCATGCAATGGATAAACATTTAGCGCAATTAGAAAAAGAAAATAAAGGACTTTGCATACCTAGACTAAACTCAGAAAAACCGGAAGCCTATTGGTTAAATGCAAAAGGAGCACCTAAGATGATGATAAAAGAGTCCAATAAAGGTGTGACCTTACCCTATGAGGAGGCGCTTAATGTATGGCGCTAGACATGTGTCCTTAGTTATTTTGAGTTTAAGTCTCTCAGTGCCATTCCTAAATGCAGCCTCTAAAGTACAAATATTAACCTACCCAGTAGCGCCGTTTGCGAGTCAAGTTGATGGGGTTAAACAAGGTTTTTTAATTGAATTGCTCGATGCCATCTTTAAGCAAGCTAACATGCCCTATGAGGTGGCTTTTTACCCTTTAAAGCGCGCCATGGCGATGGTTTCTCAGCATGAAAATATGTGTGTTCTACCTGTGCAGCGATCACAAGAAAGAGAAAGTCAATTTAGTTGGATAGGACCTGTGATGATTTCTAGATATGGCTTGTTTAGTCGTTCAAACAAAAGCATATATTTACAGGTTTTAAATGATGCGAAAGACTTAAATATAGGCAGTTTTTTAGGCAGCGGAATAAGTGAATATCTACAGGGTTTTAACTACAACATTGAGCACACTGCCAATAACCACTTAAGTCTAAAACAACTTGAGCGAGGGTATATTGACCTATGGGCGGTTGAATTAATGAGCGCGAAAAGTGCTATGCAAGCCGCTAATCTTGACTTAGGTGACGCTGAACTGATTTTTTTCACGTCTATAGCCGCTATGGCGTGTCACTCTGCTATGCCTAATGATTCACAAGAAAGCCTGCGAGATGCCTTAAAAGCCCTGTATCAAAATGGGTTCATTGATAGCTTGAATAGAAAGTATGGTGTACGACTTGATTAAGGGATTTGCTGAACGCGAATGACAGATGAAGGAGATGAGTCATGAAGCAATGTTATGTTCTATTCTTAATGCTATTTTTACCTTTACCCATTAAAGCTGAAGCTGTTGAACCGTTAGACTTAACCTTTACTTGGGTGGGTTACAGTGGCCTTATCATTTTTGCTCTTGCCTATATTCTTGTAATCTTAGAAGAGAAATTGGGACTTCGTAAATCAAAGCCTGTGTTAATCGCAGCGGGTATGATCTGGATTTTATTAGGCATTGTTTATCGTCAGCATGGGCAATCGCAGCAAATAGAGGTTTCGATACGGCATAATTTTTTAGAATATACGGAACTCTTTTTTTTCTTATTAGTCGCTATGACATACATAAATGCCATGCTAGAAAGAGGTGTCTTTGCGGAACTTCGAAACTGGCTGATTAATAAAGGTTTTTCTTACCGAGCTTTGTTTTGGGTTACGGGTATTCTTTCTTTTTGTATCTCTCCGATTGCGGATAATTTAACCACAGCATTAATTATGTGTGCCGTGGTGATGGCAGTCGGTGAAGGGCATCGTCAGTTTATAGGCATAGCGTGTATTAATATTGTTGTCGCTGCGAATGCTGGAGGAGCCTTTAGCCCTTTTGGTGATATTACGACCCTTATGGTGTGGCAAAAAGGGGTAATTGAGTTTACCGGCTTCTTTGATTTATTTATCCCTTCTCTAGTCAATTATCTTGTGCCTGCACTCATTATGCAATTTGCAATTGCTAAGGGGTGTCCTATGGCAGTTGCGACACAAGGTACGGTTTTAAAGTACGGGGGAAGCGTCATCGTTATATTATTCTTAGTAACGATTTTAACCGCTGTCAGTTTGCATAATTACCTTAATATTCCCCCCGTATTTGGCATGATGATGGGGCTGGGTTATCTCAAGATTTATGGCTTTTATCTCAATCATAAGTCGAATATGTGGACTCAGAAAATGGAAAACCCGCCAGGCTCAGAGGATGACCCTTATAATTTTGATGTATTCGATAAAATTGCTCAATCAGAGTGGGATACGTTATTTTTCTTTTATGGCATTATTTTAGCGGTAGGTGGGCTGGGGCTGATGGGCTATTTAAGTCTCACCTCAACCTATTTGTATGGCGAATTAGGTGCCACCCAAGCCAATATATTGATAGGGGTGCTCTCTGCTATTGTCGATAATATTCCTGTGATGTTTGCTGTCTTGACGATGGAACCTGATATGCCTCGTTTGCAATGGCAGCTTGTTACTCTTACCGCGGGTGTGGGAGGGAGTTTGTTGTCTATTGGTTCTGCCGCCGGTGTGGCTTTAATGGGGCAAGCAAGGGGGCAATATACCTTTTATTCACATTTAAAGTGGACCCCGGTCATTGCGCTAGGGTATGGGGCAAGTATTTATGTACACTTTTGGTTAAATGGATGAGAGTGAAAGCGGGACTCTAAAGCCTGTATCACACAAGCTTTAGAGTCTTTTATATTAAACTTTAAAGCGCATCACAAGTTGATCTAATTCATGAGACAGGCTTGTCAGATCGTTACTATTGTTAGATAAATCATTTGCCATATCGACACTTGCTTCGACTGAACTTTGAATCTCAGTGGCGTTACGGCTTATTTCATTTACGGCGATCAGTTGTTGTTCAGTAGCGGCAGCAACCTGATGGTTTGTTTCATTCATTGACACGATTTGTTGCGCTATTTTGTTCAATGATGCTGTTGATTGTTGTACGGATTCAGAACCTTCAATCGCCTTGTTTCGACCGTTCTGTGATGCTTTAAGCGCTTTAATTGCTTCGGATTGAAGTTGATTGATCATATCTTGTATTTCATCGGTTGATTGAGCTGTTCTTTGTGCTAATGCGCGAACTTCGTCAGCGACAACAGCAAAACCTCGACCCTGTTCGCCAGCCCTTGCTGATTCAATCGCTGCATTCAGTGCTAATAAGTTGGTTTGTTCTGAAATATTTCTGATGACCTCAAGAATACTGCCAATTTTGTCTGTCTTATGAGCTAATTCAGATACAGTTTGGTTTATTTGTTCACTTTCAGTGGCTAGATTTTCAATAATATTTTTGGCAACAGAGGCCAGTTTCAAACCCTCAGTTACTTCATTATTCACTTGGGTTGCTGCTTCAGCCGCTTGTGTTGCACTGTTGGAGACTTCGCGTACCGTCGCTTCCATCTGAGTAATCGCAGAGACAACTTGATAGGTTCTATCACTTTGCAACTTGGCATCTTCACGAATACGGTCAGAAGTGGCTGATATTCCCTGAGAAGCCTGAATTAGTTTTGTACTATTTTGCATCACTTGTTTAACCAAGTAATGAATCATCTTAACAAAATTATTAAACCCTTTACCTATGCTTGCAATTTCCAGCGCACCATCTGTATTCAATCTATGGTTTAAATTACCATCACCTTCACCGATTTCTTTTAAATTATCGGCAACAGCGCAAAGTTGGGATACGAGTTTAGCCGCAATTAAGGAGGCGGCTAGGGCACTAATCACACTTAATATGATGCCAAGCAAGAAAAGTATTTTACCCATATTAGTCACAGGACCATAAATTGAGTCGTTAGGGATTTCTGCAACCAGGTACCAACCCATAGACGGTAAATAATGGCTGGCAATGACACTATTGTTACTGGTAAGAATATTGAGTTGTTTATTATTTAACAGTTTTTGGCTTGTTTCACTGTTATATAAATCAACCAGTGATTTAGTCTCTAATAAACTGGCATTTTTATGTACCTTCACTTTGCCATTAGCGTCCACTAAATAGACAAAACCTGTCTTTCCTATTTTGAGGTTTTCAAGGTAGTCGACCATTTGGTCCAACCGCATACCAAAGCCTGCTAATCCTCGTCCGTTTAAATTCTGGTAGTTAACGAATAATATGACGGCGTTGCCACTTTCACTGCGATCGATATTCATATTTGCTTCATTTCCAGACTGAGTGAAATTAAAAAACCAATCATCCTTGCCTGGCTCTAGCTTTCTCAAAAAACCATTCTGATCCCAGTATTTACCTGTTTTTTTGTCGGCCCAAGAGGCGACCTCCAAGCTAAATTGCTGTTTTAAATCTTCAAGTGAGGTGACAAGGTTATGTTCTTCATCTGCAGGGAAGTCACGTTCTGCCCAATCGAGAACAAATTGATTATTTGCCAAGGTTTCAGCTGCAGCGGTTAATAATTTAATTTCGCTGTCTATTTCACTTTTAATATGAGCAATTTGAGCAGGTAATTCAGAGCTCATAACGCGTTCTAATAAGACGTTTCTTGCTTGATAAAAGCTAAGAAATCCCATCGTCAGTGTGGTGATAATTACGGCAATTACAAATGCTAGAATAAGCCTCAATTTTAACGTCATAATGAATTCCTGTGGATGATGAAATTGACCAATTAAATGACTTAATAAGACAAGTTCTGATTCAGGTCATTGAAAAATGTGCTGATTAAGAGTTGAAATGATAGCGAGGATGGGTAATTAAAACAATCTGACCGATCGGTTAAATTTGTAATGACATAATAAAAAACATGATGAATCTATTTAAATGACTTACTTTTCAATGGTTTGACATATTCATGTAAATAAATGTAATTTATTTATAATGACAACAATGAAACTTAATCTGATAGTCATAGATAGCTTTCAATTTATCATGCATGTGAGTTCGCAATGTGTGTGCAGAGCAAAGTAATGTTAAAAAATGACATATTAATACTGTCAGTGAAAAGTTTATTTGATAAATAGGGTCTAAACTTTTTCTGCTTCAAATTGTGACACGATTAAAGACGCGGCTAAACCACTTAAAAGGGTTAAAATGATAGCAAGAATGATGACGTCCTTGCCCATGTTGCTCATACTGGAATCAACGCCATAAACAGAATCATTGGGAACTTCAGCAACAAGGTACCAGCCCAGAGAGGGGATATATTGACTGGCAATAACTCGGTCATTCTTATTAATAACCTTGAATTGTTTTTCATCTAATAACTTATGGCTGGCTTGTTCACCGTATACACTTGCTAATGTTTGTTTGTCTAATAAAGCGGTATTTTTGTGAACCATAATGGTCCCCTTTTTATCGACTAGGTAAACAAAACCAGTTTCACCGATTTTAATGTTTTCAATATAGTTAATAATATTATCAAGTGTGATTCCAAAGTCAGTGAGCCCTCGACCGTTTTTATTTTGATAGTTCACATATAGAACAAACCCTTTGCCCACTATTTTAGGATCGATATTTATGTTGCTTTCTTGATCGGATTGAAGGAAATCAAAAAACCAATCATCGTCTTTACCCTGTGAAAGTTGTCTCAAAAAACCATTCTGATCCCAGTATTTATGTGTTTTACGGTCTCCCCAAGATGCAATTTCAAGGCCAAATTGTTGTTTAATATTGCCTAATAATGCAATAAGCTTATCTTCACCGAGCTTAGGGCTATCTCGATTAATCCAGTCAAGGATGAAGGGGTTATTGGCGAGGGTTTTGGCATTTGCAGTAATGAGGTTTATGTCGCTATCTATTTTATTTTTAACTTGGGTTAGGTGTATAGGAAGCTCTGATTTTATTACCCTTTCATATAGTGCATTTCTGGCATGATAAAAGCTAAATAAACCCATGCTCATGCTAGTGATCATTACACTAATAAGTAGGGCTAAAACAAATCTAGATTTCAACGACATAATGTACTCCTTGGAACAAAGGCATCAACCAAGTTGATTTATATATCCCCATAAACACCGAAGCAGATATATTTTTATACAATATATATCAGCCTTTTAAGCATTTTTTATGGATCTAGTGTAACTAAGTGTTGTCTTTGAGAACGGCTTGTTTGGATATTATTAATGAGCGGGTTAAACTGACATTTCTAAATTACCATTCAAATAACCTGTCGTGTTAATACTTCACCCGAATCAATGCATCGACCTTTAGCCCAGACACACTCGATAGGTCTACCACTCTTTTTGTCATGATAGGGCTAAATTCTTGCCACTATTAAGAGGAGATGAATCATGTCTATTAAGGGCTTTATGACTTATAAACACAGAGAATATGGTGTGTTTTTTTGCCAAGTATAAAATCTAGTCAGTAAAATTTCCTACAAATTACACACCATGATAAACATTTTATGATGGGCATGAAGAACATCATAAAATGGAAAAGGGTGTTTTATTTTCGCAGTTTGAGCAGGCAAGGGGTATAACACAAGGGCCTACTCATGGCATTTTTTTAGGTATGTTAGTAAAAAAACAGTTCATTTCTCAGCTTATTTAAACCGACAAAAAAGTGCTTTGAACGGCTTTCAAACGTTGACAAACCTTCTCACTATATGAAGTTCAAGGGTCAAAGTTGAGTTGTAGACGCTTTTATACCTTGGTTCCAACTAGTCAGTGATTTTTTGCTTTTATCCTGACACTGGTATTTAGCCCATTGATTTATTTAGAGTTGAATACCTAGTTTAGATATAAACATCCTGTAGAAAAGGTTTTATCATTGGTACAAGCGCGGCGTTAGTGGCAAGATTAAATTAGTCGATATATTAAACGTAAAACCACGTCCACAAAATGGGTCTTATCCATATTTTGCCTGTTTATGATTAGTGACCTCCCTGTTTTATTTACGCTTCTGACCTTAAAAAAGTGCTCAAAACACCTGCTTCATCCTAAAGCGTGCGTTTCTATTTCAAATATAAACACCATATTGTGAGCCTTTTTCTTTGAAATCGTGTGTTTTTTGAGCTCATTTGATAGTGAGTTTCATTCAGTAGAAATTAAAAAAACCGTCTTTTAGAGTAAGTGTCAGCTTTTTATCGAGGCAATGTCAGGTTTTTGTTATCAGGCTTTATAGTCTTAACAAGTGTCTGATTTGTGCTTTTCAGGGCCGTTAGCAAGGCTGATTGTCATGGGTAAAAAGCGGCTAAGAGAAGGTGCTTCTGATTCAGTTTACCCAAAAAGTAAATTCAAGAGAGGTGCCATTATTCAAACCAGATGGATAGGTAGTATCAAATGACACTCAATAAAATAACAGCTGCGATATGTACTATGCTGGCATGCAATCTTTATGCAGATGATAAACAAGCTTGGATAGTGACTGGCGAAAGCAATGCTCAGACAATTAAAAGTATGATGAGCATGGTTGCAGCCCCCAATATTCAAAGTATTTCAAATAACGATGGCGTCAATATTTATAAAATGGCGAGCTCAGATGTCGCTACTTTTTCTGAAATGTTGCATGTGAATAATAAAAAATGTGGCGGTTATACCAGCCATGAAAGTTTAGAAGCCGCTGAATTAGCCCTTGCCCAAGTGCAAGCATCGACAGCCGATACACTTGTCGCAACTAGCTACAGCATCAATAACGGGGACAATGTGACCCCTATGGTGAATGCTGTAAACGCGTCAAATATCGCCATGACCATTGAGCATTTATCAACCTCTTATTCAAACCGTTTTTATACCACCACTTCAGGTTTAACCTCAGCCCAATGGATTCATGATAATTGGGAGGCGATTGCGGCTGACCGTAGTGATATTTCAGTGGAATATTATGAGCATGCAAGCTGGGACCAACCGTCTGTCATAGTCACTATTACCGGCACAGATAGCCCTTCTGAAGTGGTGGTATTGGGTGCTCATATCGATTCTACCGTGGGTAATTCTACCGGTGAGGGCACATTTGCGCCTGGCGCCGATGATGATGCTTCTGGTGTTGCAGTGTTAACGGAAGCGCTGACTGTCTTAGTGGACCAAAACTATCATCCTCAAAAAACCATCAAACTCATGGGTTATGCGGCTGAGGAAGTCGGGCTATTAGGCTCAGATGAAATTGCTAAAGATTATAAAAGCCAGGGCGTGGATGTGATAGGTGTCATGCAGTTAGATATGACTAACTTTCATGGATCATTCGAAGACATCACTATTTTTACGGATTACACCAACAGTGCACAAAATGACTTCCTAGTTGATTTGATCGATACCTATCAAAATATTGAAGTCGGTTATTCAAGCTGCGGTTATGGTTGCTCAGATCATGCTTCTTGGTATCAACAGGGTTATGCGGCATCTATGCCATTTGAATCTAGCATGAGTGACATTAACTCAAACATTCACTCTGCAAATGATACCTTGGCCAATAGTGATGCGAATGCAACTACCTCAGCCCCTTTTGCTAAGTTAGCGCTTTCTTATATGGGTGAGCTTGCTAAAGGGAGTTTAGGTGATAACCCTAATCCAGAAGAGCCCAGCGTAGAGGTGCTAAACTTTTCAGGCAGTGTAAGTCGTAATGCGCAGGATGATCTAGGTGCGATTCCTGCTAAAGCGGGAACCGATGTGATCGTAAAAATGACAGGTACTAATGATGCTGATTTATATGTGGCATTGGGTAGTGCTGCCTCTACTAGCAATTGGGAGTGTCGCCCTTATGAAAGTGGAAGTTCAGAAAGTTGTACAGTGACGGTTCCAGCTGACGGTAGTGCCCCTTATATAATGGTAAAAGGTTATAGTAATCGTTCCGCCAGTTATGAGGTAACGGCAACTTATACACCAGAATAGGATAGTTAATATTGAAGGTAGCAAGCTTTTAGCTACCTTCAATATTTTGTGACTGTTTGATACGCCTGTCTAAAGAAAAGAATATAGACGGGCTCCTCTCCTTAATATTTTTCAGCTGTAAACCAAATAAATTCGACTCAAACAGATCAAACAAAATAACACTTCGTATTAATTGGCCTATTACTTGCTCCATTTAAAAAGAAATAAAAATGTGGAGTTATTTATGGACAGCAAGATGCCGACATTTACTTTTTTATGGCCCACCCCGAAGCGCTTTGTAACGGGTTCAATTTTAATGATTAGCTCTTTGGGATGGACAAGTTTAGCTTTTGCAAATGACTTTATGGATGATTGGCAAGACCAACTTCATGTTAAGACCTTTACCGATGCCAGAACCGATGATAATGCCAATGAAGACGCTAGCTTATGGAATATTGACTTAGGAGCAGATAAATACGATAGGGAGTTATACGAAAGGCCGACGTCATCAATGACAGGTACTTTGGATGGCTTACCAGCGGCAGAAACCTATTTTGAATTTTTGGATATTTCAACGGCCAGTGTTGCTTTAGACACTGAAAATGAACATGCTTATTTCTCCATTGATTTGGTAGGTGATTCATCTATCTCAGGGGGAATATCAACGACACAAGGCTTTAATGAAACCTACCGAGTTAGAGTTTCATCGGATAATGATTTTGTATCTGATGATGGTGAGGTAAATGGCTATATGTTTGCAGTCACTGACGCGGGAACTAGCTTAACTGAGTCATTTACGGATTTAACATCCTTTGACCAAACCCAAGGTTGGTATGATGACCCGCTTGATGGTAATGCCAGCGGCACTGGCATTAGTGTGACAGATGAAGGTACATTTGGTTATACCGAGCTAACGAGTCTAGGTGCAACATCTGATATTAGTTCGAGGCTGGTGGATAATTCAGTTCAGCTAGCGATTGATTATGGTAGTTTAGGGTTAGATAAAAGTGTGTTCAAGAATATTCTATTTGAAGCAAACAGTGGCGATATCGACCCCACAAATGCTTTTCTAAATGATGAGTACAGTGAAATTGAAGCGGGCTCCCCCTACGATTTGACAAATACACCAGACAGCATTTATGAGATAGATACACTTAAAGGTAAACGTGGGAATGGCTTAAAAGGTGCCCCTATTGGGGATTTAGGCTCAGGTTATTCCGCATTTATTTTATTGTCATTAATCTGTTTTAGCTTGCGAAGAAGGGTCATAAAAGGGCTTAATCAAATGTTTAATGTCACTTTATCAAATTGAGAAACCCATGAACATGTGATGCAAATTGCGATTCATTTTACAAAGTACGTTTTAATAATAAGATATAAACGGAGCGATTAAACGTCACTTAATGGGTAAATGAGACAGGTGTGAATGCTTTATTTGCAAACTATGCTTGATGAGTTAGATATCAAAGTTACCCGATTTAAACATGAGGCCGTGTTTAATTGTGCTCAAGCAAATTTACTTTTGCTGGATATTCCAGAGACTAAAAAATATGTAAAAAGTGAGGCGTGTAAGGCTTCTCTGTTAGATATACTAAACGATAAAATGTGTGGGAAGCGAAGTCGTCCTTACAGTGATATGTTGCCCTAGACGACAAGAATACAGAATATTGATCGATTATTGGCTCATGTAAAACGACAATATCAATTTATTCCTTCTCTATAATGGCTTCTGCTTCCAGCAAGACGTCATTGATAGAGACAAATTGATAACGCTTATTAACTAATATCTGACCCAATTCGATACAATGGCATTTTGCTTTTTCTTGCTCTTCTTTATCACTTATCATATTAAAGTCTATAAGAGGAACTGCCATAGTTGCCTGTCTTATGAGTTCACAGCCCGCATACCCTAGACTATCTAAGAAAATGCTCCTTAAGAATCTTGCTTGATAGGTCGTGTTTTGTAATGCAAGGTTTTTTGTCTTACTTTCCATCAAGTCACTAAATATATTTGCAAATTGATGCCAAATATCTCTGATGGATTGAATGAGATAATCTAAATGATCTGCTCTTTGATGTGATTTTAAACTAAGGGCACTGGTACAAAAATCCAGTAAAAAACTGCCTAAAACTGTACCAATATCAAAGCCAATTGGACCATAAAATGCATACTTTGTATTTATGACTTTAATATTCTTGTTATCGATTAAAATGTGTTCAGGGGTTAAATTACCATGTACAAACGCTTGGGTAGAATTGAGACATTTGGCTTTTAGTTCAGCTAATTCTGATTTAAACGTTTCGTCTTGTTTTAGTTCAAATAGGAAGTCTAAAGAAGCTTGAGAGAGGTGTTTTAGGTTTAACTCATCATCAGGTTCAGTGAGCGCTGAATAGTCTGTGGTTAATTGATTATCTGAATTTATTAGTTGGCATATCTTGGTATTTTTATCTACTTTCGATAAATAAAAATCACTAGTGTAAAATAAAGTGTGAGCAAGAAAATAGCCTAGCTGTTGACCAACATTAGGGAGCGTCTCGCCCTTAGTTCGTGTTGTTATAATGCTTTGATACTCTGATACATCTTGCATGACAAAACAGGATTGACTGCTATCGTGAAGTAATACTTTTACAGTGTGTTCGGGGCAGCAGCGATGATGCTCTAAGGTACGTTCTACTTCAATATTTATCCTCTCTTGCGCTGAAAAAGAGTTAGATTTAGCTTGCTTAATTATGACAGTTTTTTGATTTTGATCACTAATTTGAAATATATGATTAAGTTTATTATCTGATAGTTTATTACAGGTTAATAAGATCGTTTCTTTAAAAAAATCTTTTTGAACAACATACTTGAGGACACTTTTTTGATCAAGTTTTCTATAGTCTGTCATAAGTTTTCTCTTTGTAATTATACGCGCTAAGATCATCGACAAATTCACCTTAAATTAAAGGCAGATTATTCGCAAGCTGAAGTATTAAACGCTTTTCTCTCACTTATCACAGAAGACATTTGATGTGGTGATATCTAAGCCCTTGCAAGGGACATACAGTATGGTTTCCTAAATGAACAACCTAATAAAGGGGTTCAAAAAACCTCTTATCCGCCTTATTAGACAAACGTCATACAAGACATTAGATTGACCTAGTTTGGGATCCTTTGGACTTGAATTCAGGGATAACACAGGATGACGTTTCTTTTTAAAGCCCATAGGGCGGACCTAAAAGCCTTATATCTAAGTTGAGAGTCAAACCAATAGCGTCATTTTTAGGTGATATCATATGGCTACTGTCTCATGAATTTTATCCGCCCAAAGAGGCGAAAAAATTTATTCGAAGGCTCCTTGGGAAGGGAAAGCTATTATTCTTGTTTAATATAGTGACTAAAAACAAACAAATTTTTATTATCCGCACGGCTTGAAAAATGAGTAATTTCATTTAAGCAAATTGAGGTTATTTGGTTAATAAGAAAAGAAAAGTATTAATCAAAAAGTATTACATATATTTACTTTTAAGGCATAAAAATCACACATTCTATCGACAGTATGTATTCAGGTTACAAAATTAAAGAAGCCAAAACGGACGATAATTTCCCTCTGTTTTTGTGTGCCTACTTTTTAATTAGACAGGAAGTATATTATGTCAAAATCGAAAATGAGTACAAATTTAAACCCATTATATCAAGCATTATTGGAAGCCTTTGCCAGTAGTAAACTCGTATGTGATGAAAAGACACCTAAGGAAAAAATGAAAGAAGAATTAATACCTTTAGGTGGCGAGGCTATGGTTATTAATAATGACTTATATGATGGGGTCAATAATTTGGTATCAGGAGAAGATGGTTACGTTACACAAGGGCAAGACATTGTCAGTGCCACCATAGAGCAGCTAAAAGAAAAAATTGTGGCATATGTCGATTTATTGAAAGTCGGGCAAAGGTGTGGTGCTTACCTTGACCAAGTCTGCTTAGAAATTGTCAAACAGCTGCCTGGATTTGTCAAAAAGGTCATGGACTTTATTGCACCAGGGGTGACCGACTTTGGTTCGGCTGCTTTAAGTATTAAAACAGCGTTAAGTAAAGCTTTAATCCTGGCTAAAACCACCCAGTTAACCGAACTCGCAAAATTTCCCGTTGCTGGGGATGTTATTGCCTGCATCCGTAGTGAAATTGATAGTGCGGCGGCAGCGGCGGCTGGTAATGGTTTATTCAGCTCTTTGAAAGGTATTGCGGCTGTTGCCACAATGGGGGGATCGTCAATTGTCATGTCGGTCGTAACGGCCGTTGTTGAAATTTTTTACTTTATTAAAGGTATTATCGATAAGGAAAAAATGCGAGCTCAGTACCGTGTTTTTATAAAAGACTGTAATGCTATGCTAAGTAAACCAGTATCTGATCGTACTTTTAAGCTATGGTTTTCCAGAAATATGACAGATATTCCCGTATTAGCTTCTTATGTGGTATGCATGCCCTCGTTTGGTTCACCCTATAATTTCATTAATTTAATTGAAGCCCAAACAGTAAAGCCTTCTCGCACAATGAAAATGGGCTATTCCATTAAAAAAGCGAAAGCTTGGATTAGACGTAAAGACGTCAAAAGCTTTAAAGAATATAGCCAAAAATCGACTTACCGTGCATATCGAGATTTGCAAGCTGAAGCAAGGCAATTTATTTCCGGTGATATTGAAATTACCAGTACCAAGCCTGGGGCTATGCAGGCATTTAATGCAGCAAGGGGGGAAACCAACTTTATTCCGGGTACTGATCAAAAAGCATTTGAGGATGCGGTTAGAAAACTAAGTCATGAACACTTAAAGAGTGGCGTCACAGCTAAAAATTTTATGGCTTCGCAAGTACAAGGCATACCGGGGCGCTTAACCAGTGCAGTTGGTGAAGGTGTGGGTGAACTTTTGGTTCCTGAATAGTTTGCAATCATAAAAGGGAGAATTAATTGACCCGATATTAATTAAGTGGTTACTGTGAGTATTTTTTAAGCACACTTAATTCGTCAAAATACGCTTGTTGGATAATAAGTTATAAACTAAAGTGTGGTTATAAATTATTATATTGACAGGTAACCAGCCATGCCAACAAGCCAAAGCAGCATGACACTCACCCCCTTGTATAGTGCTTTGTTAGAAGTGTTTGCAAGCAGTAAATTAGTGTGTGATGAAAGGACTCCAAAAGAAAAAGTACAAGAGGAACTGTTTCCTCTTGC
>Ga0209395_1001584_pt1 | contig 31530 bp, 22 predicted proteins | sample GOMGulsemesocosm_3_FD_184635 | JGI IMG/M metagenome (GOLD analysis project Ga0209395, IMG submission 184635) | Methane-oxidizing microbial communities from mesocosms in the Gulf of Mexico - GOM9D Gulf of Mexico (SPAdes) (version 2) | ecosystem: Environmental > Aquatic > Marine > Cold seeps... | reverse complement strand
ATCAACATACGCCATGTCATATTCATGACAAAAAAGATGTGAACTGTAAATAACTATTTTAGTTTTTTTGTTAACTTACATTGTATAGTTGAAAAGCTAGCACCAAAGAATGGCTTTTTCTTTTGGGATGGCTAACGACCCTACCTATAGATAGGGTCGATACCGGAAAAATAACTGGACGTTAATGGCCAGTTTCAAAAAACTTTTTTGCTACCGCTCCATTAGGCTAACAAAATACTCTAAACGGAATAGGAACCTGAGGCGCTGTTAACGGCTGCTGTATTTCGACCCTGTAATTCCTCATAACTCTCACGGATGCCTTCCCAACCGGCTTTTATTTCCAGTAGCAGCCCCATGACTTCGTTGATGATATCGGTATCGTTGAGACGGTTGGCATCAAACAGGCGGCGGGTCATATAATCGTAGAGGCGCTCCAAGTTCACACTGATGTCACCACCGCGTTCATGATCCAGGCTTTCCTGCAGACTGCACAAAATCTCGACCACTTGGCCAAGTTTTTCGTTTTTCTTTTCTATATTTTTCTGTTCGATAAATACTTTTGACGCCGCCAGGCGAGTGAGGCCCCCTTCTAACAATAGCTGTATCAACTTATGGGGATCTGCCTCCAATACTTCAGTTTGCAAACTGACCTGGCTGTATTCCTTGGCACCTTTTGTATACATGCCGATTCTCCTAGTGGGCTTCTATTAATTTAACGGCAACAACTACTAATACTTTACGACTTTTTATTTATTCTAGCTCATCAAGAGCAACCATCACCGCTCATTGCCATCCCTGGCACCGTGTCATGGCTTATCCGGATGCAAATACTTAAGTTTACCCCGCGTAAGAACTCTGACCATTAACCCTGAACATTCCTTATTTTTTGCTCCTGCAAAAATAAGATACCGCCCTTCCTTGGGCATAAAAGTCGGCAATACATTGCCCACATTTTAATTACTCAATTCTTAAGCCTTTGATTTTTAAGCACTTTAAAAACTGGCATGGGCCGTGCTGTGCATGAGTATCAAATATTTTTAAACATCGAATTTGGGATGAGGGAGCACTTTATGGCAATACCAATGCAGAGCAATAAGCGGCCGAAGGTTAGTGGCCAAAAATCACCAGCCATGAAGCTTCATCGCAAGAGCGCCTACGATGCATTACATAGTACGCAGACAGGTAATTATAGCCCCCTACAAAACAACAAGTTATTAACCCAGGCCAAACTGCATATTCAGCAAGCGTTAGATCTTGCCATGGACGATGGTGACTGCCTCAACCTGCTGGCCAGAATCGAACTGGAGCGAGGACAGTTAATAGCCGCTGACTTTGCCATCTACCAGGCCATCAGCGAAGCCCCTGAAAACGGTGGCTACTGGTACAGTGCAGGGCATGTTGCCTTGGCCCAACAAGATTTCGCAAAGGCACAAACGGCATTTAGAAATGCCATTAAATTTGCCCCAAAAGAAACTCGTGCCGAGGTAAGCCTAGCCTATACTCTGGCACAAGATGGCAAGCTGGTGGAGGCGTTCCAGCATTACCGTGAACTGGCCAAGACCCAGAGCCAGGACTTACATATTCGCTCTCAGGTGGTGGACCTGGCCAGCCAAATTAAGGCCGACTATTACGACATTGAATTAGAGCAGGACCTGCTAAGTTTTCTTAAGTGGGATAAGGTTAATTTAAATCAACTGGGCACTCTGGTATGCAGTTTATTGGAATATAAATTTGGCCTTAACCAGCAAGGCACCGCCACCAACTTTGATGGCATTGCCAGTAGTCCACTTTTATTGGCTGCTCTGCGCCATACTCTTATAAAGAGTGAAGACCTGGAGAAGCTCATCATGGCATTGCGCCATGAGTTATTGAGTCACAGCAGTCAGCGCGGACAACTTAGTAAGGATTATATTTCACTGTGCCAGGCCATCGCGCAATACGGTTTACGCAACGAATTTATATTGCCAGCCACTCAGGCTGAAAGTGGCATGGTACTGGTATTGGAAAATGTCATCGATTCAGCATTGAGCCAATTTGGCTGCACGGCGTTGGATGTGTCCGGAGCCTTGTTGTTAATGAGTATGTATCAAGATTGGCAAGGTTTGAACCAGTATGAAAAACTCATGAGTTTCGATACTCAAAACTGGCCCGATGAAACCTATCAATTAAAGTTATGGCACAACGAATTTCAAACCCTTAGTACTTATGGTTTTGAACAACTGACCCCTATTCCCCATGGCCGTGACCATACTGTAAAAGAGCAGTATGAAAATTTTCCTTACCCTAGATGGGAAACCCTGGATTACAAAAAGAACATTAACTACGGTGTCGCTCTGCGCCATGAATTCCCTAATGCCAAATTGCCTCGCTACCTGTTAGAGGATAACTTAAACATATTAATAGCTGGTTGCGGCACCGGTCGCCATGCCATCAATGTGGCCAAGTACTTTAACGGGGTAAAAGTGTTGGCTGTAGACATCAGTAAAAATAGCTTGGCCTATGCCAAACACATGGCGCTAGAGCTGAACATAGACAATATTGATTTTAAGCTGGCGGACCTGACAAAGCTGCCGCTGCTAGGAAAAAAATTCAGCATCATCGAGTGCTCTGGCGTGTTGCATCATATACGCCACTATAAAAAGGCGCTCAGTAACTTATTAGCGAATCTAAAGCCAAATGGCCTGGTTAAAATATCTCTTTACAGCAAACGTACCCGCGAACCAGTGAATCAAGTTCGTGAGTTATTTAAGCAGGACAACATTCAAACGGACCGCCACAAGATTCAGGTAACCCGGCATGCCATTATGCAAAGCGATATCATAAACAAGAAAATTGGTATTACTTCATCAGACGATTTTTACAGCATGAGTGGCACGGTGGATATGTTGTTTCATGAATATGAGAGGCAATATACACCGCTCATGATTAGAAAGTTGTGTGGTGAATTTCAATTAGATTTCCTGGGTTTTAGTAATTTGACTCATAAAACCAAAAGGGATTTTAAAGACTTTCACGGTACACAGGAAAATTTACTTGATCTTAAACAGTGGGATGAATTTGAAGAAGAGTACCCCCATACTTTTTCCAATATGCTTCAGTTTTATTGCCAGTATAAGCCCAGATTGACCATTAAGAAGTAGATCGGATTCTAGAACAGTTATTTTAGGATATGTGTAAAAAGTTTTCCGCAGCTGCTTTTCGCGCACAGGGTGCGCTCGTACGAGGCCACCCCCGCGCCCAACATTCCAAATTCAACACCCCCACCTAAAAAGATCTTCGCTTAGGTTAAAAAAACGGAAGATTATTTTTTAAGCACTCAGTAATCTAAAACGATGGTAAACGAATAAGTAATCACTTATTAGCAGCCGCAGCAAAGGCTTCAAATTGTTGGGTTAAAAATGTCTCAGTGCTTTTAATGCTGGCGATAATAATATCCGCAGCCAAAAACTTAGCTCGTAATAAAGCTTCTTGTGCCACCATACGGGTATCCAGGTCGGATTGTTCTTCTGCCAACTCATCTAAATCATCATTAAGGCCAGCCGTCTGTAAACCAAGAGAACCTGTACTGCTATTGAGATACAAATCCAGTAAGTCATTAATCTGATCAGCCAAACCCGAGATGTAATTTACCGTTCCTCGATCACCCGTGCTGCCGCCGATGACTTTAATACGCACCCCGCTGGCATCGTCCGTCGAACCCACCGCATCACTGCCCTCCTCTCCATCTGCTTGACCCACTTCAAATCCATAAGCGGTTTGTGCAGCAGAAGATACTGTGGTCATAGTGACATTGGAATCATCACCTGTGATATTGGATATCAGGCCAATTTTGCCATGCAAAGCCGATGCTGCATCATCAGTGTATTCGGCTTTTATGCTATAGCCCAAGCTGGAAAAAGCACTGGTACCGTCCACTGCCAATTCTATGGCCGTAGCTAACGCGGTACCGGTAAGGTATGTTCCCTGACCTACAGTGACTTCCGCCTCAACACCATTTAAGTTCATGGTAAATGTTTCGTTAGTGCTATCCACCACCACCACCCCTGCAGTGGCGACAGCCGACTGATTGGCAATAAAGTAACCATTGGTGGCCTCGGTAACGCCGCTTTGTGCGCTAAGGTATTGGCCGCTGCCCTTGGCAGTAATACCATTAATGCTACCGGCTACATCGCTGCCAGTTTGGGCTGTGGTTTCCGATCCGTCGGGAATGTGAACCCCCAAAGAGGAACCGGCCGAGCTACTCACGTTACTAAAGACCAGAGTTGTGGCCTGCCCGCCTATGGTGATTTCCAATTGGCCGGTGCCGTTAGTGGAGTCATTCACAAAATCGACATTGGCTGTGATGTCATAACCAAATTCCACATCATCACCAATACCAAAGGCGTCATAGCCATTGGTTTGAGTTTCTGCCACTAAGCCCAGGTTAGCCGTTGTGGTTCCCGCGATGTTGGAAATTTGAATGGAAGCACTGGAACCAAAGGTGTTAGCGGTTTTAACACCATTTTTGGCGGCTGTTTCGAAAATTAATTGATCACTACTATCGCGCTTTACGACCACATCTCCAGCCTCAAATTGACCTGATGCCACTAGCGCAGTATCCAGTGCCGTTTGAATTGCGGTAATGGTATCGTCACCATCTCCAGAGCTGGCATCAGTATTCACATCCACACTCATGGTGACGCCGTCCACAGTCATATCAAAGGTGGCATTGTTGGCACCACTAAAGTCTATGCCGGTAGTAATGGCCGATGCGGCTGTAGTTTGCGCTCCACGGCCATCACTGGACACCTGTAAGTATTCGGTATGTCCCGTAGTATCCGAGGTCAATAATAAGCCTGTGCCTGATAAAGACGCGGTAACCACCCCCCCACCAAAGGCCGTATCAAGAGCCGTCTGAACATCGACAATGTTATCGCCCGAGTCTGTATTCACTACAATCTCATTAGAGGTGCCATTTACATTTAAGGTAAAACCACTGTTGATGGTAGAAAAATCAATATTGGTGGAAATATCCCGAGACCCAGCATCACTAGAGGCTCCAACGACCAAGCCAGTGAAATTAGCATCGGCAGCCAGATATGTATTGATATCGGTTTCCAAGGCAGTAGCTATGTCGTTACCCGTAGTGTAAGTACCTGCGGTCAACTCTATGGTGGTCGATGTGGATATGCCGTCCAGAGTCAAGTCAAAGGTCATATCACTGGCTGCTACCGTTAGCCCGGCATCACGCCCATTAGTCTGCACACCATCGGTGGCGTCCAGACCCAGTAAGGTATCCGATGAGGTTGCTCCCACCGCCGTGATCTCGATAGTTTTGGCCACGCCCACCGCTGTGGTGGTAAATAACAATTTATTGTTATTATCAAAAGAAGCGGTTACGTCACCATTTAAGGCGGTGGCATCGATCGCATTTTGAATGGCTTGCAAAATATCCAAACGGTCTCCAAAGACACTATCGCCATTTAAATCACTGCTAGCAGCATCTTCATTTACCGTCACGGCTACGGCACCACCACCGTCTATATCCAGAGAAAATGTGGCATTAACCAGGTTAAAATCAATGCCATCGTCAGATGCCACCGAAGTAGTAGATGGTGTAGAGGACGCACCCAACCCCACCAGGTAAGCAGAGCTTAATGCCGCTAAATTGGCTCCCTCATAGGTACCGACCGCCAACTCATTTAACCCTAGGGAGTTTGCCGAGTTTGTATCCACAGAGGTAAACGACACCTCAGAACTGGAGCCATATCTGTTGGAGGAAATGTCAAAACGTTTATTGGTGGAGTCATAGCTCACTGTCACCTTGGCGCCCACATTTGACAAGCTGGCGGTGGCATTAATTTGTGATTGGATTTCTGCCGCCAGCGAAACCCCTGTGGTGTAACTGGCCTGAGTGAGACTAAATGTGCCCGAGGTTCCATCTACATCAATGGTATAATCATTGTTGGCATTGTTAATGATCACTGCAGAGGAAAAGTCCAAAGCTGAGATGGTCGCTCCTTCAAAGGTCCCCTTGGAGGCCACAGTGGTAATATTTACTGCGTAGTCACCGGCCTTGGTATTTACGGAATCGTTACTGAACTGAATTAGCGAATCGGTGGTGGTACCACTGACCCCAAATATATCAATGACCGTATCTCGGTCTTCCTCCATGGCCGCTAAAAAATCGGTGACATTAAATTTTAACGCAAAATCACTATTTTGATCCCGCTCTATGCCCAGTTCGGCAAACGACCCAAACTCTTTACCGGTAATACCGGATACCGAGCTGGATAACAAATTATTAACCCCCACCATCAGGGTGCGGATAGTAATATCACCCGTTAATATACCGGCTTCATCCTTTGTTGCATCGTAGTCGGTATAAAAATCGACACTTTCTCTTAAGTCATTATAGGCGGCCACCATTTCATCAATTTTGTCAGCAAAGGTGGTAAGGTCGGCACCCACCGTCACGGTAACGGTTTGCCCCACATTGGCCGACTGCAAGTTTAGAGTTGTGCCGGTAATCAGGTCAGTAATCGCATTGGATTCACGAGTAACCGACAAGCCGTTAAAGGTTAATACCGCATCCTGCGCAGTTTGAGATTCACTTAAATTAGACGCTGTTGCCTGGGACGAGTTATAAGCGAGCCCTTCCAGACCATCACTTGACAGGGCGCCACCTGACGAATCCCGTGCGGTAATTTCCATGCTGTTATCCAAACCGGAATCGTCGCTGACCAAACTTAATTTATAACCAGAGCCATCAAACACGATGGCCGCCGTTACTCCAAAGTCGGCTGTATTGATGGCATCGCGTATATCGGAAAGTGATGAGTTAGCCCCTATGGTGACCGTTTCACCTGGTTTATCGGCATTTTCAGTAAAGGTATCGTAGGCTCCGCCCCCTGTGTACGTGGTGGTACCAAATTTAAATTCCAATACCCCACCTGTGGCCGTTACCTCTGTGGTGGAATCGGCAAAGCTGGCACTGGCCAGAGAGTGGGCCTGCGCCATAGCCTGCACTTCGATCGAATACGTACCCGGTACCGCCGAGCTGCTGGTGGTGGCCGTTAAAATGGTCTCATCACTGGAGCTGGAAAGAGTAGAGCTTATGACGTCATCATCTGACAAATCCTCTATGGCAGATTGAAAAGTTGACAACTTACTGCTGATTTCACCAAAGGCTGAGATTTTCGCCTCGGTAATTTCTTTACGTGAGTTAATCAGGTTCTCTGTGGCTGCACGATCGGCTGTGATGATTTGTTCAACCAATTCACTGGTTAAGACATTTGACCCTAATCCCAATGTTTGAATACTGGCCATAGCAGCCTCCGCTTTATTTGAGCTAGCAATTAACTAATAGAGCAATTGCTGTGCCTTGTATCGAGCAACCCGAAAAATAAAATGGTCTTAGACCAAAAAAAGACCCCTTGCCACCATGCCTCGGGAATACAGGGTCCAGCACGAAAAGTCCCGCTCCTTGCCATCCTGGCAACGCGGAATATGTAACCCCCCTTCCGTGCCTTCCTGGCAGTGAGGGATAGAATACGTCCCTGTAAATCCCCTCTCCGGCCTTCCCTGGCAGCGAGGGATAGAATACGTCCCTGTAAATAAACCCCTCATTATCTCCTTTAACGGCGGTAATGAGGATTGCTTTAATGGCAAGTTAGACTAAAGAGGAATAACTGCCACCTTTAATGATGTGCACCCACTCGCACTTGTGCCGCAAACAATAACCACGGTTCCTCCTCATTAAATCTACCAGCTAGCTCCACTGCCCACGCGATTGGGGTCTGCCTGGTCAGTAGCTTGTGCTCCCAATCGTAAACTTTAATCACTGGCCTACCGCTATCATCATCCACCTAAAAATTAAGCGCTCTGGTGGTACACCGCACATAAGCATTCAACTTGAATACCGCACTTTCAACGATCTCTTTATCGACTTGCTGCGCCACCTTCGTTACATTTTCTTCCGGCTATTTATTACCGCTATTATTGCTGCCTGCACCTTCTTTTTTCCTTGAGGTGCCGTGGTTAGCGAAGTCCGTGCCCATGCTGAATTCGCCAGTTCGCGCTGACGAATTATTGAACCTGAAAAATAAGTTATTCGCTGTACTGTCTAGGCTATTTACTGCGTACTTAGTGTTGTTAGTTGATTGGCCACCGCACCTCCTGGCTGGCGTGATTGATGGTATTACGCACACAGCTTCAATTTTAAAGCCACAACGGTACGCCCTACCGCCCACAAGGTTAAAAATCTACGACCTAATTTAATTTGCGGCCAGCATTCGCCGCTCTTCAATATTAAACCAAGAAAATTCCATACAAAACAATTTTATATGTAAGGTTAATCGCCATGAATAAGCCAAACCAATAACATTAGAACGTTTAAATTATAAAATTGGTATCACACTTGCTTAAATAGAAATAACGAAACACTAAAATAATCAATATTTAATTATCACATTTAAGGTCTGATCTATAGTTTTAACAGATATATAAGCTTGAGGGTAAGTCACACCTTTCAAACTTTTCCACTGAACTAATTTCATACTTATTTAGCCGAAACAGAAACATTAAGGCGCTTTAAACACATGAAAAATGCAAATCTAGACATCAATAACGACTATAAGTTATCACCTGATTTTTTCATTATTGCCGAAAATGAAGTTTCACTTCTCCTAGCCAATAGTTTAATTAATAGTGATGAAGACCTCCAAGCATCTAATATCAGCAAGTTATTTTCCATTTACAAAGACACCATGGTTAGTTTATCTAACATATCTGAAAATAATTTAGAAAACATAGCTCACCCACATTTCTCATTAAAAAAGAGTGAAGGAACAAAGATTAAAGATGAGATATTCAATATTGAAAATGGCAACCACCTAGTAACATTTGGAATGTTAACCAGCCGAAATTACATTGAAAATTCCACATCTAAAAAATATAAAAAAACAGAAGAAGCAGACCCCCACATCCAATTCCTAACGGATTCAATAAGCCATAAATTAACCATAAAAAATTTATTCAACTTAATACTTAATTCAAATCGAGATAGTAGAGAATTAAAACATGGCATACCTATTCTTACCGCTGTGGATGATTCAGATTTTTTATCCGGTACTTATCCAAAATCAAAATATATAAAGTTATTATTCGACCTTAACTCTGACCACTCTTTAGTAAATAAGAATTCTTACTTCAACGGAACTATTAATTACAAATCATCGAATACACTATATATAAGTTGCAGCCAACTATTTGATTCCCCTAAGGTCTGTTTTTTAAAAATAAAGGAGTTCTTAAATAAAAATAATGAAAACAATACACAGAAAGACACCAGCATAGAGTCTAGCTACCAAAATCACATTGAAAAAAATACTAAAAAACCAAAGATAAGCTCCCTTCAGTCATTAAGCCCTGATTTATTCAAGGACCCTGATTTTTTCATTTCCGGGCCACCAAGAAGCGGTACGTCGCTATTAACGGTACTGCTTAACAACCATGATTCTGTTGCTATTGCACAGGATACCAGTGTATTTACCGAGCTAAGACGCGCTACAGCATGGCTTGACCAAATCATGAATAAGAATTTCAAGGGGAATTTAAATTTTGATAAATATTCAAACTTATCGATAGAACATGCAAGTTATATTGCTAACAAGCCTCTCGTTTTAGATTCAATAGAAGATAGTCTACTTATTAGTTGCTTCTTCACTTGTTTAATGCGATTTCATTCTATCGACTTTTTCATCCCCGACCCAAGAAAAGATCGAGGAACAGGCATTAGATATTTAAATCACATAAATTTCAAAAGCGCCTTTCACGAAATACATCAATCAAAACTGTCATTTAAATACCTGTTAAATTATTGCATAAATTCAATAATCCATGGTGAAAACGTCAAAGGAAAATTACACGGTGAAAAAACACCATCACACATGTTGCAATCTACATTTCTACGAAAGTTATATCCAAATGCAAAATTCATTAACCTGATTAGAAACCCAATAGGTTATATTGGATCAAGGCAACAAAGATTGAACGTCCCTATTAAGACCCACTGCGATTACTTCAAGAAAAATATAGACAACATGATACAAGACGATGATAGAACAATAACCATTAGATATGAGGATATGATTAACAATCCAAATATAACACTTAATAAAATACATGATTTTTTAGGCATTACTAAAACAGCTATAAATAACTCTCTTGATCCTGGTGCCTACCCAAAATACGTTGGTAAAAAGATTGACAAGAATAGGGATAAACAGAATCTTGATTTTTTATCAGACACCATTAAAAGTGAAATAAAATATCATTTAAGGGACATATTTGAACAGTATTACCCTGAGCTACTTTAGCGACATATTAAACAATCATTAAAATATATCCAGAGGTAGACCAGGCATGAATATTGCCCAGTAAAGGTACTCTATTTATTAATTTAAAAATTATTCACACCTTAAATTTAGTATGCATCATTTTATTTCAGTATAATAGGAGAGCAATATGAACAAAAACATTACCTGGCATATGCCAAGTGTATTCTCTTCAGACCGATTTAAAAGAATGAAACAAGCTTCCTGTACCGTCTGGATGACGGGGCTATCGGGATCAGGAAAATCAACTATCGCTCAATTAGTCAGTAAAAACCTGCATGAAAATAACATCAATGAATTCGTTTTGGATGGGGATAATATAAGGCATGGGCTTTGTTCCGACCTGGGGTTTAAAGCAAGCGACAGAAAAGAAAATGTTCGCCGTATTGCTGAGACAGCTAAAATCCTTAATGAAGCCGGTATTACTGCTATTTGCCCGGTTATTTCTCCATACACAGAAGACAGGTTAATGGTAAAAAGTATCATTGGTGAAAATAAATATATTGAAGTATTTTGTAACTGTGATTTAAAAACCTGTGAACAACGGGATCCAAAAGGGCTATACAAATTGGCCCGACAAGGAAAAATCATAGATTTCACAGGAATCAGTGCCCCATACCAGACACCCACAGCCCCATCAATCATTGTCGACACATCTGTATTGAATAAATTCGAATCTGCAACTCATATCATTTCCTACTTACGTGAAAGAAAACAATATCTACCCACTGTATCGTTTAACTCACTCCTATCAAAAATAGATTGAATAACAGCCAAGATTATTTATTTTCAGCCCACTAATTGGCGGTAGATCATTATTGATGCTTACCTTATACTCGGTGGTCAAGTTTAGTTGCCACTACACTATTTAATAAAATAAGGTTACGAGCTAGCCCCTAACCAATCAATACCTTAAGCCCCCATAATAAAAGCCCGCATCCGATTCATAAAAACTAAATCAGATAAAGGCTAGGTTATTGCTTCTCACTCTGTAGCATGACGATATCCGTATGCATTACACCTTTTCAGAAATGAGAAGCCACTACAGTATTACACCTGAGCTTCAAACAATAACGATGGCTCCTCCTCGTTTAGCCTACGAGCCAGCTCCAATGCCAACTCGTTGGGGATTTGCCTGATCAGTGTATCCGATTCCCGATCATAGACTTTAATAACGGTTTTACCGCTATCATCATCCACCTGGAAGTCGAGAGTCCTAGTAGTACTCTGCACATAAGCATTTAACTTGGATACCGCATTTTCTACGGCCTGCTTATCAACTTGCTCTGGCACCTTAGCAACAATTTCTTCCGGTAATTTATTGCCGTTTTCATTACTGCCTTGCACCTTGTTATTAACCTGAGGTGCAGTGGTTAGCGGATTTCGTGGCAAGGGTTCTACCCTGCCCAACCCTGCTTTCATGTCACTCATATTTCACCTCTTCTAAGCTATTCTTTAAAAACTTCAAAGGATTGAGCCTCTTACAAGGCTCCATCACCTAGCCTATCCGAGTAATGACAACACTTGCTGTGGTCCCGCATTGGCTTGCGCCAAGATGGAGATACCCGCCTGCTGCAATACCTGGGTTCTTGAGAGTTCTGCCGTTTCTGCCGCGAAATCCGCATCCTGAATTCGCGAGTTCGCCGCCGACAGGTTGTTGGACGTTACCGATAAGTTGTTCACGGTACTGTCCAGTCGGTTTTGTATGGCACCCAAGTTCGCCCTTTGACTGGCCACCGAACCGATGGCGTTATCCAGCGCCTTAATGGCGGCGGCCGCACCGGCCACCGTGGTGATATCCAGGTCAGAGAGTCGTGTACCCGCTTCGCTAGAGCCGTACTCACCCACCCTGAACCCAATGCCCTCAAGTGCAGCGGCACCATTGGAACCAGCTTGAATATCTATTAATCCAGGCCCATCCAGAGTTACCGAACTGTACGTTGTCTCGGCAGTAGCGGCGTAGGTGGCACCACCCGATATATCAGCCTCGGCCACATTTAAGCCGATGGCGGCACCCGTTAGGGCATCAAATGCACCACTGGATTCCGACGCAGCTTTTTCAGAGTTATTGATTACCACACTGATGTTACGACCATCTGCAGCCGTCAGTGTCATACCTTGGCCATCATCAATGGCAGTCACACCGGTTTGACCCGAGATAGCATTGATGGCAGATATGGCTGCGGCCCTGTCATCGGCGCCGCCATTTTCACCGTTCGTGGTAATCACCGACGTTTCCACACCGTTGATAAAGATAGAGCCCTGCTGTGGGGTATCCGTGGTGTTGGTCGCCACCTGAGTTCCCCCAGATAAGCTGGTGGTATTCACCGTGGCCACCACACCCGTTGAGTCTGATACTCGGTTAATGGCGGCAGCGGTGGCAATACCACTGGCCTGCTTACTACTGGACAGCGCTGCGTCACTGGAAGAAGTATCATCCGATGCCTTGGCAGTCTCTACAGCAACGCCGTTAAGCACCAGGTCACCTGAATCCAGCCCGTCTGGTGTCGCGACACCATCTACCGCCGTATTGGATTTTTGATAGTCAACCAAACCCGCCAGAGTAGTAAAGGCATCGCCCGTACCGGTATTATTGGTCACTATTTCCACACTGGAGCTAGACCCCGCCGTATCGGACGTAATGGTGACGTAACCATCTAGGTCGGTGCCAACCGTGACGGTACTGCTTTGCCCGGCTGCGGCTAATGCATCGTTTATTTGCACTTGCACATAGGCGACGGCGGCAGCAGTATCACCCACGGTGACGTTTGCGATATCCACATCTATGGTCGCACCGTTATCAATGCTGACCCTAAAGGTTTCAGCATCAAATGCATAAGCCGACGCCGCTAAGGCGGTACTGAAATTTTGCCCTCGCACGGCACCCACCACGATTTCACCAGACGCGGTTACGCCGCCTTGGGAGGCCACCGCCCCGGAAACCCCGGTGTCTGTCATATTGGTTCTTATGCCCAGTACGTCGATTTCTTCAATGTCATCACCGGTAGTATCGATGCTATCGATATTTACACTGGAGGTGGTGCCCTTGGTATTAGACGCGATCACCAGCTGGTTATCTGCGTTAGTGGATAAGGATACCGAACCGGATTGACCGTCAGCCGTGAGGGCCGCGTTTATTTGTGTCTCCAGGCCCGTTAGGTAGGCATCAAGGCTATCAAACTGGGCGTTGGTGGCCGTGGTTTGTATGTAGTTTACCGTGACACTATCACCACCATCTATTGAGATACCAAACGACACGGTTAATGCCGCAGCAATGCCGGCTATCAACGCATCATCCAAACCACCGGTTGAGGAACGCTGAGCGATCACTGAAGCCTGAGTCGCGGTGGAACCGGAAACAGATTGTGATTGGCCAGAGGCAAATGCTTGCCCGGCGTTGAAGGAACCCTCCTGTAATCCGGTGCTGGTTAAGCTGCCACTACCGGCTGATATATCAATGTCAGAGCCATCAACTGATCTTAGGGTGATAGAGCCTTCATAGGTTTCACTGGCATTCTCCACACCGTTTTCTCCCACAAACCCGTTGGCAGAGAAAGCACCCAATGTATTAGTGGCCAGACCTATAGTTTCTGCACCGGCATTTACCGCTAGGATTCTAACCGCGCTGTCTGTGCCTTCTTCGGACGAGGTAATCACCAAACGATAGCCGTCATCTACGGAGACATTAACCGTTCCTGTCTGACCATCGGTAGCAAGCGCATTGTTAATGGCGGTTTCAACCTTGGCGGCATAACTGTTTAACTCTGTTTCGAGACCGCCACCCAGAGTTGAGAAGACGTTGGCTTCTGCCCCCAAGGACACCAAGACGGCGATGCCACCGTCAACTTGAATGCTAAAGGCCACATCACTTGCCGTTACCGTGTCATTATTGGTGGCGGCGCCATTATTGGCCGCTAAGCCCACATAGCCGGTATAGGTACCATTGGTATTGTCCTCACCGTTGCCCCCGGTGTCTTGAAAATAAAGGGTTGCCAAGTCAACCAGAGAACCCAGAGCACCGGTCGTCGCCATCCCCAGTATTTCGGCAAAATCAGCATTGGCTGCGGCACCTGCGGAAACCACCGTGGTAATTTCCAGACTGGAGGCAGTTCCCGAGCTATCGGAAGTAAGCGTTAAGATACCGTTAGACTGCGAGACCGTAACGCCTACGTTCAAGCCATTGTTGGTCACCGCTAAATCAATGGCCGCCTGTAAACTGGTCACTACCGTGTCAATAGAGGCACCGGTTCCTGTTAATGTAACGGTAATGGCTTCTTCACCGTCTATCGCGATATCAAAGGTTCCGGCTAATGTTGCACCAAAGGTGGCAGCCGCAACACCGGTAATGCTGGCGGAATTAGCACTCGCACCAGAAGTGGCACCCGCCCCCCCCGCGGTCAACCCGGTGGCCGTTGCGGTTACCCCACTGGCATAGGCATTACCGTCTGATGCAAACTTATCGTACCTAAGTTCGATATTACGGCCATCAGCAGCTATTAAAGCGATGCCTGAATCGTCCGTGCCTGAATCCTCGGCGGTCACCCCGGTTTGGCCTGACACCGCATTAATTGCCTGAATTACCGCGGCTCTATCCGCTGCGGTGTCCACACCGCCGGTGGCGATGTCGATAGTTACCCCGTTAAGCGTAACGGATCCATCTGTGGCCGCCGCCGTTTGCCCCGTGCCCGCGGCCACGTTTTCACCAATTTCCGCCACTACCCCTGTGGTATCGCTCACTTCGTTTATCGCCGCTGCCTTGGATATGGCAGAACGGTCAGCACCGGAAGTCGATGCAGAGTCATCGGTGGCGGATGATGCACGAATACCTTCACCATTAATAACAAGGTCACCGTTGGAAAACGCGGTATCTGTGCCTAACGCAGAAACACCTGCTTCTTCACCCGCACCCAATTTGTCTGCGGTTAATTCTGCAATGGAAACTTCTACTGTCTGCCCGGCATTAGCACCTATTTGAAAAGAAGCGTTAAAGGAGCCATCCAGTAATTTACGGCCGTTAAAGTCGGTCTCTTCGGCGGTTCGAGTTACCTCAGCCAATAACTGATCCACTTCGGCCTGTAGCGCATCACGGTCAACGTCTGAGTTGGTGGCGTTAGCCGACTGTACCGCTAACTCACGTATACGTTGCAGGTTATCGTTCATGGTACCCAGGGCACCCTCTGCCGTTTGCGCCAAAGAAATACCATCACCGGCATTTCGAATGGCCACGTTTAAACCTCGAATTTGCGAGTTAAAACGGGTGGAAATGGCCAAACCCGCCGCATCATCTTTAGCACTGTTAATCCTTAGGCCTGATGATAAACGCTCCAACGCCTGCTGGTTGGCCGATTGCGACTTGTTTAAGTTTCGCTGAGCCGTTAATGAGGCAATGTTGGTATTAATAATTTGTGGCATGTACTTCTCCTATTAATCCTTTAATCCGACATTCGGTCTTTAACCGATTAGCGGAAATATCTTATTCACAAGATGTATAACGGCCCACCCCATAAAACCTTTAAAGTTGCTTTATATGTATTTGGGATAAAGTAGAAGAATTTAAGAATAAAATAACATAAGGGGGCTGGCCCACTACCTGCATACATAAAAACAAATACCTCTTTTAGTAGAGTCATGGCTTTAGTGAATAGCAAAGGAAGCAAGATGGGCACCTTAACCAAATTGAGAAAGAACCTTAAAAAACAAAAAAACATAAAAACAAAAAGGCTCACAAACAAAATAAAAAGCTTTGACGTAGACAAAGTCAAGAACATGGTCAGACACGAAGTAAAAAATGAAATTAAAAATAACATTGACATATTAAAAGACACCCAAAAAAATAAATTGAAAAATCTGGCGTTTTTCAAAACCTTCCACCCCGACATCTACAACAGTTTTGTAGATTTCAAATTAGATCAATATACCGTAAGCCTAAATACCAAGATAGGTCAGCTGGATGTCTTGTTAAATGGTAAATCCATTTATAACGACCGACCTATAGCCGAAGCCAAAGAGTGCATATTGGAATTTGAGAATAAATTCCAGCATGGTAAAAATTTAAAAACAATTACCCCCCCTTTTGGTGGCTATGACTACCCAAGGTTTTTTCATAAGAGCTGCAAATCTATATTAGATAAATCCCCCCTTAATAAAGATAATTTTGATGGATATACGATTCCTGATTTCTACCCTATTGTGATATTTAACGGCATAGGTTCAGGTTACCAGGTTGAAATGCTTCTAGAAAAACACGACGTGATGAATTGCCTAATTGTTGAGCCCAGCCGGGAACTATTTTTTTGCTCATTGTACCTCATAGATTGGGAAGAAATTTGTAAAAACTACATAGGTAAACCTGAAAAGAATATCCATTTCATTATTGGCCCCATAGAATCAGAGCAGCACCTTCAAGCATACGTAATGCGCTACGTGAGCTGTCACTGTCCTATGTACCCTATTACAACCATGTTTATAAATCATAAAAATTTAGATTTATATAAGCGCTTAACAAAGAAGATAAATGAGGATACTAATGCCTTTGTATCAACTTGGGGATTTTATGACGATGAAATCAACCAGATAAACAATTGCATACACAATATTTACCTGGATACGCCGGTCATAAAACCTAACCGGGAAGAATTATTGGAATTGCCCATATTCATCTTGGGTGCAGGTCCGTCTTTGGATGACAAAATTGAGCTAATAAAACGTTATAATGGCAAAGCTCTCATCATTAGCTGTGGTACCGCCTTACACACTCTTTATAAAAATGGCATAAAACCCGACATCCAATTCGAACTTGAATCTCACCAGGTGACGCTCACCTCCCTGAAGAGCCTTGGTGATGATGAATGGGTGAAATCAATACCGGTCATGGGGCCAGCACAATTAACCCCCATGATTTATCAATATTTTGAACAGAAAGTTATCTATTTTAAGGCTGAAAGTGTTACCAGCATGCTGTTTGGCAGCGATAAAGACTCAGTGGCCAAGGGCACACCTACCTGTACCAATGCCGCGTTGGCGGTTTTTGCTAACTGGGGGTTTAAGCGAATATTTATGTTTGGTATGGACTTTGGTTATCGTGATTTTAAGAGGCATCACGCATCGGGTTCAATTTATTACGACTCTGATGATGAGCTTATTAAAGCCGATGCCAATGTAGAACCTTCCGCAAAAATTAGTATTAAGGCGGTGGACGGTACTATGATTAAAACCAAACCTATACTTTTCACAGCCATGCGAACAGCTGAAACCACAGCACAATCTTATGCTAAATTTTGTACTTTCTACAATTGCTCAAATGGTGCAAGCATGCTGGGAACCACCTGGGTGGAAGGGGACGAACTGGTGATTCACGAAGATGATGTCAATAGCAATTTAAGAACTGATTTCCTTGACTGGCAATACAATCAAGATACAAATCTAGTTGACAAGAGCATTATCCCCAAGCGACTTGATGTGCTTAACCATAACATGGGGGAATTAAACAAATACATAGAGAGTGAGCTAAATAAAATAAAAGGAAATATCTATTCCTTGACCAGCCAAATAAATATTATAACCAGATTTATGGATAAAAAATTACGTCCCGAATTACCGCCGTTTTATTTCTTTCTAAGAGGTTCAATTTGGCACTTATTTTATATTGGGTATTCCCATGCGCTTGGCATTACAGACAAGGACAAACAAAAGAAATGGATTTTAGAATGGCGAGATGGCGCCATAGGTACTATGAATGGCATGCACAAACACTATAAAAGTATAGTACTTAAAGATTATGATTACGAAACGGATGTATGGGTAACACGGTCAGCATCGGATCCGGAGGACTAACCAGCATGATAAAAAAACGATTTCATATCGACAAATTTGAGATCGGGGGGGGCACCCCGCCGTTTATCATTGCCGAATTATCGGGTAACCACAATGGTTCAATAGAAACTGCGCTGGCACTCATAGAGGCTGCAGCCAAGTCCGGAGTAAATGCAATTAAATTGCAAACCTATACCGCGGATACTATGACGATTCGATCCTCTGAAAGGGACTTTCAAATTCACCATGGATTGTGGAAGGGAAAAACCCTGTATGAACTTTATGAGTGGGCACATACTCCCTGGGAGTGGCATGAAGAACTATTTAATTATGCCAAGAAACTGGGGCTCATCGCCTTTAGTTCGCCATTTGATGCCACCGCGGTGGATTTCTTAGAAACATTGAATGTGCCGGCATATAAAATCGCATCTTTTGAATTGACCGACATCCCACTCATAAAGAAGGTAGCTGCCACCGGAAAACCCATCATATTATCTACCGGCATGGCCAATCTTGCCGATATACAACTTGCCATTAAAAGCATTCAAGAGACCAGTGAGTCACCCTTTTGTCTACTGCACTGCGTGAGTGGGTACCCTACCCCCTTGCAAGATATTAATTTAAAAGGCATTGAACAGCTTAAAGAAAATTTTTCATGCCCTATTGGCCTTTCCGATCATACCCTGTCTACGCTTACTTCTGTTTGTGCAACTAGTATGGGAGCTTGCATCATTGAAAAACACATCACTCTTAATAGAGATGACGGCGGACCAGATTGTGAGTTTTCCCTACAGCCCGCTGAGTTTTCTCGCCTGTGCAGCGAGGTAATATCGGCATATAGCTGTCTTGGTACGGGCGACTATAAATTAAAGGCATCGGAGGAAGCTAATCTAAGATTCCGCCGTTCTATCTATGTGGTACAGGATATAAAAAAAGGTCAATTGATCGATAAGGATAACATTAGAGTTATCAGACCAAGTTTTGGTATGGAACCTAAAAATTATGAGAGTGTTTTGGGGTGTAAGGTAAACCAGGATATTAAAGCCGGTACCGCCTTAAGTAATGAGCTCATTGCCAATGATGTTGGTATTAGTCGCTAATAAATACCAATTATCATGCTGATGAATAAAGTCATTTTTACAAAAAATATCAATTGAAGCAGTATTTTCAGGTTTAATATAAGCCCATAGATTAATACCTGAGTAATATTCACACAATAATTTAAGTGAACCCTTACCGTACCCTTTACCGGTATGCTCTGGCGATATTAAAATAGATACTTCATTTCTATCGCCTTTATCCATTCTAAGCTGGCCCACAGGTTCACCCATAACTTCAAATATCCAGATTTGGCGATGTTTATCCTTCAATGAATTGGTAAACCACTGCAGGTGTGTAGCGTAACTGGGAGCAGAAACATTTCTGGAATATTGGCGCACCAAAGGGTTCACTTGCCATTTAAACGTTACCTCTACATCCGTTAGCGTTGCCTTTCTTAAATTCATCCGGGAATCGCAAGGCATATGATCATCTGACTCCTACTTCTCGTGAAGAATGCGATTGCATGAATATTGTGGTAATGGCAAACACCACATCTTCTTTTACGTGACGCCCACTCTCCTTGAAAGTCGCTTCCCCTAACGTATTGGCAATTTCAAAAGAAGGAAAATAGAAGACGTTTTCTTCTTCTCGAACCACCTGTGCCGCTGCCGTTCTGAGTAGTGATTTGCTCTCGGTATTGGCCGTCACCACATCATTATCAGTAAAGGTTTTTCCCAATGCCACTGGAGACACGGTAAAGACAATGGTCGCAGCAGGATTAATTAGCTTAATTAGGCGCACCGTTTCCTTTATATTGTCATAATTCTCCTGAAAACTGCTTAAATGAAATTCAGTTTCAGTATGTCCACCACCGGCATTATAACCAGGATATTCACAGGCAACTAAACCGTTATCTTTCTTTTTCCAGACTTCAATTAATCCTAACGTGATTAAAAACAAGTCAGCACTCTCCATACCTTGTTGAGTGCATTTAGTGACTAGATCGGTTGCTTTTTGTAAGGCCTCAGGTGTTTTACCTAATACCGTTCTACGATAGGGATCTTGATAAACCTTGTCTTGGGGAATTTTCCAAAAACTATCCGGCACCTGCCAATGGTCCTCTTGCTTCTGACTCCAGATACTATGATAGCGTTCAAATTCCTGGCGTATGGCAAAGGTGTGATAATAATTAATATTATCTCGTTCAGGTAAATTACCTATGATAAATTCACTTTTATCAATTGGAATTTCCTTATATTTAGGATAAACATCTATACCTGCTTTAATCAGCGCTTCACGAATTTCGACAGCAAAACAACTTCCCATGGCAAACACTTTTGTATCCTTTTTTAAGTGAGTATAGATCGGCAGGGTGAGTGTTTTACTTTCATTAAACGTTTTCCATAATGAATTTTGTTTTTCTGATAACTGCAAGTTTACTGTTGCCATAAGAACACCTACTTTTAAGGATTAATTACAATTATTTTAATTAGGAGACTTCTAATTCAGTCTTAATTACAGGAAAAGGATAGCCTCCACTATTCTTCAAATTACTAACAATATTATCTTCAATATCGAAGTAATCCATAGGAAATGGAATAAACCCAATTTGAATAGCGTATCGGCTAAAACCAACATCAGGTGAAATACCTTTATGCAAAGTAAAACTTGGGTCAAACAATACAGCCATTCCTGCAGAGTATTTAAGTCTAAGTGGTTCTTCATTAACATCATACGCCTTTAATAAAGGCGATAAGTTAGCTGACCTGCTTGCCACATAACTCATGGAATAACCCACGTCCTGACTTTTCTGTGATACTTTAGATGTATAAAAATCGGTACCGCCATTACCACCTTCATAATCAGTTAAATAGATGATAACTTTCAAATATTTACTAGGAGCTGTATCAACATGCCATTTATGTGAACAGTTTTTAGAGCTATCCCCTCCTTTTGTCTGCCAACATGTAAAACTCACCGGGATAAAATTAGAAGAAAAATAATGTTTTATTTTATCCTGAAATTTTTCAACTACCTCTCTAACTATGTATTTAATTAAATTCCCATCATTACTCACCAAACCAGAAGGAAATACCACACCATCCAATGAGCTTTTATTCTTATCCGACTCTGCAAGTTTAACCAAGTCTCTACAGATACCCCCATCAAAAACACTGACTGAATTACCCTCAATCTCATCACAGTATTTATGCCTATCAACTAATGAAATCGAAGTGCTATTACCCAAAAGTTCATAACCAAATATTTCATCTATTTTCTTACATGAATAATCTAGCGCTCCGGGAATTAGATCATACTTAGTATTGGAAAACGAAAATCGTCTTACCTTTTCTTTAGAAAATAAATCACACGCTGAAGAATGCTTAATTTTTCTTTCACTAACATCAGAATTGCGATAACTCAATATTATATTTTTCATTACCATACCCATATTTTAACTTTAGAAAGCTAATTACCATTTATCTATGGCAGTCGCTAGAAATCGCTATAGCACTGAAAAACTTTTTATTAATATGTTTCGCCACTCGCTCAGACCCCATACCATCAATAGCCTGAAAACAACGTATTGAGTGCATTCGCAATTCCTTTCTATTTATAAACAAGGAATACAATTTATCTTTTAACGCTACTGAATCATCAAAACCTATGGCTAGTTTATGGGACAACAGGCTGTTATAATTTCGCCGCTGATTCTCCACCGTTTTAACAACCAAAGAAAAAATACCCATACTACATCGTTCAAACGCATTGACTCCGCAACTACCAACAGCCAGATCCATATCACCTAAGAAGTCAGCCATATTCTCGATATTTTTAATAACCTTAATATTGTTTATCTTCACTACGTCTTGGCCCACAGACAACTCACCTGAATTATCCAACCAATAAACATTAAACATATTGTTTACATCCATCATCTTAAACGCAGATATAATTATCGTCTTATAAAGGTCTACATCCCCACTACCCATATTTACAAACAAATTTAATTTGTCTTTTTCAATTAGCTTATTACTATTACATCTAGTAGATCTGGATAAGTTATATTGTGAATTCAATATACAAGCATCAAACCCACCAAGAATTCTAGCTTCTTCAACGGATGAATTATGATCAATTTGAAGATCAAAATACTCATCATATACACCAAAATCAGCAAAACCCGCCAACAATAATCCTTTATACCTTAGAGTAGAAAAGGTCTCTTTATAGCTTCCATATTTGTCATAAAACACCATCTTCATGTCATATGAATTCAAATAATTAACAATGATATTAACTTCATCATGTTCAATACAGCCAGCATCAGGCAAAAAGTAATGGTTGAATTCATTCAATGCTGGAGGAAAATGTAGCGGCCCTACATTAAAATCAAATAAAAAAATAACGTCTATGGATTGTTTTTTTAATTCTTCAGCCAAAGACAAACAACGATATAAATGACCGTAACCTATAGCGTCACTAAAATGTGTACGAAATAACACACAGGATGGCATCTACGCCAACTCGACTTTATTTTTTTTAGACATTAACCACAACGCATATGTCCAATCATCTTGAGTATCTATATCAACCCCTCGATCACGTGGCATGATATAACTATAAAGTGGCTGCATTGTGTAACTTTCTGTTTTTTTAAATTCATCAACATCAAGAATATGAATGGCACCGTTACAACGATAAACCCTTTCTAGTTGTTGTGATTTCTTTTTGTAATGTTCCTCAAATAATGGAGCAACCTGATCATCCCCCTTAATAACCCAAGACGAAAAAGGGGAGTGATCGTATTCACTAACACTCATTAAGCGTAACGCCTTACTTTCAACGAATTTATCATTCGCACACTTAATGTCTTGCGAATTCCTTAGTGGACAGGTAGGTAAAAGTATTATTAATTTACTGTAAACATGACCTAATTTTTCTAGTTCGAATAAACAGTACAAAGCCACGGTTTCTACACCAGCGGGATCGACAGAAAGCGTCATGGGTCGTATGAAAGGCAACCATGCCCCTAATTCCCTTGCGTGTTGCGCTATTTCCTCATCTTCTGTAGACACCATCACATCACCACATACGCCACTCTCAAGGGCAGCATCATAGGCGTGCTGCACCAAGGATTTACCATACATATTTAGGATATTTTTTCTGGAAAGTCGCTTAGAAGTTCCTTTGGCCGGGATAATCGTTAAGGTTGTCATGAGTCAATATGTTGCCAACTAAGCTGCTCACCTTCGGTTAGGCTCTTGCGTAGTTTTTTACCGATTAAACGCTTATAGTCCGAAGGAGGTATACCTGTTCCCGGGCGACGAAAATCCAGGTCCTCCATTGTTATTGCTACCCCTTCGGATAAATTCTTATTTATGAAGGCACTGCGACGAACTTTTATTATGTTAGATAATTGCTCTTGACCGATTATTCTTCTGTTACCACCCAGTGCAATCTCCACATCCCTTATTGATTTAATAAACTTAGAACAATCCCCCCCCTCTATTGACATTATATGTTCAACACTTGGGGTACAGCGATCGAAGGTTATAGTTTTCTCTAGTAAGTCAGCTCCTACTGCTAATGCCGCAATATCCATATCCCAACCAGGAGAGTGATCGGAAAATGCAGCTGGGAAGGGAAACATGGTTTTGAGGGTTTTTATCATGTTTAAATTAATACTGGAAAAATGGGCTGGGTAACCCGAAGGACACTGATGAATAATGATGTTTTCGTTACCATTACTTACCAATACATCAACCGCTTGTTCAACCTCGCCCAGACTGGCATTACCGGTGTCCAACTGAATACACATTCCGGTTTTAGCAGCCTGCTCCAATAACGGATAATGATTAATATCTGCTGACGCAATTTTTATAGAGTCACAGCCAATCTCACTTAAAAATTCCAAATCCTCCTGAAAACCTACTGTGGCAAAAAAAGCTATATCTAAGTCATCTGCAATTTTCTTTACTTTGCGCCACTGGGCATGGCTAAGTGAACGTCTCTTTAGGATATCGTAAAGGGGTTCGGAAACGGTCTTTGTCTCTCCACTGCTTCTATCCAGTAAAATATCATAAGAAAAAAGTTGCTTTTTATCTGCCACCAACTTATCAGGGTCAAAAATTTGAAACTTTATGGCGTCGGCACCACTTGAGTGGGCTAATTTAACCAGTTCAATCGCACTATCTATACCATTATGAGTAGGGCCGGCTTCAAATGTAATATAGCAAGGGGCACCGTCGCCAATTTTTTTATCACGAATATATATGGACATATCTTCCTCCTATTAAAGTTGGCTATAAAACCATGAATTTCTTATTCCAGGTTTGATAGTTAATATCATCATGGGGTTCAGGGGGGTCCATCTCGTTATAATATAGATTGCGATTGTCCAACCCAAAAGTTCTGTCTCCATTTTGTTCGATACGAGCCAGCTCTTCATTATTACTAATTTCTTGCATCCATACCGAATCCTTAATTGTCCATTGCCCGTTTTCACCCTTGTGCCAAATATCTTTATCTCGCATGGGTTCCACCAGACCATAAAACTCCTGTTTGGTTATGTTTAAAAAATGGCAATATTCATCTAGCGATTCAGGCTCTGTGGCGTCATATTCCTTCACCATGGCCCTGCCTTCTTCACGAGTCATGCGACCATGGCGTATCTCGGTGCTGGCATCGTCAGTGGCTCGGCCATAACCAAATTTCAAATATTTTAAATAGTCGTGGACGTCATTGGCGTGATCGTCAATTGTTGAATAAAGATTAAAGGTTCTTTGACGCTTGTAACGCACCCCCGAGAAGCCCCACTGTTCAATCATTAACTCAGTCTGTTTCTTGGCATCCCAGTTAATAAAATTACTTAAATAAATTCCTCTCACCTCGGTTTTTTCGAGTGCATCGTCAGTGGGATAGTTATAAGGGCTCATATCGGCCTTGGTAATACCGCCCTTTCCTATCAAGTCTTCGGATTCATAGCCGCGCATGTCGTGCTCTTTGCGGGCCCAGCGGGTATGCTCGACAAAATCTTCGATAGATACCAAGCCGGTTAATTCAGCGAAACCGTGCTCCCCCCAGACTATGAGGGGGATATTTCTTTGCACCGCTACCTGAAAGGGAAAGGTGCGGATACCCGCGTGATAGTGCCAGGTTAAATCCCCCACTTCTTTTAACATGTAGCTGGAGATGCGCTGCACACTGTCCAACTCGGCGTCGTAACGAACTAGTTCACAGCCAGACTTCTCTACCAAATTACTTAAGTTTGCCACCCCGGACGGGGTGTTATAGGCATGGTTAAATGTGACTAATAGCGGGTTTAAACCCAGTTTTTCTTTTAACAGCCACACCTGGTAATGGGAGTCTTTACCGCCGCTAACGGGAATGATGCAATCGTGGGAGTTACCCCTTTTTTTGGCCATGGCCTTAGCTTCCGAGGCAATTTCCTCCAGCATGTTCCAGCGCTCTTGCCAATTAATTTCCAGATGCTGTCTGCTCTCGTGGTAGCGGCAGCCGCTGCAGATGCCTTCCTCATCAAAGATAATGGTGGGCTTGGCATTTTCTGGATACATACAACGTGCACAATATTTCATAAGCAACTCTTTTAACTCACTAATTAATAAATCTGGGTTCTCGAATATTAATGCCTGCATCCATTAAAAAGCGTTTGGCTTTTTTAGTGGCATGCTCGGTATAGTGAAAAATATTGGCCGCCGCCACGGCGTCGGCACCGGCCTCGAGGCCATCTAATAAATGCTGCCAACGGAACACACCACCGAAGGCTATGATGGGAATCGAGACTGCACGGCTAACCTGGCTTAATACCTCAAGGTCATAACCCTTGCGCTTACCATCATGATCGATACAATTTAGATAGATCTCACCTACTGCCATATTATCTAATTGTTTTGCCCAACTAACCGGGTCGACCCCAATGGGCTTTTCACCTCTATCCACACAGACCACAGGCTCACCTTCTATGTATTTATAATCAATGGAAGCCACCAAGCATTGTTTTCCCAGGCGTTGAATTAATCGCGTTACTAAATCAGGGTTTTCATGCAAGGCAGTATTGACTATAAGCTTGTCACAACCCGATGAGATTAGGCTTAATCCATAGTCCATATCATTAATCCAGCCACCGGCGGTCACAGGCACAAAACATTTTTTAGAAACATAGGATAAGAGCTCACGAAATTGCTGCTGGCCATTACTGTCTCTTGAGACATTGATTAACACAATTTCATCCACAGACCAGCGCGTAAAGTTATCCACCGCATGAATGGCATCATAATGTATGACATTGGTGTGCTTGAATCTCTCACTCTGCACCACCCTGCCATCTCGTACAATTATGCTTGCAATCAATCTATTTTTTACCATGGCAAACCTCGACAAAATTCTGTAACAGAGTTAAACCGTGGTCTTGACTTTTCTCGGGGTGAAATTGCACACCAAAAATATCGCCCTTAGAAAAGGCACACACGAACTCCTCACCATGCTGAGAGTGTGCTGTGGTTAATGACGCATCATCCGTCACAACACAATAACTGTGAACAAAATAGAAATCAGTCTCATCCGGTATACGGTTAAACAAAGGGTTAAAGGGCTCGCTTACCTGATTCCAGCCCATGTGGGGGACTTTAATTTTTTGACTATCGACAGAAATACTTTTTACCCTTGCATCTACCCAGCCCAGTCCGGGTTTATTGCCCTCTTCGGATGAACTGCATAGCAATTGCATGCCCAGACAAATACCCAGTATCGGCAAGGTATTTTTAACTGAATTAAGGCCATCGACCAGCCCTCTGTTTGATAATGAATTCATAGCATCATCAAACGAACCCACACCAGGAATGATTAAACCATCAAATTGAGCGAGCACTTCTGGGTCAGATACCAATTGGTTTTGAACACCCAGATAATCCAGAGCATTAATGACCGACTGTATATTTCCGGCGTTATAATCCACTATGCCAATGCTGATATCAGAGCCCACTATTCTGCCCCTTAAATTTATTAACCGACTTAATTACCTTGTCTAGATCCTTGGCTCTTATAGATGGTGCGGTTGCATATATGCAGCACGCAATTTCGATGTTTTTACCTTGTTCAATTAAATACTGAAACGCATGTTTTATAACCGGTACCGTAGCAGCCTGATCGTTTGATAAAGAATCAGGCCTTATGAAAGGAAACTCAGCTCCCAGATATTTTTCTACTAGGGCCATCTCAATATCATCAGTATTCACTATAACTCTATCAGAGCAACCACTATCAATGGCAGCGTTAATTGAATAGGCCATCATGGATTTTTCCATTAAATTTTTAATATTTTTTCTTGGAATTCGTTTACTGACACCACGGACAGGAACTATAGAAACGTTCATAATTTCACCTTAAAAATTCACTGTTTCACTCTGTATTACATTAGTAAACCCCACTTTATTTAATATCAATATCACCGAATTCTGGTCTTCTATTGATAGGCCAGGAAATATTGGAATTGATAGAATCCTATCATAAAAATATTCGCAATTCGGAAACGAGTCAAACTGCATCCTTCTGTAATATGGTTGTTTATATATAGGGATGTAATGAACTTGAACTTTTATATTATTCTCATGAAATAAAGTATATAACTCTCTCCTCTCTCTACTGCCTTTAGTTAAAATAGGGTACAAATGAAAACTTGATTTAGCCTTACCCTTTCTTTTAATCGGCCTAATATCCTTACTTAATATCTTTGAATCGTATATATTAGAAATTTCGATCCTTCTATTTACAAAATCATCAATCCTAGTCAGTTGTGATATACCTAAGGATGCTGATATATCTGTCATCCTGTAGTTAAACCCCATTTCTATTTGTTCGTAATACCAAGGGTCCATATTTGGTGTTTTAACCACGCCATGACTACGTAAGCGTCTCATGTAGGTCGAAAGCACTTTATCGTTTGTCATTGCCATCCCGCCCTCCCCTGTTGTAATCATTTTTACAGGATGGAAACTAAAGACCGTAATATTACTATATTGGCAGCTACCAACTTTTTTAAAAGATTCGTATTCTGCTCCCAAAGCATGGCAAGCATCTTCTATTATTTTAAACCCATATTCGCATGATAGTTCATACATTCGCTTCATATCGCAGGGCTGACCTGCAAAATGAACAGGTATTAGTATTTTAGGGGTTTTTCCATTTTTCTTACCTAATTTTAATTTGGCTTCAAGTGCATCAACACACATCAATCCAGATTGTTTATCGATATCGACAAAATCAATCATAGACCCGCAATATAATGCGCAGTTTGAACTCGCTACAAATGACATGGGAGAGGTCCAAATGTAATCACCTTTTCCTGCTCCAAGAGCTAGGCATGCTATATGTAATGCCGATGTACCACTATTGACAGCTACACCGTATTCACACCCTACATATAGACTCATATCTCTTTCAAATTTCTCTACCCTAGGGCCTTGAGTAATGAAATCACTACTTACGGCCAACGAAACTTCAGATATATCAAGATCAGTAATTGTTTGCTTACCATAAGGAATCATGCATTAGCCTCCCTTAAAAGTGCCCGCGTTTCCTCAATGTTTAAGAACCAGTCATTGGTACCAGAATCGTATGAAAAACCCTGCTCCACCGGTTTTCCCTCCTCCTGAAGGTTATTCAGGATAAAATTTATACTTTCATCATGAAAATTAATCGCCGGCGAAATTACATAATGATCTTCAAACTCTATAGTTCGATAGCTATCATCTTTTGGACACATTTTTTCATGTAGTTTTTCCCCTGGACGTATGCCAATTTCATCCATTTTAATATCAGGGGCAATCGCCTGGGCCAGGTCCGTCATCATGACTGACGGAATCTTGGGGACGAATATTTCCCCCCCTTTCATGCGGGAAAAATTCTTAATAACAAAATCTACACCCTGCTGAAGAGTAATCCAGAAGCGAGTCATATTTAAATCGGTGATAGGAAGTGATGTGGCCCCCTCTTTAATTAGCTTTCTAAAGAAAGGTACTACCGAGCCCCTAGAACCCACTACGTTGCCATAGCGTACTACGGCAAACCTCGGCGCCTCACCTCCCACCATATTATTGGCGGCTACAAATAGTTTGTCTGAACACAATTTTGTTGCACCGTAAAGATTTACCGGATTAGCCGCTTTATCAGTAGATAGCGCTATCACTCTTTTTACGTTATTTTTAATGGCGGCATGAATGACATTTTCAGCACCGTTTATATTGGTTTTTATACATTCTGTTGGATTGTATTCGGCAGCAGGCACATGCTTCATGGCAGCAGCATGAATGATATAGTCCACCCCATTACAAGCCTGCATGAGGCGCTCTTTGTCCCGTACATCCCCGATAAAATAACGCATAGGCTCTTGATTGAATACCTGCTGCATCTCGTATTGCTTGAGTTCATCACGAGAAAATATGATGATTTTTTTGGGCTTGTAACGGCTTAGCAATGTTTGTGTATATTGCTTGCCAAAAGAACCTGTGCCGCCGGTGATGAGTATGGTTTGACCATCAAACATAACGGGGACCTCCTGCTAATGAAACGATGTCAAATTTTGACTATTAGTTGATAAAAGCAATAAACGAACCAACCTCAAGTCAATGTGTATCCAACTATTAGATAGACCATATACGCCCTATCGGCCAATCGTAAAATCTCCTTAGTTATCTAATATAATTAAATAAGCTTAAACCGCTAATTTTGCTATATGACTGCTGGGACGCCTCTAATAGGAAGCTTTCTAAAGATAAACGACTCACTGCTTCAGCAAAATCCAGGTCCTGTAAGGTTGATAAGGCCTGCTGGCTGACCAATTCCAAATCTTGCTGGAAGTTATCTATGGCATCCACTGAGTTCAAGCGAGCACCAATTTCACTTCTTGTGGTGGATATGCTGGTGACCGTACTATCTATATTGGTAAGCGTGTTTGAAATAAGTGCACCTAACTGTTCGCTCCCCGCCGCACTATCGTCAAAATTATTTAAGCCCTCAATTAGCATTTGCACAGTATCGGTTAAAGATTGTTTTTCACTACTATTAACTAAGAATGAATCGCCAGGTTCAGGCCGGCCCGATACCTTCACACTAAGACCCGCGAAAGTAATATCACTTCCCGCGCTATAAGGTATCGTCGACAACCCATCTACAGGTCTATCATCTGAGGTTCTTCTTACCGTGTAATTTTCTCGAGGCGGCGTGAGAGCACTGTCGGAATTAAATTCTATGTAATAGTTCTCTGGATACACAGCATCAAATTCCACCTGGTCACGAATGAACCCTACATTAATAACTCCGTCACCTTCATTTTTTGGGTTATCTCTGGTAAAAAAAGTATTATTTACCGAGGGAACATCTACAAATAAACCTTCACCTGAATCGTTAACCGCCACCGACGCATTGGCACTTACTTGTAAAGACCTTTGTCCCTGGTCCCCCTCAAAGCTGTAGCCTCCTCCTGCACGCTCTACAAACGGTACATTTTCTCCCTTGAAGCCAGAAAAAATATAGATATTACTGGCGTCCCGGGTATTTAATAGGTCCACCATACTTTTAAGGCGCTCTTCAATTTCCGCCGATATAAATCCACGGTCATCTTTGGTAGTGGACCCATTTCCAGCCTGCACAGTAAGCTCACGTATTTTTTGTAAATTATCAATCACCCCCCCTAGTGTCACCTCTTCATGGTTTAGATGATTTTTTGCCGAAATTAAATTACCCGCATACTGCTCTCGCAAAGCAATATCCTGCTGAAGTTGTAATATACGAGTGGAAGCGATTGGATCATCGGCTGGGGTTAAGATTCGACGACCACTTGAAATTTGCTGTTGTGATCTGTTTACTATTTCTTGGTTATTCGTAATCCCTAACACGCCTTGATGAAACTGTTGCATACTTGAAATTCGCATCACAACCTCCTAAAAGTTTACTGAGGGCTCTATCTAAAGATGCCAATTAAGGTAGAAAATATATCCCGCGCCACACTAATAACCTGTGCCGATGCGTTATAGCCCAATTCATACTGTATGAGTTTGGCCGCCTCTTCATCTAGGTTAACCCCACTTACCGACTGAACACTGGCTGCACTATGATCAAGCAGGGTTTTGGCACTTTCTTTGTTTATTTGCGCCCGTGCGGTAATGGACCCCACTTCCTCAACCATTCGTCCATAACCTTCACTTAAGGTCATGTCATCCTCTATGATTTCCACATTTTGAATGTTTGCCAGTAAATTACCGTTGCGGTTATCTGATACCGC
>Ga0209395_1001583_pt1 | contig 31551 bp, 19 predicted proteins | sample GOMGulsemesocosm_3_FD_184635 | JGI IMG/M metagenome (GOLD analysis project Ga0209395, IMG submission 184635) | Methane-oxidizing microbial communities from mesocosms in the Gulf of Mexico - GOM9D Gulf of Mexico (SPAdes) (version 2) | ecosystem: Environmental > Aquatic > Marine > Cold seeps... | reverse complement strand
TTTACTAATTTTCATTGTTCATATTCTAAAAAGCAAAAAGCCCGTTAATCTTGCGATTAACGGGCTTTTCTAAATGTGGCGGTGAGATAGAGATTTGAACTCTAGGATCCATCACTTAAAAACGATTAAGGCATTGATTAATCTGCTTTAATTACGACCAAAGGCAAATCAGTTTTGTCAATTGGTTATATCAATTGACTATAGCGAAAAAGTTAACAATTGCCTAATAAAATATTGAATTAATAATCTGTTTGTTAATAACCAAAGGAAGTTTTTACTCTCATTTAATATTAAGCTTCCTTACAATTTAAACATTTAGTTATTAACATTAAATTATAAATAGCTCTAATTGCTCTTCCGTAATCATTTAACGACTTCCTCAATGCTTAGTGCTTTCCAACCCCAGGTTGATCGCTTTTTATTAAAGTTTATCACAGCTTTACCTACGACTTTATCATCATTTTCAATGTTGAATTTTTCTATTAGAGGCCGATCAATAAAAATATCATTACTCGTAAATCCTAAACCATTAGACACTCTAGTGCTTTCATTGAACGACTTAAATAGAGTATTACTCGGTACTTTGTCTGTTACTTTACATTCAACATTTCTCGTTCTAACACCATTTCGCCCCGTTGATTGAGAAATTTTAATTGCTATTGATTGCCCAACCTCAAATTGTTGAGGTAACTCATCAAACGGAATAACCGTCTCAACACCTTTGCTTATAACAACATGAATCAATCTTTTAGGTTGATTTACATGGTCAACTACACCTATAAACTCAGGGAATATGTCCCAATTAACACCTTCTTCTCTTTTAGAAAACTGAAAAGCATTAAAGCGTTCATGTTCATCGAACTCCCCTTTCACTTTGATCGGGCTGCCATTTTGAAGTGAACCAAAATTAAACTTGGTTTCTGGAAGTGTTATTTCAACAGGTGGTTGGCCGTTAGTCCTATTCAGGTATAACTTACGACGTTTTTTTCCTGGTTTATCCGGTAATGAAAATGTTGTCCCTAAGCATCCACTGAACCAAGGTAAATTATCAAATAATAAAGACTCTGCGCCCTTACTGTAATCATTATAAAGCAATTTATTAGTCTGGGTGGCGGTCACTTGTTCATACCAATCTTGTCTTTTAAAGCTTTCGACTGTTTCAGGGATAGCCCAGCCTTCACGTGTTCTAGCCTCAATTACCTTTTCAACTTCATATTTTGCTTCTTGCCGTTTATTCATAGCAACAAGTAGCTCAGCAAGCTTTAACCGCAATTTAGCAATAAAATCTTCTTTGGGGTTTGAAGATAAAGCACGGCAATAACAACTTAAGGCTTTATTCTGATCGATATGTAATTGAATATCTCCTAGCAACTCCCAAGCCCAATAATCACCCACTTTTTGTTTCGCAACATCAATGGCAATAGCAAAGCTTTTAGTATGTTCTCCAATACAATTTAACGCTCTCGCTTTGTGTAAACTTAACCATATGGTTTCATCTGCTTGAGCTAATAATCTGTCAAGTAAAGGAATGAATACGTGCAGTACATCTTTATCATTTTGCTCTACGGCTTGTTTTGTCGCATGTTGTATTATTTTCTGGGCTAAACACGGAAAGGTTTTTCTTGTTTCAGCATCCACATAAGGTTCAAAGTCATCTTCTCGTAAATTATCAATTCCCCAAATCTTAATGAAGGCAACTAAATTAAAGTTACTTTCACTAATTAACTTATCAGCGATAGAGAGTATCAATGAATGTAAAAGAGATGGCCTTTCACACTGTAGTTGTAGATATTCCTGCAACAGCTTTTTCACAGCTAGTACGTTAATTTTCTCAGCCTTAACCATTGGCTGAATAAGCCGATAAACTTCCCACCCTATGCTTGTTCTAACATCTTGGTTTTGTGGTTGCTGTTGTAATACCCCTCTATAGATATTAATAGCTACTTGATGATTACCCGACTTACTGGCTTGTTTAGCTTGCTGTAATTTTTGACTAGCAGGGTTAGATAGTTTGGATACCATCTCCATTTGTTTTGATAAAATATCGTCAGGAGATGAAAACTTTATACTCTGTAATTGCTGAATATAATTACTCACCGCTGCGGTATTATTGGTTGTGGCTTCACGTTTACATAAATCAATCAAACACCAAGCTAAGGCTTTAAAATTCCATTCGTCCGATGGTTGTTGCTCAACGAGATTCAAGGCCATTTGGTAAGCCTCATCTAAAGCACCTGCTTTTCTTTTAGCGAAAACCTCTTTACTCGTTATGACATTTGCAAGCATTAGTCGAAAGCCTCCTCTAAAACGCGTTCAACTTCATTGATAAGTTCTGGTGAGTTAGAAAGTGATTTTTTAGCATCAAACTTTGTAAACTGATTTTTTCCATTATAAAAAATATCAATAACAGCACTGTTACCTTCTTTTTGAAAACAGTAACGTTGTGCAAAACCTCGTGCTCTCACTTCAGAAATAGATACTGAATAATTGTTACACGCTTCTTCAATACGCTGGTGAAAATCAATAAGAAAAGGTTCAGGTAACTCAATAATACGTTTGGTTTCAACTTTATTAAAAGTGTTTAAAAGCATACCTTTAAAAGAAGAAACTCTGCCGAGTATTAATTGACACAAGTCTGACTCGTCATTGGCGAGAACAGATGAAACCTTATACTTGCCATTGTATCCAAACCTAATAGTGGAGAAGTCGTCACCACATTGAAACAAATAAGATTCTTGCCATTGATTATGCGTAATATCGGCAACATCAATGCCTAAGCCAATAAGAGCGCTTTTAATTTCGGCTAACAAAAATAGCATTGGCGTATTATTTGGTTGAATACCAAATGACTGATCGGAAGGCGTATCTTTCACTTTGGTCGTTTCAGTTACTATCATAGGCTGCTCCGATGTATATTCTGGTGCTTGGTCATTGGATAACGAGGGTGTGCTAATTTCATTAGGGTTATCAAACTCAAAATTTGGCATTGAAAAGTCGACACTTGCGACTCTTTTCATACCACTACCTAATTTGATGTGTGGTTCATCTATAACAAAAAGTTGTGCGGAGGTTCGTGTTATAGCCGTATATAACCAACGAAAGTAATCTTTAGTGAGTGTTTTATGATGAGAACTACACTTCAAAAAGACTTGATTCCACTCACTACCCTGTGCTTTATGACAAGTAATGGCATAGCCAAACTTTAGCTTGAATGAATTAAAGTAAGGGTCATTAAGTAAGGCTTCTTTAAATTCAACACGCTTACTCTTCGATAATAAATGAGGGTGCCTCTTACGGAAGTCCACATACAACGCCTTATTTTCGTCCGAGCTTAAGGTAGGCTCGTCATTGTAAAGTAGGTTTTCTACAATCTTACTCTTAAAGAAATTTACTTCGCCGTATTCATTACGAAACCCAAGTTCAACATCACGAAAGCAAAGTCGAACTTGGATTGTTTCAGTTAAGCCAAGTTCACCTTTTTTCCTCAGTACAACAGTTTTAAACTCAGGTTCAGACAGTAGCTGCTTTATCATGCCAAATTCGCCATTGGTGACAACATGATTTTTAAGATAATGATTGGCTACCGAAATAACTTTATCACCAGCAACTAAGGTTTCTTGTATGGGGAAAAAGTGCTCACGAATAACCTGATTGTATTTACTCACCTGTCTATTAGAGGAAGCAATAACAATAGCATTTTTGGCTTGTGCTACTTTACCATCACAAGCTTCAATATATTGCCCTACTAAGTCATCAACATGTAAAGGTGTAATATCGGCGTATGCCGTTTCAAAATCTAGTTGGTTAAATTGTTCCGCAGCAAGTGCTACTCGCAATTTTTTAGCGTTAGCCATAACACCACTATCAGCTTTCTGCCTAACCACTTCGGTCAGTTCACATTCGTGATTATTTAGTTGATACTTATCTTTCAGGTATTTAGCTGTTAATGCCGGAGAATAAGACATGCCTACAGGAGGAAGCTGGGCATTATCACCAATAAATATTATTTTTTTATTGTGATCATTATGGTCAAGGTTGATGTATTTCAATAAATCCTTGAGTAAGAAACCTGAACCGAAACGAAAAAATTCAGAATCAGAATAAAGGTCTGATACCATCGAAGCTTCATCAATAATATATACGGTTTCACTCGTATCTAAATTTACTTTTAATTCTGCGTAGCAACGGAAAGTTTCAGAGCCTTCCAACCCTTCTTCTTTAAATTCTTTAACATTTTCATAGTTGTAGATAATACGATGAATGGTCGACGCGTTTGTTTCAGTTTTATCGCTTAGTACCTTTGCTGCTTTACCAGTAGGAGCCATTAAAACCTTTTGTCGGCCAATAGCATTTAAGTATTGAGTTATCCCATAGGTAATAAAGGTTTTACCTGTACCTGCGTAACCCTTTAATAGAAATACCGATGTTGTTTTATCTGATAAAAATCTATCTACCTCTTCTACTAATTGTTTTTGACCTTCATTAAGGGTTTTATCACCAAAACAATCAAGAATATTAACGCGCCGACGCGTTTCTTCCATCTCTAAATCAAAGCTTTGTGCTGACTCTTTACTCGCACTCTTGAAGGCTTCTACCGCAATAAAAGTGGGTGGTTCAACAATAACCTCTTGAGCCATAATTAACTCTTCACGTAAAACGGCTAACTCTTCTTGAGCGGCTATTAATGCTAGGGATTCAGTTTCAATATATTGGGTTAATTCAATGTTTTTTTGATTTAACTTTTGACTTAATGCATCTTCAATATCGTTGCTATTTTCAATTTCAAAAAACTCTGGAACAACTACATGACTTGTCTGCATTGTTTGCATAAACCAGCGGCCAATAAAATAAGCTTCTTTAATCAACCAGAGTGTTTGACCACTAGAGTGCTCAACATTACTATGTGCGGCTTTATTACCTTGCTTGCGCAACGCATGAAACTTGGCGACAATGGCCGCATCTACAACATCTGTAAATTGAGCGTTATTAAGGCGTGTAAATAAATCTGCCTGTGGTTCTATTTCAAAACACAATTCAGAATAAATATAACCGACCAATTGCTCTGTATAGCAACGTAACTTAACCATTGCTGCTTGCGGGTCATCATGAGCGTATTGTTCAGCAGCACTGCCTAGTGCTGCCAATTTGCTATAATCTTGTGTTAAAAAACTAAAGTTTGAATCAGCCATATTTATATTCCTTTATTAACTACTACAATCAACTTCATGTAAGAAAGTGGATTTACAATATCCATGTTAGTCTCTATTTTTTAGGGCTTTATTTGCATCATTAAGCGGTTGTTTTAATGCTTTTTCAAATTTGATCATTTCTGCCACCAACCACTTAATTATCTCAGGCCAGTTTTCATTGTTATAACCATCAAATTCTTTTCTAAATTGAATTCTACTGGCTTTTTTATCATCGAGTCTTAGCCATTCAAGTTCAGCTCCAAACTTGCTTTCAATCTCTTGTTTCTTTGTTAATAACAAATCGAACATAAACTTATTGTCTTCTGTTTCTGAGCGACTCATATTAAATTCAACACGCGCTTCTTTGGTTCCAAAAATAAGCGCAAACGGACAAGAACGAACACCTGAACCAGCATTAATCCAATGATCCTTAGTTGGGCTGATGTTATCGAATAAATTACAATCACTATCGCGCATTGCCTCAAGTGCTTGTTCCCAAAAAGATAACCTGACTTTATGGCGATTTTTAAGCTCAACTACGGTTTCTTTTTCATCGGCTTCTTTGGCACTCATGCCAATCATCAACTCTTTTACTTCGGGTGTTGGAATAATTTGTTCAACGTTTAAAAACAATTGTTGTTCTTCAAGGCCGCCCATTGAATACGGGGTTACTTTGAAACACTGTAATTGAATATTGTGGCTTAATAGCCAAAGCGCTGTACTGGTGACTTCTTTACGATAATTGGCTGCAACAAATATTAGACGTTGGTTGTTACCTGAATTTAATACCACCTCACCTAAATCTGGTACGTCTAAAAATTCACAGATAAGCGCATTAGCATCTTGTTTCGCTTCATCGCTATGACTATTCTTGATATTAAGGTCACAAAATCGATTTAAGTAGCTTTGAAAAATTTCAACAACTTGTTTTTTGTTTAAGCTTGAGCAATACGAGGCATATTTAAGTGCTTGCCAAATAACATCACGACCAGTGTCATCTAGCTTATTCTCAATAACTACTAAATTACCGTCTTTATCTAAAGCTAATAAATCTAAGCGTTCGCGAGTATCGTCAAAGCCATCAAATTCTTTTTGAATTATTAACAGTTCTTCACCAAAAGCGTCAGGTTGATAAGCTAACCATTCTTGTAAATGGTTACGCTCTGAAAAACCTAATTCACTAAAACTTTTACTTTGTAAGCGAGAGATACGGTTACTTGATTGGTCTATTTTGAACATATAACTTCCTTATTTAATTACTAGGCACGTTGAAGTATTTCTGCACTCACTGGTAGTGGTTTCACTAAACATTCAATTGGATTACTCCAACAACCTGCGCTAGCCGAATCAAAAAATTTGATGTTTTCAATATCTGTATGTTTTGCTATCTGCGATCTAAGTCTTTGTATTTCAACTGTTATCTCTTCTGTTTTCTTATTACCTAGATAGACGGAGACTGCAATTCTCTGATAATTACCTGTCCCTATTTGTTTGAGTATATGATTATCTTGCTCAGCCATATGCCAACCATAAACTGTTAACGATTTTCCACCATTAGGTAATTCTTGCTGAAAGACATGCCTCAAATAAGCTGAATCATTAATTGATTTTAATTTTGACTCTGAGTCACCCTCGCAAACAAAAAGGGGCTGACCATCGTTACTGGCCCAAAATGTGGTCAATATTTCTAACAAATTGGCACCATCATTTGCTGTTATTTTTTTCTCTTCATGTGTAGCTTTTGTTTTATATAATGCCAAATTACCATGCGGGTAAAACAACATAGTTGATTGACCAATAGTGTCAAACTTTCGCTTCAATACATCAATATCATCAGTAAACGTTAATATATCAGATGTTTTTTTACCTTTTCTTTCAATGGGAACAAAACCATCTTCAATTTGTTTATTAGGATGTTTTAAAATTGACCAATGAAGTATTAAATCATAATTCAAACTAAAAACATGTGTGAAACTGTTAACATAGCTACTTATATTAACTAAGTCTGAAGCTATTGAGTTATGCTCAGGATGAATTTGTTTAACCGAATTTATTAAGCTCCGTCTAACACTGGTATAACCTTTTCTTACCTTTTTTTGTTCGTCATCATTAACATCAAATTTTTTATTTATATAATCAGCTTGCCATAAACGATAAAGAATTCGTTCGAAATCCCTTTGTGATTTAGAGAATTTATCAAAAATGCTTTTTACTTTATCTTTAATTAGATTATTTTTTGCTGCGTAATCATAAAGACTGGTATAAGAGAATTGTGGGGCAATAGCAATGCTACCGCCATTACCCACTAATAATGCGTCCTGAAAATTATCCTTGATATCATTCCATTGAACTACTTCAGGCATTTTCTTAGTCCTTTGATCATTAGTTTTCTCCTAATGTTGAATAATGGATAACTTTCTTCACCCTACAGAGTATTAACATTATTGTTTAAACCTGCTTTCTCTATGAAAAGCTAAATAATCCTGATGCTGCTTGGTTAGCAACACGTTCATTTGTTCGTTAATTCCTATAGCATGGTAATCATCTAGCTCTTCTGAAATTAATATTCGTCCCCGATCATCGAAACTGATATAGCCTAAATCAAATGCCTTATCTATATTGGCTAATAGCAGCAAGCCATTAAATGGGTCCAACCTTTCTTCATTATTTGATTTTGCCCAGGGCTTAATGTGTGACGCAATAAGGAATGATTTATTTTGATACTTGGTAATCGCACAGCCTTGCCAGTAGCTGATTAGGTCTTCCCTAAAACGACCTTGACCAATACGCGTGTTTACCATCACAGACTTCTGTGTGTCAGTAATCGTTTTATCTAGAATTATGTTATCAATGTCTTGCTGTACTTCCACTTGAGTAATATCAGATAAAAATGCCTTATAGCTATTTAACGCTGCGCTATACATGCCATTGCCACGTTTATCTTTTTCTACAAACTCTCGCACTTCATATGTTTTACTGACAATGCGTTCATATTCAAAATATGAGCCAATAGAGAGTAGGTTTTGTTTAGCAACACCAGCATCATTGAGCCAATTAGGAATTGAGCTTTTCAATGCGCCAGTGTAGTTTTTGATGGTTTTGTCCGATTTACCCAATGATTTGGCCCAACGTTTATATTGCTCTTCAAGCGAATCAATATTGGCGGTTAATGCATTACGTAATATAGGGGCTGTTTGAGGACTTTTTAAAAACTCAAAGAGTGCTTTATCAAGATAGGCGTATTCCACGTATTTATTGATGGTTGAGCCGCTTGGAGATTTAACTTTTTCAAATGCTTGTTTATTGCTCGATAGTACTTCTAAGTGCCAAAGACCTGAAGTTTTAAGGTGGTTAAAGGGTAAAAACGGGCTGTCCGCGTCATTATCTTGCTTTAAACGTGAAAAGTGCCAGGTAAAACGATTTTTAAGCACCTCATCATAGTAAATACGATTATCAGTAATGTACCCTTGTTCAATAAGGTCCATCACGGAAAACATCATACAAACCTTATGCGGCCTAGCTCTTCCTGATGACTTATCAGGGCGAATACTCTGTAGTTTATCTACGTAGAAAGCGAGTGACATGGTTATGACTTATTATCCATGTTGTTATTAAAACCGTGAATCATTTTCACAAGGAATACCGTCTCTATCACCGTCCATTTTTGTATTGGGACAATGTTTAATAAAGTACTCGGCTTCTGCACGAGATGTCATTTGGCTGCAATGCTGTCTACCATCACAGGAGAAATTAGAATTCGTATCTGAGAAAGCGCGATTTAATAAAGATCCACTAGGTGCTGGATTGTTGGGGATATGCTGTGCTGGCATAGAAGCTGTTGATAAACCTAATCGTTGAAATGCAAAAGCACCAATACCTATTACCACAAGTATTAAGACAAGTTTATTTTTAGGCGTTGAGGTATTTCTATGGATACGAGGTTTATGTCTTTGTATCGTTTTAGCTGCTACACCTTCAATACGACAGTTAATCGCTTTGGTTTTACCGTTAGCTTGCTTTTCTACTTCAAAGTAGATGAAATCGCCTGTTTTAGGCTTCCTGCTCATGCCTTTTAATGATGAGATATGAATAAACGTATCTTGATTAAGGTCACTCGATTGAATGAATCCAAATCCTTTATCATCTTTCCAGCTTTTTAACTGTCCTTTGTGCATCACGGTTCCATTGCAGATGTCATTTCAAGTATATACTTGCATAGTAATCTAATATCTCATAATAACAGTTACTTAGGTAGCGTTAGTTCATGAAAGTTTGTTTAGCATCATGCTTTGAAACATAAGGTATGCCAGGAGACGTCATTTCTACTGAGTTTATCGCCTTCGTGTTCGGATAATATAAGTGCTAAACCATGCTGTTTTGCTTCTGCTATCGTTCTTTTCACATCTAGTTCAAATGCAGTTCGAGCATCTGAAAAATGACCATGTCGTAATGTGATTATAAGGTAGCCATCTACATTTAATAACGTACTAATCGTTTTAATACTTTGTGATTGTTCGTCAGGTGAAAGGTGCATCCATACAGCACTAATGAGAATGATATCAAAGGCTTCACCTTTAATTTGTGTTAACTGTGGTAGAGAGTTATCATGCCAAGTTACATCATCACCAGTAAAGGCCTGACCTAATGCTCTTAAATCGTCAAAGGCTCAATTGCGGTAACGCTTAAGCCTTGTGCATTCAATTTACTCACCTCTTTTGCGCCACTCACCATAACATTATCCATGATAATAGCTTAGTCATCCGTGTAGCCATTTTAACATGCTTAGTGTGATTGTTGAGTGTATGTAGTATAGAGCCTGTCAAACTCTATCCAAACATCTTTCAACGGCACATTTTTTTGTTTACTTTTTTGCAGCATGCTAGCAAACGTACTTTTATTTTTTTCAATACCAACATATTTTAAAAAACCTAGTGTTGAATAGTCTTTATGCCTACCATAAGGAGTGTGCTGTCTTTGGTATGCGGTCATGTTCTCTGCTAATGATAATACTTTCCAAGTATCATTATTTCTCAAGAGGTATAGCAATTCCAAAGAGCTAGCGCCGGGTTGGTTATTCCTTGGTTCATCTAATAACTCACTTACTTCGACGTTTGTTAGGTCGAGGGTTTTATTGAGTCTTATAAGTCTAGAGCGGATCATTTGCTCATTATCACCCCTGGCATCTGCTATCTGTCTTACCGTCATTCGATATCCATGGTAAAGGTATCGAAAGGCGTCGGTACGATAAGCCTTGGATCCAGTCTCGAAAAGAACAAAGGACTGCTTGACAGCACGTAAAAACGCCTTATTTTTTTGTTGTACAGACGGCTTGCTAATCTTATTAAGGCTTTGATAGAAATATCCTTTTAAACGCTTTTCATATGAGTATAAAACTTTATCTTTTAGGTCTAGAGCTTGGCCTTCAAATCGAGAGGCCTCTGCAAGATACCTTTGTATCCCGTCAGTACAAGTAACAATACGAGTACCACCTCGCCCACCTACAGAGCCAGGCTTCGCGGTATTTAATAATGTTATGTTTGGGTAATCGTTTTTAAATTTGCCAACCCAATCACATTCTGCGTCAGACAAATCTAGATAAGGAATATTTTTTTCCAATGTGTCCATAGAGACCAGGGACTTCACTTCCACCCCTTTTGCTAATAAATAACGTATGGCACCTACTAGCTTATTATTAGGTTTCTCATCGTCTCGTTCCGCATCTGCAATGTGCAAAGTAAGTCGTTGCTCTAGCGTCATTTGGGTTGCACCAATATAGGCCTTATTTTCAAATCTAGGATAATTTATTGTTAGCTTATATATTTCTCCTGGCAACTTAGAGCGATAGGTAATAATTTGGTCTAGTACTGTCTCAAATACGTCTTCGTCAATCAGGAACGTGAAATTTTCATAGAAAATGATGCCGTCATCCACCAGTTTATTCAGTCTCTTAACCAATGGGGATTTGGTTAAGATATCCTGATGCTCTCCAATGAAAATAACAATGTCGTCGTAAAATGCTTTTAAAGTAGGGTAAGATTTGTTTCCAATTTTAACGCCTCTAATAAGGTATCGACTATTAGTTTGATAGTTTTGGATGATGTTGGCTTTAATATTGATGAAGACTTCACTCAAAGGAAGTTTTCCTCGTTTTTTATATCGGTAATAAGCGCTGTTGAGACACTTAAGTGTTCTTTGGATACCTTCTTCATCCTTAAGTTCTATTTGTGTTTTTTCCAGCCACCACTGTTTCGAGTCTATACGCGCCATTTATTACCTGCTAATCCTGTTTAATATGCATCCATCATGAGGTCCGCGAGGGGATTTTAATTTCAATAGAATTACCTATAACGTCGCCTATACATATGATTTAATACTGTTTGCACATGACATACTTCTAGTTACTTGTTTCATTATAACCTAACTATATGCCTGCAAATATTGGAGGAACTATAGTTTCGAAATTTAAACGCCGATAATAACTAATTATTTGCAAATACACTTATTTTAAATACATTTTTTTACCGTAACGTTGTATCATATGGTGATAATTTTTCTGGTTTAGTTGTTAAATAAAAACAACATAATAGGGTTTATAAAAATAATAAATATGTCAGTTTCTTGTGTAGATTTGTTTTGTGGTGCGGGTGGTTTAACCCATGGTTTTGTAAAAGAAGGATTACCAGTTGTTGCTGGTATTGATCTTGATGGTGCATGTCGTTATCCATATGAACAAAACAATGATTCAATTTTCATTGAAAAAGATGTCAGTCACTTTTCAATAGATGAATTATCTGAACTATATGGTAATTCAAATATTAAAATTCTTGCTGGTTGTGCCCCATGCCAACCGTTTTCAACATACTCCCAACGATATGACATCAATAGAAATGAACGTTGGAGCCTGTTGAATGAATTTTCACGTCTAGCTAAAGGTACAAAACCCGACATCATTACGATGGAAAATGTCCCTAGCGTTCAAAAGCATCAAATATTCAGTGACTTTGTAAAAGAGCTCGAAAACAATGGTTACTACGTTTGGTTTAAGGTAGTTGATAGCAGTCATTATGGTGTAGCACAAACGCGAAAACGGTTAGTGCTTCTCGCATCATTATATGGATCATTTCAGATAATAGATAAAAGTCATCCAAAACCTAAAACAGTAAAAGAAGCCATTGGCAAGTTACAACCAATTAAATCAGGTGAAACTGATAAGCATGATAAATTACACAGCGCTTCAGCTTTAACTGAACTAAATTTGAAAAGAATCCAAGCCTCTAAGCCTGGTGGAACATGGAGAGACTGGCCTGAAGAACTTGTTGCGCCTTGTCATAAAGTTAAAAGTGGTAAAACTTATACGGGTGTCTATGGTCGAATGGAATGGGATAAACCAGGCCCGACAATGACAACGCAATGCTATGGCTTTGGTAATGGACGATTCGGTCACCCAGAACAGGATAGAGCTATCTCTTTGAGAGAAGCAGCAATACTTCAGGGTTTCCCCAAAAATTATAAATTCATTCCCCCAGGAAAACCTCTTTATAGAAGCACTATTGGTCGCATGATTGGTAATGCTGTACCCGTAGGTTTAGGTGAAGCAATTGCAAAAAGTATCAAAGCACATCTTAAAGAACATGGAAAAGACGTTACGTTGAATTAATTTTATATTAAGGAAGATCAATGCCTGAAAGTATTGCCGATAGAAGTATTTCCCTGAAAGAATCTCCCGAACCAGGCCAACTGGTTGAAGTCAGAAAACGACAATGGATTGTCGCTGATGTTAACACCTCACAACTTCCCAATTCATCTAATAAAAAACAGCACTACGTAAAACTATCTTCTATTGATGAAGATGGTCTAGGCGAAGAGCTTGAAGTTATCTGGGAAATTGAACCCGGCGCACACATTATTGAAAAGTCAGGTTTACCAGAAATTACAGGGTTTGATGATGCCAATAAACTTGATGCCTTTTTAGATGCCGTTCGCTGGGGGGCAGCTACCAACGCGGATAGAGGGTTTTTACAGGCACCATTTAGAAGTGGCGTTAGCATTGAGGATTTTCAATTAGATCCACTTGTAAGAGCTATAAATATGGCTCGAGTAAACTTACTTATTGCTGATGATGTAGGTTTGGGTAAAACCATTGAAGCCGGGTTAGTGATTCAAGAACTATTATTGCGTCATCGAGTTAGAACTGTATTAATTATTTGTCCGGCGTCTTTACAGCTTAAATGGCAAGATGAGATGCAAGAAAAGTTCGGCTTAGAGTTTAAGATCGTCAATACTGATTATGTAAAACACCTTCGTCGTGAACGTGGTATTCATGCAAACCCATGGACATCTTTCCCTCGATTAATTGTATCTCAAGATTGGATAAAAAGTGGTGAGGGTTTAAGACTTTTACGGGAAACTATTCCAACTAAAGCTACTTATCCTCGAAAATTTGACATGATGGTCATTGATGAAGCGCACAATATAGCGCCTTCAGGCTCTGGTAATTACGCTGTTGCTAGTCAGCGTACTAAAGTAATTAGAGAAATAGCTCCTCATTTTCAACATAAATTATTTCTAACCGCGACACCTCATAACGGTTATACCGAATCATTCACATCCCTTTTAGAAATCTTGGATGATCAACGTTTTTCACGCAATATTTTGCCTGATGAAAAACAGCTTAAAAAAGTTATGATCCGTCGATTAAAAAAAGACCTCGTTGATGAAAAAGGTGACCCACTTTATCCAAAGCGTAAGTTACAAGCATTGGAGGTGAACTACACTGAACTTGAACGAAATATGCATAAGAAGTTAGATCAGTATGCAAAAAGCCGTGAAGAATCAAATACAGATGCTAAAAACCCGATGGCAACCCAATTTGTTAATGGTTTACTGAAGAAAAGGCTATTTTCTTCACCTGCCTCATTCGCTTCAACACTTGAAAAGCATATTAATACAGTTAATCAAGGCAGCAAGCCAAAACAAGCTACCGCTATAGAAGAGCGTATTCTTCGTAAGGCAATGCAGAAAGCGGAAGAAGATTACGCCAATGATCAAGAATTTGAAACAGCACAAGAAGAAGCAATTGAAGAAGCAACTAATCGAAGTGCACCACTTAATTCACAAGAACGGACTTTATTAAAAGAATTGAGAAACTGGGCACAAGCCGCACAACATCAGTCAGACTCTAAAGCTGAGGCAATATGTAGGTGGATTGATTGTAATTTAAAAGATGATAAAAAGTGGAACAACCAACGTGTAATCTTATTTACTGAATATAGAACAACACAACAATGGCTTGAAAAAATTCTTACTGAAAAAGGATATGCAGGTAAAAGGCTAGCTATTATTAATGGTGGCATGGATCATGAGGAACGTGAGGAAATCAAAGCCGCATTTCAAACTCACCCAGAACAATCTGATGTGCGAATTTTATTAGCTACGGATGCAGCGTCAGAAGGTATAGATTTACAAAATCACTGTAACTGTCTTATTCATTTGGAAATTCCCTATAACCCAAATGTAATGGAACAACGCAATGGTCGTATAGATCGACATGGTCAAAAAGCGAAGGAAATTCTTATTTGGCATCCTGTTGACTCAGGTGCCGCAATTGATGAGAGTAATGCTATTGGAGGTCACAAAGATGACATTATTCGTGCACTCACTAAGCTTGATTCAATGCGGGAAGACATGGGAAGTGTGAATCCGGTAATTGCACCACAAATGGCTTGGTTAATTGAAGGACGAGCAACTGAGTTAAATACTAAGCAAGCTGAAGCTAGAATGGCAAAAGCCAAAAAAGCGGTTCGTGCAGAGAGAGATTTAAAAGAAAAAATCAATCGACTTCATAAACAACTGATATCCACTCAAGAAGACTTTCATTTAACACCTGACCATATTATTGGAGCAGTGCAAACCGCCCTTGAAGTTGCTCAAAAGCCTTTATTAAAAAAATCCACTCTAATAAATACCCCTGAAGGCAGTATTTTTACTATGCCAGAGTTTACTGGCTCTTGGGCAACTTGTAACAAAGGTTTACGTCATCCGTACACCAAAGAAATTAGACCAATAACTTTTGATCATAATGTCGCTAAAGGAAGAGATGATGTTGTATTAGTTCACTTAAACCATCGTTTGGTGCAAATGTGTTTAAGGTTATTGCGCAGCCGAGTGTGGGAAAAAGACGATAAACTTCACCGTGTCACTGTTCGAAGTGTGCCGAGCAATGAATTAGATAATATTGTTGCAATAGTAGCATCAAGATTAGTGGTTGTTGGTGGTACCCATAACCGCCTCCATGAAGAAATTACTTATACCGGTGGTTATCTTAAAGATAGTGGGTATAACAGAGAAAGTGGAGTTAATAAGATTGAACACTGGTTAGAGAAATCAAAGCCTGCGGTAATCTCACAGGAAACTAAAGATGCCCTAAAATTACGATTTACTAAGCAATCTAACGCAATTTACCAGTCTGTTGAAGCACGTTCAAAAAAACGTCTTAATGATTTAGAGGGTACGTTATCTAACCTTAGATACAAAGAGATTGCTGATATCACTTCTGTTCTTAATGAACTAAATAAATCGATAAATACGGCTTTAGAAAAAGCATTAGAGGACGAAAAGTTAAAGGAAAACGTTATCCATGATCAAATGAGTTTGTTTGCTGAGGAAGAGAGAATAGAGGTAAGAGCAGATAAAGCAGCTATTAAAGCAAGGCAAAAGCGAATAGAGGCAGACAAAAAATCTGAAACCGATGCGATTGAAAAGCGCTATGCAAATTATATAGGTCGTACATTTCCAGTGGCTGTTACTTTTCTTGTTCCAGATAATATTTGTGAGGCTAACTAATGACATATTCTACAAATCAACATGCAGAGTGGCTTTCACTTATTGAAGTATCAGGGCCATTTTTGGCTGAGCCTATTCTTAATCAGGCTTTTCCACAAGGTTTAGAAAAAGTAGACCCCGTTAAGAAAAAGCAATTTCGTCAAACCTATGACGAATGGCGTGAAGTCACTGACAGTGATGCACAACAAGATATTCAGATAAAAGATAAAATTCATCAACAATGGGTCAACTGGGTATTAAAAGTTGGCCTAGAACTAGACGAAGATGAGGATGGAGATACGCTTAAAAACCAATCTCAAATGCATGCTGCCATTCAGGTTGTTGTTCCTGAGCATCACATCACCATTAAGCCAGAATATGTTGTTATCGGAGATGATGAAACACAGCCTTATATGCTAGTACAAACGTATCCAGCTGGAACAGCACTTAATGAAGTATTAAGAGGTGATGGTTGGTCAACAAGCCCAGCAGAACGGATGGCACATTTATGTCGTGGTGTTGGTACTCGGTTAGGTTTAATTACTAACGGTGAACAATGGATGTTCATTGATGCACCTATTGGCGGAATTACAACGTATGCAAGTTGGTTTGCAAGACTTTGGGGTCTAGAGCCTGTAACGCTGAAAGCATTTTATAGTCTTTTTAATATTAAAATTGTTTATAGTGGTTTTGATGATAATAAAACGTTACCTCAGTTAGTTGATGAATCTTTAACACACCAAGGTGACGTGACTCAAGCGCTTGGAAGTCAGGTTAGTCGAGCCGTTGAAGTGCTTATACAGTCAATCGATAGAATAAATCATGATCATAATGGTGAATTATTAGAAGGTGTTGAGCCAGAAGAGTTATATGAGGCTGGTTTAACATTAATGATGCGTTTAGTTTTTTTGCTCTGTGCAGAAGAACGTGGTTTATTGTTATTAGGTGACCAAGCGTATGAAGCTAATTATGCCCTTTCGACCCTTCGTGCCAAATTAAGAGAAGAAGCCAGTTTACATGGTGATGAAGTTTTATCTTATCGTAAAAATGCATGGGCACGGTTATTAGCAATATTTAGGTCGGTTTACGCCGGGGTAGAACATGAAAACATGCGTATGCCCGCATTGGGCGGTTCATTATTCGATCCAGATAGATTCCCATTCTTAGAAGGCAGAAACAAAGGAAGCAACTGGTTGGAAGATGAAGCAAAGCCGCTTCCTATTGATAACCGAACAGTCCTACTGTTTTTAGATGCAATTCAGTTATACAAAGGACGAACACTTTCTTATCGCGCACTAGATGTAGAGCAAATTGGTTATGTTTACGAAGGTCTATTAGAGCAAACCGTAAAACGTGCGCCAGATGTCACATTAGAGCTTTCAGGAAGTAAAAACTGTAAAAAGCCATGGGTCTATTTAGGTGAACTGGCATCAGCATCTTTGGATGGCGAACCCACATTAAAAAAACTACTTAAAGAACGCACAGCAAGTTCAGCATCACGTATAACCAATGATTTAGCTAAAGATGTCACTGATGCTGATGTCGATAAACTATTAGTTGCTTGTTACAACGACGATGGACTATGTCAGCGAATAAAGCCGTACTATCATTTTTTAAGGTTTGATGCTTGGGGTAACCCTCTGCTTTACCCGAAACACGCTTATATGCTCACAAGTGGCTCGGACAGACGAGAGACGGGCTCTCATTACACACCAAAATCGTTAACAGAATCGATTGTTACTGAAACACTTGAACCTATTGTTTATATAGGCCCATCCGAAGGTAAGCCACGCGAAGAATGGCAATTAAAATCACCCGAATCATTACTTGATTTAAAAATTTGTGATCCTGCTATGGGCTCTGGTGCTTTTTTGGTTCAAGCATGTCGATGGCTAGCTGAACGTGTTTGTGAGTCTTGGCTCATTGCCGAGCAAAGTGGAAGCTTTGTTACGGCTCAAGGAATCACAACAACAGATGACTCTCAAGAGTTGATACCTATTGATGCAGAAGAACGATTAATCATTGCCAAGCGCTTAATCTCAGAACGCTGTTTATACGGTGTAGATATTAACCCCTTAGCTGTTGAATTGGCGAAATTATCTATATGGTTGGTCACATTGTCAAAAGAGCGCCCTTTTGGTTTTTTAGACCACAACTTAAAGTCAGGAGATAGTTTACTTGGCATACATAATTTAGATCAGCTGTGTTATTTAAACCTAAATCCATCTCAGGTTAAAAAATCAAAGTTGGTTGAGCACTCATTTGCTAAACAGCTAAAAATTCATGTTGCTGATGCTTTAGTATTGAGAAAGCAAATAAGGTCACATGATATCGATACTGTTACCGATATTGATGAAATGGCTCATTTAGAGGAGGAAGCAGGAGAAAAATTATTGTTACCTAAGTTAATCGCCGATGCGTTAACAGGTCTTACACTAGAGTCAGGAGGAAAACTACGAGATTCATCAGTTTTATCTTCATATGTACAACAAGCCATTTTTGGTGATGATGAGTCATTAAAAGCTTTAAGAACTCTAGCAGATAAAGGTTTGAATTCAGAGCTATCTGAGAAAAACAAACAAAGAAAAGCGTTTCATTGGGTGTTGGAATTTCCAGAGGTGTTTAATTCTTTAAATGCTGGTTTTGACGCAATTGTCGGTAATCCACCTTTTATTGGGGGCCATAAAATTACAGGGGCTCTAGGTACGATATACCGAAACTATATTATTGAAAGTATTGCTAACGGAGAAAAAGGTGCTGCTGACTTTGTTGCTTATTTTTTGTTGCAAGCTTATAGGCTCTTGAACCCTTTAGGTGTATTAGGATTAATTACAGTAAGCACAATCTCAGAAGGTTCTACTAGAGATGTAGGGCTTTCAAAAACAATCCAAGCAGGTGCGAATTTGATAAAAGCAAATTCATATTTAAAGTGGCCAGGTGCAGCTAATGTAATTATTTCTCAAGTTTTTTTAACAAAAATGAATTGGTTTGGGGAATATATACTCAATGGAATAAAAGTTTCTAAAATTAGTAGCAGTTTAACAGATAGAGAATTTTGGAAACCCGTTGGATTAGCGGTAAATAAAGGTATGGTTTTTGAGGGAAATAAACTCACAGGAGACGGATTTACTCTTACTCCTGAAGAAGCTTCAAAGCTAATTGATAATGAACCGAAGCTATCGGAAGTAATTTTTCCTTATCTTATTGGCAGAGAAATTAATCAATGTCCAAACCAGAAAAACAAACGTTTTGTAATCAACTTTTTTGATTGGTCTGAGCAAAGATCAAAGACTTATTTAGACGCATTTTTAAAACTTGAAAAAGATGTTAAACCTGAGCGACAAAGGCTGAAGGAGGATGGAAGTTTTCAATTAAGAAAACCATTACCTCAGAGGTGGTGGCAACATGGAGAAAAAAGGCCTGGATTATTTCATACAGTCGGACGGGGTGATAGTTTTGAAGTACACCCCAAGAATATTGCAAAACCAGAAGAACCACTTAAGAGGGTATTTGTGTTTGCTCGTGCTGCCTCTAAGTATGTGGCATTTTCAGCAGCGGATAATAATATGGTGTTTGCGCATAGCCTGGGAATAGTAGCTAATGAAAATTATGGTTGTTTTCTGTGTTTATCTTCAGATATTCATACAGTTTGGGCTTGGGAGTACTGCTCTAAAATGAAGCATGATCTTAGATATACTCATGTCGATATATTTGAGACGTTTCCTTTCCCTGAATTAGTGCTTGAAGGAAGAAAGGAGGTTCTTAACAAGCTAGGAAGATCATTTCTAGGGTATCGCTCCAATATGATGAAATCTCTCAATAAAGGGATAACTTCAATATATAATGACTTACATTCGGAAGATTGTTTTTTAGACGATATTATCGAACTGAGGAAACGGCAGGTAGAATTAAATAATGCTGTATTATTAGCATACGGTTTTGATGATTTAGACTTAGGCCATGACTTTCACAACGTCGATTACTTACCAGAGGGTAAAAATACTCGTTTCACTATCAGTGAAGAAGCGAGAGAAGAAGTATTATATCGATTAGCAATGTTAAACAAAGCTAGGCATGAAGCGGAACAATAATAGAGGGAATTATGGCTGAAACAAAAAAAAATAAAAATAGTGCATTTATTACCGTAAGAAATGCAAGTACAGGTAACTTTCCTTACGCAGATTATTGTCTACACCTTAAAGGCAAAAAAGTTCTGTTTTCTAGCGTTGAAGATGGTTGTTGGGTCCTAGTTGTTAATGCGGCAAATGCGCTGTTAGGCGTAGGGCGTGTTTACCGGCAACGAAGTGATTTAGATTCTACGACCTTATTTTTTGATAAGTATTTAAAAGCGGATTCACCTGTTCTTATTACTTTACCTCGTTCAGGCCAAATATCTCGTGTTGAATGGACTCAATTTGCTGAAGTGTTACCTAAGTTATTTGGCAAAACCTTGGCTGATATTCCGTTAATTAATAATGATGTCTATGTACGCGAATTGCTTCAACTCGCTATAAAAGATGATTTATTAGGTCCAGCTAATGGTCCTTATGAGCAAATTCTTGATATGAGCGTGCGAGATCGTTATTTAGTGGGGCGTTTAGCGCCGCTGGATGCCACCGAAAAAGGCGGTGAAATTGGCATTGATGGCTCTAGTGATGATGAGCAAGACCCAGGTGATCTTGTCGTTAAGGCGCAAGCGGGTAAAGATGATCGATCTATAAGTAATGTGAAGCCTGAACCGGACTCTAGTGAAGAAGTAGACGCTGCGAGTAACCAATCGTTAATTCCTTCGAGTATGGGTTTTACTTTTTGTGTATCTGGAGATGAAAAAAATATAGAGCTTCAAGCAAGCTGGGGTCGCTACGAGCGTTTTTATGACCATGACCAATATAAAGAATATACAGATCCTGAAACAGGTGAAAAATCACAAGGTGCAAAAGTTAAAATATGGCAGCGTATTCCTTGTGGTGGTGCTTTCAACTTACAGTTAGAAACGGGCGCTATTAAACCTATTTCAATTGATAAGGAAAACCCAGCTGTTGTTGTTCAAGGCACGGTAAGAAAACCAAATAAAAATGGTGATAGGTTAGTTACTATTTTCATAGTGAATACACAAACTGAGCCAGAATCTAATCGAGATATAGCTTGGGTATTTCAACCTGAAATATCGGCTACCGCTGTTAGTGAATCGGTTAATAAAGATGTATTTCGTAAACGCCCGGTATTAAAACCTGATGGTGAAGACTTAGAACGTGAATCATTGGAAATGATTTATCGTAAGCAAGTCGAATTTGCATCAGGTCATGGCATTGCTGTTCACGCAAATGTTTCTAGTGATGATGTTGAGCGAGCGACTAAAGTAACAACTGTTGTGATGCCTGAGTATGAAGTACCTGTGACTGAAGTGCCAGGACAACGTCCTGGAGATAGACCTGCTCTTATAAAGATGATGTCTGATGGTTATTTAGACATGATGAAGCTCGCCACTATGACAAGAGAAGAACTTGTTATTGCGTTAACTCAGATGACAGCCGATTACACCGCTTGGATAGAAGAGCAAAAACAAAGAGTGGGTGATGATGTTATCAATCATGACGATGCAGCGCTAAGAGCTATTACTAGCTGTAACGAAATTAACTTGCGGCTTAATGAAGGCATTGCTGTATTAGCCGACACTGAAAATGATAATGCACTGCAAGCTTTTAGGTTTGCCAATTTAGCAATGGCTAAACAACGTGTACAAAGTATTTATGCACATAAGCGTAGAAGTGACAAAAGCATTACGGTAGAAAACCTAAATAAAGACCCTAAAAATTATTCTTGGCGTTCATTTCAGTTAGCGTTTTTATTGTTATCTATTCCTGCTATAGCAGAGCCTGAACATCAAGATAGAACGGAATCATCTGAGTCGTTTGCCGATTTATTATGGTTTCCCACTGGTGGTGGTAAAACCGAGGCCTACCTTGGTGTTGCAGCTTTTACGATGTCAATTCGTCGCTTTCAAGGAAACCTTGGCGGTTACGATTCAAGCCGTGGTTTAGCGGTTATCATGCGTTATACCCTCAGATTATTAACACTCCAGCAATTTCAACGTGCAACAGCACTAATTTGTGCAATGGAGATTATTCGGCGAGATGCGATTAAAAAAGGCAAGATGAAATTAGGTGAAACACCATTTACTATAGGTTTATGGGTGGGTAATAAGGTTTCGCCAGGAACAACCGCTACTAGTGACCAAGCAATAAAAGACATCAGGAATCCTGACAAATTCAATGCAGGTAGTTCATCTCCCGCACAGTTAACCAGTTGTCCTTGGTGTGGTGAAGATATAGACCCAGGTAAGCATATTGAAGTTAATACCCATAAATTACAAACCGCTATTTATTGTGGTGATAAAAAATCACGTTGTGAATTTTCTAAAGGTAAATCAGCAAAACTGGCGCATCCAGGTATTCCTGCATTAGTAGTTGATGAAGAAATTTATCACCGTCCACCGTCAATGATGATAGCCACGGTTGATAAATTTGCCATGATGGCTTGGCGTGGTGAAATCCGAAATTTATTTGGTAAAGCAAACTTAGAATGTGAACGGCATGGGTTGATATGGCCAGACGCGAATTCTTGTAATGGTAATCATCCTAAATCTAAATTTGGTCCAACGACCAAAGCAAAAGTGATTTCAAAACTCCGCCCGCCCGACTTAATTATTCAAGATGAGTTTCACTTAATTAGTGGACCGTTGGGTACTATGGTTGGTTTATATGAAACAGCTGTAGATGAACTTTGCTCTTGGGATTTAAACGGTAAAAAAGTCAGACCAAAAATTATTGCCTCTACGGCAACCGTGCGAAAAGCCAAACAACAAGTGAGTGGTGTATTTAATCGCCAAGTAGCAGTATTTCCTCCTCATGGTTTAGATATTGAAGATAACTTCTTTTCAGTGCAACGACCCATTGAAGAGCATTATGGCCGTCGTTATATGGGCGTTTGCTCCCCTGGTAGCGCAAGACCAGCAGTGTTAATTCGCGTTTACACTGCATTTTTAACGGCATCACAAGCATTGTTTGACCGTTTTGGCCAAGTTGCAGACCCTTACATGACTAGTGTTGGCTATTTCAACTCCTTACGTGAGTTAGGGGGGATGAAACGATTAGCAGAAGATGATGTTCAAACTCGTTCTTATCGAGTGCAAATGAGCCTGGTTAAACGCCCAGGTTTAGGGCAGCGGAGCGTTAATAATATAAGAGAGTTAACGTCTCGAGTATCTAGCCAGGATATTCCAAAATATTTAGACCAGTTAGAAGTAAAATTTAAAGCTGAATACGATCCGACTGAAGGTAAATTTGTTACTAAATGGAATGAAGGTGAAAGCCGTGCTATTGATGTTGTATTAGCAACCAATATGCTTTCAGTTGGCGTTGATGTTAATCGATTAGGTGTTATGGCTGTAAACGGTCAACCAAAGAGTACTGCTGAATATATTCAAGCAACAAGTCGAGTTGGCCGTAGTTTTCCTGGTTTAGTTTGCACCGTATTAACGTGGTCAAGGCCTCGAGATTTATCTCATTACGAAACGTTTGAACATTACCATGCAACATTCTATAAGCATGTTGAAGCTCAATCCGTTACGCCATTCTCACCTAGAGCTATGGATCGTGGTTTAACTGGCTCAATGCTCAGTTTAATGCGCTTAAGTGATGATGAATTAAACCCTAATGATGGTGCCGCCCATTTAAAACAAACATCTTCGGATATTGTGAAGAGTACTACCGAGTCAATAGTAAATCGGGTGCATTTAGTTGAAGAAAGCGCCAAATCACGAGAACTTGCAGAGACATCTATAAAGCAAAGGGTTGATTATTGGGTTAAAGAAACTAATACAGCTGGACGAACGGTAGCTTACGAAAAAAAAGGTGAAAATGTTGATTCCAAAGTTCATTTGATTGAAAAGCCAGGATTGAGTGAATGGCATAGATTTACCGTTCCTATGTCTATGCGTGAAGTTGAACCTGGCGTTAAGCTACAAATGAATACTCAAAAACTTGATGATGGCCCATCTTGGAAGCCACCTGTTAAAAAGAAAAATACTACTGAAGGGAATTCATAATGAGTGGTGGTAAAAAATATGTTTCAAATGTAACACCTGTGGGTGATGTTCGCCCTAGCCAATTATTGTGGACATATGGTCCTGGTGCATTAATTGATATGCCAAGTTTGTCTGTTGTTACTTCGGGGATAGATAGATGGGATAAAGATCGTTGCCCTCCTATTTTGGAGGCAAGATTACTAACAGCGGTCAAAAAAATACTTGGTCCCCAGGTGGAAAGTATGAGAATGCCACCTTTTCCTAAGAAAGAATCTAGTGATCCTTTTTCAGCTGAAGCAAGAATAGGGGTTCCCGTTAGACCATTTCCTCGATGGTTAAGATGTGTAAAATGTGGCATGTTAGCGGAATATGATGCAGGTCTTTTTAAAGTAAAAGAAAGTCGATTTAGGCCAGAAAACACTCGTTTTGTTCATGAGTCATGTACAGGTTCTAGGAAAGATAAAAAGCCTAAAGATGCCGATGCAGTTCCAGCCCGTTTTCTGTTAGCTTGTAGAAATGGTCATTTAGATGACTTTCCGTGGCGATATTATGTTCATGGCGGCATAAATAAATGTACTGGCGGCTTAAGATTCTTCGAAAGTGGTGCTTCATTACAAACCGAAAACCTTTGGGTTAAATGTGATACTTGTGATGCAAAACGAAATTTAGCGCAAGCGTTTGGTAAAGCAGGTAAAGAAAACTTACCTGCTTGTAGAGGTCGTCATCCACATTTAGATAAATATGACCCCAGTTGTGACGAAGATGTCAAAGCTGTTCTTCTAGGTGCCACTAATAGTTGGTTTCCAATAACATTATCTGCTTTGGCAATACCGCTCTCAAGGGACCCTATTATTCAGCTAGTTCAAGACGGATGGGATAACTTCTCCGACGTGGAGTCTGTTTTTGAAGTAAAAGCTATTTTAAAAGTATTAGTTAAAAATGCGATTCTACCTGGTATTGATCAATATTCAGCCGATGAAGTGTGGACTGTGATTGATGCCATTAACAACGGTGAAATTGGAGATACAGTTACTCAAGAAGATATTAAAGGTCCTGAATGGGAAGTATTTATTGAACCAAATCCACCTACGGATTGGCCTCACTTTTTAAGTGAAGCAACAAGCGTTCCGATTAAATATAAAAAACAGATATCAAACGTATTGCTGTTAAAACGATTAAGAGAAGTGAATGCATTGATAGGGTTTACTCGAGTAGAAGCTCCTGAAGAAAGTAATAACCCAGAAGAGCAGCCACCAATGGCATCATTGTGTAATGATAAACCTAATTGGGTACCTGCAAGCCAAGTACACGGTGAGGGTATATTTATTCGCTTTGATGAAGATGCACTTAATCAATGGGCAAAAATACCCGCTGTTCAGGCAATTAATGAATCTTTGTTTCATGGTCACAAAGGCTGGAGGCTTAAACGCAAGCTTTCACCTGAAGATGGTTACCCTGGTATTCGTTATGTTTTACTTCACACTATTTCTCACTTACTTATTAGAGAACTTGCGCTTGAGTGTGGCTATAACGCCTCAAGTATAAGAGAAAGGATATATGGCGATACAAGCAACGAAAAGAAACAAGCAGGTATATTAATTTATACAGCAGCCGCAGATTCAGATGGAACTTTAGGTGGTTTGGTTGAGTTAGGTAAACCTGAGAATTTAGAAAGATTACTTCATCAAGCTTTGAATAGAGCAAGGATTTGCTCCTCTGATCCGCTTTGTTCTGAGCATAACCCTGAAAAAGATGTGACACTGCATGCCGCCGCTTGTCATGCTTGCACTTTTGCAGCAGAAACTTCATGTGAGAAAAATAACCGGTATCTAGATAGAGCCCTGGTTGTTCCAACACTAGACAATGATGGCGCAGCATTTTTTGGAACTGATGTTTAATGGATGATTTATTAAAAGGAATTTACGATGTAGTTAAGGATCAGCACCTTAGTAAAATTAGATCATTATCTAAAAAAGTGAAAGTCACGAGTAAAGACAATCGTACAACTTTGAAGGGATTTTTCAATACAGATAGCTCTAATAATGCTTTAAATGCCTTATTAGATTTATGGGGGAGCTCTGATTGTTCGAGTACTGAACTCGCTAGTATGTTGCTTGGTGCATCTTATGGGTGCACAAGTAAAAGTAAAAATGAATTAACAGAGCTTGTTTGGACAGGACCTGACGCAAATCTATTTCCTGTAAGAAGATCAGAACAAGTATTGTTGGACATTATTAACTCAGCACAAGAAACATTATTCATTGTTTCGTTTGTATTAGTAAATATACCAGCCGTTGAAGATGCAATTGCAAAAGCAGTAAAGCGCGGGGTGGATGTTTGTATGCTGCTAGAGTCTGAGGACAGAGAAGCGTCAAATAACTTCCTTAGTACCATTAAGAGGCTTAACAAGAGTATCCCTAAAATTAAGCTTTATATTTGGCCTCGTGAGAATAGAGAAAGTACACAAGGTGGTTTTGCCCGAGTACATGCAAAGTGTGCTGTTGCTGATAAACGGCGAGCTTTCATTACTAGTGCGAACCTTACATCTGCTGCATTAGATAAAAACATTGAAATGGGGATTAATATTGATGGTGGAAGTATACCTGAAAATATTTTTAGTCAGCTTTCCTCAATGATCAACTCCAAAGAAATAGTTCGTTATAAATCAAGTTTATTAACAGCTAGTTCAAAGTCTCAATCTAACAGTGTCATAAGTCTTGAAAACCTACCTTTATCAGCAAAGGCTGGTACAAATCTTAAGATTGAATTTGATAATAAAAAAACAGGTTTCAAAGCGCAACGTGATTTTATTATATGTGATGAGACTGAAGAAAGGCCTAAGGCAGGTACAGTAGTTATTATCAGACATGAAAACAGAAGCCTTATAGGTAAATATCGATGGAGCAAACAACAAAGTACGGATAGTGGGCAGGCGTTCTACGCTGTAACAGTTAATGGCTTTGGACAAAGACAAAAAATAAAAGTGGATGAAAGTGATTGGTTGAAATTCAAACCGTTTGCAATGGAAGTTACTATTTAGGAGATGGATTTTGGCTAGACTAATACCGAAAATTGAGATTCAGGATATCAGTGTTAAATCAGAAAGGGATGTTGCGAAGTACTTAGTAGATCTATTACCTAATGATTGCATTATTTATCACAGTTACCCTTGGCTTAGAGCAGATCGAAATGACAAGGGTAATACGACTTTAAAAGAAGGTGAAACTGATTTTGTAGTAATTATTCCTTCACACGGTATGTTAATACTTGAAGTAAAAGGCGGTGAAATTCAATATGATAACGAAAATCGCCAATGGAGTAGAGTTTTAAGCGGTGGAAGGTTAAAAGAGATTCAAGACCCATTTGAGCAAGCTCGTCGTAATACTCATTTTTTAGAAAATGAAATAAAGAAAAAAGGATACAATGGAGCAAGTAACTTACCTTTTGGCTATGGTTATGCTGCTGTATTCCCTGATTGTGAATACTCTGGTGATACTCCCGCAGGAGGAAGCCCATCAATAGTACTATCCGCTAGTGATCTTCCGTATATTGATAAAAGAATTAAATCAGCTTTAACTCAATGGGTTAGACGTGACCAACCAATCCCTTTATCTAGAGAAGATAAAATAAAAATACAAAGGTCAATTTCTCCTAGCTTCAATTTGCTGTCAATATTATTTCGTAAGATTGAAGACCAAGAGGAAAAGCTCTTTCGCCTCACTAATGATCAAAAAATGTTGATCGAATTTTTAGGTCAGACACAAAGGGCTTGCATCAATGGTGTGGCTGGTTCAGGCAAAACCATGCTTGCACAGGCTCAAGCTGAAAAGTTTGCAGATGCCGGTATGAAAACACTCTTAGTTTGCTATAACAAAACTCTAGCTAAATGGTTACGAGACAATATTTCATCTGACTACGCCGAAAGTATTACAGTTACCCACTTTCATGGGTTGTGTCATGATTTGTGTAGAAGAGCTGGAATTTCATTTAATCCACCTTTTAATAATGAAAATGAGTTTTGGCAAGAGGAAGCCCCTGAGCTTTTGATAGAAGCAATCGACCTTATAGATGATAGATTTGATGCTGTTATTGTCGATGAGGGCCAGGACTTTCATTCCGATTGGTGGATGCCTTTAGAGCTAATTAATTCAAATGGTGATGAGGGGGCTATGTATGTGTTTTTTGATCCAAACCAAAATTTATATATTGACCAAGACTCGTCTTTACCTGCTTTAGGTACACCTTTAACTTTACCGGTTAATTGTCGAAATACGCAGTTAATAGCTGGTTTATGTAGCAATATTATTGATAAGGATATACCAACCAAACCTGATGCTCCAATAGGGGATGCTCCGGAAGTCATCCAATTAGATAACAGGTATGAGGTACAGAAAAGAGTTGAGCGTTATGTAGATGAATGGGTTAATCAAGGAAAACTTAAACCTAGTCAAGTCGCTATTTTATGCCCATACAAGTTAAATAACTCGTCTCTATCGAGTATCAATAAGGTTAGAGGGATTGAAGTTACAGATGATATTGACCGCTGGAAAGAAAATAAAGGTGTTTTATTTTCAACGGTTAAAGGATTCAAAGGGCTGGAAGCAGATGCCATTTTATTGATAGATATTCCTCCCGTGAATGAGGCCTCATTATTTAAACAAGCAGATTATTATGTGGCATGTTCAAGGGCTAAGCATTTGTTGGTAGTGTTGAGTATTTCATAGACGTGAATGCTGCGATTAGAGAAGGCAGAAGTGCATTGGATAATAGAAATGATGGTCTATGGATCTATTTCTGTTTCTGTTTCTGTTTCTCGTAGTTCGGGTGTAAAACTTAAGTAAGCAAGGATAAAAATGACAACGAATACACGGAAATTTAAAGTTGTATACAAAAATGGAGCTTGGCACACTGATTCAGAGGATATTGCTTTTATCGATGGAACAAGTGCTGAAATTAACGTAGATAAGTTAATGCTTATTACACAAGAACAAACAGAAAAATTTAGAAAACCTCGAAAATTTAAGGTATTTGAAGAAGGAACCAAACTTCTTGTAGCATTGAAGATACCTCAGGAAGTAGCATGTTTAGATAAATATAAAGGTGTGTACTCTTATTCCGGTGAATATTCATTCGCTGAATATGGACATTTTTCTAGGTATTTCAACGTAGCCAATTACGCACTTATTTGCATAGAGCTAACAAAAGCCGCCCCCCCTAAATATCTTAAAAAGCCCCCCCTTGATGGAGCTGGTTGGTTTGTTCTTGATAAAGCGGGTAAAGGTACTTTTACTTGCGGAGCTATTAAGCTACCAGAATCTTTAGATTTGAGTATCCCAAGAAGTTTAAATCACGCCTACACCCTACTTTCAGAGTTGTTTGAGACAAATAGGCAGTCACATACAGGCAATATATACAAACAGGTTTTTTATAAAGAATCAGATGAACAATGGTATCCGCTAGACAAGCTTCGCAATCCCATTAAGCTAGACAATGATACTTGTATTGTTTCTAGGCTTTGGGCGAATATAAAAATAGTTAAAAATAGTTAAAAATCAGGATGAGCTAGCTTTTTTGCCTGCTTTTAAACGGAAATAAAAGCGGAAAACATGTCGTTTTTGCATGATCCAATTAGTGATATTCAAGTAATTGCGAGGAAGTGATAATGCCATTTACATGATCACTATCTATATGAGTTAAAGCAATAAGGGTTTAAGAAACCAGTCACTATTTATAAAAATGCAGTGTATATATAATCAAAGACCATTGAATGGATGCGTATAATGAATAAAGAAGAATACTTAGGTTGCTGCCATGAGCAATTACTTGAAATATTTAAGCTCGCCAAAATTCATAAGAAAGATGATAAACGAAAATTCAGAACCGAAGGTTTTATCCAAGCGGGTAAAGCATTAGGTATAATCACCCACGAGGATGCTATTGATGTAATGGATAAAGCTCACTTTGATGTATTTTCTGAAAGTATTGACTCACGTAGGAATAGAAAAGCTAGTTTAAAAGAAGCCATCGCAAGAGGTGATGATAATTTTATTAATATCCCTGCTTACGAACGCTTAAGCCCATAATTGTTTGCTACTCAATAGATTAATAACAACCTACAGATCTTCTCCGAAACCGACTGCAAGAGTGTAAATTTACGGTCGTTTAATTTACGCCCGTCTAAATACCGAATATTGTTAAATTGAGCACTACTAGATTCAAAACCACCTTTCCCCATACCCACTGAACAAGTTTAGTGGTGTATGTCATTAAAATATCTGATCATTGATCCTAGGTGGTTATTGATCTATCTAAGCAGCGCTATCAATAGGTCTATCTAACTTTGCAATTAGCTCATTTAATTTTTTATCACGCTCATTGGATATCTTTGATATTTCGTCAACAAGACGTTTATTTTCAGCTCTCAATTCAATTTTCTCTGATTTAAGCTCTGAAATTTCTGTCAATGAATTGTTAATTCGCTGCTGTGCCTCTGCTAAAGAAAGCTCATGGTTTTCAACTTCTTTTTCCTTCGAGTTCAATTGAACTGCCAAGGTTGCAACTTCAATATTGAACTCACCTGCCAGTTTTATTTGCCCTTCGGTTTCATCCTTTGCCAATTGCAATGCCTGTTTACATTGAGCAAGTTCTAAACTTATAGAAGTTAACTGGTCTTCCAAGTCATCAATCGTGATTGAAGCATCATGCACTTCTGCCTCAGCAGCTTGTTCACGTTCATTTGCCAGTTCAACAGCAGCCGCAACACGTTGCTCTGCTGTTTTAACTGCCGCAACATTTAGCTCTGTTGCCAGTGATTTTAATTTTGTAGTTGTTTCTGAAATAACAAAGTTCAGCGTTTCTTCAAGCTCAACTGGAAGTGTCGATACCGCATGCTCGTTTTCATTCGATTGTGAACTCAAATACACTTGCCAAACTTTAAATAGTCTTTTTGAATCACCGCAACTTCCTACTGCTCTGCGCAATCCGAATCCTGTTACACGTTTACCCTCCAGAATTAATTTATTACCTGCTTCAATGATTTTTTTATCGGAAACCTCAGGTCTTCTCCCAATGACTGATTGTTCAATATCCATGTTTACTCCTACAAAGTTTATTAAGAAAGAAAGAAAGAAAGAAAGAAACTCTCAATCAATTATTTTTATTTAATTAATGGCTCTTCAAATATTTCAGAGACTATCAAGCCACTTATAAGCGCCTCTTCATTTATTGCCCTTGCCGCAGCACCACAAACGTTATTAAGAAGAGATGGTTCAAGTGATGAGAACTCTATTAATATTTGTTCAATGAATTCTTGTGCTTTAGCATCTAACCCTCTGTCGCGTAACGCTGAAACTGAGTAAATTTTACGACAAATATCCGCAATGGCATTACCACCCTTTACATCAAGTGTTTTCATTTGTTCGGTTAACTCAATTAAACGCCCTTCTTGCTGTTTTA
>Ga0209395_1001578_pt1 | contig 31619 bp, 32 predicted proteins | sample GOMGulsemesocosm_3_FD_184635 | JGI IMG/M metagenome (GOLD analysis project Ga0209395, IMG submission 184635) | Methane-oxidizing microbial communities from mesocosms in the Gulf of Mexico - GOM9D Gulf of Mexico (SPAdes) (version 2) | ecosystem: Environmental > Aquatic > Marine > Cold seeps... | reverse complement strand
GGCATCTGAGCAGACTCGAAACTAGTTATCAAAACCAAAATAATTAATATAAGTATTCAAATCCTTATCTCCTCTTCCTGATAAATTTAAGACTACGATATCATCTTTTTTAAATTTCTTGGCATCAAAAACAGCCAAGGCATGAGCACTTTCAATAGCCGGAATAATCCCTTCTAGTTTACATAAATCCAAGCCCGCTTTCATGGCTTCATCATCAGTAACAGCGATAAATTCCGCACGATTTGTTTTACATAAATGCGCATGTAAAGGTCCTACTCCCGGATAATCCAACCCTGCAGAAATAGAATAAGGCTCTATAATTTGCCCGTCTTTAGTTTGCATTAATAAAGTTTTACTCCCATGAATAATTCCTTCATTTCCTAATATACTAGTCGCAGCACTTTCTCCAGAATCTACTCCTTTTCCCGCTGCTTCTACCGCAATTAATTTGACTGATTCCTCATCCAAATAATGATAAAAAGCACCGGCTGCATTACTTCCTCCACCAACACAGGCAATCACATAATCGGGAGTTGACTTTCCTTCTTTTTCTAATAACTGAGCCTTAATCTCTTCAGAAATCACCGACTGAAAACGTGCGACCATATCTGGATATGGATGTGGCCCTACCACAGAACCAATGATATAATGTGTATCCACAGGATTGTTAATCCAATCACGAATGGCCTCATTTGTGGCATCTTTTAAAGTTCTACTACCAGACAGTGCAGGAATCACTGTAGCACCCAACATTTTCATACGAGCAACATTTGGCGCTTGACGCGCAATGTCTATTTCTCCCATATACACAATACATTCCAAGCCCATTAAAGCACAAACTGTAGCCGTTGCAACTCCGTGTTGTCCTGCTCCAGTCTCGGCGATTATTCTCTTTTTACCCAAACGTTGTGCCATCAAAATCTGACCGATGGTATTGTTTATCTTATGCGCTCCAGTATGATTTAAATCTTCTCTTTTTAAATAGATATTCGTCTGATACTTCTCCGACAATCGCTTTGCAAAATACAAAGGTGTAGGACGACCGACATAATCCTTTAATAAAGCTTCAAACTCAGCTATAAAAGAAGGGTCTTCCATTACTTTTAAGTACTGTTCTCCCAATTCTTTTACATTTGGATATAGCATTTCAGGAATAAATGCACCTCCAAAATCGCCATAATATCCATTTTCATCTACAAAATAACTCATACCAACTTTTCTTTAAATTCTTTAATTTTATCTATATCTTTATAAGCAGGGCGTATTTCAAACTTACTATTTACATCCCAGCCAATACAATTTTCTGACAAGGGAGATTTCATAAATTCATGAAGATCACTTAGCGATTCTTCTCCCAAACCACCACTTAATAAAAATGGTTTGTCAGACTCTTTTTGCGCTAACAAACTCCAGTCAAAAACAACTCCGTTCCCTCCTACTTTCTCTCCTTTGGTATCAAATAAAAAATAATCTACCAACGTTTCATAATTATTTAATTGATCAAAATCAAATGAAGCATCTACTGGAAACGCTTTTATAATTTGAACATCATCCTGCATCATCTTCCTTAAACCCGAGCAGTACTCCGGAGACTCATCACCATGCAATTGAACACAGTCTAACGAATTCTCAGCAACAATTTCAGTGATTCTATCCAAAGATTCATTGACAAAAACCCCTACCTTTTTTATACTTTTAGGAATGGTAACATTTGGAAACACCGGTACATTTCTACTTGATTTATCATAGAATATAAATCCGATAAAATCAGGTTGTAATTGGATAAGCTCCTTAATATTTTCGGCATCACGCATGCCACAAACCTTTAATTTCATAATTACCGTATTTGCTTAATAAACGATTGACAAGCATTTCCTGGATTGGATGTTTTCATAAAGTTTTCACCGATTAAAAAACCTTTAAAACCATGCTTTTTTAAATCTAATATAGTCTGAGGACTACTGATCCCACTCTCTGATACTTTTATACAACTATCTGGAATTTGACTTGCCAACTGAATGGAATGTTCCAAATCCACTTCAAAAGTTTTCAAATTCCGATTGTTAATACCTATAATTTTATTCTCCAATTCAATCTTGTCCAATTCCTCTTGATTGTGCACCTCATACAAAACACTTAAGCCCAAACTTCCTGCCAAGGCGCCAAAATCTTTTAACTCTTGCCCAGTTAAACAAGCAGCTATCAACAAGATTACATCAGCTCCTAGGGCTTTACTTTCTACAATTTGAAACTCATCGACTACAAAGTCCTTCCTAAGAATTGGATGGGTCTTATTTATGACTCTTGCTGTAGACAAATCGGTATTTAATCCTCCAAAAAAATCGGTATCCGTAAGTATCGATTGAGCCGCAACACCTGCATTTAAATACGCTTCTGTCACTTCACTTATCGTACTTACTCCATTTATCAACCCTTTAGAAGGCGACTTGCGCTTATATTCTGCAATAATTCCAGAACTATGCTCTGCAAGTAGTGCACTTTCCAAGGAAATTGTATTTCTTTCAAACAAAGGCATTTTTTCCAAAGTCCGAATGCTCGAAGCTGCTTTTAAACGCTCCACATCCACACGTTTTGCTGCTATTATTTTATCTAATATCGTCATCTTCTAGGCTAATAAATTAGTTAAACATTCCGCTCCTTTTAATCCCAATAATGAATCTTTTGCCTGCTCAAAGGCTTGTTCAAAATTTGTTTCGGGTGCCATTGTCTGGATAGCAAACGCAGTATTTGCCAATACTACACTGTTCTGTGCCTCGGTTCCTTTTCCAAGAATAATCTGCTTAAATATTTTGGCAGAGGAAGCTACAGAGTCCCCTCCTACAATCTCATTTTGTGCCAATCGTTTAAAATTAATTTCTTCAGGTGTAAAAATCTGACTTCCACTATTTGAAATAATATTAAATTTTGATGTCAGTGAAATTTCATCATAGCCATCAAAACTATGTACCACTTTATAATTTTGAGATGATTGCTGGAGTAAATACCCATACAATCGTGCAATTTCCATATTAAAAACACCTACCATTTGGTTTTTAGGCTGACTAGGATTCACCAAGGGCCCTAAGACATTAAAAAATGTTTTTAAGCCTAATTCTCTACGAATAGGTCCTACTGTCTTCATAGCTGGATGAAACAATGGCGCATGTAAGAAACAAATATTTGCCTTGTCTAATTGACGCTTTAATACCGTCTCATCATTGGTGAATTCGTAGCCTAAATATTCCAACATATTGGAAGATCCACAAGTAGATGACACACCGTAATTACCGTGTTTTGCCACTTTATACCCTGCACCAGCTACTATGAACGATGTTAATGTAGAGATATTAAATGTATCTTTTCCATCTCCTCCTGTACCACATAAATCGATGGTATTAAATTCTGAAAAATCCAATTTTACGGCCAATTCTAGCAACGCATCTCTAAAGCCTTTCAATTCATTAACAGACAATGAGCGCATTAAAAATACGGTCAGAAAAGAAGCTATCTGAGAAGTATTGAATTCATTTTTAGCAATTCTGATCAATACGTCTTTGGCTTCAGCGGCATTTAAATGCTCGTGTGCAAAAAGCTTGTTTAAAATAATCTTCATATCTAGTTGGAATTAGCTTCAATAAAATTTTGTACAATTTGTTTTCCTAAAGGTGTTAAAATAGATTCTGGATGAAACTGCACAGCACTTATATGAAGTGTTTTGTGTTGTAAAGACATGATCCCACCATCATCATCTACTGCAGTAATTTCCAATTCTGAAGGAAATACATCCTTAGTAGCTATCCAGGAATGGTAGCGCCCAGCTTCAAACTCCTTAGGAACCCCCTTGTAAACCTCCGCATTTGTATCCGTTTGGTACATCGTAGTAGCCACTCCATGAAACACTTGTTCCATATTTTCAATAGCTCCTCCAAACACTTCCGTGATCGCTTGTAAGCCTAAACATACTCCAAAAATCGGTTTTTTACCCGCATATGTTTTAATCACTTCTTTTAAAATCCCCGCCTCTTCAGGAATCCCGGGACCTGGAGATAGAATAATTAAATCATAGCTCCCTACTTCGGTAATACTAATCTCATCATTTCTAAAAACTGCTGGATAAGTTCCTGTTATATCTTCGACCATATGTACCAAATTATAGGTAAACGAATCGTAATTATCTAATATTAAAATCTTCATTTTTTTCTTTTTTTATTAAAATAACGCGTTGTTATTCTTAGCTAGATTAAATATTCTCTGCTAACACTAAGGCCTTTTTTAAAGCTGCCAATTTGTTATTCACCTCTTGTAATTCACTTTCCTCATTTGAACTGATTACAATTCCAGCACCTGCTTGTGAATACAATGTATTTTTTTTACTAACAAAAGATCGGATGGCAATGGCCAAATTAACATCGTTATCCAAACCAATATAACCAACAGCGCCTCCATAAAAACCACGGCTTTGATTTTCGTAAGTATCAATTAATTCCAAGGCCTTATATTTTGGTGCGCCACTTAATGTCCCCGCAGGAAACGTATCACCTACAATTTTCATCGCTTCTCCATTAGGCTTCCCTTCTACAGTAGAAACTAAATGGATCACATGACTAAAATACTGCACTTCCTTAAACACACTCACCGTAACATCACTGGCGTGTTTACTTAAATCATTCCGTGCTAAATCTACCAACATTACATGTTCCGCATTTTCCTTTTTATCTTGTAATAATTTTTCTGCCAATAATTTATCTTCCGCTACATTCCCAGTTCTCTTAAAGGTTCCAGCAATTGGATTGATAATCGTTTTTTTAGCGTCCACTTTAATTTGTGCCTCTGGCGATGAGCCCATCAATCTAAAATTCCCATAATCAAAGTAAAACAAATAAGGAGATGGATTGATAGAACGTAAGGCTCTGTATACATTAAATTCGTCTCCTTCAAATTTCTGTTGAAACTGGCGAGATAGCACCAATTGAAATACATCACCTCTTTTACAATGCTGTTTTCCTTTAGTTACATTATCCTTAAATTCTTGATCTGTACAATTCGATTGTTCATCACCTATCATCTCAAACTCATACATTGGAAATGATTGGGTATTAATAATCGTTTGAATGGATTCAATTGTTGAATCGGCTCCTTCCTCCACATTCTCTATCAAGGTCATTTCATCATTAAAATGATTGATGGCAATAATATATTTAAAAAAGCTAAACTGAAATTCAGGAATGTTTGATGGTGCTTTCTTTGAGCTAAATTTAATCGTTTCGAAATACTGTACAGCATCAAAAGAAATATACCCATAAAAACCGTTAAAGGATTTTACCTTTTTACTACAAGTAACATCAATGGTCTTTTTATAACGCTCAAAAATGTCGTGAAAATTATTATTTATGGTTGCTGTTTCCAATATTTGATTGTCTTTCTCGTAAGAAAACTCTCCGTCTTCTACTTTCAATGTAACCAATGGTTCAATACAAATAAAAGAATAACTCTCCTCCTTACTGTGATAGTCCGAACTTTCCAATAGCAATGTATTAGAAAATTTATCACGGATTTTAGTATACAAACTTACGGGTGTTATGGTATCCGAAAGTTGTTTTTTGACGATGGTTGTATAGTTTAATGTTTTCATAGATGCACAAAAAAAAGGACTTATCGCGAGATAAGTCCTTTTTAAATTTATATATTATTTATATAGAGGTTATTGCTCGCTTGTTTGATTAAGAGAGTTCCACCACCATATGTTTGTATTTCTTGTCATTGTTGTTTTCTAATTGTAATTAGATGTTACAAATGTAGCATCTATTTTTTAATATGCAAATTTATTTTCATTTTTTTCTAGAGACGTAAGGCATTGCGTCTGTACGACTCTGTTATAAAAGGCGCATGCCTCTTTATAACATGGTCAATATTTGTATCACAATAATCAACAATACCATGGCAATTGGATATACTGTAGCATAAGCCACTGCAGGTGCATCGGTATCTACCATATTATCCACTGTAGCCAATCCAGGTGTACTGGTCATACTACCTGTTAAGGTTCCCAACAGGGTTAATAAATTCATTTTAAAAAACACACGAGCAATGATTGTCGTTAAAATCATAGGCAGTAAGGTGATTACTATTCCATACATAAACAATTCCATCCCGTATTCCTGAAAAGTAGCTACTAAGCTAGAGCCTGCGCTGGTTCCCACTGCTGCTAGGAAAAACAACAGTCCAAACTGACGCAATAATTGATTCGCAGCTCCTGTCATCGTCCACATAATAGGCCCCGTTTTACCAGTTCTTCCTAATACTAAAGCGACTAACAAAATTCCTCCAGTCAATCCCAAACTAAACGAAAAATTCCCCATACTAATACTCAACTTCCCTACTAAGATCCCTAATAAAATCCCAGTAGCAATAGGTAAAAAGTCAGTATTTGATAATTTTTTATCATCATCTCCAAAGAAACGCGTTACTAATTTCATCTGTTCTTTATCACAAGCGATGACTAATTTATCACCAAATTGCAATTTAGCAGAAGGTTTAGGCGACAAGTTAATACCTGACCTACGAATACGAGTTATCGTGGCATTATAAGCCAAGAAGATATTCAGTTGTCCTAAGGTTTTATTTACTACATTTTTATTCGTAACCAGTACGGAACGTACTTCAATATTTGTATGTTGAGGGATTTCTTTATCTGTAGGTGACCCCATTAATAATTGAATTCGCTCTAAAGAATCCTTGGTTCCAACAGCTCTAATAATATCCCCTTTTTGAAATATAATTTCTGGTGTTGGCGCCAATACCACGTCCCCTTGCATGATTCTAGAAATCACTGCTTTTGTCATAAAGCGAACATTTAATTCTGCCAAACTTTTCCCCAATACTTTTTCGTTTTCAACCACAAAATACTGACGTACAATTTCAGGAAAACCTTCTTGTAGTTCATCTTTATAGCGTTGTTCTTCTTTTAAGACATTTACACGCAATATTTTTGGCAAAAAACTCACAAATAAGATTACACCAATCACCCCAAAAGGATAACCAATACCATAACCAATAGATGCCAACGGAGAACCTGTGGCATCAATTGCTGCAGCTAAACCAGGTGTACTAGTAAGCGACCCTGCCAATAAACCAATGGCTAAATTCTTATCTATACCAAAAAAGTAATACACAGAAAATGTGACTAAAGATGCAGAAATAATTAAAATTCCAGCCAATAAACCCAACTCTTTTCCATTCATTCGAAAAGACTCGAAAAAACTGGGACCTGCTTGAATTCCAATAGTAAAAATGAATAGCACTAAGCCTAAATATTGAAAATCTTTAGGAATACTCACCCCGTAATGGCCAAATACTAAGGCTACAAAAATAACAGCCGAAACATCCAACGAAATGCCTTTAATTTTAATTCGTCCTAACACAAAGCCAATAACAATAATTAAAAAAAGCACAAAATAACTATTCGAAAATAAATCCATCATATTTAATTAAGCGTACAAAATTACCACTTTAGGCATTAAAATCAACTATTCTATATTAATTTAACGAAAACCTTTGCATAAAAAAACTCAGACCTAAGCCCGAGTTTTTAATATTTTGTAAGTAAAATTGGTTTAAACCAACGCTCCTAAATACCTTTCAGAATCCAATGCTGCCATACAACCTGTTCCTGCTGCAGTAACCGCTTGACGGTATTCTTTATCTTGAACATCTCCTGCTGCAAATACACCTGGCACATTTGTTTTGGTCGATTTCCCTTCTGTTATTAAATACCCTGTATCATCCATATCCAATACATCTTTAAATATATCAGTATTTGGTTTATGACCAATGGCAATAAATACTCCTGTAACATCTACATCATGTGTATTGTTAGTTTGATTGTTGATAACACGAACTCCTGTTACCACGTTATCTCCTAGTACCTCATCAATTTCTGAATTGTACAACACTTCAATATTTTCAGTTTTCTCTACTCTATGTTGCATCGCTTTAGACGCTCTCATATAGTCTTTACGAACTAAAATTGTTACTTTATTACAAATATTAGATAAATATGTTGCTTCTTCAGCAGCTGTATCTCCAGCACCAACAACAATTACATCCTGACCTTTATAAAAGAACCCATCACAAGTAGCACAAGCAGAAACTCCACCACCAATTAAACGTTGTTCACTTTCTATATTTAAATATTTAGCAGTAGCTCCTGTAGATATAATCACAGTTTCAGCCTCTATTTGAGTCGTCCCATCTACTTCTACTTTATGAATCCCTCCTACTTCTTTGCTAAAATCTACTTTAGTAATCAAACCAAAACGAACTTCAGTACCAAAACGTTCTGCTTGATTCTTCATATCATCCATTAAGGCTGTACCATCAGTTCCTTTTGGGTATCCAGGAAAATTATCCACCTCTGTGGTCGTTGTTAACTGACCTCCCATTTGCATTCCTGTGTACATGATTGGTTTCAAATCAGCACGTGCAGCATAAATGGCCGCAGTATATCCTGCAGGTCCAGAACCTATAATTAGGCATTTAATTCTTTCGATTGTATCAGACATATTCTTAAGTTTTATTTCTAGTACAAACTTATTCATTTTCTCTTTCTTTGGGATTGGTTTTCAATCTTTTTTTACAATATCAGTATAACAAAAGCCTATGTGTAACATTAGTTGCATAAATTGAATTCTGTGTTCTAACTTTGCAAAAAAATAAATCGAAAGAAATGAATGACTCCGTACAAATAGTAGATACACTAGAAACTTACGAAAACATAATTCAGCGCCATGAAGTTGTTGTGTATTATTTTTCGAGTATTTCCTGTGGAGTTGCGGAAGCATTGGAACCAAAAGTGAGGAAATTACTTGCCGAAAAATTCCCAAAAATCAACTATTATCTAATTAACTTACCTTTTTCAAAAAAAATATGCGCGGCACATTCTGTCTATGTAGAGCCCACTATTTTGATCTATTTTAATGGAAAAGAAACCATTAGAAAAAGCAGGAACATCAGCATCCTTGACCTAGACAAAAGTATCGCTAGACTTTATGAAATATTTTTCGAATAAATGTTTGCGAGAACGATAAAAGGTTCTATATTTGCACTCGCAAAACAAGCACCTCGGGGTGTAGCGTAGCCCGGTCATCGCGCCTCGTTTGGGACGAGGAGGTCGCAGGTTCGAATCCTGCCACCCCGACAAAAAGTTCACTTTAACTTTAAAATAAAGTAAAAGCCGATGTAGCTCAGCTGGCTAGAGCAGCTGATTTGTAATCAGCAGGTCGTGGGTTCGAGTCCCTCCATTGGCTCTTTGAAATTTTGAAAATGTATAAACGGTGAGATACTCAAGTGGCCAACGAGGGCAGACTGTAAATCTGCTGCGCAAGCTTCGAAGGTTCGAATCCTTCTCTCACCACATTTTTCAAAATATTTATACTATTTCAATACTATTGCCAGCAAAGCTACTTTTATATGTAGCTTTAATTAAAACAATGCCGATGTAGCTCAGCTGGCTAGAGCAGCTGATTTGTAATCAGCAGGTCGTGGGTTCGAGTCCCTCCATTGGCTCTTTGAAATTTTGAAAATGTATAAATGGTGAGATACTCAAGTGGCCAACGAGGGCAGACTGTAAATCTGCTGCGCAAGCTTCGAAGGTTCGAATCCTTCTCTCACCACATTTTTCAAATTCTTTTCTAAAACATCATCCTATCATTTTTCATCAATCAATCTCGAATTTTATTTCGATTTTTCGCGTTTTCACCTATTTCTAGTTGTAAAATTTCGTAATTTTGTCAACTGTAACTTAATACATAAAACAGATGTTGATTATAGGAATTGCAGGAGGAACAGGAAGCGGAAAAACCACCGTTGTTAAGCAGATATTAGACCAACTTCCAGAAAACGAAGTTTGCGTAATCTCGCAAGACTCCTATTACCAAGCTACAGATGGTATGAGTTATGACCAACGTACCCAAATAAATTTTGACCACCCTAATGCTATTGATTTTGACTTATTAGTTGGTGATTTAAAGAAATTAAAGAAAGGTGATACGATAGAACAACCTATCTATTCTTTCGTGACACATAACAGAACTAAAGACACCTTGACAACACCTCCAAAAAAGGTATTGATTGTTGAAGGAATTTTAATTTTCAACAGTAAAGAACTACGCGATTTATTTGATATAAAAGTATTTGTACATGCCGATGCTGATGAACGATTGATCCGACGTGTAAAAAGGGATATTCAAGAGCGAGGAAGAGATATTAATGAAGTACTAACTCGATATCAAGACACATTAAAACCAATGCATCAAACCTTTATTGAACCAACAAAAAACTATGCCGATATCATTATTCCTAACGACCGTTACAATACCGTAGCCATAGATATCGTTAGAACTGTAATCTGTGATAAACTATAAGCATGACGTTGAAACAACTCAAAAACAATAAAATTTTTAAAGTAGCTACGAATTTTTACATCATCGTAATTACTGTATTTGTGTTGTGGATGCTTTTTTGGGACGAAAATTCCTATTTAGTACATCGAGAGTTTAACGAAGAACTGAAGAAACTAGAATCTCAGAAAAAGTATTATATAGAGCAAATAAATAAAGACAACGCTATTATTTCCGATTTAAAGGATTTGGAAAAATTAGAAAAATTTGCAAGAGAAGAATATCACATGAAAAAAGACAATGAGGACATCTTTCTTATTGAATATGATACTTTAAAGTAAAAAAAACATACTTTTCAACACATTTTTCGTGACAGTTGATATTATTTAAAATATTTTTCTGAATTTTGAATAATAATTACGACTATGAGCGATTCTATCACAAATGACTTTGATGCTGTATCCGCAGCTGCTTGGAAACAAAAAATTCAATTTGATTTAAACGGTGCAGATTATAATAAAACGTTGTTAACTCAAACTAACGAAGGAATAACGATTAAACCTTTTTATCATGGAGATGATTTTGAAAAACTTAAAATCTCTACTAAGAACACGGAGGTAAACATCTGTGAAAGAATTTGGGTGTCCTTTGAAAAAAAGGCCAACAAAAAAGCGGTAGATGTTCTGAATCGCGGTGCAAACGCCATTAAATTCACGTGTACTAAACCTTTTGACTACAAGCTATTATTCCTCCATCTATTAGATAAAAAAAACACATTTCATTTTGAGTTTAAATTCTTTGATGCTAATTTTTTCTTGGATTTAAGTGATTACCTCTCAAAAGAAACCGTTTATTACAATTTAGATTTTATCGGTCATCTCGCAAAAAAAGGCAATTGGATTAAAAGTCAGTCTCAAGATATAGAGCAATTTAAAAACCTACTAGCACAACGACCTAACAGTAATATGATAGGAATAAATGTGGCTATTTACCAAAATGCTGGTGCAAACACCGTGCAACAAGTAGCTTATGCCTTAGCCCATGCCAATGAATATTTAACTGCCTTTGGAGGAGAGATAGCGCCCTTTATACAGTTTAATCTAGCCATAGGAAGTAATTATTTTTTCGAAATAGCAAAGCTTAGAGCATTACGCTATCTATTCCCTTTAATCTGCAAGGAATACAACATAGAAACAAGCGCACAACTTTTCTGTGAACCTAGCTTACGGAATAAAACCATCTACGATTACAATGTAAATATGTTACGTACCACTACGGAATGTATGAGTGCAATTCTGGGAGGAGCCCAAACGATCGCCAACCAACCTTACGACCACCTTTTTCTAAAAACAAATGAATTTGGAGAACGCATTGCACGCAATCAGCTAATTATTTTAAAAGAAGAAAGTTATTTTAATAAGGGACAACATATTGCAAATGATTCCTATTATATTGAATCTATCACCCAGCAAATAGCACATAAGGCATTGACCTTATTTAAAGAAATTGAGAAAACTGGAGGTTTTATAAAACAATTAAAACAAGGAACTATTCAGCGTAAAATAAGTGAAAACGCGAAAAAAGAACAAGAACAATTTGATAATGGGTCACTTGTTTTAATAGGGAGTAACAAATATCCAAATCCATTGGATACAATGAAAAACGCGATGGAGCTTGCTCCTTTCAAGAAAAAGCAAGGGCACAAAACAGTCATTACGCCAATCAATAGTAAACGACTGTCTGAAAATTCTGAACAAAAACGCATCAATAACGAAAACGAATAGCCGTTCTATAAAATTTCACAGCATGTCAAGAAAAGATTTTTCACATATAAAAGTACAGACGTCTGATTCAAAAGATAAAAATTTTGAACACGAAAACTATATTGCAGGAACTGCTCCCAACTTAAGAGGCCCCTATTCTACAATGTATGTAAGAAGACCATGGACAGTCCGACAATACGCAGGGTTTTCAACAGCAGAAAAGAGCAATGCTTTTTATCGAAGAAATTTAGCTGCAGGACAAAAAGGACTCTCTGTTGCATTTGATTTAGCTACGCATCGCGGCTATGATTCCGATCATGAGCGTGTTCAGGGCGATGTTGGAAAAGCAGGAGTCGCTATAGATTCTGTGGAGGATATGAAAGTGTTATTTGACCAAATTCCACTGGACAAAATGTCGGTATCCATGACGATGAACGGAGCCGTACTTCCTGTATTAGCTTTTTATATTGTGGCTGCTAAAGAACAAGGCGTGGACACCAACTTACTTTCTGGAACTATCCAAAATGATATTTTAAAGGAGTTTATGGTGCGTAACACTTATATTTACCCTCCGAGCCCGTCTATGAAAATCATCGCAGATATTTTCAAATACACTACGGAACACATGCCTAAATTCAATTCAATCTCCATCTCAGGCTATCATATGCAAGAAGCTGGAGCTACGGCAGAAATAGAGTTAGCCTATACCCTAGCCGATGGATTGGAATATTTAAAAACGGGAATTGCTAATGGAATGACCATCGATTCTTTTGCACCAAGATTGTCTTTTTTCTGGGCTATAGGAATGGATCATTTTACGGAAATAGCGAAGATGAGAGCCGCAAGGATGTTATGGGCTAAAATAGTTCAGCAATTCAATCCGAAAAATCAAAAATCATTGGCTTTACGCACCCATTGCCAAACAAGTGGCTGGAGTTTAACAGAGCAAGATCCATTTAATAATGTAGCTAGAACAGTTATCGAAGCGATGGCAGCGGCTTTAGGAGGAACACAAAGTTTACATACCAATGCCTTGGATGAAGCCATTGCACTCCCTACCGATTTCTCTGCTAGAATTGCTAGAAACACGCAACTATTTATTCAAGAAGAAACGGGTATCACAAAGACAGTGGATCCTTGGGGAGGCGCTACATTTGTAGAAAAACGGACAGAAGAAATTGCCCATAAAGCCTGGGAACTTATCCAAGAAGTAGAAGCTCTAGGAGGAATGACCAAAGCCATTGAACAGGGAATCCCAAAAATGAGAATTGAAGAAGCAGCCGCCACAAAACAAGCACATATAGATAGTGGAGAAGACACAATTGTGGGAGTAAACAAACACCGACTAGAAAAAGAAGACCCTTTAGATATTTTAGAAGTAGACAACCAAGCCGTTAGAGAATCACAAATAGCACGTTTACGTAACTTAAAAGAAAATAGAGATAGCAGCGCGGTTAGTAATGCATTAAAAAACTTGAGAAATTGTGCAAAAACAGGTGAAGGAAACTTACTCGATTTAGCAGTAAAAGCCGCTGAGTTGCGCGCTACATTAGGAGAAATATCGGATGCCTTAGAAAGTGAATTTGGTAGATATAAAGCAACAATTAAATCAATTACAGGTGTGTATAGTAGAGAAATAAAAGAAGATGGCGAATTTGAAAAAGCCAAAATTTTAGCTGATAAGTTTTCCGAATTAGAAGGAAGACGCCCTAGAATAATGATTGCTAAAATGGGACAAGACGGACATGATAGAGGAGCAAAAGTAGTTTCTTCTAGTTTCGCTGATTTAGGTTTTGATGTGGACATAGGTCCACTATTCCAAACACCACAGGAAGCCGCTAAACAAGCTGTAGAAAACGACGTACATGTATTGGGAATTTCATCTTTAGCTGCTGGACATAAAACACTGGTACCACAAGTAATTAAGGCATTAAAAAAATATGGAAGAGAAGATATTATGGTCATTGCAGGAGGTGTTATTCCTACTCAAGATTACCAAACATTATTTGACGCTGGAGTTTCGGGTGTATTTGGCCCTGGAACAAAAATAGCCACTTCTGCTATCAATATATTAGAGCAACTGATTGGCCGCATGGATTAAATGACATAAAAAAAGCGATTTAAGAGGTTCTTAAATCGCTTTTTTTATGTCACTATGTGTCGTCGGCTAATTCAAATCATAGCGAATCATCTCCGCCAACTCATTTTCTTTTTCGTACAACACAAAATCGCCGTCTCTGATATAGGCTATTTTACCCGTTTCTTCTGAAACAATCAAACACAAACAATCTGTTTTTTCCGTAATTCCGATGGCCGCTCTATGACGCAGTCCAAAACGAGAGGGTAAATTTTTCTTTGACAAAGGCAATACAACTCTTGTAGCCTTAATAATATTATCACTAATAAGTATCGCACCATCATGCAATGGACTATTTTTATAAAAGATACTTTCTATAATAGGGCCATTAACCTCAATATGCATATTGTCTCCAGAGCTCTTTAAAAAGTCAAGATTTTGAGTTCTTTCAATCACGATCAAAGCACCTGTCTTCGTTTGCCCCATACTGATACAAGTCTCTAGTATCGCTTCTACATTGGTAGTCGTATGAATTTCAGTATTTAAAAATTTAAGCTGTTTCAGAAAATTTCGCTTAGACGTGAAATTTGTAGAACCAATCATTAATAAAAACTTACGAATTTCTTGTTGAAAAACAATTAATAAGGCAATGGCACCTCCACTAATCAAAGTTCCTAAAATACCACTGAGCAATTCCATTTGCAAGGCTTGGGTAATCTTCCAAATCAACACCACTAATGCGATTCCAATAAATATATTTATCGCAACTGTTCCTCGAAGTAATTTATAAACATAGTACAATAGCACAGCTACCAATACGATGTCCAGTACATCTAAAAACGAAAAATTTAAAAAATCTAAAAATAACAAGTGCATAAACTCCTAATTGAATAGTAAAAATAGTAAAAAAGTACCAACCATGAACATTGACTTAACAATTGCAATCTGGAATTTTAGCCCTGTCGAAAATAAATTCTTTGACACCAATTTTAATACCCGCTGACTGCAATGAAGAAACCATGGTTTTAAAAGTTAAATATTCTTGGTAGGTCAACGTATTGTCAAAATTTAAGTGAATTAAGGTTTGTCTACCCTCAGCAGAAAAATCGATAAATTCCAATAAGGTCTTTCTCAAATCTTCTTCTCCTACATCAGAATCGTTTATATACACCGTGTTTTTATAAAACTTTAAGTTGATGTTATAGTAGGCTGCATAGGAATCTCCTTCTAATTTTAACAGTTCTTTTGAGGTGGTACTATCTCCCATAAATTTAACCTGAGTAAATTCCAAAAACGACAACATTTTATTAGTTGTATTTGAATAACTATAAAAGTCACGTGTTTTTTTATCGGCATGCATTCCATTCTTATGCTTATATTTCATTTTTTTAAGCACGGGAATCACTTTTTTTAAGGGGAGCTTTTTATCAATATTGTACACCCAATTGGTAGAAATAATGGTGTTCGACCTATTTAAAACGGCCAATGTATCATTCTCTTTAAGTTCAAAAAACACCCAAACTTCAGAAAAGTTTTTAATTTCTTGCACACCTTCTACAGCAATTAATGGAATCTGAATTTCCTTTTTTGCACAGCTTGCAAACACTAAACACAACAAAAATATTTTTATTAGTTTCATCTCTTATCTATTTTAAATGTATCAAAAAAAATACATTTCTATATATAACGTTCTTAAATTGATTTTAGTAACTAACGCTGTTCAAACCTACAATTTTCACAGCCTCTACTGCTTCCTTTACATCATGCACTCTTAAAATAGACGCTCCATTTACTAAAGCCAAGGTATGCGCAACAGTAGTAGCATTCAATGCTTTATCTGCTGTAATTCCAAGCGGTTTATACAACATAGATTTTCTTGAAACTCCAACTAACAATGGAAAATCAAGTGTTTTAAATAGGGATAACTGTTGTAGCAATTCGTAATTATGTTCCAATGTTTTCCCAAAGCCAAAACCAACATCTATCAGCACATCTTTGAGTCCCAACAACTTTAATTGCTGCGTTTTTTCAGAAAAGTAACGTAGCAATTCATTCACTATATTTCCATACTGAGGATTCGATTGCATGTTTTGGGGAGTTCCCGCCATATGCATCATAATATATGGTACTTGTAAATCCGCCACAACAGAAAACATATTTGAATCCATTTCTCCTGCGGAAATATCATTAATCATAGCTGCGCCTTTTAGCACACATGCTTTTGCCACCGCGCTTCTAAAGGTATCTACAGAAATTATAATCCCAGGAAAATTAGCAAGTAATAATTCTACTACCGGAACCACTCTTTCCAATTCTTCTTCTTCAGAAATATGTGCTGCACCTGGTCTCGACGAATATCCACCAACATCTATAAAGGTAGCTCCTTCATCAAGCATTTTTCTAACGCGCTCAATAATGGCTATCTCCTCCTTATATTTCCCTCCGTCAAAAAATGAATCGGGAGTAATATTTAAAATCCCCATGACTTTGGGCTGACTTAAATCTATTAAATTTCCGTTACAATTAATGGTCATTTATCGTACTACTTTATCTATTATTCGCGTTCTAATAGGCTCTCTATAATCTTGCATTTGCCCCAATAAATCCTCCACAGAATCAGACACTAAAAGCATGGCTCTATTAGAAGCTTTTAAAAATCCTTCCGCCACCATAACATCTAATTGCGCCAAGGTATGGTCAAAAAAACCATTGGTATTTAATACTCCTACTGCCTTTCCTTCTATTCCCAATTGGTTTAGTGTAAGCGCCTCAAACAACTCGTCTAAGGTTCCAAATCCTCCAGGTAGTGCAATATATCCATCTACTAATTTACTAATAATTACTTTCCTATCGCTCATAGATTTAGAAACAATCATTTCCTCTACCCCATCATGCATCACTTCCTCATGCTCCAATAATTCCGGAATCACTCCAATAACGCTTCCTTTATTTTTTATCATGGCATTGGCGATAGCGCCCATCATTCCTATTTTCCCACCTCCATAAACCATATCAATTTCATGTTCACAAAAATAAATTCCAAGCTTTTCAGCTTCCAACTTATACTTTTCTACAAACCCAAGACTTGACCCACAAAATACTGCTATTCTTTTCATAAAATTCCATTTTTTAATCACGTTAAATCATAAAACTCTTGCCTGAATTGTAACTAATCAGTACATTCGTTTGAATTATTCAATTACCCGTGCGTTGGCACGAAAATAACAAAATTAAAAAGAGTTTCATGCATAATACATCAGAACAATACGATTCTATTATAAATAAATGTCAATCATTATACACAAACAAGTTAAAGGACTATGGTTGTGCATGGCGAATATTGAGATTACCATCTCTTACAGATCAGATTTTCATAAAGGCACAACGTATTAGGCAACTACAAGAAAATGATGTTAGAAAAGTAGATGAAGGAGAAGCATCTGAGTTTATAGGTATTATCAACTACTCGATTATGGCGTTGATTCAATTAGAAAAAGGGATTGCCACACAACCCGATTTATCTACTGAAGAAGCCACTACTTTGTACACAAAACACATACAAATCACCAAGCAATTAATGGAAGATAAGAACCATGATTACGGGGAAGCTTGGAGAGAAATGAGGGTTAGTTCATTAACAGATTTGATATTACAAAAATTACTACGCGTAAAACAGATAGAGGACAATAAAGGGAAGACCATTGTTTCTGAGGGCTTGGATGCTAATTATCAAGACATGATAAATTACGCTGTTTTTGCTTTAATACATTTAAATTATTAGGACTATGAAAATTTTAGTAAGCATTGCCCGGTTCCTCGTAGGAATCACATTTCTATTCTCTGGATTTGTCAAATTAGTAGATCCCTTAGGATCCGCTTATAAATTTCAAGAATATTTTAGCCCAGAAGTATTGAATATGGAATTTTTAAGTCCCTATGCACTTCCTTTTTCTATCGCATTAATTATCATAGAAATTATGTTGGGAGTTATGATTTTGATAGGCTTTAAATCAAAACTAACTGCGTGGGGCTTACTTGGAATTATGCTTGTTTTCTTATTTCTAACTTGGTATTCTGCTTATTTTGAAAAAGTGCAGGATTGTGGATGTTTTGGAGATGCCATAAAACTATCTTCTTGGGGAACGTTCTATAAAAACATCGTTTTAGTAGCCTTGGTAATTTTACTTGTTGTAAGATCTTACGACATCACGCCTATTTTAGGTCAAACAACTGAAAAATGGGTCACACTGGCATCACTTTTCACTTTTTTATTCATCACTTATTACGTGTTAATTCATTTACCTATTATAGATTTTAGACCTTTTGCTATTGGAAATAGTATCCCTGAAGGAATGGAATATACAGAGGAAGCAGAATATCCTCCTATCAAGGATTTCTTTTTAGAAAGTGAAACAGATGATTTAACTCCCCAATTAATGGAGGAAGAAAAGTTACTCTTGGTGATTGCTTATAATTTAGATAACAGTGACCGCAAAGGATTTGCAAACCTAAAACCAATCCTAACAAAGGCGAAGGAAAAAGGATACAAAATATATGGAGTCTCTTCTTCTTTAAAAGATGATTTTGATGCTATAAATAAAGAACACGGATTAGATTTTGAAGTATTATTCTGCGATGGGACTGCTTTAAAAACAGTGATTAGATCCAATCCAGGATTAATTACTATTTCTAAGGGAATTGTAAAAGACAAACGTAGTTGGACAGACGCTAACGATTTAACGTTGGAATAACATTCACGACACTAGCGGTTTTTCAATTTAAGAAATGAACTTACATGACAATTTCCATGTGATACGTTTATAAAATATAACAGATACATGAAACATTTTTTGCTCATTTTTATAGGTGGAGGCTTTGGAAGCATGGCTAGGTACGCCTTGGGCAAATGGCTGAACACAAACAACGCAATACCTTATGGCACCATGATAGCCAACGTATTGGGTTGTTTTATTATTGGTTTGGTGATGGGCTATATTCTAAAATCAAATAACTCCCATCAAAATTTAGCCTTATTAATAGGTACAGGATTCTGTGGTGGATTCACTACCTTTTCTACTTTTTCTTTTGAAAATCAGACCTTTTTAAAAAATGGCGATTTCTTAAACTTTATCACCTATACAAGTAGCTCTTTACTTTTAGGACTAGCTGCGGTATTTTTAGGAGTATACCTAGTTCGATTTATTAGCTAATAGTACAACTTCGTCCTTCCTTATTTTTATGATCACTTATAGACACATTAATTACGCGTGTTAACACAAATAATTCCAGTAATTCAATTCCATAGCTACTATGGAATAATCAAACACGTCATTAGAAAAGTACTTTTTTCTCCCCTACCCCCTCTTTTTTGATTCATAAATCATGAAAAAACATATATTATAATTTTTACCCCCATAAAAAACAGGGGCTAAAATAAATTATATAATAATTCTTTAGCGTTCACCCCTAAAAAATTAGGGGGTCACATTCATAAATTGTAGGTTTGAACAGAATTAACCTATAAAATTTAAGGGTATGAAAAAAATCGAAGCGATTATTCGTAAATCAAGATTCGAAGAAGTAAAAGACGCACTACACGCCATTGAAGTCAATTTTTTCAGTTACTGGGATGTCACAGGAGTTGGAAATGAAAAACAAGGACATGTATACAGAGGAGTGAGCTACAGCACCACCGATATTCAGCGACGATTTGTATCCATAGTCGTATCAGAACCTTTCTATGAAAAAACGATCAATGCATTATTAGAAGCGGCTTATACAGGAAATGTCGGTGATGGAAAAATATTTGTCTCAAATATTGAAGAAACCTACCGAATTAGAACAAAAGAAACGGGTGCTGACTCTTTAAAATAAGCCTCACAAAAAACACTAACAAATCAATTATGGACACTACACTACTCACAATAAACAATGTATGGATGATGCTATGTACGGCATTGGTATTTTTTATGCATTTAGGATTTTCTCTTGTGGAAATCGGATTTACACGTCAAAAGAACGCCATTAACATCTTATTTAAAAATGTATTTATCATTTCCATAGGGCTTATTTTATATGCTCTTATTGGATTTAACCTTATGTATCCAGGAAGTTTTATAGGCGGAGTCATGCCAGATTATTTTATCAACCTTTTCGGATTATCACTTCCTGAAAACGGATTGACACCAGCATATGCATCTGGAGGATACACTTATTATACAGATTTCTTATTCCAAGGAATGTTTGCTGCCACTGCTGCAACCATCGTTTCTGGAGCTGTTGCAGAACGTATTAAACTAGGAAGTTTTATGTTATTCACACTATTCTACGTAGGACTTGTATACCCAATAGCTGGTTCATGGCAATGGGGAGGTGGATTTTTATCTAGCTTAGGAAATCAAGTAAATGAACTTGGTGAAACTATTAAAGAAGCAGGATTTTATGACTTTGCAGGTTCCACCTTAGTACACTCTGTAGGAGGATGGGCCGCATTAATTGCAGTTTGGCTATTAGGATCTAGAATTGGAAAATTCAGAAAAAGTGGAAAAACAGGAGCCCTTCCTGGTCATAATGTTCCTTTAGCCACTGCCGGAGTATTAATCTTATGGTTAGGGTGGTTTGGATTTAATGGAGGATCCGTATTATCTGCAGAACCAGGTGCAACTTCCTTAGTACTCGTTACTACATGTTTAGCTGCAGCATCCGGAGGTCTAACTGCATTTATGGTCTCATTTACCAAATATAAAACATATGATTTATCCATGTTTCTAAACGGAATTCTAGGAGGATTGGTTGGAATTACCGCTGGTGCTGACCAAATGGGAATTACAAATGCCATCGTCATAGGTGCAGTTGCGGGAGTAATCATCGTATTTGGAATTGCATTTTTAGACAAAGTAAAACTAGATGATCCTGTTGGAGCCATTCCTGTTCATTTATTCTGTGGAATATGGGGAACTTTAGCCGTTGGAATTTTCGGAAAAATGGCAAGTTGGGAACAATTAGGATATCAAGTTATCGGTATTGTAGCCGTAGGTATATTTTGTTTACTCACCTCTTTCGCAATCCTTTTCACAATTAAAAAGACTGTTGGACTAAGAGTATCTAAGCAAGAGGAATTAGAAGGTCTTGACATTCACGAACACGGAATGGATGCTTATCCTGACTTTCGTTTAAACCAACATTAATCCACTAAACATTAAAACTATTGCATTCAGTAACGGCAGTCTATTTTAAACTGACTGCCATACACTGATGTGTTCACTAATTACTATAACAAATACCCAAATTATGAAAACTAACAAATACTTATTATTATTCTTACTTACTATTCTAATGTATAACAGCGGTTTTGCACAAGAAAAATCAAAAGTAACTGTTGACTTTGGAGCTGACTTAGCCAGTAGATATGTTTGGAGAGGACTTGAATTTTCTGACTCACCTGCCATTCAACCTTATATAGAATTTACGTACGACAACCTAACCGTAGGAGCATGGGCGTCTTATGAAACAGGTGGTCAAGTAGTAGGACAAGAATTTGACATTTACGCAAGCTATGCATTGGGTGATTTTAGCCTTAGTTTCACCGATTATTCTTTTCCTGTTGATGGAGCTACGGACAATTATTTTCAAATGAAAACACATATAGGTGAAATCATGCTTGGATATGACAACACGGACAAGTTTCCATTAACGATATCTGCAGGGGTAAATATTTACAATGACGATGAACATTCTGTGTATACAGAAATTGGATATCCTTTTAAAATAAAAGACATAGATTTAAATCTTTTTGCAGGAGCCGGAAACGAGCAATACACCACGGATCAAGACTTTAAATTTACTAATGTTGGATTTTCAGCAACGAAGGAACTAACAATTAGCCCAAGTTTCTCAGTGAACACCACTGCTAGCGTTATATTCAATCCAGACAGCAGCGATGCCTATTTTGTCTTTATACTATCCTTATAAGAAACAACTCTTAAACAAAAAGCCCCGTTACAACATACTGTAACGGGGCTTTTTTTATTATAAAATAAATTATGACGTTCGTTTCTCCCAAAATGTTTGGGCGGTAGCACAGACTTTATTGCTGCCTTGAATTTTAATACTATGAATAAACGAATGTTCAACATCTCCTTTTGTCAAGGAAATAATTGTATCATCATACAACGCCTCCGTAATAAAACGGCCATCTATTTTTACTAGCGAATAGTTATCTACAATTTCCTTTGGTAAAGACTCCATTAACCATTGTAAATACCTAATATTATTAACATGTTCGTTCATATCGGTATCAAAACGATTCACTTTGAATTTTTTAGAAAAACTCGCAACATCTAGTACTTCCAGTTTTTTAGAAATATTATGATCTATAGATAAAGTACTATCAGAAGACCAGCGCTCTTTTATCTTCTCAAAAATTTGAATAGGCCTACGTCTTGCAATATCAAAAAACACCCATAAACCTCTAGATCTACCAATAATTTCTCCCTGCTCATCATAAATAATATTTTCTCGAAACCCTTTTATCATTGAATAAGAAGAAAGCCAAGTTTTAATGGTAATTTTCTCTTTATACTTAGGATAACGTTCCATTTGCATGACTCCAGATAGTAACACCCAACCAACATTTTCGGCTACCAAGTCGTACAAACTATAATTTATAGAATGACAGTGATCTGCAGCGGTTTCCTCTAACAACATCAACATTGTTGTAGCAGAAGCCTCTCCAAATTCATTCATTTCGAAATAGCGTAATTCAAATTGTTTTTCAAAATAATTATTCAAAATATATCTTTTTAACTGATGATACAAGACTAGATGAATCCTGTATTTTATAGCAATTACAACGATAAAATTAATTATCAAGTATAAAAGTTACTTCAAAAACAATATTTTTCTATCGTTTTAGCAAAATCACAATTAGAAGACATCAAAACCGTGAATTTGACAATCACTAGTCAACAATTAATGCTCTTTAAATCGTTTTACACCTGCTTCTATTTTAACTTCTAAATTATTTTCAGACGGTACTATTGGGCAAGAATATTTTTTATTATATGCACAATATGGATTATAGGATTTATTAAAATCAATGATGATGGTGCTCTTATCAACCGCAGGAATTTCTACATCGATATAACGCCCTCCTCCATAACTAGAAACACTATTTGTAAGATCCGTATATGGTAAAAACAGTGAATTCCCATATTCAACGGAACTCATAAACTGCTGATTTTGATATAAATTTAATTCATACTGCTTTCCGTTTAACTCAAACGTTGCTACTCCATATTTTCGATACAAAGGCTTACGATCGGTTGTTGTAGCCATTTCAAAAATATCGGTATCAGGAGTTTCTTTAAAATCTGCTACCACCTTAAATCCCGCGTTTATTTCAAAAAAGTCCAAGCTTTTAAACGTTTTTAAATCTTCTGCTGTTAAAGGAGATTCACTTGCATTGGAATAATGCACATTTAATTCATACTGAAACTGTTGTACTTCTTTCACAAAATCTTCGTTTTGAGCATTGCAACTGACAAATACTACAGAGAAGAATAGAACTATTAATTTATTCATTTTCACTTATTGCTTTAAAATATGAGTTATTCACTAGGAGTAGCTAGTGTTTTTTTTATTTAAAATTATCCATTTCAAATATACCAAATAAAAAAACATCACATTGAAAAAAATAATGTAGTTTTGCTTCTTAAATAAATAAATAAGAATGAACAATTATTATTCACAAGTTAAAAAGTCTACATATGTGGTTTCTATGAAACCCCGGGCAATTGATATGAATTAATAATACTTATATAAATAATTTCAATACAATTTTAACCCGGCTCACAGCCGGGTTTTTTATTTTTACACCATGTTAAACAAATTACTTACAACCTATAAAGAATCATTTTCAGGTCTCTCAAGCGACATTTGGTGGCTTGCATTTATTACATTTATAAACAGAGCAGGTACTATGGTACTACCATTCTTATCTCTTTACCTCACAGATTATTTAGATTTTACGCTTAGTGATGTAGGTTGGGTGATGAGTATTTTTGGACTAGGTTCTTTAACAGGATCATGGTTGGGAGGTAAACTAACCGACAAACTAGGCTTTTACACCGTCATGTTTTGGAGTTTACTTTTAACCGGGATTTGTTTTTTAAGCTTGCAATACGCAAGTACATTTTTAGAATTCGGTTTAGGAATATTTATAACCATGACCATTGCAGATACTTTTAGACCTGCGCTATTTGTATCTTTAAAAGCATATAGCAAGCCAGAAAATCAAACGCGATCGCTAACACTAGTGCGAATGGCCATTAATATAGGGTTCACATTAGGTCCCTTTTTAGGAGGAATCATCATTTCCTTTTTTAGCTACAAAGGTTTATTTTGGATAGATGGCTTGACATGTATTTCAGCTATCCTAGTATTCAGAATGGTCTTAAAAGAAAAAAAGGTAAGCCATGAAATAATCAAAGAAAGCACCAAAGAGGAGTTTCAAAAAAACAAAATCACCTCTATTTACAAAGACAAACCCTACTGGATATTTTTAGCAATCATGTTTTTAATGGGCTTTGTATTTCTACAATTATTCACCACGATGCCACTTTTTTATAAGGAAGTTCATGGATTAACCGAAGTTGAAATAGGCTTACTAATGTCATTAAATGGGCTGATAATTTTTGTTTTGGAAATGCCTGCGGTCCACTATATAGAGAAATCGTTTTGGAATAAAATTAAAGTTATCTTATATAGTATGGTGTTGTTTTCGTTAAGCTTTTTTGTGCTCCCAATTTCATGGATTGGAATTTTAGTAGTAAGTATGATTTTAATAACTATTGCAGAAATGCTCGCTTTCCCACTTACAAATACTTTTGCTATGAGCAGAGCTATACAAGGAAAAGAGGGACAATACATGGCACTCTACGCAATGTCATTTTCCCTAGCACATATTTTCAGTGCTAAAATTGGGATGGAAATGATAGACAATTATGGTTACAACAGTAATTGGATGTTAATGGCAGTCCTTTCATTAGTAGCTGTTTTACTAAGCGTATGGCTTTTGAAGGCCTTAAAAAATAAGTAGGTGATTCGTGTAATTTGCTTCTAAGTCATTTCACTAGAAGCAAATTGCATATCATATAAATTTTTATAAAAACCATCTTTTTCTAGCAGTTCTCTATGAGAGCCCATTTCCATTATTTCTCCATGATCCATAACAATAATCCTATCGGCATTTTTAACTGTAGTCATACGATGTGCAATAATAATAGATGTTTGGTTTTTTGTAATTGTTTCCGTTGCTTTCTGAATCAATTGTTCAGAGTAGGAATCTATAGAGGAAGTGGCTTCGTCCAAAATTAAGATACTAGGCTTACTAATATAGGCTCTTAAAAAAGATATTAATTGTCTTTGACCAGAAGATAACATCACTCCTCGCTCACGAACATTATAGTCATACCCTCCAGGTAAGCTCATAATAAAATCATGAATCCCGATTAATTTAGCAGCAGTAATTACTTCTTCTAAAGGAATTTCAGTATTATTTAAAACAATATTATTATATACGGAATCGGAAAACAAAAACACATCTTGTAACACCACCGCAATTTCATTTCTCAGCGACGGTAAATAATAATCTTTAATATCAATAGCATCTACAGAAATAACGCCATGTTGAATTTCATAAAAACGATTCACCAAATTGATTATTGTAGATTTCCCCGCTCCTGTAGCTCCAACAATTGCAACCGTTTCCCCTGCATTCACCTTAAAAGTAATCCCTTTAAGAACTTCTTCGTCTTTAATATAACTAAATCGAACATTCTCAAACGCTATCGCTCCTCTAAAATCCTGAGCAACAACCTCTCCATCTTTTTCAATTTGACTTTTTGTATCTAACACTTCAAAAACCCTATTTCCTGCGACCATACCCATTTGGAGGGTATTAAATTTATCTGCGATTTGTCGTAATGGTCGGTACAACATTTGCGCCATCATAATAAAAGAAATCACATCTCCTACCGACACAAACTCACCAGCGGCCACTCTTAAACCTCCATACCATACTAATAAACCAACAGCTATAGAAGACAATACTTCCGCTACAGGAAAAAAGATAGAATAATACCAAACTGTTTTTATCTGAGCATTTTTATGCGCTTCATTAATTTCCGTAAACTTCTCACTTTCAATTTTTTCACGATTAAACAACTGTACAATTCGCATTCCAGACACACGTTCTTGCACAAAACCATTGAGTTCTGCCACTTGTTTTCTTACATCTTGAAAAGCTCCTTTTATGGCAATTTGAAAAATTCTCGTTGCATATAATAATATAGGAAGTACTAAAAAAGCTATCAATGCTAATTGCCAGTTCATCATCAACATAAGCATTGCTATAAAAAGCATTTTCAAAACATCACTTACAATCATAAACAAGCCTTGACTAAAGAACTGCGCAATGGTCTCTGTATCAGAAACGACACGTGTAACAAGTTTTCCTACCGATGAATTATCGAAATATGACATTTTAAAATTAAGCATATGCTTAAATAACACCGTTCTAATATCGCTTATAATGTGTTGTCCAAGCCAATTGGCAGTATGGATAAAAACAAATTGTAAAATAACTTCTATAAAAAGAACGGCCACTATCAATAAAGAATACAACAACAAGCCATCTGGATCCTTATTTTCTAGCATATGAACATCTACAATTTCCTTTAGTAAATAAGGTCTTGCAGCTGCAAAAACAGACAATAACACCGCCGCCAATGCGGACAAATAAAACTGCCATCCATATTTATGGGCAAATTTCATTAGTCGCGTAAAGATAACTGCATCAAAAGCGTTTCCTGTTTTTTTCTTATTCATAATCATATATTGATAAAGGATATCCTACTTGTGTTAAAAACAAACCACATGCCGGCACCGAAGCCCCTGCATTACGTCTATCCATACTTTCTATTACGTTTTTAAATTGATCGATGGTCATTTTTCCTTTTCCTATTTCTATTAAGGTTCCAACGATAGCTCTCACCATATTTCTCAAAAAACGATCTGCAGAGATATAAAAAACGAGTCCATTTCCCACTTCTTTCCAAACAGCATTTGTAATATCACAATTATACGTTTTTACATCTGTTTTAGAACGAGAAAAACATTTAAAGTTTTCATAATTCAGTAATAAAGCTGCTGCCTCATTCATTTTTATAATATCAAAATCTTGATTTGTCACCTGCCAAGAAAGCCCCATTGTGAACGGGTTTTTCTCCAAACTTATGTGATATTCATAACTTCTAAAAGTTGCATTAAAACGTGCATGAGCATCCTCCTTAACCCGTCTTATTTTCTTTACAGCAATAGCATCTGGAAACAAGCTATTTAATTTATACACAAGATCACTTTCGTTCAATTCCTTGTCTATATCCATATGGGCAAAAATTTGGGTAGCATGTACTCCCGCATCCGTTCTTCCTGCAGCCATAATCTCTACAGGCACTCTCAGGATCGTAGACAACGATTGTTGTACCACCTCCTGCACCGATATATCACTGGGCTGTATTTGCCATCCATGATAATTTTTACCATTATAGCTTAATTCTAAAAAATATCTCAATTGAATCTAGTATTTTTGAATTTACAAATATACAGCTTTTCGGTATTTTAATAATACTATATACGAATTCAAACACATGAAAAAAATATTACTACTATCCGATACTCACGGACATATAGACGAACAGATCTTAAAACACGTAAAACAAGCTGATGAAACCTGGCATGCAGGAGATATAGGAAACATAAATGTAACCGATATTTTAAAAGAACACAGCGTATTAAGAGCAGTATATGGTAACATAGATGATCATAATATAAGAAAAGAATTCCCTTTGGACGCCAAATTTACCATTGAAGATACACGAGTGTGGATGACACATATTGGAGGATATCCTAACAGATATGACAAACGCATTAGACAAGATTTATCTCTGACTAGCCCCAATATTTTTATCAGTGGCCATTCTCACATACTGAAGGTAATGTTTGACAAAAAATTAAACTTACTACATTTAAACCCTGGAGCAGTGGGAAAACACGGCTTTCATAAAGTCAGAACCATGATACGTTTTAAAATAGATAAAGAACGAATTTACGATCTAGAGATCATAGAATTAGAACAACGAAATTAATGCTTTACAGGGAGTAAAATTGTAATTTTAGTTCCTTTACCAAGACTAGAATCAACTTTAAACATCCCTCCCATTATTAGTATTCTAGATTTTATAAGAGACAGTCCCAAACCATCCTTTTGTACAACTTTTTCTACTTCAAAGCCCTTTCCGTTATCTTTGATAATTACTTCTAGCTTCCCCTCCTGATCTTCCATATTAACAGAAGATTCTGATGCTTGGCTATGCTTTAAAATATTGTTTATCAACTCATTTATGATGTTATGCATCTTAAGTTCAAAATTCTGGTCATATCTTCTAACTCCCGATTCTTTGAATAGGAAATTAAGTTGACTATTAGAGGATTTTTCACACAAATCATGAATTGCATACCCCAAACCGAATTTTAATAGCACGGATGAAATTAACGTATGAGAAAGATTCCTGATTTTTTCTGCGGCCTCGTTAATAATTTCTTGCGTCTTATCTATTTCTTCTGGAATTTCACATTTTAACAACACCTTACTAGCATGCAAATGCAAATTAGCTGAAGACAATAAAGTGCTAACACTATCATGCAGGATAGATGCAATTTTTTTACGTTCTTCCAAACGTCCGTCCAAGGCAGCATTAATACTACGAATCTGCATTAAGTTCTCTAATTTCTTAAATTTATTTTCACTCAACAATTGTTGTTGGTTAAATTCCAATTTAAGGTGCTTCCTATTCAACTTATAGAATTTAATCAAAAACCAACCTCCTCCTAACATTAAAAACAACAATGCTCCCATTCCGTAGGACATAAACTCAGCCTTTTTCCTTTTTAAATTGGCATCAAAAATTTCATTAGTCTTCTTAACCAATGCATATTTGGCTTGAATCTCATGTATTTCTTTATACTTAAGCTCACTCTGCAAACTATCATTCAGAGAAAAATACATGTCCTGATGATAAAATGCTTGTTCAAAATTACCCAAACCGCTATAAGCATATGCCAAATTAATATAGGCTAAACTACGCGTATTTCTATGTAAATCTGAGTTACCGGTTTCCGAAAGCTCGAGAACTTTCCTATAGGTACTTAACGACTTATCAAAAGCCCCTTGCATATAATAAATCGCTCCAATACTGTTCAGAACTCCAGCACGGATCACAGAATCACCCAGACTAGCCTGTATGCTGTCAGCTCTCTTAGCCACTTCAAGCGCCTTATTAAAATCTCTTTTTAGATAATAAATCCCCGATAAATTACTGTTTATTTTCGCACGTTCTTTTTGTAAATCAGGAAAATTTGCAGCGTATAACAGTGATTTTTTGTAATGATGCATTGCACTGTCCAATTTACTAAGTCTCTGAAAGACTCCTCCTTTTTTAAAACAATTTGCACTGAGTAGAACTGAATCTTTTTGAATATATTTATCCACTTTATAATAATAGCTGAGTGACTGAACATAATCTCCATTTGAACTTAAAAGTTTCCCCATAAGGCTATACGCCTGAACCAGTTCCTTTTTATTATTCAGCGCTTCCTGTTCTTCAATATATTCCAACAGTAATTTCAGTCCTTCACTCGTTGAACCGTTTTCAATCAATTTTTCAATCTCCGTAAATTCCGGAAACGATTTAAAATTAAAATAAGGTTCAAAAGCTACTTCCCCCTCCCTTTCAATTAAGTTATCATTTAAACAAAATTTAGGCCCTATAGCATACAGGCAACAAGAAATTGACAACAAAAAAAACAAAAAAATTCTTTCAAATAAGTTCATACAATGAATTTAGAAAAACAAGGTGTAAAAGAGTAAAAATACAGTAAAAAAAGCTAAACAATATTGTTTTTTACAGCGTATAACGCGAGACCAACAACATTTTTTACGTTCAATTTTTTTATCAAGCTTTTTCTATGCGTTTCAACTGTATTGATACTTATGGAAAGTTCCACAGCAATTGCTTTAGAACTCATCTCCTTAGCAATAAGTTTTAAAACGTCCGTTTCCCTATTGGTGAGTTCATTAAAAAAACTTCCCTCTGGAACCACGTCTACACCTGAAGGCTGCCCAGTAAAGTCAGAAAAAATACGCTTTTTAACACTATCACTAAAATACTGTTCCCCTGAAAAGACGGTTTTAATAGCATCTATAATATTTTCTCCAGCACAGTTTTTTGCTAAAAACCCACTGGCACCCATTTTTAAAACTTCTTTAATAAGTTTGATATCATCATAACTAGAAAGAACAATAATCTTAGGTTTAGAAGAAAAACCTTTTAAGCCTCTTAGCACATCTAAGCCATCAAGTTCGGGCATATTAATATCTAGAATTAACACATCTGAAGTTTTAGTTTCGTACCAGTCAATTACTTGAATACCATTCAGTGACTCTCCAATCACTTGAATTGAAGAGTCAGTCTTAAGAACGGCCTTTATACCATCGATCATAATCTTATGATCATCTGCTATATGAATGTTAATCTTTTCCATTATTTTCCCAGGTCAAAGATACATATTAAACTTAAATTCAAAATCGTCATATCCAGTGAAATTACAACCTCACGGTTTTCCGTGATAAAAAAAATCCATCTGTCACAGGACAGATGGATTATCGCACTATATACACTAAGATGTTAGGTGTTAACGCAATCTATCCACAGATTTTACGAGTTCTTCATCCTTTTTGATAGCATTATTTGCCAAAACCAGACAAACTACCGCTATTACAGGAAAAAACAACCCAATACCTTTCTCAGAAACCAATGCTTCTCCAGATATATTTAGGGAGTGATATACTAAAACGCCTAATAAAATAAAATTTATCAAAATATTAATCCTTCCCATTCCTAATTGTCGGCTTCTACTTTTAAACATAAAAATAGTTAGCAAAGAAAGTAAGGCGGAGCTAAAAAACAACAATGGAATTACTAAAATTAACATTGTCTCTGACCGTAAGGCATCCAGTATTGTAAACGGAACTTCCTGACTATCACCCCATAAAATTACACTATTAATTATTCCTCCAGATATAACTGAAGCTACTAATAAATATAGTGATTGTATTCTTTGAATCATTCGTACTTTTTAAACGAATACAAAGTTACATTTTATTATTTAACAAATAAACAATCATATTAAAAATAATTCATTATATTTGTCCAAGCTAGTTTACTATTCAAAACTAGTGCTACAAAAAACAAGATCCACAAA
>Ga0209395_1001575_pt1 | contig 31665 bp, 30 predicted proteins | sample GOMGulsemesocosm_3_FD_184635 | JGI IMG/M metagenome (GOLD analysis project Ga0209395, IMG submission 184635) | Methane-oxidizing microbial communities from mesocosms in the Gulf of Mexico - GOM9D Gulf of Mexico (SPAdes) (version 2) | ecosystem: Environmental > Aquatic > Marine > Cold seeps... | reverse complement strand
TTATGGCGGTATTTTGCCTGAATATAGACAAAAAGTACACGACTAAGCTGGGTTGTTTTACCCATGCTTTAGTGCATTTTATGCTGTTTTATAGCATAAACGCTTAAGCTTAGTTTATGAGCTATAGACTAAAAACTTTCAGCAACACAAGCAAACAGACTATAAAGAATAAAAAGGCAAGATTCAACAAATATAAAACAGAAAACAACATGTGCAGCCGAATAATAAACAAGATAAGTAGATAAAACAAAGCAAAGTGCAGTTTATTCATAGCCTACATGAAAAATATGAATAGTAAATGATGGATATCTGTATTAAAGAAACTGTACTTTTGGTTTCGGTTACATACCATTAACAATTTTTATATGATAGTTTAGAGTCGATATTGTGAATAAACTTTATTCACAATACATAACCAAAAAAGGATTTTTGATGCGCTGCAATTATAAAATATTTGTTATTATTTTATCTGTTATCAACTTCGCCTGTACTCCAACAAAACAAGAATTAGCGTTAAATAAATATCAACAGGCTATCAATGAAAAAAACTTACCCCGAGTTATTAGCACATTAACTGTCCTGACAAATTTAGCCCCAGAGAAATATCAAGCAGAATTAAATCGATTCAAACAAGCTAATGAACAACTCAACAATGCCAATGTTCACCTTAAAAATTCCAACTTTTATTTAGCTTACCTCAGCGCTCATGACTCATTTCACAGCTTCCCTAGCCCGCAGAGCAAAGTTGCTTTATTAACTTCAGGTAAAGTTATGCTCAAAATTTTAAGAGCGGAGTCTGCACTTAAAAAATATACCGAGACTATTCCAAGTTCATTAAAAGAGACCGTGCTCTCTTATAGCGATATTAAGGTGACTGACTGGGATCTAGTAAAGCTGAATAAATTATTAGAAGATATAAATACAAACTTATTACAGTTACATAAAGCGCTAGCTGTAATTAAAAAAAATAACGTCCATAATTATGCTCAAGAATTTACCTTATGGGAACAAAGCATCCAGCAACAAAAAGCATATATCACTCTACTAAAGACCCATCTAATCAATAAAGGATTATCACAAAGTAGCGTCGAATTGCAGAAACTTAACCAAGAACTTATAACCAATACTGAAGATTTACTGTCACTTGTTCGTGAAGACATGGCAATTGATGCATTACAGCCCATTTTTTTTAAAGCACAGCAACAATACCAAGATTATTTAATTGCTAATGAAAATATCTCTTTGGCAGCATCTCTTGGTAAAAGGAATCAGCATTCCACATGGTACAATGACTGGCATCAGCTAGAAGAAGATACATTAGCAATACCTTCACCCCTTAACGACTATATAAAAAATATTAAAGCACGTGCAAATAAATTCAATAAATATATAAAGAAAGAGCAACACTCCTTAGCTTCAGTAGAATCCTCAACGTTGACCTACGATATAATCACTCCCTTCCTAGTTGAAAGCCTTATTGCGAAAGTCAAAAAAGATAAAACAATGCTGCTTTACGGCAATATTAAAAATAACAATAAATAGGGATATGATACCAATGATAAAAAGAAATAGAGTAGATTTAACAATAATGCTTCACGCTTTGCTGGCGGTACTCATGAGTTCAAGCGTGCAAAGTAAAACAGTAGCAGAGCTCCCTACCATTCTCGACTACTACCCTAACTGTGACTATCAAACAGTACGGTCATACACAGTAAAAGAAAAAACCATCAACCCACTAACCGATGAAACAACCGGTAAGCTATTGCGAAAATTACAAAATAAGGCGTTAAGTCTCGGTGCCGATGCCATTATTATTGAACAACGCAAGATTAAAAAATACAAAGAGAATAAAGGCTATTATGGGTCGAGTTCAAACCAAGCCAGTAGCTCGATAATTAGCTATGAAGGGTTATTAATAAATACCTGCCAATCGTCTTCAACAACTGCACGAAAAGCCGCTCCCTTTAATCATCTAGGCAAGCCAGTAAACAAAATGAAGGCAATAACCATAAGCCTATCGACTAAAATAGTTTTTACACCACCAGCTAAGGCGACACTTCATCGACCTACTATTTCAAATAATAAAATATCATTAACTCATGGTATTTATGGTTTAAAAATGGGCGCAAGTTATTCAGAGGTACATGCCACGTTGGGCGATCACAGCTTTGCATTCGACTTGTTCGAAGATCAACAAATTATTGGTTATGGTCGGCGCCATTGGCTTTACTTTCAAGCGGATAAATTAGTAAAAGTCTCGACACAATATCCAGTACTATCAATGGATACGCTTAATAAAATACCACTAATTGATTTTTTCGATGATGGTAAATGGAAAATCAATGGCTTGGTTGGCCTAAAAACGTCTCTAGCCGAAGTAAAAAAATCATTGAATATCCAAGGTGAGCTCAATGCTAAAAAACAGCTCATTGTTAAAGACAATAATAATACGATGTTATTGTACTTTACTTCGAATAAAAGTCAGGTAGATAATAAATATACTTATTTCTTGTCTGAATTTACTATTAAAAGTAATTCATATAAAGAGCCTAGTCATAAAGCTGTTTTATCAAAACCTCAGCATTTTAATGCGTTAAAATTAATACTGACAACACTAGACCAAGAAGAAGGTATCGTTTGGTCTGAATTAAGTAAAGAGCTAGGCAACCCTATTGGTAGGATTACTGTTTCAGCTCAATCTTACATAAATATCTATAATGAAAATTTAGCAGTACTTATAAAACGCACTGAGCTCGATACTATTTACTTATTAGAAGAAGTTTTTCAACACAAAAAAAATAACGTTCATTGGTCTCTTGGCCCATTTTCTCAAGGTAAAACGATTGCACAATTAAGCGCTTATTTATCTGAGGATGATTATCTAGACGAAAGCGAAGTGATGATTAACGCAGATAATTATCAATTATCATTATTTTTTGATTATGATAATTTAGGTTTGTACGAAGCGGTCTTAAAGGTTAATTAACCATTTATTAAAACAAGACAGCCGCTGAAATATCGCGGCTGTTTCAATCATCAATAGAGGTTTCATTTAAGTTAACGCACTGAGAACTGCTTTAACTCTTTTGCCCGTTTAAGATAAAACCAATGGGTTATGAACCACATAAAAATAATAAAGCTATTCATAACAAGGAAAGGTGGCCATGGTGACTTTTCTGATTCTTGAATCATGACATAGACATACCAATTAGCTACCGGCAGTAATACCCAGCAAGAGAGCTTTATTAATTTAGTGTACTTGATAGAAGACTCTACCCCCGCAATTGCATTTTCTACCGCTTTATCCGGACTATCGCAGCTGTGTTGCCAAATACGTAATCGGATCTTAATTTCATAATATACAAAAATGACCGATGTTATAAAACCAAACGCCAGATACGAAATGGTTGCTGTGCCCCAATCACCTTGATACAAACCAACCAACAAGGCAATAAATATCCCCAAAGTAGCGACCACATCAAGGGCTAATAACGACTTAGCAAGGAAAGTACGCTTTTTAGTTTGCTTTAACAGTGCTTGAATATCTGTTTTTTCAAATGGCTGTGCTTGCCAATCTTGAGAAAGGAGTAGCCAATTATCATCTAATGGTTGCTCATCTGTTACTGGAGAATTCTGATCTGTCTCCCCATCCGACACAGATTTTTTTTGTGGTATAGAAAGTACATCAATTGGTTTTGTCTCAACAACAATAGAATTATCAATTTCAGCTTTGATAGGATCTACCGGCGATGTATCTACACTTTGAATAGTTACTTTATCCATTTGTTATCCCTCCAACAATTGCGCTAATGCCGATTTGGCGCGCTGTAAACGAACACCCACTAAATTAGTGGTTATGGCTAATACCTCAGCAATTTCTAAATAACTCATGCCTTCTAAGGCAAGTGTTATCACTTGCTGCTGTTCAAGCGTTAATTGTCGAATTGCGTTGGCTAGCCTTTGTTGTCGCTGGCTTTGGTTGAGTGACTGGTAAGGGGTTGGATGGCTATGATCTTTTTCAGCTTCACTAGTGATGCTTGTTAAGTCTTGATCCGCTTTCACCGTTCTAACTGCTTTAGCAACATGTGTAGCTAAAACATTATGAGCAATGCGGGCAACAAAGGTTTTCACTGCAGAGTCTTGACGAAACTTAGGTAAAGCACGCCAAATATTTAAGGCTATTTCTTGAAAAAGCTCATCTTGAATAGCTGACTTAGCTTCGAAGCCAGTAATAATATGACGAAGCAACTTTTCATGCTCCGTCATCCACTCGGTAAATACCGTTTGATTATCACCCTGGAGTTCTTCGGTATAGGAACGTTCCAAGCTACTGTCCTTGTGACCAACTTTATTTGCTACAGCGAAAGAAAGTTGAGTTATTGAAGTTATTAATTGAGGTGAACTTAACATGTTAATCGCTTTGATATCATCTCTTATTTGATGTGTTTAGTGCTTATTCAGATCTGAGACGGCTTAACTGCTCTACTTAACAGTTTACGAGCAACTAAGCCTCACAATTTAGCTTAACGCCATTACCACTTTTTCAGATTTAAGCTTTTTGGCCAGGCCTAAAACTAAAGCAGCCGTAATCGCTATAGTGACAGAGCTAGTTGCAAAAACAGCTAACCAGTCAACTTCAACACCCTTAAAGATCTTTTCAATGATCATTGACTGACCCGAAATTGGCAACCAATGTACCCAATCAGGTCGATCATCCATCATTGAGACTACAAAGGGGATAAAAGCTGGAATACCAATAAGCATGCCGACCGTAGACTGTGCTTCTTTGAAGCTTTTTGTTTGAAAAGCTACAAACAACTGACACGCAGTCGCAAAAAAACAAATAGGTAAAAGAAGCAACAACAAAACTATCGCTGTGGAGAAATCTAAGCTGAAGGTGGCGCCAATTTTTGTTAAATCAACAAAGCCCATAGAAATTGAAGTCAGTACTAATATTAATAACACGCCAATCACAGAAACGGTTGAAGCGCTGATTAATTTTGCTAATACAATTTTAAGCGTACTGACAGGTTGGCATAACAACATTTCAAGCACATTTCGTTCACGCTCTCCAGCACTTGAATCAATCGCTACCGATAAGCCCGACATAAAAGCAGCTAACATCAAATAAATACCAAGCATCATTGAAATTAACATAAAGGTCGCATCAGGCTTCGCTGTGTCTTGTTCTACTAATTTCACCGGATTAAGCAAACGTATATCTACACCACGAAGTAATAAACGTTTATAACCAATGGACATTGAAAATTCACGCACCGCATTATTAATACGTCTAACCGGTGGTTGAACAGCCTTGTCAGTAAAGTCAGCTTGTAAATGCAATTTTATTGACCTACCTTCAGCCATATCAGCAGTATAATCTTCTGGGATTTCAATCGCTATATTGCGCTTTTCCCATGTAGAACGTTCGTCTTCAGGTACATTAGCAAAGTCGAATAAGTTATTATCTGCAAAATGCGTTATTAGCTTAGGGGCATGCTCCGCACCGACAAACTTAACGTAAACGGGTGGCTCATCAACCAACTTTTCAATCATTATTTTTGACATGAGCATTATGCCAATTGGGGCTAATATCGCCAAACCAAGTGCAACCATCAACGCACGTTTATCACGAAAAGCTTCTCTATATTCTTTCAGTAATAAGGCTTTTAACTGAATTAAATTCATATTCAATTTGGAAGTTATCATGCTGCAACTCCTTCATCTGAGCCAATTAACTTAACAAAGGCTTCTTCTAAATTCTTTTCACCTGCTAATTCACATAATTCTTGTGGTGTACCTTGTGCTGCAAGTTTGCCATTGGCAACAATAATGACTCGGTCACATAAGGCGGCCACTTCCTGCATCACATGTGATGAAAATAAAATACAGTGTCCCTTCGCTTTAAATTTAGCTAAATGATTACGTAATATACGAGTACTCATAACATCTAAACCACGGGTTGGCTCATCAAGCACAAAGTTTTGTGGTTGATGGACTAACGCTTGGGCTAAGGTTACTTTCATGCGTTGTCCTTGCGAAAAACCAACAGTTTTACGATGCGCTAATTCGCCCAACTCTAAATCTTGGATGACTTGTTCTATCGCTGCTTTTTTACTTTTCCCTGACATGCCATGAAGACTGGCAAAATAATCAATTTGTTCATAGGCAGTTAGACGTTCATACAAACCAAACTTATCAGGGAATATCCCTAATTTTGCACGTGCTTCAAGTGGACTTTCAGTAACACTGATGCCATCAATGGTAGCAAAACCCTCGTCAGCTGAAAGCAAACCATAGAGCGTACGTAGACAGGTAGTTTTACCTGCACCGTTTGGCCCCAAAATCCCAGTAATTTCGCCATCTTTGGCAGTAAAAGAAAGACCATCGAGCGCTTTAACGCTATTTTTTTTATCTTTCTTATCAATAAAACTTTTATGTAAATTATTTACTTCTATCATTTCTTTGTCCTATAAAAATAGTTTTTTCCTTGTCCCTGTAATTTGTAAAATTACAGCGGCTCTATTGAATACCGTTAACACTGGTCATGAAGGTTTCTTGCGGAATATCTTTCAAACAAGACTCATCAAGGTTTTTCGGTGCTTTACTGGTCAAGAACTCCTGAATAATATCACTGGCACAGGTACTCATAGCAACAGTATGAGAAGCATTTTCGACTACAATATGATGACTATTAGGCAGTGTTTTTGCTGAGTAATCACCATTACTTGGTGGTGTCACCGGATCTAAGTTACCTGATAAAATGAGGGTAGGAATATCCGCCGTAACACTTTGGTAAAAATCTTCACTTGGACGATATTCAGGAAAAAATGGACAAACCATATCCCACGCTAGGTGACTGTCTTTTCCGTCAAAATTATTTTTAGCATCTGCAGCTTTATCTGCCATAGATAACCTTGGTATGTCTTCATTACAGACGATGTTGAATAGTAAACCAGTATAAACAAGTTGCTCACCTTCAGTACGCGCCATCAAACCTATTAACGGTTGATAGTTACCTAAAAATGCTTGGTGAATGACGAGTGGCACCATTGAACGCCCTTCCATACCGTATAGTTGAAAGCGTAAATTACCTGTAAATTTCGTATCATCAAGTACCAGCTTTGTTGGTGTGCCTAAGCGAGGATGTAAAATATCTACAGTGACCGCTTCATTAGCCAAACGTGTCTTTACCGCTTGAAATTCTTCCGCTAAATTAGGAAAAGCTTTATGGCATGATTCACTATTTTTACAGTTATCTATAAGTAGGTTAAAAGAACGGGCGCCACTTTGACCAAACATACCAATAGGAACTTCAATTGGGCCTACACTATCAAGTACCACGCTTTCAAGAGATTCAGGGAACATACGCATAAACACTAACCCCGCACGAGTACCGTATGAGCCACCATAAATATTTAACTTTTCATGACCTAATGCTGCACGTATCGCATCAAAATCACGGATAGCATTTTCAGAGTTGTATTGAGTTACGTCGCCTTTGAATTGGCTGACACAATCTTTCACTTCTTGTGGGTCTAAGGCATCTGGCAATGTACTATAAACATTATCTACTGCTTCGAACTCACAAGATAAAGCACTACTTTCACCAGTACCACGTTGGTCCACTAAAATAATGTCGCGCGTTTTACGTACTTCGCGAAAAACTCGGTTTAAGCCAGTAGCTAATTCAACTGCCGCTTGACCGGGACCGCCGGCTAAAAACATTAACGGTGCTTTGTATTCTCTATCATCAATAGCAGGTAACACAGCAAAATTTACCGAAATTTTATCACCGTCTGGTTTTTGATAGTTTTCAGGCACTTCAAGCTTGCCACATTTTACTTGTGAACGTATTTCGCCCAAATGGCAATTATCTAAAGTTAATTTATTATCATTTGCCCACGTTGTTGTTGTGATTGATAACAACCCTAAAGTAATAATTTTCTTCCACGTTTTTTTCCACATTGTTTTCATTCTATCTTTCCTTAATAAAGCGTTGAACAGTTAGTCTGAGCGTTTACAGATTTATTACAGAAAAATTAAAATAAAATTAAAATAAAATTAAAAATAATAAAAACGGCTAAATCGCCAAAAATATAACTACTGATTTTCTGAGGATCGTTAATGAAAAGTAAAGATCCTACCTTTGATTAAATCTAAACCTCCACCGAAAAAGCAATCAATGAGCCATCAATTAACAAGCAAATAGCTACTTTATCCATCACAAGGCTAAAAAAGTTGAAATAGCCATTCCCAAACGCCTGAATAAGCGATATGGTTTAGTTATAGTTATTTAATTTTTGTGAGGATTACAATGGATTTAAATCAGTGGGTAGATGAGTTATTTGAAGTGTTTGATGAAGACAAAGACGGTGTCATTAGTCGTACTGAATTTGTTGAACTGATTGACGTTTTACTACAAGACAAGGGTATTCGTATGTGCGAAACCATTTTTAACCGTTTTGATAAAAATCACAGCAATTCTATTTCTAAAGATGAATTAAAAGATATGGTTATTGAGTTAGCACTTTAATTAGCGTCAACTCAACTCAGCTCCGAGGCTAAATAAGCTTTAGCCTTAGAAAAGTGCTACCTTTCCTTTTTCTCATTCTGCACTCAGCACACTCCCGTATACTGAATCGATTAAAGCTAGTGCATGATGATTGCTCTAAAAAACACTTCTGTTACACCTTACCGACCAAAAACTCTAGCTAGCACAAGTTATTTATAATATTGATTTTAAAAGTAACTTTAACTTAAGAATACAAACAAAGTCATTCCGAGGTTTTTTTAGCCATAATGAAAAGTAAAATAGTCAATTAAGTTTAATCTTTTTGTCAACCAAACCTAATTACGCGCGTTTATATTAATATACCCGATAAAAATTATTTCGATGCTATCAAACGCACGAAATACATATTACCGATACGTTAATTCATAACATTATTGTCGTCATAATTTTTATCGCTAAAAGAGCAAATTGAAACTTATGGCAATATAGGTCAGAATCATAAATAACACGACACTTAATCAGGAGCTTGAAGTCATCGCTGAGCAGAGTTATCACTCATCAGATGAAGCGAATTCGTCGCCATTAACTATGGAGGCTTTTTTGCTTGATATTGAAAAAAGAGCCTATCATATGGCCGCGTTTTCAACAGGCTCTCACGCTGATGCGTTAGATTTATTACAAGACAGCATGATTAAATTAGTTACTAAGTATCAAGACAAACCGTCGAAGGAGTGGAAACCATTGTTTTATAAAATATTACAAAATAGGATCCGCGATTGGCATCGTCATCAAAAAGTGAAGAATTTACTTTTTTTCTGGAAAAATGACGAGATTGAAGAATGGCCTCCGACAAATAAAGAAGATGGCGTCCTTGATACACCAGAAAAGAATTTAACTAAAGATCAACAGCAAGGTGCAGCATTAGAGCACCTAAAACAACTATCACCTAAACAACAGCAGTGCTTTTTATTACGTAGTTGGGAAGGTTTATCCGTGGCAGATACTGCTGACATAATGCAATGTTCACAAGGCAGTGTTAAAACGCATTATTTTCGAGCGGTAAGTAAATTAAGAACCATGATGGGGGACGATCATGAAATCACCTTCTAAAGAAGACAATGAAGATAAAATAAAGCCTACAGGTAATGAAGCTGTACAATCAGTAAACAATGCATTAGATCATTCCGTTCATACTTTACCTGATAGCACGCTTGCAGATATTGCTCGAGTAAGAGCACTTGCCCTGAATAGCAAGAATGTTCGAATGAGTTCACAAAAACCAATCCTTGATACTATCATCGCATGGTTATTTAATCCTATGTTCAAGATAGGTGTTCCGGTAGCTGCTGCAATCACGATTTTTATATCGGTAAACTATGTATCCGTTGAAGCGATACCTGAGTTACCGTTAGCAATGATGGCCGCTGATATACCCACTGAAGACTTTGCAATGTTGGAAGACTTAGAATTTATTACTTGGTTGGCTAAAAATGAACAAAGCACTTTATTGTAATGGCTTATTGCTTATCTTGGCTTGTGTACCATTAAAAGCTCAAGAGAAAGTAGATAAATTACCTAGCATTGCTTTTCTAGAATACTTGGCAGAATTGGAAGAAGTTGATGGAAAATATTATGGACCGCAAGATATGAAGATTAAACCATGTCAGCTATCAACACAGGAAAAAAAAGTACAACACTATGAAACCTCATATGACATTAATGATGGTCAAAATGATAATGCAAAAAAACGTGAAATATCGACCAACGTTCCGGAGTGTAAACATCATGATTAAATTGATATTACTCACCTTGCTTAATGTGCTATTTCTATCAGAAGCAGTAGCGGTTGATTGGAAAAGCTTAACGACTCAAGAGAAAACAGTTTTAAAACCACTATCGAGTCAATGGGGGCAAATGTCTTCTGCACAGCAGGATAAGTTACAGCTGGGTGCCAATCGATGGATCACAATGCCTACTGACCAACGTGATGATTTATTGAATAAATTTAGTCAATGGAAAAAGCTGCCTCAACAAAAAAGAAGTCAGTTATCCAAGCAATTTGAACAATTTAAAAAGCTGCCTTCATCACAGCAAAAGCAACTTCGTGCCACACATCAAAATTTTAAAAAGTTGCCAAACAATAAACAGCGTCAATTGATGGAAAAGTTTAAAAAATCAAAACAAAAAATGAATAAAAATATGACGCGTAAGCAACCTCGCCCTAAACATCATTAAGTTTTTGTTGTTAGGGTCTGTTGAGCTTTCGAGATTGTTTCATAGCGCTTTACTCTATTAAAAAAGAGGCGAACAAAATTTAATCCTGAAAGATCAATAGTCCCTATTTTTAAAAAGAATAACTAAGACCTACAGCCCAACTTTGGTTATTATTAGCGCTGGCAATTTCGACAGAAGTATCAAGATCAACTGACCAAGCATCATTAATATAATACGATAAATAAGCCGTTATTTGCCCATAATTATCATCACCCGATGTTGCTCTTAATGTATTGCTGCCGCCGTTTCTCGATGTTGATGGTTGAGCTCTAGTTTGTTGGCTAGTTGATACTACATTCTCATCAGTGAGGTTTTCATCGTTTGATAGCTGATAACGCCATAAGAGCATTGCGCCTGCTAAAACACCTTGTTGTTGGCCTAACTCCCAATAACGCGCTGCCGATACACCTGCGTTAATTGTTAAGGTGTTTTCTTCAGTTATAGTGATCTCTTCGGGAGGCTTCCCTTCCTGCTGAGCTCTTTTGCTATTAATTTCTTTATTTTCTATAGACCAATCTGAATACTGAGCACCCGCTGATACATCGAACATCCAGTTTCCTTGTAACCAATTATAACCAAATAGGCCTGAAATTGAGGTAACCTGGGTATTGTCTTGACGAAAATCAGCGCGACGCTGGTCTTCTCTATAGGAAACATCATCTTCAGACATGCCAATACTTGTTGAAGCATACCAATTTTCTTGCACGTAGCTTAAACTTCCGCCGAAACTAATTAGCTTTAAATCAAGAGAAACGGGACTGATGGCCTGTTCATTATCTTGCCACTTTTGATAATCAAATTTAATATGCCAATTATCATTAAAATCGAAAGAAAAAAACACTCCCTGCCCCGCTGGTTTTAATAATACCTCTTCATCGGGCAGGCTAATATATTGCTCTAATTGACTATGATTAACGGTAATGTTATTCGCTAAACTTGAAAAAGGTATTATGTAAGCAAGACTGACGAAAATTACTGATGGAAGAAATCTAGAACCGAAAGGTTTTGAGTTATTGATGTGTTTTATCACTGAGACACCGTATTTTAAAACTTAAGATTTATAAGGTTAGAGTAGTCGAATCTAATAATTAAATATAGTGTTTAAAGCGGGCGTTAGGCGGTAGAAAGGAAATAAAGCAGAATATTATCATGTTTGAACGTTGATAATATTCCGCTTATAAAACAAGTAAAAATACAATTACTTTTCTTTTATTAAATAATATAACTTAAATAATGTCTTCGGTGTTTAACTCTTCAAAACATTGTCTAATGGCACTTTTGGTTGCCTTTTTTATCGTTTTAGCAGAATTATATTCGTCTTCTGTAACTGAGCCATCAGCATCTTGATCCATCACTAAAAATGACGCGGCCACTTTTTCGATTACTTTATCTTGAAGCTCTTCAAAACTAATAAACCCATCCCCAGAAGTGTCTGTTGCTGCAAATTTTTCTGTAGGGGAGATAAACTGATCCGCTGTAGGCACCATAATATCGTCGTTAGCTGTTTCTGCTTTAGTGTCTGCAACACATTGTACTATTTCATTAGCTATGTCTGATAAGTCAGTCATGGTGCCATTACGAGTTTGTTGAAATTCTTCAAATGAGATCAAACCATCATCGTCACCATCTTTTTGGCTAAATTTCCTTTCAGCTTTTGACATTTTAGGCGTAGTTAATTCATCTAAAGATAATTGTCCATCTTGGTTAACATCTATTTTATCGAATCCGCCAGCACCTCTATGTCCGCCACGTTCAAAGGCATTAGCTTGAGATATTGATAAAATAGCTGTTGTTGCAAATAATGCAGTAAGTAATACTGGATTTAATTTTTTAGTTATTTTGTTCATAACGACTCCTAAAGGGATATTAATTAATTTCATTTTTATGTTCTTTCAAATATTAAAACGCACGAACTTCAATTTGGTTGACAAAGAATTAAAATAAAAAGTACTTTTTTAAATTTTTTATTAAATAGTAAATACTAATCACTAGCACAAAGCCTTTATAAGCTACTGCCGCTCTTATCATGGGCAACTAAAGGCATTGAGTCAGGAAAACTCGCTCTGTCGCTTTCCTCGACGATCCATGGTGCTAAACACTCTCGATTAACGACACATGGGTCCGTAAGCGCTTGCATAAAGCTTGCAAGGTGAGCAATCTGAGTTGTGGATAAATTTCGTCGTCTTCTTAATGGTGAACGCGCTTCTACATCTCCATCTATAGCCTGCTGTAGGTGGTTAACAACCGCTAGTGAGTTTTCATAGGCATCCGGATATAAACTTTGGCAGCTTTGATTATTTTTTTGCATCAAGCCTTGTATTTGAGGTAGTTGACAAAAAGGTGCATTGTCATCGTTCAGCGCTATACCATTTTGAGCCGAAAACAATCTATTTATTGCTTCTTCAGGATTATTGTAATGACCAATTACTTCTTCTAACGTTTGATATGCTCCGGTATGACCATATGGCGCTGTTACCGCAATATTGAGTAGCGTTGGTGCTCTAAAATGATAACGTTCATCGTCATTGTTATTAACATTTTCACGACCAAAATCATTGCTGGTATTACTACCACTATCATTACCTTTTCCGGGCCCAAATTGAGGATAAGCAACTAAATGGTGCCTATTGCTTGAAAGTGTTGGCCCACGATGACAACCTGCGCAACCCGCTCCGCCTTCTCGTCGACCGCCAAAGAATAATATTGCACCCGCTTTTTGCTCTTGGGTTAATGCATTATCGTCACCATCGAGGTACTCTTTCCAAGGATTATTAATAAAAACCATCGAACGCTCATATTCACCAATAGCCTCAGAAATTCTATTAAAAGTGACCTCATCATCTCCATATGCTTGTGTAAATAAACTTGGCCAGTCACTAGAAAATTCATTCTCTGAATTGTTGAAACGGCCAGTTAAAGCAGAACGAAGATCTTGATTGTTACTATCTGCAACAAATTGTCCACGCATTTCAACAGCATTTGTGACCGGAAACCTTGCTTGAGCGGCAGCTAACGTTGCACCCTGAGGTAAATTAGGATCTCTAAGGCGTCTGCCTTGTTCATCCACAGGTGAGTCCGGAGTCACAATAGCCCCGCCACGCCTAGATTCAACTCGACCATCCCAAAACAATGCTCGGGTATTAAAGCCTAGGTTAAATATTGTCGGTGAATTGCGTGGCACACTGGGGAGGTTATTAACTGCATCGCCATTGAATCGTCCAAAACCTAATAAATCATGGCTACTTTGTTCAAATTCATTTACTGCTGTAACGCCTACAGGTAATGATAAATTATCACCTCCACCCAACATAGGATGATGACAACTAGCACAAGCTGTACTTTGTTCACCACCTAAATTTTTAGCGAAAAATAACAGCTTACCTAACTGTGCTTTAGGATCATTAATACTGGGTAAATTAAAGCTTTGACTATTAACAGGTGTTAGCTCTCGATCTGCAATTAAGGCTTGTAGGTTTTCTTGGGCATTGTCTATATTATCGTTAGGGTTTCCAGGCTGTCTACCTTGGCCGGGGTTGTCGGGGCCTCTTGGCGCTTGACCTCCATTCCCTGGGCCTCCACCATTTGGTCCATTGTCAGGACCTCCTCGGCCCCCAGGTCTTGGCCCTTCCTGAGCATATATTGATACGGTGAAAAAAGTGGCTAAAAGTAATCCACAAAACATCAATAATCTACTCATTTTCATCTCACTATTATTCATATTGAACCCCTATTAGTTAGCTGTTACCTAGGATCAAACGAATGAAAAGATGTTTGGTTGACACGACATAAATAAAATAACAAAAATAATTTATACCCAGAAGACGAATCAGCTCACCTTTCTAATAAATAATACAAACGATGGGACGAGTAAAGTGCGCAAGTTCATTACTACTGATCTAACTGAGTTGTTAATTGTCCTTATTCTTAAAGCACAAAAAAACCGCACACTTTATTATTAAGAATAAAGTGTGCGGTTTTTTAATGTGTAACGTTAAATGCCTTTAGGCGATTAACTATTACACTAAGTTGTTAATCGCAACTTCTGGACTAAGGTCAGCATCATAATCAACACCTTCAACACCAAAACCAAACAGTTTTAAGAACTCTTGATGATAAGCAACATAATCAGTTAACTCGTCAATAGTATCAGTATCAACAGTGTTCCAAATATCTGTCACACGTTGTTGAACACTATCTTCAAGTTCTTTATAGTTTTGACGGAAACGACCTTCTTCATCTAAACGAGGCGTGTCACTATAAATATTCTCTTTGAATAAGTTAGAAATTTGCTCAATACAACCTTCATAAGTACCGTCAGCTTTCATTACTTTGAACATAGCTGAAATGTATAAAGGCATAATTGGAATAGCTGAACTTGCTTGCGTTACTACAGCGTTTAATGAAGTAACACGAGCTTGACCATTTAAGTCAGCTGTTGCAGCATTAATTGCTGTTGCAGCTCTGTCTAAGTCTTCTTTCGCCTTACCAATAGTCGCTTTACCGTAAATTGGCCACGTTAGCTCTTTACCAATATAAGTGTAAGCTACCGTTTTAACACCTTCAGCCAATACGCCTGCTTCGCCAAGTTGGTTCATCCATAATTCCCAATCAGCTCCGCCCATTACATCGATAGTACCTTGAATTTCAGCATCATTTGCTGCTTCAACAGAAATTTCATCGATAGTGCGCTTTGAAGTATTTAGGTTTTTAGTGGTAACACTTTGGCCAATTGGCTTTAAAGTAGAAGAATATACTTCACCCGTATCTGGATCAGTTCTACGTGGAGATGCTAATGAATAAACAACTAAATCAATTTTACCCATGTCAGCTTTAATTGTTTCAATCGTTTTTGCTTTGATTTCGTGAGAGAAAGCATCACCATTAATACTTTTAGCGTAAATGCCAGCTTCATCAGCTGCTTTTACAAATGCTGCAGTGTTGTACCAGCCAGCAGAGCCTGTTTTTCTTTCTGTAGGTGGCTTTTCGAAAAAGATACCTAATGTTTTAGCGTCATGACCAAAAGTAGAAGTAATACGTGAAGCTAAACCGTAACCCGTTGATGCACCAATAACTAATACGTTTTTAGGACCTGAAGTTGTTGATGTTTGTGCTTTTACATAAGAAATTTGCTCATTCACATGCGCTTCACAACCTGCTGGATGAGCATTAGTACAGATAAAACCACGAATTTTTGGCTTGATAACCATAAGTAAAACCTTTTTTATTTATATTAGTGACTCAGCTACAGTGTTATCTATTTGTATAAATCATAGCTAAGGTTTGAAAGGGACTTTCAAAAAATTGTTGCTATTGTACCCTGCCTTTAGCATAAAGAGGTACGACCAGAAGGCAATGTATTTTTTGCTTATTTCCCACCACCTAAACAGTTAGGTGAGCTTGGCGTATTGTCAGCATACTGCTCTTGCCATTGTGATTCTGTATAGGTGTGTAATGCCAACGCATGAATTTTATCAGCAAGTTCTTCTGCAAGCACAGCGTTGACTAAACGATGACGTTTAATCAAACGTTCATTTTCAAACGCCTTTGCGACAATAATCACTTTAAAATGTGACTCACTGCCTGACGGTACATTATGATTATTACTTTCATTAATCACCTCTAAATGTAATGGCTGAAAAGCGGTAAGCAATTTTTGTTCAATAACAGCGGCAACAGTCATTATTCTCTCGATAAGTATAAATATAAGTACCTAAGTCATTGGTACTAAAAGTGACAAATATTTTAGCTGATTTAAGCGGATAGACCAACAATATCTTGTGATTTATGACACAATAGCGGGCAAATTTTCACTGACCTTTAGCCAACTTTTATGATCAGCCCTTTTATTGTTAATGATAAGAACTTATTCCTAAGCCGCTTTCCTGTTTCACAAGTAAACCGTAGTTTACAAGCATGGGATTCAGCCGATGAGTACCTAATAAACCATATTGATGAACAAGGTTTAATTAACGCACAAACAAAGGTGGCACTTTTTAATGATGCTTTTGGTGCACTGGCTACACATTTTTGCCACTCAGGTAGTGAAAACCCACACGTTATTTCTATAAATGATTCTTTTATCAGCAGTGAAGGAACCCGCTATAACATTGAACAAAATTATTTAGATGATAGTAATATTGAACTGTTAGATTCTCTTGATAGTTTACCTAACGATATTGATATAATTTTATATAAAATACCTAAAAGTAAATCGCTACTGATAGAACAACTTATTCAAATCAAAAAATCAGTGAGTGATAAGTGTATATTTATCGCCGCAGATCGCGCCAAAGAAATTCATAGCTCTACCTTAAAAGTCTTTGAAAAGCATTTGGGAACTACCAAAACATCTTTGGCGGTTAAAAAAGCTCGCTTAGTTTTTTGTCAATTCGATAATAAGCAAGTACACCAATCGCCTTTCCCAACCGTGTGGCCTTTAGTCCATAAATCTACCAATGACTCAGCCTCTCGCGAGATGATAATAAGTAATCATGCTAATGTTTATGCGAGAGAAAAATTAGACATTGGTGCTCGATATTTTATTGAAAACTTACCTAAAGTTACTCCTAACAGCAAAGTAATCGACTTAGGTTGTGGTAATGGTGTTATCGGCCTTACCGTTTTAGCAAATCAGCCTGAAGCGCACGTTCAGTTTATTGATGAATCAACCATGGCAATGGCATCAGCGAAACACAATATCGAAACAAACCTGCCTGAAGTCATTGAGCAATGTGAGTTTACCCTTAATGATTCTTTGACCGATATAGAGGGTGGTAGTGTTGACTTAATTTTATGTAATCCTCCTTTCCATCAAAATACCGCCACAACCGATCATATCGCTTGGCAAATGTTTAAAGACAGCCATAGAGTATTAAGAAAAGGTGGTGAGTTACGTATTATTGGTAATCAAAAACTAGCTTACCATATTAAATTACAACGCCTTTTTGGTAATGAAACTTTAATTGCTAGTAATGATAAGTTTGTCACCCAATCAGCAATTAAACGATAATTAATTTGAGATATTCATGAACTTAAATACCTTTAAGTCGATAGCCTTAGTATTGCTACTTGCAAGTACTTTCGGCTGTAGTACAGCGCCTACACATTTGATTGTTTCGCCTCAAGTGAGCTTATCGCCATCTAATCAGTTAGCTGGAAAAGAAGCGAAATTGAGCGTTATTGATATGCGCACCAGCACGCACATCATTCAAATACTTGAAAAAAATGAAGCGGCTGTCATTCTTTCATCTGAACAGCGTCTTGAAGGTATTATTGAAGAACTCTTAGTGAAGCAGTGGCAACAGCAAGGTCTAACGTTATCAGACTCAGCCAATAACAACGTTATTGTCACTATAGAAAAAGCGATCATTAGTGTTGACCAAGAAAGTGTCAGTTATTCTACTCAAAGTGAAATAATCATTAAAGTGTCTATTGATAATTCCAAGCAAACGCTGACCAGTAACTTTAAAAACAGAGCCCATAGTGAGGGCGCGCTTAATGCTGATGTCGCGGTATTAGAACGTGAATTCAATCAACATTTAAGCACCTTGATAAAACAGATATTAACCAGTAAAGATATTAAAACATTTTTATAGTGTGATTTAATCACTCTAGCTTTTTTCACTAAACTGTAGGTAATTATGAGCCGTATATTCCAATTTATTATTGTATTCACTTTACTCATCACCAGTTGTTTAAGTAATGCCGTTGATCCAACTAATATATACCCTAAGGTAAAATTAGTAACAACAATGGGAGTAATTGTTGTTGAACTAGATAGAGTAAAAGCCCCTATAACCGTTGATAACTTTCTAGGTTATGTAGTAAAGGGGGAATATAACAATACAATATTTCATCGTATTATCGATGACTTTATTGTGCAAGGTGGTGCATACGATGCCAAGTTTACTGCTAAAGAATTAGGTAAAAGCATTTTTAACGAATCAGGTAACGGTTTAAAAAATGAAACTGGCACTATTGCTATGGCGAAAGAAAGTCGACCGCACACAGCTAATCGTCAGTTTTTTTTCAATCTCTCAGATAATACTACGTTAGATCCCGGCAGAAAGTGGGGCTACGCTGTTTTTGGTGCGATCGTTGAGGGTGAAGAAGTACTAGCAGCAATTGCTAAAGTACCAACAGATTACAACGAATCCATGGCTTGGGATGATGTTCCAATAAAGCCTGTTACGTTAATTAGCGCGACGTTATTACCAGCCGGTGACTAGGTTAACAATCGTCATTACCACCAAGGTTTAACAAAAGAGTAACAAAGAAAATTAGATATTTTTTGACAAAAATCCAATTATCACCGATAAATAGGTTAGCCAATAAAATTTTCACTTAGGTAAATAACAAGTGATTTAATAATAAAGGCACTAATTTATTGTCGGTGAAAACTATAATTTATCACTAAATACCGTCATACTTTGTGCCAAGTAGTTTATATATTTTAAGGGGGGACTTCATGGTAGTAGAGCAGTTTATCGACGATAAAATACTTCAAATGCATGCTTATGTAGCTGCTGTTATCGAAGAGTCGATTCACTACACAGAGCTTGACAGTTTTATTTTAGATACCATGTCTGAATGGACATTATTAAAAGTGATGGATGAAACCCCACACAATGCAAAGGAACGAGTGTTTTGGCATTTGATGCATGAAGTTAGCTTACATGGCGCTAAAGCACTGAACCAAGATCTATTTTTCAAAAGTGAAATGAATACATGTCTAGACTTTTTCAACGGTACGGGCAGCTACCCTATTGATTGCATTGGTTGGCGTCCAATAGCTTAGAAATAAACCTAACAGACATCACTTACAATAATTTCACTGCCCCACCATTAAGCTATTCTATTTGTTATCACTCTTTGATAGGCTACCCCTCTATTTCCATACGACTTATATAAAAATATTTTATGTCTGAAATCCACTCTTTTCGCCATACGTTAACTTACTTTAAAGACCGTCGTTTACTCAGTATTTTTTGCTTTGGTATAGCGAGTGGCTTCCCGTGGGTAATGATAGGTTCAGCCATGAGTGGCTGGCTAAAAGACGAAGGTCTTAGTCGCTCAAGCATTGGCCTTTTCGGGCTTATTTTTGTTGCTTACAGTATTAATTTTCTTTGGTCGCCACTCGTCGATCGATTAAAAGTCCCTTTACTAACGGTTAAAATGGGCCAAAGGCGTAGCTGGATTATAACAGCGCAACTGGTGATATTATTAGCGGCACTTCAACTTAGTCAGCTTGATGCAAACAACCAGCTAAATATGATGGCTTTATTTGGTTTGATCATTGCTATTGCAGGTGCGACTCAAGACATAGCAATCGACGCCTATCGCATAGATTCGTTAGCAGACAAAGACAGTAACTACATGGCAGCCGGATCAGCGATGGCAACAGCAGGCTGGTGGACGGGTTATGCTGGTTTAGGCAGTATTCCATTTATTTTAGTTGATCAACCAAACTGGCAGTGGCCTCAAGTATATTTAGTGCTTGCTGTAATTCTGGTCGTGTTAATGCTTACCGCATTTATAGTAAAGGAACCTTTAAGCAACAGAGAGAAGCAGCAAGATCAAATTGAGAGTAACTACTTACGGGCATTACCAAGCCAAGGCAATAGACCATTAATTATTCTGCTTATTTTACCTTTAATTATTCTGAGTATACTTTACGCTAACATCGGCTATCCTGCTTGGCCAACACAGTTCATTGCTGATGAATTTAAATTTTCGGCCATTAGTCTATTTATCGCAACATTACTGATAATTTTTATCAAACAGCTAAGTACCTTGAATAGGACTGTTCAGTCACAAAAAACTGATAATTCCCTTCCGTTACCGACGATTAAAATTCATCGATTAACGGCTTGGTTATTAACAACCCTTGTTGCACCAATACAAGAATTTTTTCAACGAAATGGCACTGGCTTGGCAATATCCATATTACTCTTTATATTTCTATTTAAATTAGGTGAAGCCTACTTAGGCAGAATGTCAATTGTCTTCTACCGTGAGGTAGGTTTTTCAAATAGTGATATCGCTTATTATTCTAAAATGCTCAATTGGGCGGTAACTATCGTATTTTCTCTGATCGGCAGTGTATTCACTATACGTTATGGTATTTTAAAAGGATTATTTATCGGTGGTATAGCGATGGCTTCTAGCAACCTACTCTTTGCACTAATGGCATTGGTAGGCCCAGATAAAGCATTGTTCGCTTTGACTGTCTTTGTTGATGGCTTTACTTCCGCTTGGGGTTCAGTTGCATTTGTCGCTCTGTTATCTGTGCTGTGTAATAAAACATTTACTGCCAGTCAGTATGCCCTAATGGCCTCTCTTGGTACTTTTGGTCGAGTCATGCTTGGCTCATACTCTGGCGTTATGGTTGATTGGCTTGATGGCAACTGGGCACTATTTTTCATCCTCACTGCTTTAATGGTGATTCCTAGCTTGTTATTTTTATATGCTATTAGGGAGCCGCTGACAAAGTTAATCCATAATCAGAGTTGATAATCATATAATGAGATAAGAGTCTGGTCTAACTAGTTGTTTTATACTATGATTAAAAATGATTTTTATTTAATGAGCGTTACATTTTATGATAAAATTTTTCTTTTTAATGCCCATTGTTATGTGTGCAATTTGGACCTGGTATCTTAGCGCGCATAATTACAGCCTTAAACAAGGTCTCAAGGGATTCACTTACATCCTTGCCTTTAACGCCATTATTATTGGTTTTTTTGTTATGATGATTTACATAACCCGCTGATTTATTGATTCTTAACTAATACCAATTTGATTAAATTTCTTCCCTACTCAGAGCTATACTCGATGTTCAATAACAAGGCAAATTCATTCCGGTTTAGTCACTCTAAATCAAATTAATTTAACGAAGTTAATGGGCATCGAGTAAGCTCCCAAGGGCGAGTTCAAAAGGCTTACACACATCGTTATTGATTTTGAGAAGGGAATAACCATTCCCATCAATCAATGCCTTGTCTCTAAGCCTTTTAATTCTCGCTGAGTGGGAAAGAACTTAATCAACTTGGTATAAATCAGAGATAAAGAACACAAAGCCTACCAAGATTAGATGGCAATAGTCCTTACAAAAAATCAGTCTGTGTTCTAAACAAGAAATTAAGCATGAACTGCTTTTATGAGATACACTTAAGCTATGTTTTTTTTAGCTTTTTATTGGTCTTATGTTAATAGTTGATCAAAGTGTTTTAGATGATATTAGTCGTGGTTTTTCTGTGCCAGCTCAACCCAAGCTATTACTTGAGTTACTCAAACTCATGGCCGATACAAATCCAGATATTAATGCCATTAGTAATGCTATTAGTAAAGACATAGCAGTAAGTGCCGCCATTTTAAAAACCATTAACTCCCCCTTATATGGCTTAGGCAGAACAGTCACAGATATCAAAATGTCGGTAAATTACATTGGTATTTTCGGCGTAGTAATGTTGGTTACAGGTAGCTTACTTAAAAAGAGCTTTGACCCCAAAAATTGCAGCATAAATTTAGAAGATTTCTGGCAGTTTACTTCAGATATTGCCAGTGCAGCTATGTTAATTGGGCAAAGATATAGACCTGAAATAGCCAATGATAAGTTTTTTAGTTTAGGGTTATTTCACGCCTGTGGTGTGCCGGTGATGGCAATGAAATACGATGATTATCAATTACTCTTAGATAATGCATTAGCGACACCAGAAGTAGCACTTACAGAGGTTGAAGAAAATCATTATGGTGTAAACCATGCGACTATTGGCTACTATGTTGCCAGTTCATGGCGATTACCCAAAGATGTGTGCCAAATAATATTACAGCATCATGATAGAAGCTTTATTAGCGTTCTTAATGGCTCACAAGAGCAAGATCTCTTTGCCGTACTTAAGCTAAGTGAAATGCTGGTATCGATAAAGCATTCTGACTGCCCCACAGCGGACTGGCCTTATGTACAAGAAAATGTCTGTAAGTTATTAGCTATTGATGAAATGACTTTACAGGGGTTAATTTCAGAATTTACTGACAGTACATAAATAAACAGTTAAACAATTAAACAATTAAAGATGCTAGCAGAACATCTTTAATTGGATTTAGCCGTTATTTACATGGCTTATCGTAAACCGTTGGTAAACTGCCCCCAAGAAAGTAGTAATGCTCTAAAGTCATCTAAACCACAGCCAGCCATTTCATTTTGATCTAAGTGAATATGCTCATCGGTTAACATTTCAGGTAACCCTTCACCACTACCATTTAACGAACCGTTCATACTCACGTTAGTTTGTATTGAGACATCTTCACTATTTAAAGTAATAGAGTATTCGCTACCTGTAATGAGTACCTCTTGAGATTGACCCGATTCTATATTATCTATCGAGATGAGGAGTTCGGTAAGCTTGGTGACATCACGTCCTATTTCAACTTCCATCCATGGACCTATGACCTCATGCTCCAATGAAAAGAGCGCTCTGGCTTCGCCTGTTATAGCGTCGTGTACAAATTCATATTCCATAGCCTTTCCTATCGATGGGTATAATACGAATTAAATTAACTAAGTTATCTTCACTTAAAGTAGAAGCCGTAATTAATTTAATTGGTATAAAAGAGCCTACATTAAGTGTAGCAAAGCTTTACAGCTTTAATTAAAAATCGTATTTTTTCGAAGGTGATTACTGTCGGTAATTACTGCGCTTGCCATTGGCAATCAACTAATAATTTATTATCCATGAGTTGATCTTCTGTATTCAGATATATTTGTCCAATGAAGTCATCATTACTACCAACAACACCGACACCTTTAGGCGTGCCCGTCATTACAATATCGCCATCTTCCAAGGTTAAAAACGATTGTAACTCTGCTAATATTTCATCCGGTTTTACCATCATTAACTTAACACCACCTGTTTGTTTAAGGGTATTATTGATCGTTAGCGATAAATTTAGTTGCTGCATATCTTTTTGCGCAAAGCTAACAAAGTCACTAAAAACAGCTGAGCTGTCAAAAGCTTTAGCGCGCTCCCAAGGTAAGCCTTTGCCCTTTAACTTAGCTTGAACTTCACGTTTAGTTAAATCAAGACCAAGCGCTACCGCTGTAAACTTTCCGCCTTGATATAAAAAACTTAACTCTGCTTCATAATGTAAAATATCTTCATTATGTTTCGCCAAAAGCACCGTACTAATAGCTGAGTTTGGTTTTAAAAACACCACCATTTCATCAGGCATCTCATTGGCTAATTCTTTAATATGATCAACATAATTACGACCAATACAAATCACTTTTGATGGTGTTATTTGTTGTGCTGATTTATCAGCTGAAACCAAGGTAACTGTATTCATAAAGACCTATTGAGCTTGCATAAATTATTATGCAGCATAATAGTCAGTTACGACTTATTGGACAAGTTGATTTGCTGATTAACGGAAAAATATAAATGCATACATTTACCCATCAAGATTAATAGCCAAGTAAATTCAATCAAAAGTAACATAGCAAAGACAACATATAAGGAGGGGTCAAAAATTACCGCCACCAATGATAATCCGCTAAGAACATGTAGATAGTACAATGCCAAACCCTTTTTTTTGCTCAAAAAATCATGCATATGAGGAATAAACTGCATCGCAGAAAAATCAATTAAGCAACGCTGCTGCAAGTGGGTATAGCTCAAAAAGGGTAATATTTTAAGTAACATGCCTTGAATGACTGACAATAAGTAAAAGTGGATAAAAATTGCCGTTAACAACATGCCTTTATCAGGTAATGCCATCAATAATGGCGTTTGTGTAGGCACATAAAAACTATCGGGTAAAAAGTACAAAACATTAAGTAACAGCAATGCTGCCGCTGCTAATTGCCAATACTTAATGCTCGTATCAGGTACTTTACGTTTACGCTGCTTAATGACATAAAACAAAGTAACAGCAAACACACCATGGCTAATGAATATTAACGTTAAGGCAATCTCAGCATAAACACTGTAAAATATCAGTAAAATAAAAAGACTAACACTAAGATATTGCCTAATATATTTCGGCATATTAGGTGCTACATGAAACATAGGTAGCACTTGAAAACTAACAGATATAATTAAAATACCCGCCCAGCCAACCAGTCCCATAAGCGCATGAACATCAGTAATTTTTTTATCAATGGTTATGAGGGGCACGGTAATACCCACTCTATTCGCTAATAAAAATACACCTAACAATAATACGATGACCAAAGACGTTATCGCAAAACGGAAACCATTAATAGAATCACCTTGGCTTATTTTTTTTATTAGCACCCAAATAATAGCAACAAGATAAAGCCCTAAGCCCAAGCTAAGCAATGCTAAGGCCGTTAGTGTTAACCAGCTATGAGTCAGAATAAAACTCAACATTAAAGCCATAACGCCCGCACTATATAAAGCGTGGCTGGTCGTCGCAATAATTCGAGGTTTGGCAATACCTATACCACCAATGACAGGTAATAATTGTAATAATGCCCCCATCATCACCATAGTTAAAAAACCCAAGGTAAAACCGTGAGTTAGCGCCAGCATATTAGGCTGCCAGCGACTTAACCAAAGTGTCTCACCAGAAAATAAAACTAATAACGCACAAGCAATGATAAAAAGAGGGGCGCTTAAAAAAAAGCGAAAAGGTAAATCGATAGGAGGTAGCGCATTAAATGACAGTCCAGAAATGTTCATGATTATTTTCCTAAACGAGAAGGATTACTTAGTCTTACGATTCACTGATAAGGCAGTACGTTATTGAAAGTTTTTCCCGTCAAAGTGATGCTCAAATAATAACAAATCAATTTGACGATAAATAAACAGTGATATGTTCTTATTATCATGGATTTGACAATGATATGCCCAACCCGCTTGAAGCAGTTTTTCATACAAAGGAAAGGGTTGTTGCCTATGAGTCACTAATAAACAATCGCCTTGCTTCAAACGAGCCAGCGCATTTATAATCACTGTCATTGGCTCAGGTGGGACAAGTTCACTTACATCAACAATCTTAAGTTTCATAATTATTTACTATTACGCTACTTCACTACCCTTAAAGCCTTCAATAAGCTGCTCGCTATCACTTAAATGTTTCGCCATCATAGGGTAAAGCATCATCTCTTCTTTCATATTATGCTGCTGCATCATCACCATTAAGGTTTCAGACAAACCTAAGTATTCATCTTTTTCTTGAGCAGCAAGCGCATTATCAAGAGATTGTACCAAAGCACGCATTTGTTGATGCTCCATACGCATGACTTGTGTTGGTCCTGCCGTCATACCGATAGCTTGCTCAAATTGTGGAAACAATACCTCTTCCTCTTGCGATAAGTGCTCTGTTAACTCACAGGCAAAGCTCTGCCACTTTGTTAATGCTAACGGCCAATTTTTCTGGGCAACCGCGGCTTCGGCTTCAGTAAAAAACTCATCACACTCTCTATGCTTTGCTGTCATGTACTCTGGAATCGAAATCATCTTATTTCCTACTCTTATTTTCTATTATCAATGTTTGTATGGTAATGGAACGGTTAAGTTTGAGCTTTGACCTACATTAATAAAAGCGCGACAAAGTAAAATTTTACAAGTCTAACGATGGAAAACAGCGTTCCTAAAGTCAGGTGCACAATTTGGCTACTAGTTTTGACCATTGATAACAGTTCGAAGCTGTACTTTGAGGTAGCCTCAATAACTTATCCCTTCTCAATGGTCCAAAGTTATGACATTTAATAAATCTTTATTAGCACTCTCGCTAACCTGCTCATCATTTTACAGTGTTGGTGCTGCTTTTCAGTTGGCTGAACACAGTGCGGCAGGATTAGGTAGAGCCTTTGCTGGTGAAGCCGCTATTGCCGATGATGCTTCTGTGGTCGCGCGTAACCCTGCTCTTATGTCACAGTTCGATACAATCGAGTTCTCAGTTACCGGCACTTATGTAATGCCAGATGTTAGTTTGACTGGTGTTGATGCACCTACGGGCGTTGACCCAGTTGCACTAAACGATAGTAGCATTGCACCCAGTGCCATCATCCCAGCCATGTATTTAGTGGTGCCGTTAAATGAAAAATTTTCTCTTGGTTTTGGCACTTTTTCTAACTTTGGTTTAGCGACTGAATTTGATGACGACTATGCTGCAGGACAGTTAGCAGGTGAAACATCAATTACTACGGTTAACTTTAATACTAGCCTTTCATATAAAGTAAATGACCAATTTTCTATTGCCGGTGGTTTAAATGTCGTTTATGCCGATGCATCTCTAGTGCGTAATTTTGGTGACAGTCCTATGCAATTACCACCGAAAACTGAAGCTGCCAACTTAACGGGAGATGATATTGCTTACGGTTGGAATATGGGCTTATCGTATGATTTCAATGAAAACCATCGCTTAGGTTTTAGTTATCGCAGTGAAGTAAAACTAGAACTTGAAGGTGACTATAGTAATGGTTTGCCTGCAAGCATTGGTGGTCTCGATGGTGATGTTGTACCTGGATCTATGGATATTGCTTTACCGGCAATTATGGAGTTTTCTGGCCTACATCAATTAAATGCTGACTTAGCTGTACATTACTCAGCAATGTGGACAGGCTGGAGTAGTTTTGATGAGCTTGCTGGTTATGCTGCAGGAATTGATGACCCAGTATTTTCTAAACAAGAGAATTTCTCTGATTCGCTACGTTATGCCGTTGGTGCTACCTACCAAATAAGCAGTAATGTCACTCTAAGAACAGGTATTGCTTATGATCAAACACCAACAGATGAAGATCATCGTTCTATATCAATTCCCGATAGTGACCGAATTTGGATAAGTGGTGGTGTAAACTATAGCTTTGACAATCTATCATCAGTCGATTTTGGCGTTAGTATTATTCAAGGTAATACCGAAACATTTACTGAAACGGATGACTTAGGACAGCAGTGGACATTTGAATCAGAAGGCGATGCTTATATCGTATCAGCACAATACAATCATGTTTTTTAAAGGGATTAGTTAAAACGAAAAAACTAACTAGTAACTTTTTAAAGTAATCCTCGTCGAATTAGACGAGGATAATTATGCAAATAAAAGGCGTTATTCTTTAACCGCTAATAAATTACGAATTGAAATAGTGATCTCTTCAATCCTATCGACATCAACTGGAGCAATAAAAATGGTGTCATCTCCAGCAAGTGTACCTAGAATTCCAGCCGACTCGCCCATACTATCCAGCATACGAGAAATTAATGGTGCCGCGCCGATACCTGTTTTTAAAATAATTTGCATTTGATTATGCTTAACACTTAATACCACTGATTCGATTGACTGCTTTGACTTAGGCACAGCTAATTCGTCTGGCAGAATATAAATCATTTCGTTATTAGTATTACGGGTTTTAACTGCACCGAGTTTAGATAATAATCGAGATATTTTCGCTTGCGACATATCTTCGAAACCTTGTGCGGCAAGCGCTTCAGCTAATTGACCTTGAGAGCCATAACATTGCTCTTTTAATAGTCGTTTAAATGCCTGAACTAATAGTGATTCTTTCTCTTTACGGCTGCTAGTCATTTAGCTTCTTCATATAATTAATTGGTATATGACAATTCTACACTATATGCCACATGCTTAGTGAATATTTATTCATTATTTGTTGTGTTATTTTAGGCTAAAATAGCTGTCATATGATTATCCCAACGCAAAGCATTAAAATCCCCACGAACTTGATAAGGCTTTAGTGGATCATGTTGTGAAATAACACGCCCACGCCCTGTTGATGCAATAAAACTATTCTCAATTAGCGTCGCACCTGCGCCATCTTTAAGCTTATGGCTGCTAATAAAAGTGTTTGAGTCTAGTTGCCAATAAGTAAGTAGATCAGCTTTAGGGCAAGTAATAACCACAGTATTGCTTTTACTGTTGATGCAAACACTGGCGGTATACTGTTTCATGCTACGCCATGTATTAGTATCTGCCTTTAATAGGGACAATTGATTTTCACCGTGATGCGATATGGCAAGTGGTACTTCATCAGTTGATACACCTTGGTATTGTAACCCTGCTACCACTTTACCTTGTTCACTAACATCTAAATGCCGAATACTAAGCTGCTTATTTTCCAGTTCAAATTTATCTGCTATTTGTCCTGTCATTAAATCCATGTAAGCAAGGTTTGGCTGCATAGAATCAAGGTTTAATTTTTTACGGGACTGCTCTGGGTGAGTTTTAATCCCGCCATTAGCAATGACGATTTGCTTTTCATTTGAGTTAGGCATAACGGCTAACTGATGTGGACCGATACCACCAGAGTCATACTGTTCAACAATCTGCTGAGTATTTCTGTCGCGTAAAACGATAAGTCCCTTACCGTTTTTATAATCATTTTCAGTAGTTAACAATAGACTATCGTTTTTTATCAAAGCGCCATGACCATAAAAACGTTGATTGTCGCTAACCGCGATATGATTAACAACTTCACCACGAATAAAGTCAACTTCTAAAACATACTGGCCTGGGCGACGAGCAAAAACCAATGCATGGCCGGGTTTGCTCTTAAGGGGGATAACTTGATGAGCACGAGCAGGTAAAGCAACTTTATTAATTAACTGACCTGCTAAATCAAAAGCAGCAGCAAAAAAGTTGCCTTTATTATCACTACAGCCGCTCACTAGCCACTGCTTTTTCCCACTTAATAATAAAGACGCTGGTGTAGTGCTGACTACACCAATTACGCCAACAGCACCGATACCGCCAAGGCCAAATAAAAATGCTCTACGACTGATCATATTTCGAAACTCTCTTACAATTTACCTTTAAAAAAGCTTTTAAAGGCTCCTTTGACGAAGCCTTTAAAATAACGCATTAAAAGCTGTATTTAACACCTGCGATAATCTGGGTAGGCTTACCTGGACGTGCGCCAAAAGGGCGACGAGAGACAATGACTTCTTCACCGGTAATATTATCTATTTTCCCGTAAAGTTTTAATTGGTCATTCACTTGGTACCAAGAAGATAAATCAACTTGCATTAACTCATCTGTAGTTAAGCCCTCAAGTTCGGTATTGCTACCTGCAGCTTCACTCATTTCACTCAAGTATTTAAACATCAATGAAACTTGCCATTGCTCACCTTGTAAACCAGTTTCTATTGATAACTGTTGCTCAGGTAAATAAGGTAATTCATCGCCCACCGCAACACTGCCCCATTGTGAGAAGGTTGAATCAAAGCTATTTTGAAATTCAGACTGGCTGTAGGTGTAAGCAACTTTAAACGGCACGGTTAAACTATCCGTTATTTGCCAACTGATGCTGGTAGATGCTTCAATACCATAGACATCAACTTCACCACCATTAAACTCTTGATCAAGCTCTTGAGTACAACCACTAGAGAAAGTACACGCACCTTTTAAGTTACTATAATCATTATAAAAACCAATCACTTCACCTTGGAGTTCATCAGTACTATAGCGCCAGCCAAATTCATAATTCCAACTTTCTTCAGGATCAACATTACCTGCTTGACCTGGGCTATTAGGTACATAACCTTTATTCACGCCAACAAGTAAACCATGCTCAGTAGTTAACTGATAAAACAAACCAGCACCCGGCAAGAATACTGTATCTGAGTTTTCTTTGATGGTGTTTTCCAACAAATCTTTCGCCTCACCCTCAATATGCTCAATACGTAAACCAAGGGTGATATGAAATTTATCAATCACGGCATTAACATTAGTAAAGGCCGCGACAGCAGTAGCGGTATCATCGTTTTGGGTAATTACTTCACTTGGCGTACCGTTAAGTACCATAACGCCAGACTGCATATCATAATAAGCAGCAGTATGTTTACGGGTAACATTGTCTTGATGCAGACGAATGCCGCTGTCAACAATCACTTCAGCTGAAGCAATGGTGGTATCCCAAGTTAACTTACTTTCAATACCTTTTGAGTAATAACGTCGGTCATTTAGCGTAAAAATTAATGCTTCGGTTTCGGTCAGGCTATCACGGTCTCCGCGAAGTACATCCATAAAGAGCTGATTCACACCCGTATCAGGAGACGTTAATATAGTTTGCATACTACGGTTGGTATTAAAACTATTAAACCTGTCCCAGTCACGATCAAATTCTCGGTGGTAAGCCTGACTAAACAAACTAACCTCGTCACTAAGCTCAATATAATGTGACAATTGAAATTGATAGTGATCCCAATCCATTTGATCTTTTTGACTGGCGAGGTAACGTACCTTGCTATCTTTAGCAAAGTCCTCATCCGTCAAACCTAAATAAGTTTCATCCGATACTTCTTCACCGTAAGCCATTTTAAATTGGAAAAACTGATTGCTCGGTGAGTTTGTTGGTACATAGTTAAGTTTCATCAATACTTCATTTTTTTCAAAACCTGTATCAAGTGAATTACCTGTGGCATCGGTCAAGGTCTTAAAACCATCCGAGCCTAAGTGAATTCCTTCCACTAACAGACCAATTTGTCCTTTGCCAGTAAGCGCATTATCGCTGGTGATATTTTGTGAATAGTAACCATGGGCTTTTTGATAGTTATCTTGACCATAGGCCAAGTCAACCATACCTTCTCCGCCTTGCTTGGCTGAATTTTCAGTAATACCACGCGAAACCATATTAATAGCACCACCAACAGTATTGGGACCATATTGAATAGCCGATGGACCTTTAAATACTTCTACCTGCGTCATGCGTGACATCATTGGAAAATAATACGCTGCCGGTGCTGCATAAGGGGCTGGCGCAATTAATATACCATCCTCCATAATGGCAATTTTACTACTACGCTCAGAGGTTGCGCCGCGAAGACCAATATTAGGACGTAGACCATAACCATCTTCTTCACGTACATAAACACCCGGAACACTTTGTAATACACGGT
>Ga0209395_1001574_pt1 | contig 31668 bp, 29 predicted proteins | sample GOMGulsemesocosm_3_FD_184635 | JGI IMG/M metagenome (GOLD analysis project Ga0209395, IMG submission 184635) | Methane-oxidizing microbial communities from mesocosms in the Gulf of Mexico - GOM9D Gulf of Mexico (SPAdes) (version 2) | ecosystem: Environmental > Aquatic > Marine > Cold seeps... | reverse complement strand
ATCGCCGCCAACGTGTTACATACAGTCCCAAAGAAAAAGTCACTTCATGCGAGGTGGCTTTTTTTATTCTCAGTTGCTCATAAAGCTGGACGATATGTAAAACGTGTTTCTCGACCGTCTTCCTTGCCACGGTCACTTGATTACCGATGAAGTGGTAACCTAAAAAATCAAACCCTCTTTCAATCTTGCCGATAAAGGTTTTATCCAGTGCCTGCTCCACCTTCAGACTATTAAAGACCTGACTGACTCTTTTTACTGCTCGGCATAACGACCAGCGGGACTTGGCCAGTACAATAATGTCATCCATGTACCGCACATAAAAATAACGCTAATCCGCGCCCATCATTTCATCAAGCGTTTTCAGATAATAAGCCGTGATAATCGGTGACAGTGATGCGTGTTCGGTTATGGCAAGGACGGCCATTTTTCCTCAATAGTCGACGATAAATAAATCATATACATGGGCTATGAGGGCTTGTTAGCCCCATACAGTTTAGATGTTCTTTCGAAAATCCTTAATGAATGCAGCATAAGCTCTTTGTTCATGTTCAAGCGCATGTTCGTATGCATGAAGGTGGCGTTTTGCTCCAGCTGTAAGCTCATTATTTCGATCTTTTATTTTGGCGAGCTCAATAATCGCATACTTATGATAATCCGAATAACTCGACGCAATACCAAAACCAGGTATAAAGGATAAGACTGCTTTTACGGGAAGAGGCAAAGATCTAAAAGAACTCAGAATCTCATGCGTTATTTTTTTGTTTTCTTCAATCCACTTTTTACGATTCATTGCTTTCCCTTAATCTAATTACAATGCCTAAAGCAGCGACGCATTTATGCGTCGGCTGGCTTGACTTGTTAGCCATGGTTAAAGTTCAGCTCCGCCATCACTTTCGTTACCAGATACGCCAATAGCATCCTGCAACTCTACAACCAAATTACCAGCTAGAGACAATGTATATTTAACCCGTATTAGTTGCTCTGTTATATTGTGACTCGGGATAATTAGACTATTAAGTTCGTTTCTTAACTGGACTAATTTTTTCTTGAAGCTTTGCCTCAAATCATCTGATATGACGATGTCATCTAGTTTGATTGCATATAGTTCTTTATTGATAGATCCTATATGTTTGAGGGCCTCATCCAGCCTCTTGTTAAACTCTCTGTATTCCACATCATCAAAGTATTTTCTTGAGCTTCCAAAGCCTCCGGGAAGACCCTCTATTTCTGCCGTTTCAAAGTAGCCGTTTTCCTCAAAGAAACTCCAGAAATCTTGGATGATTGCCTGTGATCGTCGAATTCTACCTAGCCGAACACGCAAGTCGGTTCGAGCAGTTTCATTCGACTCTACTCGCTTTGCATTTGATCTGGTCTCTATTTTTTGTTCTAGGCTTAAGAGCAGCCCTGTTCCTGCAATAAGTAATGCCGCTATTGAAAATGGATCTGGATCTTGCCGATTTATATTATCCATAATGTTGATTTCCGTGCTTTAAGGCCAACGCTTAGTGAACGGACAAGTCGGTATAACATTCCATCGCTACCGTTATATTATGCTTCTAATATAATGTTTTCCTTACATAAAATCCAACTTATCGAGTTAGCCACGAAATATGAGGCACTGTCTCGGTTATCTGGTGTTTTTACCCCTATTCGAGACACGTCTCGATAACGTTCTAGAACGACCATTATCAGGGCCTATAACTTATTGAAATTCTTACCTTTATTACTCTGCGTAATTAATAGGCAGGTTATGCGGAACGTAGTTATTAATTGATTATTTAGATCACTGTATAGGTACCCAATCTGGCGGTTTAACGTCCGATGAGCACCCATATTCTCTGCAATGGTATGTCTCAAATGGGTCAACGGACTATAGTGAGGTGCCCCAACCAGGATTTCACGGACAATGCGGCCAGGTGGGCGGATATCCGTCGCCTGTACGTCTTATACTAGTGTACCGTTCGCGGCTCAATGGTAGTGGCCACTTGCGAATCCAGAAAACAAAAAGAATAAATTTGCCAGAATCAACAAAAGGGAAATATGAATGAACCTACAAACTCTGGATCTCACCGTTGTCGCCATATACGCAGTCGTACTCTTGGTACTTGCGCAATGGGTATCACGAGAGAAGGCCGGCCACGAAAAAAATTCGAGCGACTATTTTCTCGCTGGGCGCAATTTGCCCTGGTGGGCTATAGGCGCCTCGCTGATTGCGGCAAATATTTCGGCTGAGCAAATTATTGGTATGTCGGGATCTGCCTATGTAATGGGTATTGCCATCGCTGCCTATGAATGGATGGCTGCTATTACGCTGATTATCGTCGGTAAATGGTTATTGCCGGTATTCCTGAAGCACGAGATTTACACGATGCCGCAGTTCCTTGAAGAGCGCTTTGACCATCGGGTAAGGAATGTCATGGCAACGTTCTGGTTAGGCATCTATGTGTTCGTGAACCTGACGTCGATTCTTTGGCTGGGCGCGTTGGCTGTAAATACGGTGACTGGCATTGAACTCACTTACGGGATGATAGGCCTCGCAGGCTTTGCCATCGCCTACTCGCTGTACGGTGGGCTAAAGGCGGTCGCGCTCACCGACATCATTCAAGTCACCCTGTTGGTACTCGGCGGTATTCTGATCGCCATCATTTCATTGAATGAAGTGTCGGGCGGGCAAGGTACGTTGGCGGGCTTTAGTATCCTGATGGAGAAATTACCCGGTCATTTCGACTTAATTTTCACGAAAGACTCACCGCACTACGCAGACTTGCCGGGCATTTCGGTTCTCGTTGGCGGAATGTGGATTATGAACCTGTCGTACTGGGGCTTTAACCAATACATCATTCAACGTGCTTTGGCGGCGAAGAGCACTCAGGAAGCGCAAAAAGGCATCATGTTCGCCGCCTTCCTGAAGATGCTGATGCCACTGATCATCGTCCTGCCGGGTGTGGCCGCGGTCATCCTGGCGCCGGACTTGAGCCCCCCCGACAAGGCCTACCCGACGGTGATGAACCTGTTGCCGAGCGGAATTCTGGGACTTGTATTCGCGGCGCTGATTGCCGCCATTGTCTCGTCGCTGGCTTCGATGATGAACTCGATTTCTACCATATTCACGATGGACCTGTACCGTCACTACGGCACTGGCGAGAAAACGGAAAAACAGCTGGTCACGATCGGTCGACTGGCGAGCCTGAGCGCCATGATTATTGCGTTGATCATCGCGAAACCGTTGCTCGGCCAGTTCGAGCAGGCATTCCAGTACATTCAGGAATTCACCGGCCTGTTCACACCCGGCGTTTGTGCGCTATTCCTGCTGGGCTTCTTCTGGAAAAAAACCACGGCAAACGGCGCGCTGGCCGCAGCCGTCGGCTCCGCGGTTCTCTCCGTTGCCTTCAAGATCGGCTGGCCCGATTTGCCGTTTATTGATCGAGTTGGACTGGTGTTCCTATTGAGTGTCGGTGTCGGAATCGCCGTTTCGGCCATTCAGGATGCCGAAGAACATCCGGACGCGATTGACTACGCAGATGTCGATACCTCGACGGCAACAGGCTTCAATGTCGCGGCAATAGTCGTGGTACTGATGCTGATGGGGCTTTACGCAACTTGGTGGTGACACCTTGCTATCCGGGACCGAGCGGTCCTGGGAGCAGTACCACTGTGCCTGTTATACTGACAGGCAGCGTTTTACTCACAGCGGACTCCCGCGCAACCTAGAAAGCACTCATTGTATTTGCGGTAGCCTAACCCTTGTGTTTAGCTTATTAGGTTTATGACTTTGAAGTACCAACACAGGGAGTAACAAACGTGACACAAGAAGCATGGCAGCAAAGCGCGACATCATTAATTAATAACTTTAACAACGGTATATTGACCAGCGAGGAAGCTGTCGAATCCGTTCTTAACCGCGTTGCGCAGGTAAATCCCCCTGTTAACGCCATTGTGGATGAGATGGGGCAACAAGCCCGTCAAAAAGCTAAGGACGCCGACCTAGCGCGTAAAAACGGTGAATCTCTAGGTCCTCTTCATGGCGTCCCCATCACCATAAAGGTCAACGTAGATGTAGCTGGGCACTCTACAGATAATGGGGTTGTTGGGCTTAAGGACATTATTGCGACACAAAACTCTCCTGTAGTGGACAATTTGTTAAAGGCTGGAGCAATCATTATCGGGCGGACCAATACGCCGGAATTCTCTTTTCGCGTTACAACCATAAATGAACTTTATGGCCGTACTGTAAATCCTTGGAATAAAAATTTAATGGCGGGCGGTTCATCCGGTGGAGCGGGTGTTGCTGTAGCCATGGGAATGGGGCCTATTGGGCATGGCAACGATATTGGCGGCTCTTTACGTATTCCAGCTGCATTTAATGGGGTTGCAACCATTCGCCCTAGTCTTGGCCGTGTACCCTCTTTCAATCCATCCCAGCCTGCTGAAAGAGGTATTCTGTCACAGCTGGCATCTGTCCAAGGTGTCATTGCGCGCAACATCGCAGACGTACGCCTTGCCACACAAGTTTGCATGCAGGAAGACAGCCGGGATCCTTGGTGGGTCCCAGTTCCTTTTAATGGACCTGTGATAAATGGTCCTATTAAAGTGGCCTTTACTAAAGAAAGCTATGGTTATGATATCGACCCAGAAATACTTAAAGCCTTAGACAATACAGCGGATATACTATCCAATGCGGGTTATGACGTTGAAGAGGTTAATCCTCCAAGCGTTAAAGAAATTTCAGACTTTTATATGCACCTGTTGCTGGGCGAAGTGAAGCAGCTAACGCAACAAGCGATTGATACTCTGGGTAGTGAGCAGATCAAGAAGGTATTTGAATTTTATTATGAAACTCAAGCCCCCTTTTCGCCTAGTGAATATATGGCTGCGATGGCGCAGCGAACCGCATATACCCGCGCTTGGAATCTTTTTCAGGATCAATACCCACTCGTCTTAAGTCCTTTTATCATGAAAAAGAATTTTCCGTATGACTATGACGCGCAAGGTTTAGAACAATGTCGCGACCTGTTAGATGCCTCTTGTTATTCTTTTGCGTTCAATGGTTTGGGGCTACCCTGTTCTGTCCTCCCAGTAGGATTATCTGAAGATGGCTTGCCTCTAAGTGTTCAAATCATAGGGAAACGTTTTCGTGAAGATCTATGCCTTGATGCGGCCCAAGCAATTGAACAGAAAGTCGGAACGTTCACTGAAACATTATGGACAAAATAGGTGTAAGATTATCATGAGTGCTTAAAGGGTTGGCACCCGCCAATAGAAGCCTGTGACCCATCAAACGACTGTTTCACACTGAAGATATACCACCAATTCGCGCTGGAGAGTGTCTTCATTACCATTTACGTTCACAAAAACTGATTCACAAGCCTCTCTGCACAATTTGTTTTTTCCGGAGATAATTTTCACCCAGTCTGGGTCAAAAGTAAGCTTAAGGGGTGTATAGGGGACCCCGAAATAGCGACTGAATTCGACCGGCATCCAACGCAGGTCAACACCTGAATGAGGCAGCTACGGGAACAGTTCTGGCCGATATTTTCGACAAGAAACAGCACAAGCAAGCCAACTCATGCGACTGATCGATGACATCATTATGCAGTACCGGTCCTATTAAGCGCTAATATCATGAGGGGCGCCTGCCCCACACTACGCCACACTACGCCACACTACGCCACACTACGCCACACTATGTTGGGATTCAACTCACTATAAATTGTGGAAAAAGTTTGTTGTAGCCATAACAAATCGGCGTTTCGTCATAAACGCCTTTGTTCTTCAACCGAGCGTGCATTTCGGGTAGTCGATAACAGGGAACGCTAGCCATGAAATGATGCTCCAAATGATAATTGACGTTATTAGGAGCAATGAACAGTTTTTCCCACCAGCGCGCTACAACCGTGCGCGTATTTTTACGCGGATCTAAATCATATAGATCTGGAACGACTGCGTGTTCAGCTAGTTGACGCAAGCGAACAACAATCATATATGTGGTAAGAAACGTACCCACCCAGGCCAAATAGATAAACGGCGAGAAAAACACACTTAGGAAAATTGCAAAAACGGCCTGCACTCCAAGCTCTTTTACGAAAGGTAAAGAAAAATCACGCCGCTCCTTGTCGCGATAAGCCAACGCACTGACTACAACGAAGCGCAGCAGTTTATAACCCGTTTTACCGGTGATATCACGTATTAATTTACGCTTGAAACTGGCTTTAGATACGGGGTAATTTTTGTAATTAACGAGATCGGGGTCTCGATCGGTACCCGCTAGCTTATGATGCTTTACATGAGACCTCGCATAACTAGGAAGATCTGAAAAAACGATATTGGAAGCAAAATATTGGCCAAAAAAGTGATTTAGCCGCTCACTTTTAAACAATACCCTGTGCCCGCAGTCATGGGAAATAATGGACAATGCCAACATTCGCCCTGGCAGTAACATAAGCAACGCCAGCACTGTAAAAACGTTCGTCCATGTGGCAACCACATAAAAAAGTAGCAAGATGCTTGCCCAGGTAGACACCACCACACCCAACCCCCGAAGGTCGCTTTTTTTGCTAAAGTAAGCAATCTCTTCTCTACTTAATACATCACTAATTTTCATTGAAAAATTCCTGCTAGTGGGTTTAACCTATAGCCAATAATTGGTTGAGTTGTGGCTCTAAATGGGCCGGCGAATGTTTAAATTTGTACTGTGAAAAAAGTTGTTGCCAAAAAGGCCGACAAATTCGATCGTAGCTTTTCATCAACTGCGTTAGCTCACCTCTTAACTGTGTATTGATCATTTCTGGCGGCAATAGTGGATCTATAGCTAATGTATGAATGCAGTTACCGCCCAAAATAAATGAATCCCGAAATTTTTCCGCCAAATCGGCGGACTCAATACTGGCTAGACTGGCATTTAGCAAGGCGATTTTCTCTCGGTAATTTGCCTCTAAGCTTGAGACAGGCCACAACGCTCTCGGATCGAGATCGGTCTCGAAATGGCTAACGCCCATTAACATAAAATTGCTCTCACCAGAAAGCTGCGTAAGCAATCGCCCCAGCTCCAGATTACTCATTTGCAAGTTATCTGGCCTTATCCAGCAGTCACACCAAAACTGACGAAAACCAAAACGATAGGCAGCGCGTTGCAATTTCGCTGCAGCCTTAACCTTAAGATTGCTAGACAACTGCAATGAGAGCCATTGCTGCTGCCAGGGACGAATACGACGTTCGCCTTCGCGCCAGCTGGAAACCCATAGCCGCAACGGACTGGTTGTGTCTGACACCTGATAGTAGCCACGGCTATCCTGGCTAATTACATCGCGCTTTATTAATCGATTAAGATTAACTCTCAGCGCGTTTTCACTGATACTAAAAATCGCCCCGGTATCAATTAGCAATCGCACGGGCAGAGCACTTGGCTTACTGGTGCGCAGCAGGTCTAAAATAAGCGATTTAGCAGTAACGGCATTAGGCATGGCCAGCCTCAACATTACGAAAAACAACAGTGTACATCTTATTCGTAATATTACAATAAATACTCGCACTCAATATAACCGTAATATCGCCTGGGTTCCTGCGCAAAAAGATTACATAGTGCTAGCCGGGATGGCTGGCATGTACCGGAAGTATCCTGTGGCAAGTGAAGCGAATGAAAGAAGCGCTATCGCCGTGAATCCGGTATGATTTGCGTTTTTAAATAATTCGCTTTATTTCAAGAGGTAGGACTGTGGTATCACCCTTAGAAGGCATTACGGTAATTGAAGTCGATAACTGGATGGCGGCCCCAAGTGCGGGCGCAATATTGGCCGACATGGGCGCCAATGTTATTAAAGTCGAGCCCATCAAGGGTGACCCTATGCGGAAAATGGGTAGGCCGCCAAAAGTGGAAGAGGCGCGGAAAAATTATGATTATCAATTTGATGTTGATAATCGCGGGAAAAAGTCCATCGCTGTTGCCATCGACACCGAGGCCGGCGCAGATTTAGTCCGATCGCTGGTTGCCAAGGCAGATATCTTTCTGTGTAATTTATTAACACAGCGCCAAGAAAAGTTTGGCCTTAACCCAGAGCGCTTGTTACAAGTAAATCCTAGCCTTGTTCATGCAACGTTAACCGGTTATGGCACAACAGGGCCCGACGCCTGGCGGCCCGGCTACGACGTGACGGCATTTTTTGGCCGCTCAGGCCTTTACGATGCCATGCGCGAAGGCGAAGACGGTGTGGTACCGATGGCCCGTCCAGCGCAAGGGGATCATACCGTAGGTTTGGCGTTAGTAGGCGCCATTCTGGGCGCGTTGCGAATTGCCGAACGCAGCGGCGAAGGTCAAGTCGTTGAAACCTCTCTATATGAAACTGCAGTTTGGACTCAGGCCTCCGATTACGCGATCACCGCCGTTGATCAGGCGCCGCTGCGGCCACGCGCGCGCAATCAAATGATTATCGCCACCGCCAATCGCTATCCCTGTGGGGACGGCAAATGGATCGTACTGAATATGCCGGAAGAATCGGCCTGGGCGCGCTTATGTCAAGCCATAGGCCGCGAGCACTGGTTAGACGATGACCGCCTGCAAGATATACGCGGCCGCTTTCATAATATGCCGGAAATTGTTGCTGGCATCGATGAAACTCTAGCGACAAAATCTAGAGACGAATGGGGCGAGATATTTGATGCGGCTAAGCTGATATGGGGCCCGGTTTTGGGAATGCATGAGGTGACCACAGATCCGCAGGCGCAGGCTATTGGTTTATTCCCCGAATTGGAGCACGAGTCTATTGGTCGTTATCCGACAGTGAACATCCCCATGCGCTTTCATACCGCCGATGTAAAACCCAGAGGACCGGCACCCAGTAAAGGCCAGCATTCTGACCAAGTATTAACTGATATTGGCTTATCCGGTGAAGCCATCGCCAACCTTAAACGTACCGGTGTCGTGGCTTAATCACCAAGCCTTACAACATGCCTGCGCAGCTCGCAAACAGGGTCGCTAGTATTGCTATCCCCCTGCGCTCCTTTCAAGCCACAGTCGCTACTTAGTTTTCGTGCTAACTTCACGGCTCAAACTAGTGGGGACTGCCAGCTGATTCCCGCGGCAAAGCAACTTCAACTCAACACTGGAGTGCTGACAGTGCCTCGAGTACTTCGGCGCCAAGCTTCACTTCATCGCCGGGGTTTTGGGTGCAGACCTTGAGGTTAAACATGCTACAGCCGGCGTCGATATAGGGTGCCAGTTGCTCTGCTACCTGCTGCGGTGTGCCGGAGGGTGTATAGCGCTCAAACTTTTCAAACGGCAGCTTGTAGAAATTCTCCATGCCCTGCTTCACCGCTTCCCGCGCCTTTGAGGGATCCGCATCGACACCAACCCAGGGTTGATAACCATGGCACCACTGAGGTGCCGTACGGCCTGCTGTATGGGCATAGTCAGCCACCATGCCTACAGCCTCCTTAAAACGGCGCGCTGAACACCAGACCCCGATCCATCCGTCGGCATACAGTGCCGCGCGCTGAAGAGCAGCATTGGAGCGACCGCCAACGATAATAGGGATAGCTTGCTGTGGCGTAGGTCGAATTCGCGCGTCATCGATACTAAAATGGGCGCCGTGATGAGTCACTGTATCGCCATTCATCAATCCGCGAATAATCGCCAGTGACTCGTTGCTCAACGCGCCCCGGGTAGCAGGGTCTACCCCGCAAATTTCAATCTCGTGGCGGTCCTCACCACCAATGCCGACGCCAAAAATCATGCGTCCCGGGGCGATACGCGCCATACTAGCGAGCTGTCTGGCCACAGGTAGCGGATGACGCAGAGGTAGCAGATAGATACTGATCATCACGCCGATGCTGTCATGTAATTGAGACAAGGCGGCCACCTCGACAAAACCATCTGTGCCTGCACCATCGCGAAACGACACATGATCGGCCATAAACAAATGATTGAAACCGCTGTCATTGATATTCTTGACGGTCTCGATTCGCTGTGAGTGGCCCATCTCCCAGAGCGTCGATGGGGTGGCCAGACCAAACTTTAACGTCAAGTTATTCTCCTTGTGGCAAACGCCTTATCGAATCAGTCCCGCCAATAAATGTCACAGACCCAGACCGACATCATCTAGCCCGAGCATGACACGACCAGCCATTTCCATAACGGGCTCCCCAACCATCATATGCTGAGAAGCGACATGCACGTCCCGAAAGTGCTGTTGCAGGCAGCAGGTCTCAAATACCGAAGTCCCCCCCAACACGGTATACATACGATCGATGACTTCAATGGCGGTAGTAACAGCGTGGACATTGGCTGCGCGAATACGGCTGCGATGGGCCAGAGTTTCGTCGGCAGACTGAGCATCTGCCCAGGCGGCATCGATAGATTGATAAAACCAGGATCGAGCGGCCTGTAACTTGGTGTCTGCCACCGCCATATCCTTGTGCAGAGCCGCGCGCATGGCAAGACTGCGACGACTGCCCTGGGGGGTTTTTTGCTGGGCAACCTGCAGTACCTCGTTTATAGCACTGCGAGCCATACCTAGGCAGATGGCCCCGATGGGAATGCCGAGCAGGGCAAAGCGCGGAAAACGATAGATAGGTAGCTGTGCATGGACCGAGTGATCGATGTTGGTGGACAGCCGTTCCGCCGGTAGCCAAAGATTGCTTGCGATGTAGTCGCTGGAACCGGAACCCCGTAGGCCCGAGACATGCCAATTATCTTGGATCTGTATTTCATCGGGCTGGAAAAACGCACGGGACAGTGGCGCTTCTCGACTTAAGGGCGCACCGGCACCGTCAATTTCGTGAATGCCACCTGAAATCCAACTAGCATTGTGACAGCCGGAACCCCAGCGCCAATGGCCGTTGATAACATAACCCGCCTGGCCGTCGCGTTCTTGGAAAAGAGCCGTGCCGCTGTCGGCAAATACACCGCTGGTAATCAGGTTCTGGCTGGCAAGCATTCTTTCGAGCTGGCTGGGTGGCAATGCGCCCAGCAAATATTGGGAAGTACTGCCGATAAACACACACCAAGCGACTGAACCGTTTGCCATTGCCAACGCCTCGCAAATACGGCACAGGGCTTCTGGACTGAAACCCAGGCCACTCAGTGTCACCGGGGTGATCAGGCGATAAAACCCCTGGCCCGCCAGCTGCTCGGCCAGTGGCTGGGGCAGAGATCTCAGCTGATCGATTTCTGCCCCACGCTGACTGAGCCCCTCGTAGTGGTCCTCGGCCAGTTTCAGTAGGCCAAGCTCTTGTGAATTTAACATCGGTAATGTCTCCGGCATATCGCCTACAGCGTGAAAATAGGACGGAATAATTCTTATTATCTTCCTCAACCTACTACAACATACCGGTTACTGGCAATCGATATGCTACTATTTAACACCTAGCTGTACAAATATCGAGCACAAATCAATGCCTCGCGTCTTCTTGTTATTAGCCCACCACATTACCCGCTATCGCAAGTAAACCTGCCCTATTTACTTAACCATTCAGTCCGACAACGATGCTGGCTAAGACTATTCACTGTTAAATCACAACTGAAATGTAAAGCCACTTTCCGCAATGAATTAGCTGCGGGCATTCTCCTCACCCGAAATCATCCGGACAAGCTAACGGTATTGGTTTACCATCTCAATATCACCCTATCGTTAGCCCTGCCTAAACCGTGGCACTGCCATACTATTTTCCCAATTTTTAAGCATTGCTCTGGCAATGGCATGATAAATATCGATTGCCAATAACCTCAAGCTTGTAGTAGATTAATAGTGAACAAGGAGGTACTGATTCTTGCTATACATATTTGAGGTACGAATTTCAAACGAGCAGAGAATATTAATATAGCCACTGCAATCAAATTGAACGTCTATGGCCTGTCAATATCGAGAATATCGATTCTCTTTATACTCGGGTTGTCACTGCAAATCGAAAGCAGCAATGTTTTCGCAGAACAGCCTATAATTCGTATGTTATCAGGGGCTAGTATTGTTAGCCCCTCCCCCCCCCTTCTTTGGTATGACTATTGCCGGCAACGTTCAAGTGGATCATCGATATACTTATTGGACAGAACAATAGAAGAACTGGGCTTTCAATTGAAAATGGAAGAACCCAACTCAACTACATTCAAGAACTTTGAAGACTGGCAAAAATACTATTTAGGCCAATTGAAAAATGGCCATAATGATATGGTCGTAATTTCAAAAGATGAAAGCAATAGCACGCTAATACTCGGGAAATACCCCCTAATCTCACTGCAATATTTAATCGTTAGTCGCAGTGAAATCCCCCCGCCCAAAAATATTACAGAACTTTACAATAGGAAAGCCGTATTGGCTCCCTATGCACCCGAGAGCCTCAAAAAACTACTACGTGATCACAATATAGAATTTGAACTGACGAGTTCAGTACGTGAATCTTTTAGGCAAATAAAACAAGGTAAAGCAGATTTCACCATTGCTAACAATCATATTAGTCATATGATTGCTCACAGCGAGAATATGCTTGAAAACATCGTTATATCTAAGCAGCCTGTATTTGATCGAAAATTGTATCTGGCCATGGAAAAAACCCATGCAAATATCGAGTTGCTCCCACAACTGGACTCCGTTTTTGCACGCTATCACCGAAACAAACATATCGACAGCATCAATCAAACATACATGCAAAAGTGGGTTCGCTACGGCACTTGCGAACCCTTATAACAGTACGCCGTCACTGAACACAGAACGTAATTTCCATCTACATTTTTATCTCAAATCAGCCTTTACGGCCTAGAAAACGCTTTATTACATCGACAAAGTCTGCTGTGACACTCACGCGCCCAACAGCACTCACCCTCAACTACCTTATATTTAGCAATCATGATAAAATTATTTACGACTTCAACGGGTATAGCAATTATACTTCGGGATTCTCTTCAGCCCTGTAATGCGAAGCTCTGCTATCATTAGGGGATTCACAATCAATCGAAGCAATAAAAAGGAACTATTATGAGCAAATTATTTTCTTCCGTTTGCGGTATCGTACTGGCGACATCAATATTAGCTGTTGAAGCCCGTGAATCTATTTCTGAATTCGACGTAGCAAACGGGTTAAAAAGCCCAGGGCAAGAAAACTTGCTGGATATAGGCCTATTTTTTGGGGATAAAAAACACCCTAAGATTGACAACACTATTTCTAAAAATGTCACTACCAGTAAAAAGACCAATGCTTTCGGAAAAAGCGATGAGGTAGCCTGCAACCGCGCTTTCTTAAGTGCAATTATTAGTCTACAAAAACGCGCTTCCACCAGCGGAGGCAATGCAGTTGTCAATATTCGCTCCAACTTCAAGCACAATGAATATAGTAGCCAAAGTAAATTTCAGTGTGGAGCCGGAAATGTAATAGCGGGCGTGGCTTTGAAAGGTGATATCGTAAAGCTAGCGAAATAAGTTTTGATATTTATACCCGGGTAAAGCGCCGTTAAGTCGTCGCTATCTACCCGGCTGTATCTGCTGCCATCCCGGCACAATGTTGCTCGCTACATTCGCTTAAATACTATAGAAGTGTTAATACCTCCAAACGCAAAATTATTACTCATAACATATTCTGCTTCCAATTTTCGGCCCTCGGATCGGATATAGTCAAGTTCTGCGCAATTGTCATCGACATTATCGAGATTTACCGTAGGCGCATACCAGTTTTTGTGCATCATTTCGATACTCAACCACGCTTCGATTGCACCACAAGCCCCCAGTGTATGCCCCATATAAGATTTCATTGAACTAATCGGAGTATTTGATCCAAAAACAGCATGTGTGGCCGCCGACTCTGCGATGTCGCCCCGGTCTGTCGCTGTTCCGTGAGCACTAACATAGCGTATTTCTGAGGCGGGAATATTGGCATCTTGCAGTGCGCCCTCCATGGCAATCTGCATGGTCTCCGCTTTAGGCTGGGTAATATGGCTACCGTCAGAATTGCTGTGAAAGCCCACAATCTCAGCATATATTTTTGCACCGCGGGCTTTGGCATGTTCCAACTCTTCAAGAATCAGAGTACTTGAGCCTTCACCAATCACCAAGCCTTCTCGGTCCTTGTCAAATGGGCGAGGCGATAAATGAGGCTCATCATTGCGCGTGCTGGTAGCAAACAAGGTATCAAATACCGCAGCCTGGGTGGCATCCAATTCTTCTGCGCCCCCAGCAACCATCAGCGTCTGTTTGCCAAATTTAATCGCTTCATAAGCATAACCAATACCCTGGCTACCGGAAGTGCAGGCGCTGCTTGTAGTGATTACCCGCCCTTTCAACCCAAAAAACACGCCTATATTTACCGCGGTTGTATGCGGCATCATTCGTATATAGGTGTTGGCACTAATTCCTTTCATGCTATCACTCAGCACCATATTCCCGAAGTCAGCAATTGCCTTGGGAGTACCGGATGAGGAACCGAAGGACGTACCCATACAACCGTTTTGTATCTCGGGGTCGTCTAACAGCCCCGCGTCCAGTAACGCGAGCTCAGTTGTTCTAGTCGCCATCAACGCGACCCGCCCCATACCGCGAATACTCTTGCGGGTGTAATGTTTGGGGGTTTCAAAATCTTTTACCGGACTCGCCAATCGCGTTCGCAAATCCCGATAACGATCCCAGCTGTCCATCCTGACTACGCCATTCCGGTTCCCATTCAAACTCTCGAATACATCTTCCCAGTTTTGACCGATGGGAGTTATTGCCGACATTCCGGTTACCACTACGCGCTTCACTAACAAATCCCTCCATTTACCGAAATAACCTGGCGAGTAATATACGCCGCATCGTCAGACATTAAAAAGTTGATCAAGCCGGCAACTTCTTCGGGCTTTCCCAATCTACGGGCTGGAATAACTTTTAACGCCTCTTCGATAGGAGCGTCTTTCACCATATCAGTTTCGATTAGCCCGGGCGCAACGCAGTTAACCGTGATCTTTCGTTTCGCTAATTCTATTGACAACGCTTTTGAGGCACCAATTATTCCGGCCTTTGCAGCACTGTAGTTCACCTGCCCGCGATTGCCAATGATGCCCGATACCGACGCCAGGGTCACTATTCTCCCTGGCGAACGTCGACGTATCATAGGCATAATGAGTGGATTGAGGACGTTATAAAAACCGTCCAGATTGGTGTGAATAACCGAATCCCACTCTTCGCCTGATAGTGCGGGGAACGCATTGTCCCGAGTAATACCGGCATTGCAAACCACACCATAATAAGCACCGTTGCTTTCCATGTCAGCTTCCAACACGTCTTTACACTGCTCGCGATTTGCTACATCAAACTGTAATATGCGGGGCGATTTTTTACCGAGATCTATAATTTTCTGCTGCACTTCTTCTGCAGCATCAACCCGCCCATTAAAATGCAGCACAACATCAAAATCGGATTGCGCTAACTTTAATGCGGTTGCCGCCCCAATTCCTCGGCTTGATCCTGTTACCAATACTGACTTACCCATGTATTACACCTAGTTCACAACAGTTTACTATTGTCTACTTCGCTATTTTGGTTGATAGACGTTAAGTGCCGATGTCGCCAGCAACTTATCAGAGTGTATCGTACAGTCAAAAACTGCCAACTCACTTTCCTGATATTTCCGCGCTATATGGATGGTCAATACATCACCCAACAAAAACTTGCTACTGATACAATTATATTTCCTTGCACCCAGAAGAAAACCAATTTTCGCCTTATTACCCACTTTATTCTCTTGTACCCCCGCCCAAGCAGCTACCGCCTGTGCCATATATTCAATGCCAATCCAGGCGGGTACATACGCTTTTTCTCTAAGAAAAAGCGTATTCGTACCGATGGTTACTTGCGCCGTCAAATCCTCTTCACTAGCGTCCAGTATTCTGTCTAATAGAACCATACTACCTGAGTGTGGCACCACATCGGAAACTAAATATTCTTGCCCAACTACCATGTCAATTCCCCAATTTACGCGACACCAATAATAACACTGGCATTGCTACCACCAAAAGCAAAGGAGTTACTCATCATGTATTTCGCATTGTAAATAGCTGATTCTTTCACAAAAGACAACTCTGAGAGTGCAGCGTCTTGTTGACCATCCCAAATGTGTGGTGGTAAATATTTCTGAATATTTAGTGATGATAGACTCAGCCAACACAAGCCCAGCTCCGTTGCGCCCGCAGCTCCAAGCGTATGCCCAGTGACAGATTTCGTTGAACTGCAGTGGACTGACTCAGCAAAAACGCGATGCATCAGCCTGCTCTCCATTTCGTCATTTTTAATCGTGGCAGTTCCATGCAAATTGACGTAATCGATATCAGAGGCACCGATATCGGCATCCTTTAGCGCTGCATTTATCGCCAGCTCGGCCCCCGAACCATCGGCAAGGGGAGCTGATATATGATAGGCATCAGAGGACTCTCCAACGCCACAAAGCTCAATCTCAGCTGATTCAGCGGTCAAAACAAATAGTGCTGCGCCCTCTCCTATCGTTATACCATCACGATTACGACTAAAAGGGTTACATAAGTCATTGCTAACTGACTCCAGGGCCGCGAAGCCGTTGATTGTCAGCTGACACAGCGTGTCAACCCCTCCAACAATCACCGCGTCACAAAAACCCGATTCTATGAAGTTCCTGCCACTGGCAAACGCTTTCGCACTGGAAGAGCACGCTGTTGAAACAGTAATAGCGATGCTCTCTAACCCAATATAGGTAGCGAGAAACTCAGCAACTGCGCCCATTTCCTGTTGGCTATAGTGATACTTTGCTGGAAAACTCCCCATTTTGACCTTTTCTTCAACGGACAACTCTCCATCACTTATCCCAGAGGTACTTGAACCAAGAACAACCCCTATGCGATTTTTTCCGTAACGGCGAATTAGCTCCTCCACTTCATCCGCAATCTGTTTATAGGCGGCCAGCAACAGTCGGTTGTTGCGGGACTCGAATTTTTCATACCCACTGCCTATAACCGGAAGCTCACCTGTGACGGCCCCCACTTTCACCTCACCCCGAAAAGATAGGTCTTTGCGCACTGTCATTGGCTCGTTATTTTCTCGGAACAAATTATCCAGTACTTCCTGCTTACTGTTTCCCAGCGCGTTCACAATACCCAGACATGACAAATAGAGCTTCTTTTTTTTAGTAATCATAGGGCTTCGTACTCCAAGGTGTCGATGGTAATCTGGTAGTCGCGCTCTAAATGATTATAGGTAACCCGCCCCTGCCAAGGATTTTCTTGTTGGTAAGATATCTCGATTACCGGGACCGAATCACGGTAAAGCACGCGTTTTTTCTCGTTCCCCACGTATTCCTGAACTCGCAGTGACGAATCACTCAGCCTTTGCTGAAGAACTTCAATTGGCCAGTAGCACAATAGAAAGTCTGCCAGCATATAGTCAGGTTCAATTTTTTCCACAATCAACGGGCTGATATCGTAGGTTATTACACCGCCTGCATAAAGTAGTGAAAATAATTGCACCCCAAATGCGGACATACCTACCATTGTTAACGACCGTTGCTCCAATTCGATCATAGCCAGCATTTGGTATTCTATACCGCTATGAATTGCTCTAACCCGTTGTGTTATAACCTTGTCTATAGGTAAAGCGTTACTAATCTGAAGTGTTATCCTCTCATTCTTAGCAATATCAATAGAAGTAGAATTTTTCGATGTAAGACTGGAACATCCCGTCTGGAATAGTGAAGCCACAACAAATACCAAAAGGGTCAGGTACAATCGCACTAGTATCGCTCCGCTGCGTAGCTTGCTAAATTTTGGGGTCAAACTCTACTGTAATCGGCCAATCAAGCTTAACGCTAGCCAGTTTTCAATAGTTCATTCCGCGTATGGAATATCTATTTGACCTCATGACCGTTTTCGGCCTGCATTTTAATCGATGACCCAGAAATTACCAAGGGCGACAGCAAAAATGCCACTGAAATCCCTACCCATAAGGTTAGCCCAAAAGAATGGATAACAGTTGTTTCGCTTAAAGCCAATAGACCAAAAGATAGTATGGTGGTTGCCGCCGAAAGAAATACAGCCAGCATGGTAGTACTACGGTGGCTACTGGCCTCTGCAAAGAACAGGGTGTAGTCGATACCCACCCCTAACACCAATAATAATGCAAGTGTATTAAACACATTCAACGGCACCGATAACATCGACGTTACACACAATGCTATCAGCCCAGCAGTAAGTGGCGGCAACATAATCATGACGGCCTTAAGCGCGTTATACCGATAAAGTAAAAACCCAAATATCAGAAGATAGGCAAAGGCGACAAGGTAATTAGCAACAACACGATAACGAGCCAACAGTGATGACACATTGTTTACAGAATCTACATATCGCACTCCCGCCATTTTCTCAGAAAGCTGTAGTAAGGATTGTGAATCTCGCACGCCTGACAATAGTACTGTCGATACGTACGCCCCATTAATGTCGCCCAACCACAAAAAACTCAAAGGGCCCACAGCTCCTCGCTCTAAAACCTGTTCAAACACTAGCGGTGTACCTTGCTCGGCTGCAAACAATTGCGTATAGGTCGTTATATCGTCTGGCTCCAACCCTACTACATCGCCGTATTGTTGAATTTCATTGTTATGCGTATCAACCATACGCTTCAACAATTGGTAGTTTTTTTGTTGTTTCTCTAGCGACGGGAATTGCTGGCTTATCGAGCGGTGAGCAGTGATGTCACCAACCGCTAATAGCTTATTAAGCTCCACCGCTAGCGCTTCTTCTTTTTGCAATACCTTTTCCGGTGACGAGTCTATCACCAAGAAGAACTGGTTCCCCCCTGCCTGCAGGGTAATTTCGCGAATCTTTTTATCTTGCGCCAAAAGGACTTCCGGAGAGCTTTGTAAAATCCGTATATCGTCATCGGTGGTTAGTCCAAAACCCGCGACAACTGACGATAGTATGGCGATTACAGCAACAGCCGATATAGCCTTAACTCGCGGTGTACTTGCCCACCGCTTGACCGCCCTTTCAGCCACAGCTTTAACAAATGACGGAGACGGTTTTCGCGCCCCCCTCAAAAGCACGGGAAACCATGCGACAACTGCGCAGTATGACGCTAACAAACCCACGGATGAAAACAATGCTATCTGCTGCAAACCCGGAAAATCTGCTACAAACAAACATACATAGCCTAAAAGACTAGTCACTAAGCCCAGACTGATACCGGGCATTATTCTCCTCAAGCCGTCTTGTGCATTCCAATTCCCATGGCAGTCATATTGTTCTGCCAGGTAGTGAAAAGCGTAGTCAATCGACACTCCAACCAAACTCGCGCCAAAGATTAGGGTAAATAGGTGCACTTCCCCGTACACTAAAACACTGACCGCGACTGCACTGATAATACCGGCACAGATAGGTAACACACACAGCAGCAGCGGCATTAATGAACGAAATACGACAATAAGTAAAACAACAATACCTAACACTGACCCCATTCCGATGGTTGAAATTTGCTGCTTAGCAGAATTTGCCCCCGCTGTTGCATGATAGATAAGCCCCGAAGAAATGATCTCAATACCAGGGTACTGAGATGTAAGCGATACAACATTTTCTCGGAAAAAGTCCCCGTATTGGCTTTGCACGTCCGACGAAAAAGGGCTTTTATCCATCACCGCGGAAATCAACAAGTGATGTGTTTGCGATTCAAACTTGGACAATACGCCGTCTCTAACAGCAAACCCATTGCTTGCAACAGCTAGCATGTCACTGATAACATCAGCAAAAAGTAACAGCGGGTCTTTGCCCACCAGTGCAACAAAGGGGGTTGATATGGGGCTGTAGAGCTGCGCCATAGCGCTTTTTTTCAGCCCATCAAAATTATCAAAGTGTAAATATTGTTGTTGTTTTTCACTAATTAGCATATGACGATGTTGAAAATAATCTTCAAACAATTGCCTTTGCTGTATTGAATCCACGTAATAGGATACCGACTTGAACAATCCTGTGTCGACCAGCCTTTGCTGAAATAGGTCTGCGGCGCTACGGGCCTGCTCATAGTCACGTGAAGATATTATGTAAACGGTTTTACTACCCACATTGTCGTTGAGTCTGCGCACAGCGCTTTCCACAACTTGATCTTGTTCATCACTGGGAAGCAATTTGAGAATATCGCTTTCAATTTTTATACCTGTACTAATTTGATACACAAACAGTATGCCAATGAGTACAAACAGAACAGACCACAATCGACGAAACAATAACTGTCCGTCACTTGAACTACTGCTATTTCCCATACTGTCACTCAAAATACGTCTGCTCTTGTTGACTGAGTGCTTGGTCCCCCGAAACTGTCTCGTAAAATAGTAACTCTGTAACGTCACCATTGACTTCCCTAAGAGATATAGCGTCGATATTTTCACCGCCGGAAATCGATATACCCCGAAACACTTTACCAATATTTGAAGATTTCGGTGTCAACGCTAGCGTCCAGGACTTTTCATCCCCTTGAAAATCTAACTCGAAATTATGTCCTAGCAGCGCCATTTCCCCTGAAAAAAGATACTTAAAAAGAGCCGTGAAATCACCAACAATCGGCTGCGATCTCGCGTCGGCTACAACGATAGATTGCCCATCTCTTTTTTCGTAAATAGCGTCGTCTGTGACGACCAGCGCTGAGTACAACGGCTGGTCAATTTGCCAATATAAGCCATCTTCGACTGAAAACAGAAAATGCCCTCTGGAAAGGAGCGGGCGTTTGAGTACTTTCAATTTCTTTTCTTGTTTAAACAGGCTTCTGACGTACTTGCTGCGACCAAGTCGAGAACTTACAGCCAGCATCGCCGGTGTTAGGTCCGGTTGAGCTACCGCTACATCGCCAGCCGCGTCCTGCGCCACACAATAGCCAGAGCACCATAGTGCCATCACTAGAGCAAAAGCGGATAAAGCTGGGGATTTCATCGCTTAACGCCCAGCTTTTCAAAGAGGATATCGGGGCTTACGAAGCACATTTCTTGAGTATTCATGTCAACCGCAACTTGGGTAGTCGTCCCCTTGGTTAGCTTCCTCCCAGTCTCAAGGTCGGTTATAAGAAAATCGACTTTTAACCTGTTTTCAAATTCTACTATTTTTGCCCTTACATTAATGTTTTTACCTAATGTCGCTGGTTTAACATATTTAATATTTAACCCTATGACTGGCCAAGCATAACCTGAGTCTGCCATTTCTTGATAATTGTAACCAATTTTACTGAACAATTCAGAGCGGGCAATCTCGAAATATTTGACGTAATGTCCGTGCCAAGCAATGGCCATAAGATCAACATCGTGGAAAGGTATTTTTATTATCACATCAACTTCGATCATAATGGCACCTATTTACAGTCTTCTTCGTAGATATTCCAATGTTGAGCCTGAATAAGTTTGACCATATTCCTAAGGTCGGACTCCAACGGCCGGTCTTCGCCTAAAAATTCACACTCTGTCAGTATTGCCTGTTTGAATTGATAGAGCTCCGCAGACAGGGTTTCCGGCTGTAACTGCCCTTTTCGCTCTCGAAGTTCCACAGCCTGACATACCGCAATCAGTTCAGCCGCCGCTACTTGCTCGGTAAGTTCCAAAATCCGCATGCAATCCCGCGAGGCAATAGTTCCCATACTGACTTTATCCTGATTATGGCACTCAGTGGAACGAGAAAATACGCTCGCAGGCATAGTTAGCTTGAGTGCTTCTGCAGTCCAGGCAGACACGCCGATCTGAACCGCCTTAAAACCGTGATTCAACACGGCTCTCTCCCCTGATACACCAGAAAGATTGGCCGGCAAGCCATTATTGAAGCGGGTATCCATTAACAGCGCCATTTGGCGGTCCATTAAATCTGACAAGTTGGCTACGCAGTTCTTCATGGAGTCCATAACAAAAGCGATATGCCCGCCATAAAAATGTCCTCCGTGCAAAACGTGCTCGCCCTCTCCGTCGATAATGGGGTTATCGTTGGCACTATTTAGCTCGTTTTCGATATTGGACTTCATCCAAGGTAGCGCATCGCGCAACACACCAATAACATGGGGAGCACAACGAATGGAATAGCGGTCTTGCAGGCGACTAGAGTTTCTCGGATGCACATGATGATTAAGATCGGTACGTATCCAGCACGCGATTTCGTTCTGCCCCTGGTGTGGTTTTACCGAAAACAACAAATCGTCAAAGTGATTACTATTACCTTGCATAGCAATCGACGCCAAGGCCGTTATCCGTGAGGTGAGACGGGTTAAATACTCTGCCCTGGAATACGCCATACAGGCGATAGCCGTCATCACCGCTGTCCCGTTCATTATTGCCAAACCTTCTTTCGGCCGAAGTTGCAATGGCGTAATGGATAGAGAGCGCAGAATCGCTCCAGCGTCCGTCACCGTCCCCTGATAGAGTACATCGCGCTCGCCAATAAGCGCCGCCGCAAGATAAGAAAGCGGAGTGAGGTCGCCACTGGCGCCCACCGAGCCTTCCTGCGGGATTAGTGGCGTAATATCACGATTAATAAACGTCGCCAACTGTTCCAACAAGGCCATTCTAACGCCCGAATAGCCTTGGCACAGCGAACTTAAACGAGTGGCCATTATCGCGAGTGTTTGCTCGTGACTAAAATGCTCACCCAAACCGCAACCGTGAAAACGAACCAAATGTAGCGGTAACTCATCGACTAAATCGAGCGGTACCGCCACAGTGCATGAATCTCCGAAGCCGGTAGTAACCCCGTATATAACCCCATCCTCAACCAACAGGCGCTCGAGGAATTCCGCGCCCCGGTTAATTCTTCCTGAAAACCCATTTTTGCTGGACAGCTCTACGCCTTTTCGGCCAAAGCCAACGTCGACAATATCCTCGATTGACAAATAGCCGTGCCCAAATTCGACAACATCCTTCTTCGTTTGAAGATCAGCTAAACTGCCCTTCTTGCCCTTATCGTCATTCATTCTATTTCTCATCTTTTTTCGTTTCATCTCGCCAATAGTCGTAAAAATTGAACCACTGGAAAGGCTGCTGAAGGCAATAATATTCCAAGCGTTTAGCATATTGTTGAATGACTGACTGAAGGTCACTACTACGCGTTTTTCGTCTTGATAGTATTTGATCAGAGAATTGCTCAAAGTGTACCCGATATCGATTTTCTTCTTTTAAGCAAAAGAGTAAGTAGACTGGGCATTCCAGCAACGAGGCTAGTATAAAGGGGCCTTGGCCAAATTCTGTTTTCTCACCCAAAAAATCAACCTGGCAGACGCGACCTTCAGAATTGATAGCGGTTCGATCCCCAAGAATAATGATTAGCTCACCTTGATCTATTTTACTTTTTATCAATATCGCTGTGTCTGGGCCAATTTCATTGACGGGTATCAAATGCTCAGATACCTTGCTATTGAGCGTTGAAATCATCGCGTTGAACTGCTCTGCATGCTCGGTGAATACCAGTACATTAATCTTAATGCCACCCAAATCACCGGCCAAAGCCCGACTTAACTCAATATTCCCCAGATGTGAGCCGATAATTAATCCGCCCCGACCGCTCTGTGCCAATTGATAAAACTCGTGTTCATTGTCAAAATCAATCTCACTTTTTTTGATATGCCCCAACCACGAAGATACTCGATCTAACACCGATCGGCCAAACTCCATATAGTGATGATAGCAGTCTCTTAATCCTGGGCGCTGTTGCATACGCGGATGCTCGCTACCGACTTTATAAACACGCGACAAGTAAGATTCTGAGCTACGCCTCATTTGTCTATTCGTTATAAAGAAATACCCAATAACCGGGTAGAGTAGAATACCCAATATACGACGACCCAATAGGCGGTAAATCCATAATAGTAAATGAATCCCCCAACTTATTCCTCGCTCTCGCGTTTTTGACCAGTGAATGCTGTCTTTCTTTTCTGGCAGCGCAGGCTGAATGACTGACTGCGGGCCCTCCACCGGTGAACGCTCATATATACCGTCTCTTAGAGAACGGTACATCCTTACCGGAAATTGACATAACAGGGTAATTACTAAGCGGGTATGCATTTTTGTAATAAGAATATTATCCCTCAGGTAATCGAAATGAGAGACACCACTAACGGGGTAGATTACCCGCGTACTAGCTTTAACAATTGGTATTTTCTGCCAAATTGAGCGAACAAGTATTTCGGTATCAAAATCCATGCGACGCCCTACTCGCACCTGTTTGATTATGTCTAAGGTGGCGGCTAAAGGATAAACCCTGAAGCCACACATAGAATCTACCGGATTGACTGTGAGTGTTTCAACAGCCACCCAAAAGTGACTAATATAACGAGACACTAGCCGCACTTTCGGTATAGATTCATCGTAAAGCGGTTGACCGCAAACAAGAGCATTTTGCTGCTGTTCAGCCAAGTATAGAAAGTGAGGGATATCATCCGTATTGTGCTGTCCATCGGCATCAATTTGCACGGCGTGGGAGAATCCTTGTGCATAAGCCAAATGCATCCCCCTCATTACTGCGGCGCCCTTGCCTTGGTTCACACTTAATCGTTCTACTGTGACGTGAGTATTAGAGGCACAAAGTGAAGCCAATACCTGCTGCGTCACAACGTCGCTTCCGTCATCCACAATAAAACAAGGTAAATTGAATGACTGGAGGGAGGCCACTGTCTCAGCAATCGTGTCTTTGTGATTGAACAATGGAATTATTATACAGGGGTTAAAATTCATCTTACTGTACTAAAACCAGTCGACCGCTTGAATGGCAACCTTGCTTTGAATCATAGCTAAACCCAAGCTTGTTCTTTTCTCTATTGTAGTTAATAGTGAGAACCAGCTCCTCTCCCGGTTGTATAATTTTCCGAAACTTTATCACCTCCATTGCTTGAATATCACTGCTTATTCCAAACGCATCGATTGAAAAGTTCATCACCCAGTCGATTTGTACCACACCCGGCAAAACCGGCTCACCAGAAAAGTGACCCAAAAAATAATGGAGATCGGGACGGATGTACAACAACACTTCAACCTGTTTATCACCTTTGGTTATTTTAGTAATATCGGGTTGAAATATACGTTCAACAGGCAGTTCCATTTTGTCGATAAATAGGCCCTCTATATCGTGCTTTATAATCTTGCCCTGGGTATTGACCGGAATCGCAGGAACAAACCGCCACTTCCGCGGCAGCAGCACTGGCTCGAAATATTGGCCCAGTCGACTTTTAAGCGCCGCCACAAGCTCCCCTTTACTTGCCCCAGCTAAAAAAACCACTCCCTTCTCTGACAAAACTACAACAGCGGCAACGGTATCACGGCCACTGTTTAGCACCAAAACTGCGCACTCTTCCACCAGCATGTCAGAGCATAATTGCTGCTCCATCTCCGGAATCGAGAATCGTTTTTCCTCGATTTTAACAATTTTGTCGGATCGACCGTGTAAGGAAAATTGTCCATCCGCATGTATCTGCACCAAATCGCTTGTTACATACCACTCATCGTTCGCAAGATAGGGCGAACGTATTTGCAACTGTGAAGACTCTCCTACAACGGCTGTCTCAACGCAGCTAAAAGGTGTCCAGTACGATTCTACATCGTCCCTTTCTTGCGTACGATAGGCCACGCCTCCAGTTTCAGAACTGCCAAACACCTCGCGTACCGCGGCACCACAATCGGCCGTTATGCGACGTGCCGCTTTATGAGCAAGCGGTCCGCCCGAGGAATATATAGAAACAAGATTTTGCGCAATCTCTGACAAATCTGTCATATCAGGAATTCGTGACAAGTGCGCAGGGCTAGACACAAGCACCACCTGCCTATGGAATTGAGCCTGCGCTGAAATACGTTCCGGATCGTGAAACTGCTCCACGACAAAAGGACGTGCACTACACAGTGGCCACAACAACTTGAACAACAATCCGTATATATGCTGATGTGACACAGTGGCCATCACCGTCGCCCCAATCAGCTGATCACCCCAAAGAGACTCAAGACATTCTATTTCTCGATCTAACTGATAAAGTTTTTTCAGTATCTTTTTGGGCTCACCGGTTGACCCCGAAGTGAATAAACCGACAATCGACTCTTGCGGGTTAAGGACTTCTAGCAACCCTGTATTCTTTGACCCCGAACAATCCGGTATATACTGCAACTGCCTTACCGTGAGACCGTCAATATTGTCATCGCTGATCAGTACCTCTATATCATTCTCTATAGAAGCTACAAAGTCTGGCTGCGCATTGGGTAACAGCATGACCGTTTTTTTACTGTGTAACAACGCCAGCAGAATAACTAAAAATTCATAGCTATCACGTAAGTGTAAACCCCAACACACTTCGCTACGGGCTCTAAACTCACTATGAAAATAATTAACGTCCGCAACAAGTTGCCCTAAGGTTACCCATTCATCATTGAGCCACGCCAATTTCCGCTCGGGGTCAAAGGGTTTATGACTGAGAATGTCAGACAGCGATGTAACTCTATTCATTCGGCAACTTCTCAAAACTTCGTTGTTTCTTTATTCTCACTAAATATTCAACTAGAAAAACCAGCCCCATGAGCAGGTAGGAAATCAATCCATTGTATAGCGTCCATACTTCGATACTAGAAAACAACGCAGTGTAGGCGGCAATAGAACCATTCACTACAAAGACTATGCACCAAACCATGGTTACGTTACGGGTATACGGTATAGCTTGATCAGGGAGATCGCTATCAGACAATCGGGCAAAACGCTCTACCATTGACGGTGGCCGTAGCAGCGACAAGCCAAATGTAACTAACATAACCAGGCTTATCAAAACTGGATTCAACTTAACCAATAGTGGCGCATTAAAAATCACTATAAAAATACACAGCACGATACTCGACAATGCCAGAGGCAGCAGTGGCTTCACTCGACTCCAGCTCAATACCTTTCTGAACACCAGTAGGCGCAGCACTACTAGAGCTAACGTGGCCATACCAATATAGCGAACTTCAAAATATTGTAGACCAAAGAAGACGAAGAGTGGATAACCCAGTAGCAAGCCCGATAATATGACCAACAGAATCGAATTCACACTATTCCTGCAGCATTTCGTAAACCGCCTCAACAACATCACTAATGGTTCTTGCGTTTTTGAAATCCTCGGGTTTTACTTTCTTCCCGGAAACCTCTTGCAGCTTAACTACCATATCAATAGCATCAATACTGTCCAGATCCAAGTCATCATAGAGTCTCGACTCAAGCTCAATGTCCGATGCATCTATCTCAAAAAGATCTACGACAATAATCTTCAGCTGTTCAAAAACGCCTTCTTTTGTTTGCAAATCTGCCATGTTATATCCCTCGACTTGACTCAATAAACGCAACTAGCGACGCAACAGATCGGAAATTTCGCTTATTGTCTTCCGAATCGGCATCCAACTTTATGTCGTACTTTTTGTGAATACTCAAACCTAACTCAAGCGCATCAATAGAATCTAGTCCCAGTCCATCACCAAAAAGAACGCCATCTGTTTCTATGTCCTCTGGTGTAACATCCTCCAAATCCAGGCACTCAATAATCAACTCTTTCATTTCCTGTACCAACTCACTCATTTGCAATAGCCTCCTTCCGGAAATAGTCCTGTAAAATTTGGGTTAAACTTCTGGCGGCCAAGGAGAGATTTCTACTCTCCTTAGCAAACGCTTCAACTTCAATTTCTTCACCTACCACTACAGATATATTTACCCGACCGTACCGGGGAATCTGGTACCATTTTTGATGTTTACCCAACGACGCAGGATTGCATTTTATAGTCACGGGAATTATATTCATCTCACTGCGCAATGCGATATTGGCGGCCCCGCGCTGAAATTTAATGGGCCTCTGGGGTGTGGTCCTGGTTCCCTCTGGAAATACAAGCAACGTCCTGCCCGCCTGCAGCGAACGAACACAATCATCAATTAGCCCGTGGGGGTCAGCATTGCTGATATAACCTGCGCCTCTGACCACGCCACGAAGAAATGGATTATGCCAAAGCGCATTTTTCACAATACAATCAACGTTAGATAACTGCGAACCGATCAAAATCACATCGATAAGTGTTGGATGATTCGTCACAATAAGATGGTTTTTATCAGCCAAAAATCGCTCTTGACCTTTCATTGTTACGGCCAAAACGCCAACCTTTGTCATCATCCACAAGAACAGGCGAAAACCGTAGTGGATAAATGTCTGTGCTATGCCTTTTTTTCTCACTGTAGACACAGGGACAAGCTGCAGCAGGGGAAATACAACTATCGACAATATTAACCCACCGATACCAAATGCCGAAAAACACAAACCCGTCGCGAACACCCGCCAATAGTAATTTAGCAAACTGATCATAGCTTGCTCCAATTCCAGCTTACTCGCTCACCGCCTAATAGTAGCTGCTTGTCCTCTTTCAACAAAAACCGCAAAAAAGAGATCGCCTGGGGCTCACTAGGTTCTGTATTTACGCTGCGTCCTCCGATGGAAAACGACATTGTGCGGCCAGCATTTTCGTCACGACTGAGCAAAAATGCCGCAGCATAACTACAGGCCCCCCGGCTCTCAAACTCACTAAATAAGTCTGGCAGCAATTCATCGACGACAACTAGCATTACCTTGTCCGACCGCCCAGAGTGAAGAACAGCGACAGCTTCAGCAAATGCACTCGCAAACGTATCTGATCCAGCCGCTAATGCCAGCGAAGGAGACTGATCCTTTCTCGCAATGGTATACATTCCGGACGATGTATTGTGTACAGACATACTAAAAGCTGTAGGTGATAGCTGCTCTTTTGCAGCGATATCCCGCAATAGATCAGAGGTACGGTGCAATTCACCATGACGCGAGCTGAAAATGGTCTGGACTGGCTCGCCAGTAGAATGGCAGTCATAGGCGACTTTTAACGCCATTTTACTGTGATGGCTCAAACGCCTTCTAAGTTTTGCTGGCAAGAACTCAGCTGTCGCCTTGCCCTCCCCGGAAATCTCGCGCCGCCCTTGAGCCCAATCAGCCCAATATTCGGCACTATCCACATTTGGCGCCCAGGCAGACCAGCTTTCAACGGTAATTTGATGCAATTTATTCATCCAATACGAGCTGCACTGTAAAAGTAATCGCTCCTAAGAACACTACCTCCGTTTACAATCATTTCCTGGACAGGTCACTTACCCAATTCCACCCCGCATTATAATAAGCTGACCCAACTATTGCTAGTATCAATTGTACTAGCTGCAGTGCCTGAAAATGAGCTAAAGGCCGTAGTTCTAGCTGCATCTGTGCGCCCTACCAGAACGACTTAATGGAGGTAATTTGGCTTAAAACCATCAAAAATGAGGAGCAGCTATTTTGCTACGATATGGGAGCCGCCTGGATATAACACTGCACTGCAGGATTGATCTGCCTTGACTGCCGAACACCGGGCTTATAGACCCGTATATCAACTTTATTGCCTGTCATCGAGCCAAGACAATAGGCAATTTGAAACCCTGCCAGCCGAAATGCAAAATACGACAAAGAATCAACGTGACTATTGACACCCGCCCTGCCACTCAGCTCGGCAAAACAGAGCTCTTTCAAGGCAGCGGTAGAGATGCCCTGCATTTTTGCTTTTATCGTACACTCCTTTAGCGTCCACAAACGATAAAAATAGGCGTGCAGCTGATCACTTGGAAGCGCATTCAGTGCACAGATCTCCGCCTCAGAGAAAAAAACTTGCGCTAGCTTGTCGACGCCCCGACACCGGTCAATACGTTCAATATCTACACCAACCGCCCCCATATCAGCGACCAGACAACATACCGTATTGTGGCTGTGGGATATATTGAATGTTGCAGCGCCACGCTCAAAGGTCTCTAGCTTTGGACCCAAGTCGTCCCGATGCATTATTGGCCAGTCCGCTAGCGCCACACCGTATTTGTGACTAAGAGCAACCCTTAAAAGATAATGGCCGCAAATATACTCCCGTCTTCTTCCGGCATGTTTTATCCGTGACAGCGCCCCTAACTCACTACTTCCTAAGGATACCGAACACGCAGCCAGATCGTTGCAGCTCAATTTTTGTACAGACGGCCAAATCCACAGCGTGGTGTCACTCAATGCAAAAACCCTTTAGCAGCAACGAAAAAGCTAGGCTCAGCATCACACACGTTAACATCTATGATTGCCGGCAAATTTCCACCAATGTGTTTAGGCGTCTCTCACTCTTTTCCACATAGGGATTAGACGTGTCCCAGGCATACCCCGCCAAAATGGAACTAATCATAGCTTGAACTTCTTGGCCCTGATTTTTCGAAAAGATAACATCCTGAAAACGGCCATCGTACCAAGCCTCGACAAAAACTCTAAACGTATCGACACCAGCGCGTAGGGTATCGGCATAATCGCTTTGCCAATCGACACGCTCGCCCTGTAATTTCCTGTGTAATACACTCGACGCAAGGCTTGCGGACTTCATAGCAATAGTGACCCCAGAGGAAAACACAGGATCCAAAAACTCTCCTGCATTGCCCAACAAAGCATACCCCGGGCCATACAACTGCGATACATCACTAGAATACGCCGTTATTTTTCGGGCGGGCGTGTCGTACTTGGCATTACGCAAAAGCCGCTTTAGGGTGGGTTCGGAGTCAATGACTTCTCGTAAACAGAGGTCCGACTCGTCATCAAACTCGTCAAAAAAACCATTCTCGCCAACAACGCCCACAGAGCAGCGCCCGTTGGCAAACGGGATTAACCAAAACCACACATCTTTATGTAAATGATGTATCGTAATTAATATTTTGTCCCGGTCAAATTCACCGGCAGTGATATTATCTTCAACATGGGTAAACAGTGAGGTTCTGACGGGGAAACTGCTAGGGCGCTCTAAATCAAGCAAGCGTGGCAGCACCCGGCCGAAGCCACTTGCATCGAGTACAAAACTTGCCTGCAACGTATAATTTTTTCCGGCTTCATCTATTACGTCTAAAGTTTGTAGGTCATCACCTAGCTCGACGCCAACCAACTCATGCCCCCAGGCAATGGCAACCCCTCGACGCTCTACTTCTTGCGCCAATAGTTGATCGAATGGCGCCCTCATCACCTGGAAAGTAGTGCCGGGGCCCTGTGAGAATTTTTTCCGAAAATCAAAGTCAGCATTAAGATCACCCCGCACAAAAGCGGCGCCGTTTTTATACTGAAAGTGGTGTATTTCTGCCGCAGATTTGACCACCTCGGCCAGGCCCGCCTCTTCCAAGAATTCCATACATTGCGGCAATAAGCTTTCGCCTATAGAAAAACGCGGGAAATGTTGCCGCTCAATAATTTTAACCCGATAACCCTTTGCTTGTAATAGTGCAGCAGCAACCGTGCCCGATGGCCCCGCACCAATAACAACCACATCACATTTATCATCTCTCACTATTATTATCTACTCCATTTTTCAGACGACGATTATGCTCAATTCGACCCGAGCATAAACCATTGGTTATTTATATCAAGCCCTACAATACCACTGCCCATAACCACTGAGTACAGCCGTTAACGGTGCTTCACTATTTGTGAACTTGGGTTAACGTACCTTTTGGATACAAGCGATTCAAATCGCGCGCGCCCCCACTCAATAATGGAACATCGCTGTTTATCACTGCATTCACATAAAATTTAGCAGGCCAATTATGTGGATTTTCTTCGGGGTGATTCGCAACTCTTACCGGCGTGACATCAAAGGTATGGGCATGAGATATGGCTTCATTGCTGCCGGGGACCGTGT